>Ga0315282_10002402_pt1 | contig 34609 bp, 28 predicted proteins | sample YL17G07_20_MG_FD_203693 | JGI IMG/M metagenome (GOLD analysis project Ga0315282, IMG submission 203693) | Sediment microbial communities from Yellowstone Lake, YNP, Wyoming, USA - YL17G07_20 | ecosystem: Environmental > Aquatic > Freshwater > Lake > Sediment | place: USA: Wyoming | collected...
AACTTTCTTCACGACGCCGTGATCAATCAGCACCATGCCGCTTCCGTAATCTACCGGGCCCGGGCGGATGTGTACGATCATCTTATCCGGCCGGTTATTCCAGAAAGTGTGGCAGTTCATGCAGCCGCTTCCGAAGGAGCTGTTGCCCAGGATCAGGGATTCGTCGTAGCTCGCCAGGCTGCGCTGGTAGATGCCCATGTCCCCCCAAATGTTGTACACTCCGTCGATCAGTCGGTAAATCAGGTAACCATCAATGTCCTCGGAAGCCACCGCGTTCACAACGGTGTCGTAGCGCTTCCACCGTCCGTCGGCCGCCTTTGCGTAAACGTCGAAATGCAAGTCGGCGCCGCGGTTTTCGTGCAACAGAGCATTCCACTCGCGAAGGGACGGTACGACCCGCCCGTCCCCGGAGGCAACCTCGATTGTCCTGCCGCGGGCTCCATAGATCCTCGCGATGTATCTCACTCCGGGCTCCCGAATGCGGAAACTCAAAGGGGCCATGTTCGGCGGAATGACGCATCCGAAGTAATCGGGCTGAATGCGAGGAGCCCTGCCTGCCGGGGCACAATCGGCGCCCACACCCCCGCGGCCGAGCAGCGAACACCGCCCCGTGGCTACTGCCAAAGCCGTGAGAATCAGCGCCAACAAACCGTAGTAGAAGAGCCTCCTCACCTTCTCGCCTCCAACGGGGCGAAAACGTAATAGAAGAAGTACGTGTTGCGATGCTCTCGTGCGGCATGTTGCAGGGCTGCAGAGGCATCGCCCCTCTCCTCTTCCATGATCCGCCGGAACGCCGCGAACTGAGCCACCGCTGGCTTGCCGACGGTGAGGCCGCCGAGGTCCACCTGCCTGCCGCTCTCGGACATGTAAATAAGCAGAGCCTCCTCGCAATGGCGAGGAATCCTGGAGTAACCGAACTCTTTCAACCGGCCGATGTTCTCCGCCATCATGGTGAGCTGCTTGGTGAGGAGGTAGTAGGCTATCAGGTACTCGAAGGCCATCCGGTTCTGCCGGTTGCTCTCGAGGAGCTGGAGGAGCAGCGTCTCGGGGGAGAGCCACGCCGCCATGTCGGTCCGCACCATGAGGCTGCGGAGACGCCGGGCTCTGTCGTCCGCGGGCGCTCCGTTGGGTGTCGCTCCGGACAGACACTGGGCCGCCCATCTGCCATAGATCAAGTCACCCATGAGCGCCCGCAGGAAGAGGGCGGCAACCTCCTCGCGACCTTTGGCTCTCTCCACCAGAGCGAGACGCTCCAGGATCCAGGGCCGTGGACCGAGGTATTCGAACGCTTCCTGGGCCCAATGTTCCGATTCGTTCACGCGGCCCAGATCGAAACCAACGTCGCTGAGCCACATCAGAGCCGTTGGAGACTGACTGAGAACGTCCTTCATCTCGTCGCGCGAAGGCAGTAGACCCCGCTCTGCCTGCGGGTACCCGAACATCTCATCCAGAAGCCTTCCTTCGTGCCACAAAGCCTGGTTTAAAATGCCTATGGTAAGCAAGTCATGCGGGTCAATGGGAACGCTGCTGGCGATCTTCAGGGCCTCCCCCCATTGCTGCACGCGGGCGAAGTGCTGTAGCCGAAGGTGCCGCCCTGCGCTGGTGTTAAACGAAAACCAGACGAGGGCGGCCGCCGCCACGGGTAGTGCGACTGCGGCGGCCCTGGCTCTTGGCACGGCCGCTCCGGGACCCCGACGGCCCTGTGGAGCGGGAGGCGCATCTGCGCCGCGGCCTGAAGCAATACCGCCTTTTCTCAACCGCCCAAGAACGGCGGTCGAGCCGACAATCACCGGCACACACAGGTACAAACCCAGACTAAACGCCGTCTCCCACGCCTTGGCACCTGGGCTGTACGGCAGGGAGCGCAAGTAGACCTCAGGGAGACGGAGCCCCAATATCAGCGCCCCAACGACACCTGGAACTGCCGCAGATGCAACCAAGCACAAGACGCCGCCAAGCTGCCGTCCGCGTGATCCTAACTCGTGCACCGCGCACAGCAGAACGTATGGGAGGAATGCTCCCCCGACCACATAGTAGACAACAACCGACAACACCAAGAAGAAAACGAGGCGTTGGGCAAGGCCTTTCGGGGCCGTCCGAGCATACAGCCACGCGAAGGACATCGCCGCCAGCAGTGCAATGCTGAGTGCCAGTGCGTGAACATACCTGCCATACAGCAGAAGCACCAACACTGCTGGCACGAGGTGCAGAGTCCGCGGACGCCCGCCCCCAGGCTGCGTCATCAAGGCCCAAGTCGTAAGACACAGCATGCCGCCGATGGCAGTTATGACAAGAGCCCCAGCCCATGAATATATGAACAACTGCGACAGAAATGCCGCCGCATAGTCGGTCGGGCCCCCTGCATGGGTCAGAAACCCCCTGAAGAACGTCGCGGTAAGCAGGAAAGGAGGGAAACTCGCGTTGGTCCAGAAATACAGCACGCGGGGATCAACCCGCAGCCATGCGTACACCCAGAAGAGAATGAAGAAGAGCACCGCGCTGGTGATCGAGAACCTTCGATTGCGTAGCGTGCTCGCCGGATCTGACGCGCTGTATCCACGTGCGTCCACTGCTCTTCACCCAATGGCACTCGGCAACGTTCCAGTCAGGCGGCCTACGAAGGCTTCGTCCACGTTCGACTGACAGACGCCGACGTTGTCGCATTGTGCGCCGTGGCGCAACGTTTCGCTGAAGGCATCGCCTGTTGTGACCTGTCGGAGCCCTGCCGATCCTCGGGGCGCTTCATTGACGCCGCCGCCCCCTCGATCGGACGGGCCGCGGCGACACGAGGCACCACTGATGTTTGTCCGCTCAAGGTCGAAGCCGACCCCCCGGGTCGCGGCACACCCGAGAGACCGGCCACGCGTGGTGCCTTTCGACGACCGCCTGCCTGCGCCTGCATGGAAACGGATCGTGAGGAACCTGCGCGGCGAACTATAGCACACGACGCTCTGGAAGGCAAAACTTCATGCATCGCACACAGCCCGCTGAGAGATGGTTGCTCGCATGGTCACCCACGATGTGAATCCACGCACTCCGGCCCTTCGCTCACTGCATGCCCGGCGTCCACGCCCCGTCGTCAGAAGGCGAAGCCGCCGGCTGCTTGCCCCGTGAGCCCAGCCCTGGCGAAGCAGAGGTGACTGGCATTTCCACGTTGACCCAGGGCGCCGAGCGGATGGCTTTTGCTATTGCCTCCCCCTTGAGGGGGATGGGATCCCTGACAAACTCCGGAAGATGGTAGACCCGGGCAAAGGAATCGTAGAACGCCGGATCCTTCTGAGGCATCACAAACGGTTTGTGGGCTTTGCCATGTTCGTCTATGTAACTCAGATATGCCTTCATGAACAGCTTGTCCCCCCGTTTGCTGCTGAACACAATCCAGCGGCCGTTGGCGGACCACGAGTGCCAGGACTCGGACTCGTCACTGTTGCAGTCCAGCCGGGCGTACTTCCGAGTGTTCAGGTCCATAAGGTAAAGGTCGGCGTCGGGCTGCAAAGCCGGGAAACCACTGTAATCCGACATGCAGAACAAGAGAAACCGTCCGTCCGGCGAGATCCGCGGCAGCGTGATGCTCTTACCTGTCTCCTGGGCTGAAAGGACGGTCTCGAGTTCCCCCCAGGCTCCCGTCTTGACGTCAAAGCCAACGCGCATCAGGTCGTACTTCATCTCAGAATAGTGCGGCGGCGGTATGTCGGCGTTCGGGTCCCATAGCGACGGCGCGCTGCAGAAATACAGGTAAAGTCCATCCGGTGACCACGCGGGCCAGGTCTCGAGCCTGTCTGGGCTCGACAACTTGCTGTTGGTCAGTACCTTGTTGGTCTCTATGACGTAAATGGCTAAGCCGGAGTTCATGTCTATGCCCTCGCGCACCTCTGTGCGCACCGAGTGGAAGAACTGCCTAACCTTATTCGTCGAAAACGCCAGGGCGCGGCCACTCGGATGCCACGCGGCGAACGCAGCAAGGTCGGGGGTGAGTTGCGTGCGCGTGTTCACTTTTGTGAGTACGCCGTTGCGGATGAGAAGCATTCCAGCGCCATAATTGATGTTGGAGCTGCGCATTTGTATCAGCATCTCATCGGTATGATTGTTGAGGAACGTATGGCAGTTCATGCACCCGTTCCCGAAGGACCGGTTGTCCAGGACCAGCGACTCCGACGAAGTCTCAAGGTCGTACTGATACATCTTCATCCTGAGATAGTAGTTGTAGAGCACGTTGATGATTCGGTAGACGACGTACCGATCCACCTCGTCGCGTGCGATAGTGTTCGTAATTGTGTTGAACCGCTGCCATGTGCCTTCCTTACTTTCGACGCAAATGTCGAAGCGGAGGTCCTCACCTCGATTCTGGTTCAAGAGCCTCTTCCACGCAGCAGGCGGGATAACCGCGGCTGGCGTGCCTGCATCCAGTTCAATCGCATCCCCGCGCGCCGAACTCACCTTGACGTGGAAGCGGCTGCCGGGCTCAGCGATGCGGAAGTTCAACGGTGCGATGTTGGGAGGGATCACAAGGCCGGCATAGTCCGGCTTGATAGCCGGGGCGCGTTCAACAGGCACCCATTGCTTGACATCGGCGGCGCCCTGGAACATGCCCACGCCGGCTGTGCCGGCCAAGAGCACCGCCATAATGGCCGCCAGGAGCAACCAGGAGCGCCCTCTTCTCATCTCCCCGATCCAGTCACGCCGAAAACGTGGTAGTAGAAATACGTGCTGCCGTACGGCCGCGCAAGTTCCCTGCTGGCAGCCGCCATGTCCCCTCCGTAGCGCCCGAGTGCGTCGCTGAACTCCAGGTAGCGCCTGCGCGCGTCTTCGCCGATCGGCCAATCGTTCGATAGGTCCCCGCTCACGGCCTGATAGAGCACAAGCGCTTCCTCATAGTGGGCGGGAATACCCTTATAGCCGAAGTCAGTGAGATGCCCGATGTTTCGCGCAATACCCGCAAGGTCGCGGTTCAGCAGATAATGGGCCATCAGATACTCGAACGCCATCCTGTTGGCGCGGTTTACGGCCAGTGATTCCGCCAACATCTCTTCCGGCTCGAGCCAGCCAGCTTTGTCCTCTCTTGCCATTAGTGCGCGTTCGTCTCGGGCCGCCGAATCCCGCAGCAGATCGGGGTCGGTTTCAAGCCGTGCCAGATATGATCTGGCCCAGCCGCCCCAAACGAGGTCGCGGCTCAACCCGCGTAGAATTATCAGCGCGGTGCTGGTCTCCTTCTTGACAGCCGCGATTTCGGCCAGCCGCGCCACAATGTGCGCATCCTCGCCCATGAACTCGAAAGCTTCGTAAGCCATATGCTCCGCCTCGTTGACCCGCCCCAGGTCCCACAGGATTTCGCCCATTTTCATCCATGCCGGCATGGCCTTCAGTTTCGGAAAAACCCTCGGACTCGGCAAGAGCCCCAGGGGGTGCTGCGGATACGAGAACATCTCGTATGGCAGACGCGCGGTATGAAACAGTGCCCTGTTCACGTCCCAGTTGATCAGCAGCGAGTATTGCCTCAGGGGAAGCGCACGCACCGCGCTCAGAAGGTGCTGCCAGTCGCCGCGCCGTGAGTAGTGCTCCACTTCAAGGACCGTCCTGCGATCCCAACTGAAAGAAGAAACAAACAAGAGAGCAGTCGGCACGACCAGCATGGCGGCGTCCAACGCCCCACCCCATCTTCCTTGTCTCACTGCTGACACGAGCGCGGCTACTTTGGGAAATGCCGGGTTCTCAGGCAAGAGGCGCTTCCGTGAGCGGATCGCCCCCCATGCTACAGTTCCAAGCACGAGGAGCGGCACGGAGAGATACAGGGCGTAAATGAGAAGCCCCGCGCCGGGATCGGCGTCTGCATGGAAAGGCAGCAGTCGCCAGTACGCATCCGTCATGCGAAGCCGGAAAGCTATCTGCCCCACGAGAAACGGAAGGACTGCTGCTGATGCGAGACACAGGGCCGGAAGCGCAAGAGCTGCGCACAGGGCGGCATATATGAGCATGGCCCCACCAGCCACGTAGTACAGCGCGCACGAGAGCACCAGGAACCAGGTGAATCGCCCCGCCCGGCTCCGAAAAGGACTGCGCGCATACGCACAGACGCACACCGTGGCCGCCGCGAGCGCGAGGGCCGACGGAAGCGTATTGTGGTAGCGGTCAAACAGTAATCCCAGCAGGACCGCCGGCACGAAATGGAGGAGCGCAGGCCCTCTGCCCGGCATGGAGGCCAGTATCACGCGCGTAGCCAGGGTGAGCGCAACTGCGACCGCCGTGATGACAAGTGCGCCAAGCCAGCTATGAGAGAAGGACTGACACAGAAAGGCGGCAACGCACTCGACCGGGCCCCCTGGATAGCCAAGGAACTCCCGCACAAACTGCCAGTCAAGCCGGAAGAAGGGGAACGTCGTCGTCGCCCAGTAGCCGTCGAAGATGAGAACCGGCTTGATCACAAGCCACGTATAGAGGAAGAACAATGCGAAAAAGGCAATGCCTTGGACAGGAACCCGGAGAATTCGGCGAGGAATGCCCAGCAGGCTTGACGTCATCGGAGTCTACAGCCCTCACGCGCACAGCATCACCGTCGCGGCGTCCGTGTCCTTCAAAGAGGCAGGCGGCATGCGTGAGACGCGCTACTGCCTGCCGCACGCGCGGAGCACCTTATTGACCTTTGATAATCATTCAACACGCAGTCGTATGATACCACATGGCGCCAAACCATACAAAGACGGTCACGTCGCATAGCTGTGGAGGCCCGCGAACAGCCTGCCGAGGTTGACCCACAGCAACGTAACCAGGATTACAGCGGCGCCTGTCAAGGCAATGACCCCGCTGACGCGCGGATGCCTAGGGCCGAGCAACGCGCGAACCCGGAAGTAGCCTACGTATATAAGCCACATAGTCAGCGACCACAGTTCCTTGGGGTCCCAGTGCCAGTAGTCGCCCCAGGCCACCTTTCCCCAGACGGCCCCCAGGACGAGCCCCAACGTCAGCAGGGGGAAGCCAAGGCGGATCATGCGGTAAGCGTCCCGCTCGGAAATGCCCCTCCGATCTGCACTGGAGTCCCGCCTGCCGCCGAAGGCGCCGATGGACAAGGCGCCGGCCTTCAGGAGTATCACATAGGCAAGCATGTAAGCCCCGACGTGCGCTCCCAAGAGTGGGCTCTGTAGGGCGGGCGGCAGCGCCTCCAGTTCCGGCCTGAACACAAAGGCCGCCGGGACCAGCAAGGCGAACCCGATCAGCGCATCGCCTGCCCAGCTCTTGACCCCAAGGAAACGCCTGCAGAACAGCGAAAGCGGGTATGTCAGCACGCCCAGGCAGAGGAACACCCCAAAAAGATTCTGCAAGGGAGGGTGGCGGGCTTGCACCCAGAAGGACGCCAATGCCACCAGCGCCGAAGCAAATCCAAGGGTGTACAGCCAGCCTCCAAGCTTCCGGTGTCTGCCGATGAGGGCGGCAAAGGCGCAGAGACAGGCAAGCGTGGCGGCATACAGCAGCCCGCCAACGAGCGTGGTCCTGATCATCATTGCGTCTGGCCCCTGCCCCTGAAGAAGGCCCAAAGTGGGCCTGCGTAGCAAGCCCAGAACACCCCGCCGCACAGCAACACAAATCCCGCGTAGGCGAAAGAGACCCCGGCGTCCGACTTAACCAGAAGGATAGTGTACTCCTGCCTCTGAGCGTCATAGCCCTCCTGGTAGAAGTGATAGCCCCCGTAGTGCATCGGCTCGTTCACTCTGATGACTTTCCGCAGCACTTCTCGGTCGCCCTGAAGCACAACGACTTCGCTGTCGTAGTTTCTTATGCCGCCGGCTGCAGCCGCCCCCCCGCCGCCGTCCCGCATGGCGTACCGCTCAATCCGGAAGTCAACGAGCCGCACACAGAAGGGAAGCGTGCCCGCGATGCGCTCAAGGTCTGGGGTCGCCACGAGGCTGCTTTGCTGGCCCTTCCCCAAGACCATCACGCCTGAAGGGATCTTTTGTGACCCGAAGAGGGTGGCCGCCACTCGGTGGGCAGTATCGGACCCGCACATCCCGCCGAGCAAGACGAGCAATGCGCCAAATGACGCAACAAACGGGCCGGCGGCCGTGCGACTGACCCTCCCCTGAAAAAGCCGGGCAGCCAGGTAAGCAGTGACCGCCACCCAGAACGCGGCCAGAGGCGCCGAGTTGAACATCAGCCTTGCTTCTTCAGCGCCCAGGAACGCACCCACCACACTCAGAGTCGCGAGCAACCCAAGCGTGCCGATTTCAACATACTGCTCTGCCCGGCCTTCGTCACTCAATTCCCTGCCCCTTGATGCAACGCTAATATGTGGGTGGCCCCGGCCCGATGGATTGCAGGAATGCCCCCGGACGGCTGTCAAGGTTGCTCTGTGCCCCTGCACAGCCTCTGGAGGCGCGGAGAACGTTCAGACCGAGCGACTCCAGCGTAAAGGGGGGATACGCCGAGGCACAGAACCTCGAAACACTGCCGCCAGGAACTCACGCTGTCACGGTCAAGCACATGACTGTCACGTCGTCCGAGGGCGATTGGCCCCCGATGAAACCGGCGACGGCGGCGTTCACTCCGTGCAAGACGGCGGCTGCCGACCCCAGGCCGGCAAGGCGGCGCAACGTCCCCTGAAGGCGCTCCATGCCGAACATCTCTCCCTCGGAGTTGGCCGCCTCAGTAATGCCGTCGGTATACAGCAAGACGACATCCCCGGCAGCCAATCGGCAGATGCCCTCCTCATAGCCCGAAGCCGGCACGACGCCCAGCGGCATCCCCCCCACGTCGAGCCTTGTCACCTGGCCTTCACGTGCCAACAGCCCGGGGCAGTGCCCCGCGTTGCAGTACCTCAGCATCTTCGTTGCGGGGTCCAGCCTCGCCAGGAACATGGTGACAAAACGCGCCGGCCCCTTGTCGACAGATAGGGATTCGTTCAGTGCCTCAACCGTCGTGCACGCGCATGTCGTCACATCCACCGAGGCCCGCAGCAACTGCCGCGTCTCCACCATCATTAACGCCCCCGGAATCCCCTTCCCTTCGCTGTCAGCCACGGCGAGCGCCAGGGTGCCGTCCTTCGCCCAAAAGGCATCGTAGTAATCTCCGCCTATCTGCCGGGAAGGTTCGTGGTGCGCAGCCATGTCGAAACCGGCCATAGCAGGAAGCTCGGGCGGCAGCAGGCGCTTCTGGATGGTTCCCGCAACTTTCAACTCCACTTCCACCTCGTGGTATCGTCGCTCCACTTCCTCCAACCGCCTCTGCGCCCGGAGTGCCCCACGGAAGAGGCCAAACAGGGATAGGTAAAGGATGAGGCCGCTCGCGGCGCCGCCGCCCCACACGATCATGAGCAGCGTCCGCTTACTCCGCAGAAAATCAATGGGGTACTTGTAAAGCTCGACGACTCCGTACCTCTGATCGCGCTCCCCGATCAGAGGCACGTATACCTCCAGAATCTCCTGCTCAGGCGCCACGTGCCTCTCGAACTCATGCTCCTCCTTGAGCCGCCCCATCTCGACTACTATCCTGCCCAACAACGCCCTCTCCAACTCCTCATTCCCCTCATATGTCTTGCCGATGAGCCGGCGCTCGTCCGACCAGACGACCTTGCCCGTCGAATCGTAGAACTTGATGCGGAACACGTCCGGAATTCGCTGCAAGTGCTGCCAGATGTACTCGAAGACCCGCGTATCGTTATCGCGAATCGCGCGCCCAAAAACGTTGGCAGGCAGGTCTACGGCCGTCACCGCGCGTAATGCCTGACCGGTAATCGTGGCCTCGTGCTCGAAGAGCCAGCTTGTGAGCAAGCTGGTCACCAGAAGGCTCAGGCCCACGACGACGATTACCGTCGCTCCCAGGCTCAGCACCGTGAACTTCTGAAGAACGTTAAGCTTCACGAACTGAGTTCCCCCCTTCCCAGTCTTGCGCCTCGCGCTATGCCTGTCCCCGCGTGCTCCTCATCAAACCCTCTACTCAAGGTGCATGCGAACTTGGCACTACGTTTTCCATTATGTCCCCGCCGGCAGGCTTGTCAACTGCCGTCAGGAAAGGACCTTTGCGACGTCTCTCCGCCACGGTGTCTTTAGCCGCAGATAGGCACTCCCGGATGCCCTGCGCGACGCCGCCGGCAATGCGCTGGCGGAACTCAGCGCGAAACCTTCATCCCACACCACCTCCCGTTGACAGGCGTTGCCCCGAAGGCGATACTGATTCAATTGTCCCAATCCTCACGAGGAGCGCGCCTATGATGGAGCACGTAAAAGACCAGCACGCCAAGGGCTCTTGGCTGACCTACAGGCCCGACATCAAAATACTCGACTGCACCGTCCGCGACGGCGGTCTCATCAACAACCACAAGTTCGAAGACGGCTTCGTCAAGGCCATCTACGATGCCTGCGTCGCCGCAGGCGTTGACTATATGGAGATCGGTTACAAGGCATCCAAGCGCATATATGCCCCGCCTGAATTCGGCGATTGGAAGTACTGTGACGAGGATGACATCCGGCGGATCGTCGGCGACAATCCTACGCCCCTGAAGCTCTGCGCCATGGCTGACGCGGAACGGACGGACTACCACACCGATATTCTGCCGAAAGAGAAGAGCGTCCTCGACTGCATCCGCATCGCCGCGTATATCAACCAGATCCCGACGGCCGTTGATATGATCAAGGATGCCCATGACAAGGGCTACGAAACTGTGATGCAACTAATGGCCGTCTCCGTAATCCAGGACAAGGAACTCGGCGAGGCCCTGCAAGTGCTCGCCCAGACTCCGGTCAGCGCCATCTACCTCGTGGACAGCTTCGGCGCCCTGTACTCCGAACAAATCAGGGACCTCACCCTTACGTATCTCAAAGCCCTTGAGGGCACCGGCAAGGAAGTCGGCATTCATGCCCATAACAACCAGCAGCTTGCGTACGCGAACACCCTCGAAGCCCTCATCCTCGGTGCCAGCCGCCTTGACGCAACCATCAACGGCATGGGCCGCGGCGCGGGCAACTGCCCGCTGGAGCTTCTCATCGGTTTCCTCAAGAACCCCAAGTTCCACCTCCGGCCGGTCCTCAAGTGCATCCAGGAGCACTTCCTCCCCCTCAACAGCAAGATGGAATGGGGATTCAGGATCCCTTACATGATCACGGGCATCCTGAACGTGCACCCCCGGGACGCCATCAAGTGGAGGGAGGGCGATAACCCGGACGACTACGTCGGCTTCTACGATCAGGTCTTCGAAGAAGAGTAAGCGGCGCGCCAAAGCGGGCGCCCTGCCTCCTCTTGCGATCCGGTCGCCCCAGGCCCGACCCACGGCGGCGGTCCTCCTCACATGGCCGAGGCAATCTCCTCCGCGGCGCCTTGAATGCCGTCTTGGCAAATGGCACACTGGCTGATGAGCATGCTCGTCCGGAAGGTCTTGCGAGCCCGGCCTGCCCGGTCGCCCTTGCTGCGACGTTAAGACGCCGGTCCGGCCTATGGACCCAGTCAGTGGCTTCGCTCATATGTCTCACGCCAGGCGCATACTCGTCGGCATGGCAGCCATCCTGATTGCGACCGCAATCTGGCTCCCCTCCTTCCACCTGCTTTTCGCACGCCGCGCTACGGAGTTCCACGCCGAACGTGGCCTCAGCCCGATGGCGCGTCGTCTGGCTGCCCGCCACATTCAGCTCTGGACGGATCCATCTCTGAGAGCCGAAGAAATCCAGAAAATGCGCGCCCACAACGCCGAGTGGGACTTCATGGGCCGTTGCTTTCTCGTCTGGTCCCTGGCGAACATGGCACTCCGCGACCCCGCCTGCAAGGCAACCGCCCTCCAGGTCATGGACCAGATTATCGAAGAAACGCTCCGGTTGGAGCGCGAGCAGGGAGTCTATCACTTCCTGATGCCCTATGCCCATGACGGCTAGTTCTTCTTTGACCCACCCCGGAGCCTTTTCCTGGATGGCGAGATCGCTCTGATGCTCGGCTGTCGCCGGCTCGTCGAAGACAAAACGGACTACAGGCCGCTCCTCACGGAACGCATCAATCTCATGGTTGAACGCATGAAGAAAAGCCCGGTCCTTTCCGCCGAGAGCTACCCCAACGAGTGCTGGACCTTCTGCAACACTGTCGCCCTGGCGGCCATGCGCGTGGCCGACTATCTCGACGGCACTGACCACTCGGAGTTTTTGCGCAACTGGGTCACCATCGCAAAGGCAAAGCTGACCGACCCGAAGTCGGGACTCCTGATCTCGACTTACACAGTTGCCGGAAGGCCCATATACGGGCCGGAGGGCTCGACCATCTGGATGGCGGCCCACTGCCTGCAAGTCGTTGACGAGGACTTCGCGGCCGATCAGTACGCACGAGCCAAGAGAGAACTCGGCAGGGAATTCCTGGGCTTCGGCGACGCGTGGGAGTGGCCGGCCTCCTGGACGGGCTCTCCGGACGTGGACTCCGGGCCGGTAGTCCCCATTCTGGGGATAAGCGCAGGCGCAAGCGGGCTTGCCTTCCTCGGCGCCAGTTCCTTCAAAGACGACGCCTACCTCTCGTCGCTTCTTGCCTCGATCGAGTTCGCGGGATTTCCAGCCAACGAAAACGGTCGCCTGAAGTACTGCGCGAGCAATCAGGTGGGCGATGCCGTGCTCCTCTACGCGGCCGTGCAAGGCCCGGTCTGGGACCGCGTGAGGCCGAGGACCCGGCAATGAGGCTCCTGGTGAAAGCCTGGCAACGTTACGTCAAAGACGACCGATTCTTCTCACCCAGCGGGCTCCTGTTGCGCGCCGCCGCAATCGCCGCTGCATTCCTCATCTGTCACGCCCTGAGCTTGAGGCAGTACACCACAATCGCTTCAGGGACGGCCCCGGCCGCGTTCGGTGGCCAGTCCGTCGGCGCTGTGCTCGGAATCCTCTACATTGCGTCCTATTTCGGGTTCGTGCTCCTTGCCCCGGTTCTGGTGCTCGCGGCGGGCCTGCTTGCCCTATATCACAGCCTCTTGCTGCCAAAGGTTCGCCCCTCCGACGCCTCCGCTCATCCTCCCGCCGCTTAGCCGCGCGGGCTTGCCGCCTCTTGAGCAGCGTATCCCTTTGGCATAGAATCCCCGTCGTCGCGCGCGTCCGACCGATTCATTGAAGAAGGGCCGCCCGACGACTCCCTCCCATAACGCAGGAGCCCGCAACATGAAACTTGCAGTGGGCTTTGGTCGCTACAACATCACCCCGCCCCTTGGCAGGCAGATGGCAGGCTATGCAAGACGTACCGAGGGCGCCTCTGAGATCTACGACGAGCTAAGCGCCCGGGCCGTAGCCTTTGAATCGGGAGCCGAGTCTGCGGCGCTCATCGCCGCCGACGTGTGCAGCCTTCCCGATTCCATCTGCGAGGCAGCCCGCATGCGCCTCAGCGAACGGACCGGCATACCAAAAGACAACGTCATCGTTGCGGGCGTGCATACGCACGCCGGCCCTCGCCTTGGCCAGGAAAGCCCATACGTTGCCCTCCTGCCCGATCTGCTCGCCAGCGCGGGCGAACTCGCCTGGAAGCGGCGCCGGCCCGCGAAGCTCTCCTGCGGAGCCGGCATGGCCAAAGGCCTCTGCATCAACCGGCGCAAAGTCGGCGGGCCGATTGACGAGCACTTCGCCTACCTCGCCGCTGCCGACGCCCAGGACAACCTCTACGGGCTCCTCTTCTGCTACGCCCTCCACGGCGTCGTTATGGGTCAGAACAACCTCACAATCTCCGCTGACTTCATCGGCGCCGCCCGCCGCACCATCGAGAAACGCATCCCCGGCGCCGAGACCGCCTTCGTGGCAGCCCCCTCCGGCGACATCAACCCCTTGACGCCTACCGTCAAGGCACTCCTGAAGAAGGGCGGCAAGTCGCCGTCCGAGCCGGGCTCCTTTGGATGGATCTACGATCGAGGCAGCGGCACGTTCGAGGAAGTCGAACAGGTCGGCCGCAGCCTGGGCAACGCGGTCCTACGGGCTTTGGGAAAGAAGAGGACCGTCAAACCGGGCAAGCTCCGGGCCAGGGCATGGCCCCTCAATGTCGGCCGGGAGTCTGAGATCGTCGTGACGCTTCGAGCCATCGAAGTCGGTGACCTGGCAATCGTGGCCCTGCCCGGCGAGCACTTCGTCGAGACAGGCTTCGCGCTGAGGCAAATGGCTGAGGATGCCCGGCAGCCCATCATCGCGCTCAGTCATGCCGGCCAACTGACCTATGTGCCGACCCGGCAGGCGTTCTCGGAGGGCGGCTATGAGGTCGAGAACGCCCGCAGAAGAGGGCTCGCAGAAGATGCCCAGGAGCGCATCCTCAAGAGCATCCGTGCCGTGGTCTTCCCACGGCGCCGAAGAGCCGCCAGGCAGTCTGGTCGAGCCCAAGGAAAACGCGCGTGACCGCACCCATGAAGACGGAACTGTCGGACGGAAACATCCGCCTGCGCGCCTACCGGTCCGATGACGTGGACGCCCTCTTCGAAGCCGTCTCCGAGTCCATTCCCGAACTCGCCCGCTGGCTCCCGTGGGCCCACCCCGGCTACTGCCGCGACGAGAGCGCCGTGTGGGTCGCCTCTCGTGCCGAAGCATGGTACAAAGGCGACGCCCATGACTTCGCCATTGAGGATGCAGGAACGAGCGCCTTCATCGGCGGTTGCGGCCTCAACCGTATTGAAACAAACAGCAAGTGCGCCAACCTCGGGTACTGGGTCAGAACCAGCCGTACACGGCGGGGCATCGCCACGGCAGCCGTGAAACTCCTTGCGCCGTTTGGCTTCGCGGACCTCGGCTTGCAGCGGCTTGAAATCCTTGTGGCCGCCGAGAACACGGCCAGCCAACGCGTGGCGGAGAAGGCCGGCGCCCTGAAGGAGGGCATCCTGCGCAGACGCTTCTTCCTGCAAGGCCAGCCCCAGGACGCCCTCCTCTACTCGCTCATCCCCGAAGACCTTCAGCAGCTCTGAGACCCTCTGAGCCAGCTTGGCACTCTTGCTCCTGGTCGTGCTCGCCTGCCCTCCGCAGCCCCTCGTCCTCCGAAGCTTCAGCGAAGGAGGATGGCGCAGGAGGGTGCTCGCCTGCCTCTTGGTCCGCCGCACGGCGGACGCAGGATGGTGCTCTTGCCGCCGCGCCCTTAGCCTCAGTCTCCCCAATTCAGCCTTGACATCTTCCTCAATCAGCCCGACAATAGAGGCGTCCCATGAATCACGTCATGGCAAGGAGGGGCCCCATGGGCACGAAAGGCGTCTTTCACCGATCAGTCCTCGTCGCGCTCGCATTGGTCGCGGCATTCGTCCTCGCAGGCTGCTCGAAGCCTGCCGCAGATCCTGCAGCCCCGAAGCCCGGCGCCAAGGCCCAGCCGCAGCAGCCCGGAGCAGCCATGGTGCTCACGAGCACCGCCTTCCAGGAGGGCGCCATGATCCCCGCGGCTTATACCGGGGACGGCAAGGACGTCTCGCCGCCCCTGGCCTGGAGCGGCGCGCCCAAGGGAACCGTCACCTTCGCGCTCATCATGGACGACCCGGACGCCCGCCTTGGTCCCTTTGTCCACTGGCTCATCTGCGAGATCTCAGGCAACACCCAGATATTGCCCGAGGCCATGCCCAAGGGAGACGTGGTCACCGCGCCCATCAGCGCAGTCCAGGGCGTCAACAGCTTCAAGAACACGGGCTACGGCGGCCCCCATCCGCCGAAAAGCGAGACCCATCGCTACTTCTTCAAGCTCTACGCCCTCGACGCCGCGCTCGAGATGCCCGGCGGCTTCAGCAAGAAACAGCTTGAAGAGGCCATGAAGGACCACATCCTGGCTCAGGCCACCCTCATGGGCAAATACGGCCGCTGAGCCCGGGCTTACGGCGTGGCGTAGCGCCTGCCGCTTGCCCTCTTGTCCGGGTGCCACGTTTACCCGCCAGCCTTGTGGCGGGCTCAGGCGTAGCTTGAGCGTGCCCCTCTCTCGCCTTGCCCTCGACTCCCATCTTCCGTAGAATGCCCCTTTTCCAGGTCCGCAGCAACCTCTTCATGCGCACCCAGTCGGAGCCCTCGCATGTCTGAGCTGACCGGCGTCGAGCGCATCACCCGCATCCTCAAACGCCAACCCGTGGACCGAATCGGCCTCTTCGAACACTTCTGGGGCGACACCCAGAAGAAATGGACCGCTGAAGGCCACCTGAAACAGGGAGAAGACCTCGCCGCCCACTTCGGTTTCGACCTCGCCGGTTCCTGGTGCTTCAGCATGGTCGCCGACCTCGACTTCGTCCCCCAGGTCCTCGAAGAGACCGACGAAACCATACTCACTCGCGACGGCAATGGCGCAGTGCTCCGAAGGCATAAGCTCCACGATGCCACCCCCGAGCACGTGGACTTCATGGTCAAGGACCGTGCGTCCTGGGAAGGGACGATCAAGCCGCTCCTGAAGCCGGAGCGCAGGCGCATCAACTTCGACGCTTACAATGCCGCCCGGGAGCGCACTGCTCAGGCGCAGCGCTTCTTCTGCTGGGAAGGCATCAACGTCTTCGAACTCCTGCACCCCGTCTGCGGCCACGTCCACATGCTCATGGGCATGGCCGCCGACCCCGACTGGGTCAGGGACATGGTCAACACCTACTCCGACCTCATCATCTCCCTGATGGAGATCCTCTTCGCCGAGGCAGGCAAGCCGGACGGCATCTGGTTCTACGAAGACATGGGCTTCAAGGGCCATCCGTTCATGTCCCCCGCCATGTACCGCTCAATCATCATGCCCGGCCACGCGAAGACCTTCGCCTACGCCCACTCCCTCGGCCTCCCCGTCATCGTCCACTCATGCGGCTATGTAGAGCCCCTTGTCCCCGGGCTCGTTGAGGCAGGCATGGACTGCCTCCAGGTCATTGAGATCAAGGCGGGCATGGACCTCCTGAGGCTCAAGAGGCAGTTCGGCGATCGCATTGCCTTCTGCGGTGGCATGGACGCCCGCAACCTCGTTGCCAACGACATGGCGGCGATCAGGGCCGAACTCGAAACCAAGATCCCCGTCGTCAAGCAAGGCAGCGGCTACATTCTCCACTCCGACCACTCGATCCCCAACACCTGTGAGTACGACACCTACCGCTTCTTCGTGGATGAAGGGCTCCGCCTCGGCACCTCCTGACCCCTTCTCGTGCTCGTGCTCTTGCTCGGCCGCCCTCCGTAGCCCTTAGTCCTCCGAAGCTTCAGCGAAGGAGGATGGCGGAGGAGGGTGCTCGCCCTCGTTCTCACGCAATCTTCCTCGTTCGTGCCCCTGCTATGCTAACCCGTACGAGCCTCGGTTCTGTCCCGGGCACTCATCGCCCCACCCGGTGCGACGTTCACCCGCCGTGAGGCTCCCAATCCGCCCTTTGACGGACTCAGCCCGCGCCACGTGTGCCGGGCCCCGGACCGCTGAAGTTAGCCGTTGTGGCACAACCGGCCCGCTCGCAGATGCATGTTGCACCTCCTGGGCCTCAAGTGTCTCCCATGTCCTGACCGCACCCGTTGGCGCTTCATCCTTCAGCCTTCACACTTCAGCCTTCACCCGTCCCCCCCCTCAAATCTGTACCCCACACCCCGGATTGTCTTGATCAGCATCGGCCGGACTGGATCGGCTTCGATCTTCTTCCTCAGGGTCGTAATGCAGCGGTCCACGCTCCTGTCTGTTACCAGAATGTTGTAGCCCCACACGGAGCGCAGGATTTCATCCCGCGTGAGCGCGCATCCCGCCCGCCTGGCCAGCAATGCCAGCAGCCGGAATTCCTTCGGCGTAAGCTCCACCTCAGCGCCGTCTCTCAAAAGCCTGTGTGACTCAAGGTCAAGGTCGCAGTCGCCGAACCGGTATGTTCGCGGCTCGCTCTCGCGCCGGCGCCGCAGAAAAGCATTGGCTCGCGCAATGAGTTCCTTGATGCTGAAAGGCTTCGTCACGTAGTCGTCCGCCCCCAGGTTCAGCCCCAGAATGATGTCGGACTCCTGCCCTTTCGCGGTCAGCATGATAATGGGCATGTCCAGCCCCTCTTTGCGAATCAGCCGGCAGACTTCGTAGCCATTGATCTTCGGCAGCATGATGTCGAGGATGATCAGGTCGGGCTTCAGGCTGAGGGCTGCATCGAGGCCCTGCTCGCCGTCCGCGGCAGTCTTCGCCCCGTACCCGTGGAACTCGAAGTTATCCTTCAAGCCCCGCAGCATCGTCCGGTCGTCTTCAATGATGAGAACACTTTCAGATGCCATCTACCGACCTCTGTCGAAACTCACCCTCTCTGGCCGATCACGCTCCGTGCACCGTAGCCGCCTCAGAATGACCACACCGTGTCATCCCGAGTCCCCTTCAGAGCGTCGCGCCCGCGCGCGGACGCGCCGAGGCTTGCCCGCCGGCCGTGTGGCGGGGATCTCCATAGGCCGGATTGCTCCAGCCATCGCGGATTCCGCCCGTCGCCCCTCGCCACGCGCCGCGCCAGCCGCGATACCGATTGGGAGCAGGGCCGAACCCAACCAAGCACAATCTGCGATTGGCTTTCATGCGCGGCTGCCGGCTCACCATCCATGTGACACAACGGCCTCGGCGTCAGGGCAGCGTGTCATCCCGAGTCCGCTTCAGAGCGGACGAGGGATCTCCAGATCGCCAGTCCCTCATTGCATGAGATTCGGCGCCTCCGGCCCACGTTATACGAGCGACCAAGCTCACGCAAGCAAAGGGTCTCCAAATCCTGCATCCCTCGGCACACTGAGATTCCTCGTCGTCCGCGGTACGGCGGACTCCTCGGAGTGACATGCCCTTGCGAACTGGCGCTCCACTCAGCGTAGCCATCTCAGCATCGCCGCATCGTGTCGTCCCGAGTCCGCCTCGGGCTCGCGTCAGTCCTCCTTGTCCCAACCCGCGCTCAGGTCCGCCCACTGAGGATTCCGTGACTCGATCAACTCAAGCTTCTTCGCCCTCCGCCAGCCTTTGATCTCCTTCTCTCTGGCAAGCGCGGCCCCGGCGTCTCCAGTCCGTTCAAAGTAGACCAACCGCGTCACGTTGTACTTGCTCGTGAAGCCCGGTACCGCCTTCCGTTTGTGCTCGTCAACGCGGCGCCTCAGGTTGCTGGTAATGCCAGTGTAAAGCGTGCCTGACCGGCTGCACATAATGTAGACATAGTAGCGTTTCATCGCCTCTGGTCCGCGCCATCGCACATCTTGTCTTCCATTTCCCCGCACTCGCTGCTGCTGCGCCGCTCAAACGCTTCCCGCTCCGCCCCCTGGCACTGTCCGCGCTGCGGGCCCCTCACCGCGGGCCCGCCGTATTGTCCGGAATCCGAGACCGGTCAGGCAAGGGATCTCCGGATGCTGTGCCATCCGCCGGGCGGAGATTCCTCGTCGCGCCAGCACCAGCGCGCTCCTCGGAATGACATGCTCTTGCGAATTGGCGCTCCACTAAGCGCAGCTATCTCAGCATTGCCGCATCACGTCGTCCCGAGTCCGCCGCCGGGCGTCGCGTTCGTCGCATGGTGAACGCGCCGAGGGTAGTCCGCCGGGCGTGTGGCGGCGACCTCCGGACCACGCACCGCTCGCATGTGCAGCGTTCCGCGTGTCGCCGCTGGCGACACGCCGCGTTTGCAGTTCGACGTCGCCTTAGCCGCAAGGCTAATGCCCAAGGCCTTGCCCGCCAGCCGTATGCCAGGCATCTCCAAACCGCGGCCCCTTCGTTGCATGAAGTTCGTTGCGTCTGCCTCAGGCGGCCCCGTCGTTCCAGACGCCGGCCTGATGCACTACAGCCGACTCAGCAGGACCACACCGTGTCATCCCGAGTCCCGCGAGGGCGGGATGAGGGATCTCCATAGGCCGGATTGCTCCAGCCATCGCGCATTTCGCCCGTCGCCCCTCGCCACGCGCCGCGCCGACTCCGTCGCCTCTTTCCCGTGTCCGTCGTTCCCTCGCCAACGCAACGTTCAACACCCAACTCCCCTTCTATCCGACCCGCCGTGGGACCCCGGCACCTTCACAGTGAAAGTGCTCCCCTTGCCTGGCTCGCTCTTGACCTCAATCGAGCCGCCGTGGGCGTCCACGATGAACTTGACGATGCTCAGCCCCAGGCCGCATCCCCCGGCGTTCCTCGACAGCGTCCGATCAACCTGGTAGAAACGGTCGAATATCTTCCTGATGGCCCGGCGAGACAGCCCGATGCCGTTATCTCGCACCTCAAAGCAGACGCTCCCATCCGCCTCAAATGCCCGCAGCTCAATGTGTCTGTCACCTTCCGAGTACTTGTACGCATTGTCCAGGAGGTTCAGGAGCACAGTGACCATGGCGTCGCGGTCGGCGGAGATGGTCGGCAGCCCGGCGGCGATCTCAACGTCGAACCGACATCCGTTCGAGCCGAACTTGCTGCGGGCAACTTCAGCAGCCGCACTGGCAATCTCCGCAGGCGTGACTTCCGCAAACTCAAAGACCTTCCTGTTCCGCTCCATGCGCGAGAACGTCAGGAAGTTATCAATCAGGCGGCTCAGCCGCTCGTTCTCCTTGGCGACAAGCTGCAAGTATTCACGCGCCTGCTGCTGATCCCGGTAGGTGCCTTCCAATAGAGTGTCCACCAACACGCGCATGGAGGAGAGCGGCGTCTTGAGTTCGTGCGAGACGGCGGCAATGAAGTCGTTCTTCAGTCGCGTGAGTTTCATCTGGTGCAGCAGATACCATCCCCCAACAACCGCAATTATGGCAATCGAGACTATGACGAGCAGCCCCGTCCACATGTACGCCGCAACCTGCCGCTGGGCGGCCGCCGCAAACGGGTCGGGACCTGTCAGATACAGGGCAAGCTGCCAACCGGGTAGGTGCTCGCCGGCCGGAATGGCAAGAAATGCCTCTTGCTCAGGCCTCGCCTGGTTCGGAGGCAGAATCCTCACCTTCAGGTCGGGCGCAGGCGCACTCGACTCAACGAGCGACTGCATGTCGCCAATGAAGCCCCCCTCTCGGAACAACGCTACGACGGTCCTGTCCGGCGAAGCCATGCACCAGACTTCGGAGACCGGCGTTGGCAGGAGGACCAGGGGCTCCAACTCCGACGGACTGCCGGCCACATACTCCGCCGCAAGCTCCTCCGCGGCCAGCATGGGGAAGTCCGTCCGGCCGCCCCCCGATTCCTTCAATTGCCTCATCAGGAACAGCCTCTGTGCCGCCGGCAGGACCGGATCGCCGTAGTCATTCAGCCGCCTCGCCAGGGCCTCCAACGTGCTCTTGTAGCCTGAGTTCTGCTGGTCGGCGGTAAGCTCCAGGGCAAACAACTGGGCGCCCGGCACAATGAACCGGCCCCGGCCGTCCTTCGCGTCACGGTACTTGGGATCCGCGAGCGTGACGGCGAGGACGTTGAGGGCAGCCTCCTTCTGACCAGCCCTCGCAAGGCAGCGCGCCTGCGCCTGCAGGGCGCGGGCCGCGACATTGACATCATCGGCCTGCTCGGCGATCTTCCCGTAGGCCACCGCCGCCGAGGCAGGATCGCTCACCTCGTATTCCATCCGGCTGGCCTGCTGCCATTCGTCGGCTTGCGGTTCTGGGCCCCCAGCCCCGGGCGCCGGATTGGCGGGGTAGAGCAAGCGCCCGGCCGCATCGTAGATGAGCGCACCATCACACACCCCATCGGCGACGAGGCGCGCAAACGTCGCCGCCGGCGCGGAGCCGGCCTGGGCCTTGCTCAATGCCTCGGCCTTTTCCTTCCACGGCGCATCAAGACGGCCGGCAACTCCCGCCAGTTGGGGCCGGTAAGCGTCGGCCAGCTTCTGACGGACCGCCAACCGTTCATTGCGCACGGCCTCGTTCATGAACCAGAGGACGCACGCCGTCGGCATAACGACCGCCGCCAACAAGAGGAGCAGCACAGGCCACATCCCACGGCCGGGGTTTGCGCCTGTGCTGCTCCAGAGACCCATCGTCAACGGTCCTTTTTTCTCATGGGGACAAGGACAGCTGCCGACACGGCCGGCACCCTACTTCTTGGCCCCCGTTGTCTCGCCGGGGCGAACTGCCGGCGTCGGCACGCGCGCCGCACCGGCGCCGAAACCTCCCGCGCCACCCGGCACTACGAAAGGCGCTATTGGCGCCGTGCTTGGGAGCGGCTCAAAACGCTCCCGCGCGCCGATCTTGACGACGTTCCCATCTACCGTCCACGCGAGGTCCGTCAACTCGCAGATCAGGTTAAGCCCCTGCTCCAGCGTCCCCTGGTATGTCAGGGTAACTGGGGCCTGGTCGTCCGGCAGGTCTTTCGTGAACAACACGAATTGAGCCCCAGACACTTGCTGGAGGTATTCTACGACCCCGGGCAATGGGTTTGTGTCAAATGAGCATTCCACCTTCTTGTCCAGCACCGCCCGCATCTCTGCCGGGATTGCGCCTACTAAGGGCTTAGCCCCGTGCAGAAACCGGGTTCCAACGGGGCCTCGCCCTGCAGCAAAAGCCTCGGGCGCCCAAGTCAGGCGCGCTACCTCCTCGGTCAGTATCTTCTTCTTGTCCAGAGCCGCTCTATACTGCGCCTCTGCAATCACAAGATCCTTCTTGGCACGCTCCAGCGCCACATCACCCCCGGCGAGGGTTCCTGCCTTGAAGTAAGTTTCCCCTCTTTCCAGGGCCTTATGCTTTGCTTCCACTTCGGCCTGGAGGGCTACCGCTTCAGCTTCTACGTCTGCCAACTGGAGCCGGGCGGCTGACAAGGAGCCAGAGACGCCAACGGGCACGGTACCCGCAAACGCAAAGTCCGTCGTCGGCGCTGCCCTCGAAACACCCACAGCATTGTATGTTCCCACCAGACCGCCCGGCCTACCATACAGTACCACCGGCGCCAGTTTGGCCAACTCTGCCTGCGCGGCTTCCACAAGCTTCGTCTGGTCGGGATAGAGCTTTAGGAGAGTCTCGAAGGCCTCCTGGGCCTTCTCCTTCTCCCCCTTCTTCAGGTAGCACATGCCGAGCCGGTAGCGGGCCTCGGCCACCTGGCCGCGCTCCGCTTCGCCCTGCTCAATGACCTGCTGGTAAGTCCCGATGGCCTTGTCCACGTCGCCTGCCGTCTCCTCCGCGTGCAGTCCCTTCTCCAACAGAACAGGCGCATCCTTCGCCCACGCCGCAGCACAAAAGCCGGCGACCATCATTGCGCCCACCAAAAGCAACGTTCTGCTACTCATGGCCCGCCCTCCTCTCCGCAATATGGTAACGAAGATCTTCACAACACTGAAAGGTATGCTACCAGGCAACTGTTACCGGACTGTGACGGCCCTCATACCTTTTGTTCCCATTTTGCTTTTTATCGTGTCTTATCCCCCTCATACATTCGGGTGCCACGCTTACCCGCCGTGGCGGGCCCAACGCGCCGTAGCTTGGCGTTGGTCCTGCCAACGCACGAAGGCGGGTTCAGCGTGCACGGTCACCTCGGATGCCCCCACGTGCGGAAAGTGTCGTCCCGAACCCCGCGCCGGCGGGGTGAGGGACCCCGGGTCCCAGGAAACCTACCAGTAAACGAACGGCCGGCAACGCCGGCCCCTGAGTGCTTTGCAGATCACGACCTCCGCCGAATGCCCAGTCATTCCGTCGAAGTCGCTTTCCTTAAGCGACTTCGACCAGCTGTCGCCCTTTCGGCGACAGCCCGGTGCCACGCCCAAGCGAAGCTTGAGCGTGCGGCACGTGTGCCGGCCCCCCGGACTGCTGAAGTCAGCCGTTGTGGCACAGCCGCCAGCGGCTGTGCTTGCTTTGCCTTTTCCATTGTGGGACCCGCCGATACGCAGTCATCTGGGTGCCCCGCTTGTCCGCATCCTTCGGGCGGGTCCACCGCCTTGTTGGACCCAATCCCTCCGCACATCGGCGGACGGAGGCAGGCTCATTCTCCAGCCTTCACTTGAATTCTATTCCAAGGACGAGTAGAATTCAGCGATTAAGGCATTCGCCGCCGGCGAACACGTGAGCCGCGAGGCGTGGGGCACGTACCCGATTCGTCACGCTTCACTTCGCACGTTTGCGGACTGCGAAGCCGGGCCATCGTGAAAGAGGCACACGGCACGAACGGGCCGCACCTTAGGGCTCAAGTCCCGTGCGTCGCCAGGGGCGACCGGTCTACTCTTGCGGATCCCAGGTGGCATGGTGCCAAAGAGAAATGCGTTTTTGCAGAACGAAATGCTTTTTCGGTCCATCTTCTTGGTTATGCATGATTTACGGCAAAAAGCCCGCTTTGCGGGCGGCTGTAGAGGCCACAGAAGGCATCCGGAAGCCCCTCGAACACCAAAAAAGTGCCTTCGAACACCCCACGAACTACGTACGAACTACGCACATATTACGCACGAATGACGTGCGAATGACGCTCGAACTACGCACGAACTGACTCGGACTTGAGATGCTGACGACCGCCTGATCCCAGCCCCTTGCTGCTGCGGGAAGTGTCTGACGGCGGCCGACCCACCGTGGTAGAATGGAAGGCCCGCGAGGTCACTCAGGGGGCTGTCGCCGGAAGGGAGGCATTTGCCGTGGGGAAGGTCTTGCTGTCGGTTGCCCTGGCCGCGGTGGCGTATGGCTTGGCGCCAGCGCCGCCAGCCCGCCCCGCAAGCCCGGCTGGCACGTCCGCCCCCCCGCAGGCCATCCCTGGCCCGCGCGACCTGCCCCCTCAAGCCGAGGAGGCCATACGGGCCGGTGTGGCCTTCCTGGTCCGAACCCAGAACCCTGACGGCAGTTGGCTCAGCGACGGCTCGACCGGCATGTACCCTGTAGCCATGAGCGCCCTCGCCGGGCTGGCGCTGCTGGCCAACGGAAACACGTGCTACAGCGGTCCGTACGCCGACAATGTCCGCCGGGCGGCGGAATATCTTCTCCAGCAGGCCGACGCCGAGACGGGCCTGATCGGCCGCCAGGACGCCGGCCGCCCGATGTTCGGGCACGGCTTTGCCATGCTGTTCCTGGCGGAGGTCTACGGTTCCGAGGCCCAGCCCGCCCTGCAAGGCCGCATCGCCACGGTCCTCGGCAACGCAGTCACCCTCACGGCTCGCTCTCAGAACAGGCTGGGCGGCTGGTACTACACGCCCGACTCAATGCAGGATGAAGGCGCCGTCACCATCACGCAGGCGCAAGGCCTGAGGGCATGCGCAGATGCCGGCATCCCGGTGCCCCCTCAAACCATACAGAACGCGCTGAACTACATCCGGCGCTCCGCCAATCCGGACGGCGGCATCGCTTACAAGGCAAGCGAGCCCGGAGAGAGTCGCGCTGCGATCACGTGCGCCGCCATCGCGACGATGTACGCCTCCGGCCTCTACCATGGCGAATTCGTCGAGAACGCGCTGCGCTACGCCCGGCAGAATATCCCCCTGGCCGGCCCTTCGCGCCAGGGCGGAACGCACTTCTACTACGCTCACCTTTACCTGTCGCAAGTAATGTACTTCCGCGGCGGGTCCGAATGGCAGGACTATTTCAGCGGCATCCGCCCTTGGCTCATCCAGGTGCAGAACGAGGACGGAAGCTGGAGCGGCGACTACGTCGGCAGAGCCTACGGTACCTCGGTCGCCCTGCTCGTGCTTCAACTTCCGTATAATAACCTGCCGGTGTTGCAGCGATGAGAACCCGCAGCGAAAGAGACAGAGGAGGCGACGCAATGGCTGGAAAGCCCCAGGGGCGTCCCGCCGAACAAGACCGACGGGCCGTTGAGGAGCTTCGCGAGGCCGAGCGGAAGATACGGCGCGAGATGGCCAAGATCATCGTGGGGCAGGACGATGTGATCGAACAACTGCTCGTCTGCTTGCTGGCCGGAGGGCACGCAATCCTGGAGGGCGTGCCGGGACTGGCAAAGACGTTGATGGTCAGGACGTTGTCGCAATGCCTGTCGCTGAGCTTCAGCCGCATTCAGTTCACCCCCGACCTGATGCCCGGCGACATCACGGGCACCGAGGTCATCGAAGAGAACAGGGCCACCGGAGCCAGGGAAGTGCGCTTCGTCAAAGGGCCAGTGTTTGCGAACGTGATCCTGGCGGACGAGATCAACCGCACCCCGCCCAAGACGCAGGCTGCGCTGCTGGAAGCCATGCAGGAGCGCCAGGTGACGGCGGGCGGAGTGCGGCATGAGTTGCCCGCGCCCTTCTTCGTCCTGGCCACGCAGAACCCCATCGAGCAGGAAGGCACCTACCCCCTGCCGGAGGCCCAGCAGGACCGCTTTATGTTCAAGGTGCTGGTGCCGTACCCCTCGTGGGACGAGGAATTCAGGATCATGGAGCTGACCACGATCGAGCACCCGCCCGTCGAGCAGGTGTTGGGCGCAGAGGATATGCTTCGGCTCCAGCGCATCGTGCGGCATGTGCCCATTGCGGACTACGTGGTCCATTACGCGATGCGGCTCGCCCGGAGCACGCGCGTGGGGCAGGCTGGCGACATCCCGCCGTTCATTCAGGAATGGGTGCGCTGGGGAATCGGGCCGCGCGCCTGCCAGTTCATGATACTCGGTGCGAAGGCCCGAGCCGTTCTCAATGGCCGCGACTATGTGGGCGTGGAGGACATCAATGCCGTGGCGGCGCCCGTCATGCGGCACCGCCTGGTGCAGAGCTTCACCGCGACCAGCGAGGGCGTGACGCCTGACAGGATTGTGGCCGAGTTGATCGAGCATACCCCGGCACGGGAAGGCGCGCTTTCAGCCGATGAGAGAGTACAGGAAGTACTTCGACCCCGAGGCGCTGAGCAAGATACCCAGCCTTGAGCTGCGGGCGCGCCACATCGTCGAGGGGTACCTGGCCGGCTTGCACCGCAGCCCGTTCCACGGGCGCAGCGTCGAGTTCGCCGAGCACCGGCCCTACAGCCCCGGCTACGAGCTGAAGCACATAGACTGGAAGGTCTGGGCGCGCTCGGACCGTTTCTACGTGAAGCTCTACGAGGAAGAAACCAACGTCCGGGCCTACTTCCTCATGGACGCCAGCGGCTCAATGGCGTACCGCTCGAACGCGATGAGCAAGTACGACTACGGCGCAACGCTCGCCGTCAGCCTTGCTTACCTGCTCCTGATGCAGCAGGACGCGGTCGGGCTCACGCTGTTTGACACGCGCATTCGGGGCGAACTCCCCCCCACTTCCAGCGCGGCTCGGCTGAACGCGTTCTGCCAGTTGCTGGAGGAGAACGCACCCGGGCAGGAGACCGACCTTGGCAGCCTGCTTCACCTCGTGGCCGACCGCCTGGCCCGCCGGGGCCTGGTGATCCTCGTCAGCGACCTCATGGCGCCCCTGGAGGACATCCTATCAGCCGTGCGCAGGTTCCGATACGACGGTCACTCTGTCATCCTGGTGCATGTGCTGGACCGCACGGAATGGCAGTTTCCTTTCGACGGGAACGTGCGCTTCGAAGGAATGGAGGGCGACGGGGAGTTGCTGACGGATGCCAGACAAATCCGCGCGGCATACGTGCAATCCTTCAACGCCTTCGCCGAGGCCGTGCGCGCCGAGTGCATCCAGCAGCAGGCGGATTACCTGACGGCGTCCACGGACGAGGCATTGGATGCGACCCTTGCGCGATTCCTCGGCCCGGCTTCCGGCCGCTACTGATTACGTACAAGCGAAGGCGACTTGCCGGAGCCCGGCAAGTCGCCGTGGACGACTTCTGTGTCCGCCTCAGCGCGGGGCTCTCTGCGCCCGGCGGATGTTCTTCAATCTCTCGTTAAGCTGGCGGCGGCGGCGCTCCGACGGCTTCTCATAGCGCGCCACACGCTTGCTTCGGTTGACGATGCCCTCGCGGTCGCATAGCTTCTTGAAGCGCCGGAGCGCATCTTTTACAGCTTCTTCGGGTTGAAGCAGCACTTTGGCCATACGCGATAAACTCACCTCCTCACCGTGCGTCCTGATAAGTGCAGAAGGCAAACTTCCCAGGTTTAACCAACGGAGAGAGTATAACACGTCGGCCAAACCTATGCAAGTGTGACGCCTGGATGGAGTTTAGGGGAAACGCCGCAAGATGAGCGGCCACGGAGGCGGCCACCGGCGCCTTCAGGCGCCCTGACTTTTCGCCTGAGGCGGCCCCAGTGCGGCGTGCACCAGCTCTTTGAATACTTTGCCGCGGTGGTTGTAGTTTTCGAACATGTCGTAGCTGGCGCACCCCGGCGAGAAGAGCACCGCCGAATGCGGCAGGGAGAGGTCGACAGCGGCCAACACAGCCTCGTTGAGCGTGGCCGCCTCCTTGACAACGACGGAGCGGCCTGCGCCGGCACTCTCCTCGCGGACCTTCTGGGCCAAGACCGGGCCCGTCTTGCCGATCGTGATCAGGACGGCAACGGACCTTGCCGCGGCACAGGCGAAGGGCGCGATGTCGAGCTTCTTGTCATAGCCGCCCGCGATGAGCGTCAGAGGCGGCCGGAAGCTCGACAGGGCTGCGATGCCGGCAGCCGGCGTCGTGCTGTAGGAATCGTTGTAGAAGCGAAGCCCGTCGAACTCCCCGACGAATTCGAGCCTGTGCTCGAGGCCGACGAAGCGGGAAAGGGATTCGCGAATCTGATCCGAGGTAGCCCCCACGCAGCGGGCCGCCGCAGCCGCCGCCATGGCATTCTCGGTGTTGTGCAGTCCAAGGAGCGGCACCCGGTCGCGGAGGCAGATCACCTCGTGGCGGACTCCGTTCCTCCACACCAGCCGGTCTCCGACAAGGCTCACGCCATGCCGCAATTCTCCGGCGCCGGGCGTCGAGTCGAAAAAGAGCAGCGTGCCCGGCACGCCTGCCTGGGCCCAGGTCCGCAGGACCGGGTTATGCGCGTTGAGCACGGCAAAATCGCGAGGGCCCTGGAAACGGATGATGGCGCGCTTGGCCTCCGCGTAAGCCTCTAAAGTCTCGTGGCGGTCAAGGTGGTTCGGCGTGATGTTCGTGACCACGGCAACGTGCGGCGACCATGGCAGCGCTGCTGCGTCTTCCAGCTGGAAGCTGGACAGCTCGAGCACCACGATGTCTGACGGCGCAATAAAGTGCAACGATGGAAGCAACGAGATGCCTATGTTGCCGCCGATCCATACCCTCCGGCCGGTGCTCCGGAGCATGGCTGCCAGCAGGGCTGTGGTAGTTGACTTGCCGTTGCTGCCCGTCACGGCCGCGATGGGTGCCGAGCACAGGGCCAGGAAGAGGTCCATGTCGCTCGTGATGGGCACGCCAGCTTGCTGGGCCAGCCGCAAGAACCGGTTGTCGCGCCGCACGGCCGGGTTTGCCACGACCAGCCCGGCGCGCACAAAATCGCCCTCCACGTGCTCGCCCAGCCGGTATACGATCGGAAGCCCCTTCAGGCGGTCAAGCGTGGGGCCGAGGCGGCCGGCAGGGCGCAGATCGGTGACCGTCAGTTGGGCTCCCCGTTCAACGAAGAAGCGCGCCGCCCCTTCCCCACCGCCGAAGAGCCCGAGGCCCATGAGCGTAACGCGCATCCCGTCGAGACGAAAGACTATCTCGTGCAGTTCAGCCGAGGAGGAAAGCTTCACCGGCTCAGCCTCAGCGGGCAGAATCATCGCTTCTCCTCAGGAGCCGCTGGCGTGACGGCTACCGCCGGCGAGGCAGACCCTGATGGGGTGGCGGGAAGCTTGTCCCATCCCATTTCAATGAACTTGGCCAAGCATAGCGCGGTCTCCGCGGCGGTAACCTTCATCCCGTACCCTTCGTGAAGGTTCCGCGGATTGGGCCCGAAAGGGGTGTTGCAGAGATGGCGCCGCCGGTCCACGAACTCCACCAGCAGCTTGCCTGTCGCGGCATCGGTGATCCGCCCTTCGACCTGCAGGTCCGTTGCACCAGCCTGAACGAACCACAGGAAATAATCCAGGTATCGCAGAAAGCCCGAGCCCATGTCGAACTTGGTTATCTCGCCCTCCAACAGGAGGGTCCGCGGCGGCAGATTGCTCGAGCCTCCATCGCCCTTCTCAAGGCTGACAAAATCGAATTTCTTGAGCTTCAGGAGTTCGTTCCGCAGCACAACTCGAAAGAACGCTGCGTAGCCCTTCGCCTGGTCCGGCGTATCTACCCAGACTTTCCCCACTGTCACGTCGCCGACTACGATGCCCTTGCTGTCGTTGAAGGACGTGTCCTGCGGCACATAGACCAGCGAGATCCTGGCCGTGGAATCGTAGTCCGCGCTCATCCGCTCGTAGTCGGTCACGTATTCGTAGGTGTGGACGGCTTGCGGATAGCGGCACCCCTGGGCAGCGAGGGCCAGAGCGGCAGATACAATCAAGAGACAAGATGCACTTGCCACGCTGGCCCTAAAAGGTTCCGCCATTGCCCGCGCCCATCTATGCGAAGGTCTTCAGTCAGACGCCGGGCTGATCACGACCCCTCGGCGGCAGCCACGTCAACAGCCTTCGGCCGAACGATCAGCTCCGCGCGTCTGTTCTTCTGACGCCCCTGCGAGGAGCCGTTCGACGCCACAGGCCGACTCTCCCCGTAGCCGACCGTCGTGAACAGGGACGGGCTCATGTGCTCCGTCTCCGTCATGTAGCGAACCACAGCCCGGGCGCGGGCCAGGGACAGATCGTAATTCGACTTGTAGTTGCTGTACTTGATCGGCTCGTTATCCGTATGCCCGGCTACTTCGACCCTGGCGCGGGGGTACTTCGTGCGGATCATCTGCGCAGCTTTGTGAAGGGCCCCCCGCCCCTGGCTCGTCAAGGTGGCCTTGCCGGAGTTGAAGAGGACTGCCGATAGGATGGTAAACGTGGTGGTGTCGCCCTTGGTGGTGACCTGGAGGTCCGGTCCCTGGGCCACGACGACCGGCTGATCCGCGCCGCCCCTGTTGTCATTGGCATGGAGCGCCGCCTGCGTCTGGGCCTTCTCCCTCTCAAGAGTGGCGTTGGCCTCGGCCAACTGGGTGTCCTTCGCCTTCAACTGGCTGTTCAGGTCATCTATCTGCTGCTGCAGTGCCGCCAGTTCCGCTGTATCCGCCCCTCCGTAGTAGTAGTCCGCGGCGATGGCGCCGCCGGTCGCGCCCACAGCCAGACCGACCAGAGCGCCAGGGCCACTCCCGACGCCCTGGATCGCATGGCCGATCAAGGCGCCAGCGCCTGAACCAAGAGCGCCGCCTGCGGCGGTACCCTTCTGTACAGAGGTGCATCCCAATGCCGCCATGATTCCGACCGCCAACCCCATCGCAAGAGCCCTTCGCACCATCTGGCGCTTCCTCCAAGAAGTGCTATGAATGGATGTCTTTCACAAGAGCGGCTTATGACTCTAAGGAATCACGGCATGGCTTTTCAAGACTTGCGGTTTTCGACAGGTGCCCGAGCGCAGGCACAGTGGATCAGGGCCGGGCGGAGGCGGCTGAGGCGGCTACCTCCTGCTGACATATCGTCTTGCAGGTGGCCGGTTTAGGTGCCGTGCGCCGGGCTCATCGGCCGGCCACGGCTCGTCCGCGGAGGCGCGGCTTTCCGGCGAAAAAGCCCGCGAAAAAAACATGTCCGCAATGGGCATTCGGCGTAGCCCGGGGCGGCACTGGAAGACGGCCGCCACGGAGCGCGGACAGGCGAGGAACCGGATCGCCGGCTGAGCGGCGGCGGCGACGTGCTACTTGGAGGAAAAGTACTTCATGATGTTCAAGGCCGCCGGGCCGAGGATGACGACAAAGATGGCGGGGAAAATGCAGAAGACGAGCGGGAAGAGCAGCTTGACCGTGGTCTTGGCGGCGCGCTCCTCGGCCTCCTGGCGTCTCTTCTGGCGCAACGATTCCGAGTGAATGCGCAGAGAGTTGCCGAGGTTGGTGCCGAACTTGGCGGACTGGCTGATGCGAGCGGCCAGGGCCTCTACCTCGTCGCAGCCGCTGCGCAGCCCGAGATTCCGCAAGCACTCATGCCTGGGTTTGCCGGCCGAGATCTCCAGGTTCATCAGCGTAATCTCTTCACACAACTCCGGCGCCACGTCCGACATCTCGCGGCTTATGCGCAGCAGGGCCGCATCCAGGCCGAGGCCGGACTCCACGCACACGATCAGCAGGTCCAAAGCGTCCGGCAGGGACAGACGTATCCGGTCAATGCGCTGCCTCGCTCTGCGGCGCAGCCACATGACGGGCGTCAGCAGTCCCACAATCAGGCCCATAGTGGCGTACATGAACATATTACGGTAGTCAATGGCGGCGCCGGTCGAGCTGGCGCGCCACATCATAGTCGCGGCCACGGCCGCCGGCAGCGCCAAAGCGAGGGCCAACTTGGCGCCAAGGAAGACCTCCACAGCGCCCTTCTCGCGGATGCCCGCGTGCACCAGCAGTTCCTGCAACCGGCTCTGCGACGTGTCGCCCAGCTTCCAAATCGCCGCCAGCGGGCGAACCATCCTCATGGTCAAGGGCTCGGAGCGTTTGCGCGGACGACGGCGGGCGCCCACAGTTATCTCCACGACCGCCGTCTCCTTCTTCCGAGCGCCTGTCTGCCAGCGTCCCCCTGACTGAGCAGCGGCTCGCCGTTGGACAAGGACCCCCATCGCCACGAAGACGCTGACCACGCCGCCGAAAACGCCGACCAGTATCAGTATGTTTGTGGGGCTCATTGTCAAACCTTTATATTGACAATCTTGCGGATCATCAACATGCCCGCCGCCTGCAGGGCCAGGGCGACGGCCATCAGGTAGTTGCCCGTTTTTTCGCGGAACAACTGGCCCATGTAGTCGGGGTTGGCCGAGTAAAGGAACGCGCACAACGCCAGGGGCAGGATGCCGACGATCAGGCCGCTGAGCTTGCCCTGCGCCGTGAGCGTCTTGACCTGACCCAGGATGCGGAACCTTTCCCGGATGGTCTTCTGGAGGCCGTCGAGCACCTCAGACAAGTTGCCGCCGGTCTCCTTCTGGATGATGAGCGCCGTGCACAGGAAGCGCACGTCCGGCGTGTTAACCCGGGTTACCAGATTCCGCAAGGCAGCATCGAAGCTCACGCCGAAAGTCATCTCATCGGCGAGTATCTTAAATTCATCGCTGATGGGTTCGGGCATCTCGTCCGCAACGTTCTGAATCGCCGAGTTCAGGCCCTGCCCGGCGCGGACGCTGCTCGAGAGCAGGTCGAGGGCGTCGGGCAACTGGGAGTTGAACTTCCGGGCCCTCCGGCGAACTTTGATCAAAACGTAAGCCGGCGGCGCGCTGGCCAACGCCACGCCAAACAGGGCGGAGAGCAACGGGTCGAAGCTTCGACGCCAGAGCATGGCAACTGCGACGCCCATTGCAGCCAGCACGGAGGAGAGCATCATGAAACTGCCCACAGATATGGGCATTTGGGCCTGGATCAGCGCTCCGTTCAGCTTGTCGGCCCAGGTCGTTTTCTTCAGGGCCTTGTCCATCGCCGGGATGTCGCTGTAGGCCTTCTTCTTAATGGCCTCCTTTCGCTGCTGCCTCTTCTTCTGCTCCTTGTCTCTGGTTTCCGCCAGGGCGTCGCCTAACTCATAGCGCTTGACCTGCTTGACGCCCAACAGACGCTCGCCCACGCGGTCTTTGACGGTCTTGCGCTGGCCCACCAGCAGCCAGACGCCGAAGACAAAGAACAAGACGGCGAAGAAGACCAGTGCCAGGACAGCTATTGGCATTGTCTATCCACTCCCTTGCATAAGGGACAAAGTTACATCTGCGGCGCGAATAAGTCCGGGCTGAGCTTTATGCCCGTAGCCCGCAGCCTGTCCAGGAACCTTGGCTGCACGCCGGTAGCCGCGTGCTGTCCGACCGACGCTCCGTCGGCGGCGATGCCCTTGCGCTCGTACTTGAATATGTCCTGCATAGTTATCACTTCACCTTCCATGCCGAGCACTTCGGTGAAGTACGTCAGCTTCCTGGTGCCGTCCGGCAGGCGCTGCACCTGCATGATGGCGTCCAGGGCGCTGCTTATCTGCTGCCTCACGGCCGACTGGGGCAGCTCGTGGCCGCCCATGGCGACCATCGTCTCCAGCCGGCTCAGGGCGTCCCGCGGGGAGTTCGCGTGGACGGTGCACATGGAGCCGTCGTGACCGGTGTTCATGGCCTGGAGCATGTCCAGGGCCTCGCGCCCGCGCACCTCGCCCAGGATTATGCGGTCGGGCCTCATGCGCAGGCTGTTTATGAGCAGCTCGTACTGCGTCACCTCGCCCCTGCCCTCGGTGTTGGGCGGACGCGTCTCCAGGCGCACCACGTGCGGCTGCTGAAGCTGCAGCTCGGCACTGTCTTCTATGGTGACGATGCGCTCCTGGTGGCTGATGTAGGCGCTCATGATATTGAGCAGCGTCGTCTTGCCGGCGCCCGTGCCGCCGCTGATCAGGATGTTCAGACGGGAGCGAACGCACGCCATGGCCACCTGCGCGATCTCCTCGGTCATGGTGCCGTACTTAAGCAGATCGTCAATGCTCAGCGCGTCCGTTCGGAACTTGCGGATGGAGAGCACGGGATAGTCCACGGCAAGCGGGGGGATGATGGCGTTCACGCGCGAGCCGTCGGGCAGGCGCGCATCGCACATGGGGGAACTCTCGTCAATGTGCCGGCCCACGGTGGACACTATGCGGTCTATGACGTGCCGCAGGTGGACATTGTCCTTGAACTCCACGTCGGTCAGGTAGAGCTTGCCGCTTTTTTCCACGTAAACCTGTTTCGCGCCGTTCACAAGGATATCGCTGATGCTTGCATCGTTCAGCAGCGGCTCCAGGGGTCCGAAGCCCAGCACCTCATCCACGATCTCCTGGATGAATTGGTCGTGCTCTTTCTTGTTGAACGTGACGCCGGCTTGTTCGAGCAGTTTCGAGACGACACTGCGGATCTGCTCCTTGACTTCGTTTTCCTTCAGCTCGCTCAATATGGTAAGGTCA
>Ga0315282_10002403_pt1 | contig 34608 bp, 36 predicted proteins | sample YL17G07_20_MG_FD_203693 | JGI IMG/M metagenome (GOLD analysis project Ga0315282, IMG submission 203693) | Sediment microbial communities from Yellowstone Lake, YNP, Wyoming, USA - YL17G07_20 | ecosystem: Environmental > Aquatic > Freshwater > Lake > Sediment | place: USA: Wyoming | collected...
ATCCAAAGCGCGACGATTCACGGTTCTTGAGACACACACTCGCATACCGCACGCCTGACGGGCCCAGAATCGAGTTCTCAGACGTTAAGATCACAAGATATCAACCAGAGGAAAGAAAGTATTGACAGCCCTATCCAGCAGGCTGCAGAGAATGGCCACCCTCGACCCGAGCGCTGCGGATCACTTTGTACTTGATCCCCTTAGCTGCACGCCTATTGTGGCGTGTTGAATACAAATGACTGAAACACGTGAGCTAGCACAATTCATTGTGAAAACCGACTTTAGCGATCTACCTGGGAATGTTCAACGACACGCAAAGTTCTGCGTTCTGGATTGGTTAGGCGCTTCGTTGGCAGGCTCAGTCGAACCTCCTGCCAGGATCATCTCTGCGATAATGAGAGAGCTGGGCGGAAAGAAGGAGTCTACAATAATCGGTGCGGAAACCAAGACGGCGTGCGCGAACGCGGCGCTGGCCAATGGAATAATTGGACACATCGTGGAGTTGGATGACGTGCACGAGCTATCTATAATCCATCCAGCAGCGCCTGTAATGCCGGCAGCTTTGGCCGTTGCGGAACGCTGTGGTAGCCGCGGCCAAGAAATGATCACGGCGGTTGTGCTGGGCTATGAGACTGAGATAAGAATTGGCATGGCGATGAATCCATCACACTATCAGTACTGGCATACAACAGGGACTTGCGGAACCTTTGGTGCTGCTGTGACCGCAGGCAAACTGCTGAATCTTGATGAAGAGGAAATGATTCAAGCGTTAGGGATGGCAGGTACACAGGCAGCTGGACTAATAGAAACCTTCGGAACGATGAGCAAACCGCTGAACCCTGGCAAAGCCGCTCAATCCGGTGTCCTAGCCGCGTTGCTAGCGCAGAAGGACTTCACTAGCTCGAAGCAGATGCTAGAGTCAAAGATCGGCTACTGTCGCGCTGCATCGACTGGACCACGACTCGACAGGATAACGGATCATCTCGGGACTTCGTTTGAAATATTGAAGACGTGTTTCAAGCGCCATGCGTCGTGCGGACATACGCACGGTGCGGTCGACGCGATCCAGAACATCGCTGAGAAGTATGGCATTGGACCTGATGCAGTGGACGAGATTGTGGTGGAAACCTACCCCATTGCCGTTGAGTTGGTCGGCAAGAAACCTGAACCTAGGACAGGTTCCGATGCCCAATTCAATCTCCAGTATTGCGTGGCCGCGGCCCTTACTTGTGGAAGCCTTGGGTTAGCAGAATTCTCCGAGGACAGATTGCAGGACCCCAAGATCCGTCAACTTTCGAGGAAGGTGATCGTAAAGACAAGCGAAGAATTCGCTGATGCCATGCTAGGTTCCGCCAGGGTGATAGTCCGCGCTCAAGATGGGAGACAAGTGTCCTGCAAAGTGGAAGTACCCAAAGGGTACCCAGATAACCCATTGACTGAAGACGACTTGAAGGGGAAATTCAGGAACCTTGCGTCGCTTGCATTGTCCAAGAGTCGGGTTGAGAAGGTCATTGCTAGAGTGGAGAATCTGGACAGGATAGGGGTGCGTTCGCTGACCTCTCTTCTCTAGAGAACGAATCATCAGGTTCTTGCGAAAACCTCGGATACTGGCACATAGGATTCTAGATGTGCCATTCTTTCTCGTCTTTCCTCTATCACTTGACCGACTGCTATCACATCTTTCGCTTGGCGGTAGGTCATGATGTCGACCATTTTGCCCTCGAACGATATTGCCGCAAGCCTTCTCGCCTGCGCTTGTTCGAAGGCATCCGCAATTCGTCCGGCGCGAGCTACCTCTTCCTGTGATGGTGAGAAGAGTTCGTTTATCGGTTCGATCTGGGACGGATGAACACATTGTTTTCCCTTGAAGCCCAGTCTTACTGCAAGTTTGGTCTCTCTTAGGAAGGCCTCTTTGTCCACGAGCGATCCCAGGAATGGGGTATCAATTGCCTGGACGCCTGCGGCTCTGCCACTGTTCACGATTCGTGAACGCGCATAGAGCAGTTCGTTTTCGTCTTCGGAGACCGAGGTTACGTCCCTTCCCAAGTCTCTGTAGTAGTCTCCTGCTCCAAAGGCTACAGCCACAACTCTATCGCTAGCCCTGGCGATCTCGAAAGAATTCTCCACGCCCCTAGCGCTTTCTATTAGGGCTATCAACTTGACACTTTTGGGCTTTAGGCGTGAACTCTTCTCGACCAGACTTAGCATCTTGGCGACCTTGGCCACGTCTGATCCTGTCTCGGTCTTCGCGAGCATCACTCCGTCCAAGCCCTTGACAACGGTGGACTTGAGATCCTCCATGGTCAAACCTGTGCCCATCGAGTTTACTCGAACAAAGGTGTGTATCCCACGTCGTTTGATCAGCTCAACATAGTCTTTCGCAAGAATTCGTGCCGTTTCCTTGTCGTCCAAGGATACGGCATCTTCCAAGTCCAAGATGGCTGCATCTACAGGGAGGGTCGCCGCCTTGACAACCATGCGAACGCTGTTCGCAGGGAAGTAGAGCATAGATCTAAGAAGCATCATCTTTCATCGCTCCAAGAGTTTGTGGATTGTCGTCACTATTTCCTGAGGTCTATCCACAACTCTTGCCCCCACTGCCTCTAGGGCCTTGACCTTGCTTTCAGCCGTTCCCCGTCCACGTTCGATTATCGCGCTGGCATGCGAAAACCGCACTCCTGCGGGGAGAGAACGACCAGCTATGTATGCGACAAGTGGCTTGGTAAACCGGCCCTCTCTGACCACTTCAGCAGCCTCCTCCTCTGCAACGGTTCCGATCTCACCAAACATTACAACTGCATGCGTATCAGGATCATCCTGGAATAGAGGTAGGAGTTCTGGGAAGGCCAACCCTAGAACCGGTTCTGCGCCGACGTGGAGCGCGGTTGTAAGTCCCAGTCCGCTTTGAGTTATGCTCCACGCCACAGTACTTGTTTGGCCTCCGCTACGCGACATCACCCCAACGTGGCCGGGCTTGAAGACCTCTCTCGCGAATTCTGCTGTTCCTCCTATCCATCCCATTAGACCTTTTCCGGCGCTAATTATGCCTAATGATCCCGGTCCGAGAATTCTCGCGTTCTTCTTGCGCGCCAGAGCGATCATTTCAAGGCTGTCGTGAAGGGGCACTCTTTCAGCAGGGACTACCACAAATTTGATTCCGGCTTCAAGGGCCTCGAACACTGCATCCTTCACCTGCGGACCTGGAACAAAAGTCACGCTCGCATTCAACTGCGGGTGCGCGTCAACCGCCTCTTTAACGCTGTTGTAGACTGGAAGATCCCAGACTCTGGCACCTCCACGCCCAGGTGTAACCCCGCACAGAACCTTTGTACCGTAGTCAAGCATCGTTCTTGTTCTCGCGTTTCCTTCTCTGCCTGTTATTCCCTGCACGATGACAGTGGTATTCTCATCAATCAGTATGGTCAATCTGATCTACTATCCTCAGTTCTCCGCTCTTCATAGTCTTCTTCTTGCTTTGTACTCATCAAGCCCGAACATGTCAATCTTGATTCGCAATCCGTCGTTTCCGTATGATTTGCAGTACAGTTCACAGGCGAGGCATTCGCTGCAGAGTCTCTTGGCGTCTTCGGGCTTTGTGGTTAACACAGGTCTCTTCTTTTGAATACGCAAAACGCCTGTACCGAAGAGACTGTCAGCTTTTACGCATGCGAAGCTCTTGCACTTGGCGCATTTGTTGTGGTCTATGGTTATTTCTCCCGTCTTAAACTGGAATGTGTATAGATTCGATTTCATCGATCATGACCTACCGCTCTTAAGTTGGGATTCTCTGTACTCGTCGACAAGTTCCTTCATCCGCTGGGCCACATAGTCAACGTTGTAAACGTAATCGCGTCCGTATATCTCGACACGCGCGGGAAGGTCGCTTAAGTTCTGTTTGAGAATTTCTATTGTCTCCTTTTCCTTGTTTCCGGCTATCAGAATAATGGCCGGGAAGTTCGGTCTGCTCTGCAATTCTTCTCTCAGCGCCTTAACAATAGGATGTGCATGGTGCCACTGTTCCTGATTGGCTATCACTGGACCCATCAGAACGTAGCCTGCGATATTGGGTTGTGAGAAAATTATCTTTACGATCCTGTAAACCTTCGCCGCTGTGGGATTTCCGCTTGTATCGGCGTAGTTTGCTATCTTAAGGCCGTGGCGTACAAGCGCGTCTGCGCCGATCATTGCGCCGCCGCCACCGATTCCGTGAAAGCCTACGTAGTTCTCGCCTTGCTTGATCTCCGTCGCCATTTGAATGAAGTATGCTATTCCTCTGTAGTCATTCGCTTCAATCTGCCACGCTATTCTCTCAAGTTCCGTGGGCGGTCGACCGATTTCTCGAGGGAAATTTATTCCAAGCTCTGGATGCTTCGACACAGATGCCTCATCTAACACAACGCGACAGTCAGCTGCGTAAATCAGACCGTCGGAGGCCAAGACTATTGGGTTGATCTCCATACTGCGCGCGTGGTACTTGTTGAAGACTTGATAGATGCCGAAGACCACTTTTGTAAGGTCCTTGACTAGATGTTCGGATACGTCGAGGTCTCGAATCATGCCTTCGACCTTATCGGCCCTTAGTTCGTCGAGAACATCTATGGTTATCTTCCCTACTGCTTCAGGATGTTCCGAAGCGACCTGCTCTATGTCCACACCTCCTCTGGTGCTGAACATCAAGTCAGGTGATTTTACCTTGTACGAATCATCAACTATGATGCCTGCGTAGAATTCCTTCTCAACGTTCAGCTTTTCTTCCACGAGGACTTTGTCAATGACGAATCCTTTGATGGTGCTCCCAAGGATTCTCTCGGCAACCTTCTCAGCCTCATCTGGAGTGGTCGCGAATGCAACTCCGCCTGCTTTGAATCGCCCTGTAGCGGTGACTTGAGCTTTGATTGCTACTGGTTTCTTCACTTTCTCCGCGATGAGTTTTGCTTCTCGTGAGGTGGAGGCTACTTCTCCTTCAGGAACCCGGACTCCGACACTTTTGAGTAAGCTCTTTCCCTGGTGCTCAACTAGGCGAACCATTGCGTTTCATTCATCCGCTGAGATCCTGTGAAGGTTAGTGTGCTTCTCATCATCAGCTCTCAAAAATGGAAGGAATTGGGGTTCGGTCACTGCCTAGACTTGAAATACGCCGTCTTTGAGGAATGGTTGACCATCAACTGTGAGCGTTGCATGCGTGATGAGGCCGTCAAAGTGAAAGTTGCTCTCTACCTTTCCACCTAGGTGTGTGCTTCGTCCCATGCCTGCCAGTATGTTGCCAGCGCATCTCTCATCCTCAATCATGTTGCCAGTAGTTGGTAGGGCTCCAGGGTTGAATCCCATACCAAGCTCTGCGAAATTGCTCGCATTGCTGTCCGAGACCTCCATCTTCCTCTTGAGCATTCGAGCTTCAAATCCTCCGCGTATGTCCGTGACGCGCCCATTCTTGACTTCATATGTGATGGGTTCCCTGATCAAGCCGATCCCGAGCCCTGCTTCGACTCCGTCCAGAACAACAGTGCCGCTAGCGGATCCTTCAACAGGTGACATGCCCACGTAGCCGGATGGAATCATGTCAAGCTCTCCTGGCTTACAATAACCGTCTGAAATCATTGCGACAGTTCGATTCTTCAGCGAGTAGGTTATGTCCGTGCCTTCGCGCGCCGTAATTCGGACTTTCTCACTCTTCGGGAAGAGAGAAACGGCTTTGCTGACGCGATTTCTCATCTGTTCATAGTCAACTGGAATAGTTCTTAGCGCGATCTCTTCGCTTAGGAGGTACATGTGCATTATTCGTGATCCTGCGCGCAGCATCTCTTGGCGCAATTCTGTCATCGGTCCAAGAACGCTCCGCGTGGTACACGCGATGGCGGCGTTCGAGCTTTTCAAGCATGAAACCAGTGTTGGTGGCAACTTGCCTTTGACTGACAATCCAGCGTACTCACGGGGAGTCATCGTCACCAATACGGCCTCAGCGCCCAACTGGTAAGCAGCACCCAACACTGCCTGAGCGATGTTCTGGTTGGCTTCAACATCTGTGAAAATTATGACCTGCTCGCCTTCCTTGATGCCCATCAGTTTGTCGACAACGATTCTCGCGGATTTCGTTAACGCGACATTCTTCATCTATTCTCACCATGGTGATGATCGGGAACGTCACCTCCCCAAGTATACAACCTTTTGGCCTGGGTCCACAACTGGGTTATGAATTGTGACTAGCACCACACCCTTCACTGGAGCCTTCACTGTCTCAAGGACTTCACCTCGAAGGTCCGTTAGTTCTCCGAGCTCATGTCCCTGCGTAACAGAGTCACCTGGTTTGACGTGTAGGTGAAACATGCCGCCGTACCGAGCGGTCACAGGCACAAATTGAGTCAGTATCTTCTGCTCCTTCAGGATCTTCGGTTCACCATCCAACATTCTCACCTGCCGCATCACGTTGATTACCCCATCATACATTCCGGCCACCTCTTCCTCCAGCAGTTTGTCACCGGAACCATACTCCGCCAGGGCTGATGGGACCCCGTTCTCGGGTGCTGTCCTCCACGTCGAACCCTTACCCATATACCCGTCCTTGTTGGTTCGCCAGACGTATTCGAAACTCAATGCCCTAGCCATCTGCTCGGAAACCTCGTCAATCTTGGGGTCCCCTGTTTCAAAGAATCCGCTAAAGGCTATCTCAGATTCGTGAGCGGCGCCCCCGTGCAGATCCAAGTAGTAGTTTGACTTGGAAACAAATTCACTGTAGACCTTGTGCGCTATCAATTGAGCAATTGTGCCGTCTGGTTTGCCAGGAAAACTCCCTTGAATGTTCACTCCATCAAGTGGACAGATGTACGTCCTTGCCTCAAATGCTGGAACGTTGACTACGGGCACTATGATGAGTGTGCCCTTCAAGCGATCAGGTTCAACTCTCCTAGATAGTCTGATTGCAGCCTCGATGCCAGCGTATTCTGTTCCGTGGACTCCGGCTGTGAGACAGAACGTTGGGCCGTCGCGCTTCCCTCTAATGAGAGTGAAGGGCAGCTCCACGTAGGACGCGGGTCGCGTACCCGTCCTAATTGAACTCGAAGTTCGAGACCCTGGCTTCGCCTCTAAACCTGCAATCCTGCTCATGATTTGTCAAAGGACTATGCAACCGGAACCCGGGGTATTTAGTGGTATGTTATTTAGCGTAATTAGGGTAATTAGCGCTTCATTAATTGGGAGCACGACCGTTGCGAACCTCGGACGAGGCATGTCAAGATACGAGATCAGAATCGCTGGACTAGGAGGACAAGGAATAGTCCTCCTAGGCGTGATTCTAGCGAAGGCGATTGCGGAAAATGAAAAGCTCCATGTCGTGCAGACGCAGTCTTATGGTCCCGAATCACGTGGTGGCGCAGTGAGAGCTGATCTCGTAATATCAGATGAACCGATCGATTATCCGAAAGTCAGAAAAGCTGACATTCTGGTAGCCATGTCCCAACCTGCTTTTGAAACGTATTTGAAAGATCTCAAAGGAAATGGTATTCTCGTCATAGATCCCGACTTGGTTGAACTAAACACGCAACGATCGGACTTCATAGTGAAACAGGTGGCTGCAACGAAGAAAGCGGCTCACCTGGGAAAAGCTATCCTAGCAAACATGATCATGCTTGGAGCTTTGCTGAACATCATAAACATTGCTTCGAAGCAAGCGGCGATTAGCGCCCTGAGCGAGAGTATACCTAAGAACACCCTGCAGGAGAATGTGAAAGCCGTAGAGGCGGGACTGGAAATTCGAGGGAGTTGATGACGAGACGAGCGAGACTATTTCGGATCAACAGAAAGTGATTATTGTCGGAAAGTTCTGCAAGGGCTGCAGAATTTGCGTGGACTTTTGCCCCACAAAAGCCCTTGAGATGTCCGACTCGACACAGCCGATACCGATCCTGAAGTACCCGGAGAAGTGCGTCAAGTGCGAAGTGTGCGAGATGCTCTGCCCTGATTTTGCGATCTTCGTTGTGAAACAACATGACCAAAACTCGCGTTAGGAACATGTTCATGCAAGGCAACGAGGCCTGTGCGGAGGCCGCGATCTTGGCCGGATGCCGCTACTTTGCTGGCTATCCAATAACGCCCGCCACGGAGATAGCGGAAACCTTGGCGAGAAGAATGCCGGAAGTCGGTGGCGTGTTCATTCAGATGGAAGATGAGATCGCTTCAATCACATCAGTGATTGGAGCCTCATGGGCTGGAGCGAAGGCTATGACTGCAACTTCGGGCCCTGGTTTCAGCCTTATGCAGGAAGGTATTGGGTTGGCAGCCATAACTGAAACCCCATGCGTGATCGTTGATGTGCAGAGAGTTGGACCTTGCCAGGGTTTTGCGACGCTTCCGATGCAAGGAGATGTGATGCAAGCCAGATGGGGCAGCCATGGAGATAGCCGTTCGAACATCGTCTTGGCCCCTGCTTCTCCGCAGGAAATGTTCGAGCTGACAATAGAGGCGTTCAACCTAGCCGAACGTTTCAGGACACCTGTGATCGTTCTTTCAGATGAGATTGTGGCACATATGCGAGAGAGAGTCACCGTCCCAGCGATCGAAGACCTGAAACTTGAGAATCGCAAGAAACCTTCAGTACCTCCAGAGCAGTTTAGCTTTCACGAATTCTCCGCATGCGATATCTCACCTATGCCGACACTCGGCAGCGGTTACAAGTTGAATATACTGGGGCATTTGCGGACCGAAAAGGGGCGGGTCAACATACCCTCGCAGGACGTGCCTCGGTTGGCTCTCAAGTTTCTGTCGCATCTAGCCGACAAGATATCGGCAGGCGAATGGGAGGCAAGGAAGATTAAGACATTTTTCGCGGAGGATAGTAGAACCATGCTGATCTCCTATGGTTCCACCTCAAGGACGGTTGAATCCGCGGTCAAGGAAGCTCGGAAGGAAGGAATGAAGATAGGATGCGCTCGATTGATCACTTTGTGGCCGTTCCCCGAAGACCAACTCCGAGCAATTCTCGAAGATGTTGACAACGTTGTGGTTGTTGAAATGAACCTTGGTCAGGTCGTGGATAAGGTGAAAGAGGTTGTCAGGCGGAGTGTCAAGGTTACGCATGTTCCGAAGATGGGTGATCTGCACACGACAGAAGAGCTGTTGGACTGTCTGAAGAAGGTGGTTGCATGAGTCATCCTCTCATGAAATATCTCAGGGAAGACTGGATGCCGACAGTCCTATGCCCAGGGTGCGGCGATGGAACCGTCCTTCAATGCATGTTACGGGCTGTCTCGAACAAGAATGTCGACATGAATCAAGTAGCGATTGTTGCAGGCATTGGCTGCCATGCTAGACTTGGAACGGGATACATAGCCGCGGACTCCATGTGGACCCTTCACGGTAGAGCCATCCCAATCGCGACGGGAATTAAACTGGTCAACCCGAATTTGCAGGTTGTGGTTCTCACAGGCGATGGTGACTGTGGATCAATAGGGTTGAGCCACTTCGTCCACGCTGCAAGGCGAAACATCGGACTTCTAACAATCTGCTTCAACAATAGCATCTACGGGATGACAGGTGGGCAAGTCGCACCAACGACCCCCAAAGGAACGAAAACGAAAACGTCACCATTGGGCAACTTGGAATACCCTTTGGATCTCTGTTCACTCGCAGAGACCGCGGGAGCTTCCTATGTTGCTAGGTGGACGACTGCGCACCCAAAGCAATTGACAACGTCGATAGAGAAAGCCCTTGAGAAGAAGGGGTTCTCGTTCATCGAAGCCGTAACCCAGTGCCCCACGTATTATGGAAGATATTCACTCGGATCGACGAGACCTTCAGAGATACTCCGGTGGTTTCAGCGCAATTCGGTGAGCGTTGAGCGCTCCCGGAAACTCGGTCAGGAAGAGCTTGCTGGAAAGATAGTCATCGGAGAGTTTGTTGACGTACAGAAACTCGAGCTCGCGGAACAGTATAGAACCCAATCAAGGATGAAAGATTAGGGGCACGACTTCTCAACCTCTCTCGAGCGTCACACAACGCCTTCCGCAAATGACCCGCAACTCTTGACCTCGGCACAGAACCTTTCAAACTCACCCCTTCTTGTAAAGATGGCATGCAACAAAGTGACCGTGCTTGATCTCTTCAAGCTTCGGCATGTCGACACGACAGACATCCATCACATGGGGACATCTTGGATGAAAGCGACAACCCGGAGGCGGATTTATGGCGTCAGGAACCTTTCCCTTGATCGCCGCCAGATAGCGTTTTTCTGTGGAGTCTATGGTTGGGACAACCGCAATTAGAGCTTGGGTGTAAGGGTGCATCGGTTCATTTATGATCTCTTCTGTAGAAGCCGCCTCCACCACTAGACCCAGATACATCACAGCCATACGATCGCACATGTAGCGACCGGCCGAGATATCATGAGTAATGAATAGATACGTGAGGTTGAGTTGATCCTTCATATCCAGCATGAGATTCATGATACCTGATCTCACTGAGACATCCAGCATCGATACAGGCTCGTCGGCGACGATAAATGTTGGTTGTAGTATTATCGCTCTAGCTATCGCTACTCTTTGTCTCTCTCCGCCGCTCAGTTCGTGAGGCCTCTTATGCATGTTCTCGCGAGGGTTCAGGCTGACTGATTGTAGGGCCTTCGCGACCAATTCCTCTTTCTCGGTCCTGCTCTTTACGACCTTGTGAATCGTGAGAGGCTCGCTGACTATTTCGTAGACGGTCATTCTTGGACTCAGATATTCGTATGGGTCTTGGAAAACTATCTGAAGTCTTTTGCGAGCCTGCTTCAAGTCGGCCTTGTTCTTTGAGGCTATGTTAAGACCTTCGAAGAAGATCTCTCCCTCTGTCGGTTCCATGAGCATTGCTATTAATCTGCCAGTTGTGGTTTTTCCGCATCCACTCTCTCCGACAAGACCGAAGACTTCGCCTTTCTTGATCTCAAAGTCCACTCCATCCAGAGCTCTTACGTACATCTGCTTCCCCGACAACAAGCGACCGATTCCGGTCTTCAGAGGGAACCATTTCTTCAAGCCCCTTACGCTCACGATCGAGTCTTCTTTCAGTTTCGCTCCCTCTTTCATTACTTGGCTGGATACAGGTGGCATGAGACTTTCCGTCCCTTAACTTCCGTGAGTCTAGGATCTTCGGTGCGACAGACATCCATGGCATGGGGGCATCTCGGATGAAAACGACAACCAGAAGGTGGATTGATGAGGATAGGGGGGCTTCCAGGAATGGACTCTAAGCGCCGCTTTGCGCCTTTAAGGGGAGGAAAGGCGTGAACGAGCGCCTCCGAGTACGGGTGCAGAGGCGACTCAAGCACTGTGGCAACTTCTCCGTATTCCGCGATCTTGCCTGCGTACATGATGGCGAGTTTGTCGCATACCTCGCCTATGACTGACAGGTCGTGCGTTATCAGCAGAAGAGACAGCCCAAGCTTGCTCTGCAGGTCGTCGATCAATTTGAGCACCTGCCCTTGCGAGATTACATCGAGAGCCGTCGTGGGCTCGTCTGCTATGACAACATTTGGGTTGCAGATCAATGCCGTGGCAATCATTATGCGCTGCTTCATTCCGCCACTGAATTCGTGCGGGTAATTGTTAATCCTAGACCGGTCTATTCCCACCAGATCCAAAATGTCCTGAGCTCTTTTCAAAGCCTCGTCTTTACTGATCCGTTCGTGATTTAGAACTGCTTCCGCGAGTTGATCTCCCAATTTGAAAACAGGGTTGAGTGCGTTTGAAACACCCTGGAATACCATCGAAATTTTCTTGCCCCGTATGTGCCTCATCTCGGCCTCCGTTTTCGGAACCAAATCTTCACCTTCAAAGAGGACCTTTCCGTCAGCTATCCGTCCTGGAGGTCGAATGAGTTTCATGATGGACATTGCAGTTGTTGATTTGCCGCATCCCGACTCTCCAGCGAGACCCAGCGACTCCTCCTTATCGAGCGTGAAACTGACATCGCTAACCGCCTGAACCACTCCCGCACCCGTAGCGAAGATCGTTTCCAGATTATTTACTTCAAGAACTGGCACTTGTTAGACCTCTACCGTCTCCTGACACCTAGTTTGAAGAGCGCGTTAGCGCCCTCGCTCAACATGTTGACTCCCAGCACCATCACCAAAATCATCAGTCCAGGGAAAAGTGAGACCCACCACGCGCCATAGGCCAAAACGTCCCGCCCTATCTTGAGGTCAGCTCCCCACTCGGGGGTGGGTTGCTGCACGCCAAGTCCGATGAAGCCTAGACCGGCCACCGAGATTATACCTTCTGCCATGTTGAATGACGCCAAAACTGCAAGCGAAGGTAAGCAGTTGGGCAGTATATGATGGCCCATGGTGTAAAGGTCGCCTGCTCCTATAGCTCTTACTCCCTCGATGAAGCCGCGTTCTTTGACCGACAATACGAGACTTCGAGTGACTCGATAGTATGATGGAGTTAACGCTATCCCGACCCCGATCGCCGTGTTCGTGACACCGGGTCCCAACATGACCGCCATCATGATCGCGAGGACGATCACGGGAAAGGAGTACAGCGCATCCATCATCAGCCCTATGACCCGATCCAAATGTCCTCCGAAGTAGCCCGAAAACAGGCCGAGACCAGCACCCAAGACCAACGATACAGATGCAGCCAATGCCGCAACCAGAAGTGAGATTCTAGTTCCGTAAGCGATTCTGCTTAGAATGTCTCTGCCCAAGTAGTCGGTGCCCAGCAAATTCTGCCCACTAGGTGGCGCCAATCTGTTTTCGCCCATGTCATATGGTCCATGAGGAGAGACATAACTCGCGAACACACCCAGCAGGATAACCCCAACGACTAGCACCAGCCCGACAGAGACCAATACACGGTCCGATTTTGTGGACTGTTTGAACTTTCGACCTATTTCACTGAACAAAGTCTTCGTCCTCCTTTGATCGCTCAATACTTTATTCTCGGATCTAGGAATGCGTAGACGATATCAATGCTCAGACTGACCAACGCGACCAGCAATGAAAATACCACAACGATACCTTGCGTTAACGGAAAGTCGCGGTCGTAGATGGCTGAGATGAGAAGGCTGCCCATTCCGTTCAAGGAGTAGACATATTCTGTTAGAAGAGCTCCCCCGAGCAGCAGCGCAAATTGAAGTCCTATCACGGTCACTACCGGAAGAAGCGCGTTTCTCAATGCGTGCTTGTAGGTCACAACGCTCTCTGGCGTTCCTTTGGCCCTCGCGCCAACTACGTAATCCTCTCCTAGCGCTTCGATCATATTTGCTCTTGCTATCCTGCTGATCGTTGCTGATAACAGGAGACCTATGGTGAGCCAAGGAAGAATCATATGTTCTAGGCTATTGAAGAATGCAGGAAGATTGCCCGTGATTAGGCTATCTACTACCACCATACCTGTTATGAAAGGCGGTCTATCGATAAATGGGTCGAGCGTCCCGTAAATTGGCAGAACCCCTAACATCTTGCCGAATACTATCTGGAACATGAGGCCGAGCCAGAATACCGGCAGTGAGTAAACGAAGAATGCGTATATTCGAGCAGCGTGGTCAGCCAGCTTGTTTTCCTTAAGCGCCGAGATCACACCGCTGTAGATTCCCAGAATTGCCGCGATAATTATGCCTCCCAGTGTTAGTTGAAGAGTGATCGGGAAATGAAGTGCTATCTCATATGTAACAGGTCGTCGCGTTGTTATCGAGTTGCCGAGATCACCGTGTAACAGGTTGAACAGGTAGTCAAAGTATTGTGTGAGTAAGGGTCTATCCAGCCCGAGCTGATGCCTCATCATGGAGACCATCTCTTCGGTCGCCTTAGGCCCCAGCATCGCTCTGATAGGATCGCCAGGGATTACGTGCATTACTATGAATACGGCTGTCAGTGAGACGAATACCGTTGGGATGGTGATCAGAAGTCTAGCTATGATGTACTCTCTTAGGCTCGTGGGCAACTCCCCGGTCTATGCTTGATGCAATATTAGGAAAGGGACTCGCTCATTTTCCATAATTAAAAATAAGAAAGGGGGTCCGCGCCCCTTATGAAGGGGCAGGGACTTACGGCGGCTAATCTTTGTACACCTGTCTAAAGTCTATGAGGTAGGGTATGAATGGTTCCACGAAGCCATGTACGTTCGATCTTGTGAAAGCGATCTCCTTCATGTTCACGTAGCATAGGAATGGAATGTCATCACCGTATATGTCCTGTATCCTTTGATAGACTTGAATTCGCTGCGGATCGTTGAGATTTGTGAAAGCTCTGCCTTGAAAGATTAGTTGGTCCATCTCAGTGTTGTTGTACCCTGACCACTTGCCTATGTAGGTGTCGCTTCTTAGCATGCCCCAAACCAAGTTGTCGGGGTCAGGCCAGTCTAGCCACCATCCGCCTAGGAGCATATCGTATGATCCTGCGACCCATAGATCAATGAAGGTGGCCCATTCAGCGCTTTTGATGTCTACATTGATGCCAACGGCAGCCAGATTATCCTTCATGACTACCGCGGTAGGGTCGTTTAGAGGTCCGTAGTGCGAAGGTGTAACCATCAGTTCAAGATGCAGTGGGTTGTCAGGGGTAATTCCTAGGCCCGCCAACATTTGCTTTGCCTTGTTCGGGTCATAAGAATATTTGCTCAAAACTGGTTTGTATGATAGGAGTGGAGGCGGTATCACGCTTAGGGCCCTTGTCGCTGTCCCGAGATACACTCGACTCAATATGTCGTCGTAGTTTATTGCATAGGCTATGGCCTGCCTGACTTCTTTCGGTACCCTCTGCGTGTTGAAACTGATGTATTGTTGGAAGGTTCCGGGGGCTTCTGAGGATACTATGTTGGGGTTGCTCTTCAGGCTCTGCATGTCTATGGGCGCGATTGCGCGAGTGGCAATGTCGACATCGCCGTTTTCTAGAGCCAGTTTCAGAGTCGCCGAGTCTTGAATTGTCTTGATGACGAGCTTGTCAACCTTCGGCACGTCTCCCCAGTAATCCTTGTTGGCCTGCAAGACGACTTCTTCGCCTCGGCTCCAAGAAACGAACTTGAATGGTCCGCTACCCACAGGAGCCTGCTCGAATGCTTGCTCACCCATATTCATGACTGCAGATGGGCTAACGATACCGTTCCATGTTGATGCTAATACCTCAAGGTATGGTCCGTACGGGGCGGTCAAGTGAATCGTAGCCGTATAAGTGTCGACCACCTCAACGCTCGCGACCATCCCGTACCAAACATCCCAAGTTGGGCCCTTCAGGTTAATGCATCTGTCGAAGGAGAACTTTACAGCCGTCGCATTGACTGGGGTGCCGTCATGGAACTTCGCGTCATGTCTCAAAGGAATCGTCCATGCCGTGCCGTCTGCCGACACGGTGGGGAAGTCCGAAGCTAACCTAGGTGTGATCTTTGAAGCATCCAGAGGATCCATGGTATACAATGTATCAACAATTTGAGCAAAGACTAACGCCTCAGCTGGTGAAATGGCCGTGCAGGGATCGATTCCTCTTTCCACTCTGTCCGTGGTTCCTACGACCAGAGTCTTTCGAATTGCCTCGAGTTCCGCTTGATGCTTCAATTCCGTTTGGTATTGTGTGAAGTAGTATCCTGTTCCTGCTAGTATGATGACGATCAGTACTATAGCTAGTACTACTATCTTAGTGCGTGACATTTTCTTTCAAATCCGTAATTGACTAATCGCTCTTGAGTCTACTTAAGCCTAAGATACGTAGAGTATTTAGTGGCATTTTTTGACACTGGTAGGTCAGTTGAGATAATTAGAATAGCTCTAATGCCTCCCAGTCTCACTATTCGTACCAGGGACGATGTACCACATGGTGCTGGGATACACACGTGTACTAACAGTGAATCTGTCCGAAGGTCGATCTTCGGTTGCGAATGTTGATGAGAAGCTGGCCTACGACTTCATTGGTGGAAGGGGTTGGGCCGCGAAGATGCTATTTGAGGTTCCAAGGAAGGTTGGTCCATTTGATCCTGAGAATCCTCTCATAGTAGCGGCGGGGCCGTTGACGCTGGAGGGGTATCCTCCGTTCGGGTCAAGGACAACGTTTGCGGCGATCAGTCCGGCTACTGGGTCGTACGGTGACAGCAACGTTGGCGGCTTCTTGGGTGTGAGAATGCGGAAAGCCGGATATGATGCTCTAGTCATCAGTGGGACAGCTAAAGATCCAAAATATATTGTCGTGAACAACGATGATGTAGAGATCTGCGATGCGGGTGAATTGTGGGGTAAGGGATCACGCCTCGCTGATGAGATCATCAGAAGTGAATGCGGCGGAGATTTCTCCGTAGCTTCCATAGGACCCGCAGGAGAGAAGCTGGTGAAGTTTGCATGCATAAACGTCGATTGGGATCGAAAGAGAACACGTCATGGGCAAGCTGGAAGAACAGGTCTAGGTGCGGTGATGGGCAGCAAGAAACTGAAAGCTATCGCCGTTTCGGGGGATAAGGACATTCCAATAGCCGACCCGGATAGGCTGAAGGAGATTTCGAAGCGCGCGGGACGATTCATCGTGGAAGAGGGCTCCATGCCAATGAGCGCGTGGCTGAAGACGGGCACGATGATGGTGGTTGATTGGGCAAACACGAATGAAGCTCTGCCAACCCTGAACTTCCAGAAATCTTCCTTCGAGGCGGTGAGAACGATCAACGCTGACGCCATGCAGTCCAATCTGATTGCTCTAAAGGCATGTTCAAACTGCTCCACCCCTTGCGAGCACCTAGCTGTGAGTCACGAAGAAGGCGAAGAAACTCACATCGGCGTGGAGTATGAAAGCGCCGCACTTCTCGGATCCAACTTGGGCTTGGATGATTTCGAGGAGTTGGTGAGAGCGAACTACCTCTGCGATGACCTCGGATTAGATTCCATTACTAGTGGAGTTGCGATAAGTTTCGTTATGGAGGCCGTTGAGAAAGGAATGATCTCCACCGAGAGGCTTGGCTTTAGACCCGCGTTCGGGGACGCTTCCTCCGTCTATCGACTGATTCGGATGATTGCGGATCGGAAAGGTATGGGCGACATAGTGGCCGAAGGAGTGAGAACGCTTGCTGCCAAGGTGGGCCGGGGCTCCGAGAAGTTCGCTATGCAAGTCAAAGGTTTAGAGATAAGTGGATACGACCACAGAGCCGCACCTGCGATGGCGCTATCCTACGCGACTTGCGACATAGGAGCGCATCACAGCAAATCCTGGGCGATCACGTACGACGTAAGAACCGACCGGAGCTCGTATGGCGATGACAAGATAGATCACGTAATCTACCTCCAACATCTCAGACCAATGTTCGACATGCTAGGCACCTGCCGCTTCCAACACGTCGAGTTGGGCCTGGATCCTGAGTTCTACGCTCAAGCATACTCCGCTGTGGTTGGAAAAGACTTCAGCCTCAAGGATCTGTTCAAGTGCGCAGAACGAGTGTGGAATTTGACACGCTCAATCTGGGCCGTGCGCAAAGGCGTGAAGCTCGAAGACGACATGCTACCGGAAAGAGACTTCACAGATGCCGTACCTGAGGGATCTACCAAAGGAGCAAAACTAGACAAAGACAAATTCCGCGGCATGCTGCGAAGATACTACGAGAAGAGAGGATGGACTCCCGATGGCAAACCCAGCAAAGAGAAGCTTGTTGAGCTGGGATTATCGGACGCTGCGAAAGCACTATACGGATAACGCAGCCTCAGCCTTTCTTCAGCAGTTCAGCGCGAGTGCCCGTTACGTGCAATGGCATGTAGCTGCAAAGCGAATCGTCTGCTCATGCGGTTTGCGAGTCAGGCGTGACTAGAGGAGTACTGAACTCGCCCAACGGGTATTGTTTGATCATAGCCTCATCAATCCACTTCAGAGAATCCATTGGAGTCATATGCCAGCCTGTGGGGCAGGCGGAAAGCATCTCAACGAAAGAGAAACCAAGCCCTTTCTCTTGAGTCTTGAGGGCGCGGATCACAGCCTCTTTCGCTTTAAGTATGTTCCGAACATTGTTCAAAGCCACCCGGGCTACGTATGAGCCCTTCGATATGCTCGCAATCGTCTCCGCAATATTGATTGGGTTGCCCGCGTGATTTGGATTCCGGCCTTGCGGATAACTCGTTGTAACTTGGCCGACTAGTGTAGTTGGCGCTGCCTGTCCTCCCGTTGCACCGTAGACAGCGTTGTTGATCATGAAGACAGTGATCTTTTCCTGCCTTAGCGCGGCGTGCAACAACTCACCAATCCCTATAGCGGCGCAGTCTCCGTCTCCCTGATAAGCGAAGACCATCCTATCGGGAAGCGCCCTCTTGAGACCCGTAGCCACTGCTGGAGGCCTTCCATGGGCAGTCAGGACCATGTCGAAACGGTACAATCGCCAACTTCGCACCGAACAACCCGCCGTAACAATACCAATCGTTCTCTCGAAACAGCCCAGCTCGTCCACAGCCTCCCCAACCAACCTGTGGGCTATGCCGTGAGTGCAACCTGGACAGTAAGGCGTTGAAACATCGTTCATTGATTGCGGTCTCATGAACACTTTGGTCATGTTGATTACCCCCCCTTACTTCTCTCGAGTATCTGACCGTAGATAGCTTCTGGGGACGGAACCCATCCGCCTCCCTTTCCAAAGTGATACACTGGGACACGCTCGTGTGTTGCCAAAAGCACGTCCTCAACCATCTGTCCATTATTCATCTCCACTACGAGATAGCCCTTGATATGATTCTGAGAATTTGCGAATGCCCTGTTGGGAAATGGCCACACGGTAATTGGGCGGATTAGACCCACTTTGATACCTTCTTCGCGCGCTTTCTGAATTGCATCCATGGCGATGCGAGCCGAGGATCCAAAGGCAACTACAGCAAGCTCTGCATCGTCTAGATATTGCTCCTCCCACTTCTGTTCATGCACCTCTATGTCTGCGTACCTTTTTGCGAGCTCCATGTTGAGAGCAATCAATTGATCGTCAGTCAACGGCGCTGCCAAGACTAGGTTCCGCTCTCGATTCTTCGCACCGGTCGTCGCCCACAATTTTGGTGGCAAGCCACTCGGATTGACAAAATCGGGCAAATTCACGCTTTCCATCATTTGGCCTATCATCGCGTCGCAGAGGATCATTGTTGGGTTGCGATACTTGTCTGCGATTGCGAACGCCTCAAACGTGAGATCGGCCATTTCTTGCGCCGAGGCGGGGGCGAACACTATGACGCGGTAGTCACCGTGGCCGCCGCCCTTCGTGGCCTGTCGGTAATCAGCTTGGGAAGGTCTTACTCGTCCGAGTCCAGGCCCGGCACGCATAACATTGACTATGAGACATGGAAGCGAAGCAGCTGCAAGGCATGATATTCCTTCCTGCATCAGGCTGATTCCTATGCTGGACGAAGCTGTCATGACTCTCTTTCCAGCTGCCGCCGTCCCATATACCATGTTGATTGCTGAGGTCTCACTCTCGCTTTGAAGAAATGTGCCACCCAGTTCAGGTAGCCTGCGAGCCATGTGCTCGAGAAGTTCACCTTGAGGTGTGATTGGATATCCATAGAAAAATCTGCAACCGGCTCGAATGGCGGCTTCTGCCAAGGCTTCATTGCCCGACAATAACATGTTCTCGTCCGTCATTCGCGACCACCGACTTCGGGAACCAACCCCTCAATCTCAATAGCAATTTCAGGGCATATGATAGCGCAGAACCTGCATCCGGTACACTTCTGCACATCTGCAACGGCACAAAAGTGGTAGCCCTTCAAGTTGGTCGACTCTGACAATTTCAGTATCTTTTGTGGGCAAACGTATGTGCAGTAGTCGCAACCTTTGCATCGTTCTTTGTGGATGCTGACAGCAAATCTTTTCAAGGTGAGAATTCATTTCCCCACGCGGACTGACTGAAAGCCACTTAGAATAGCCCTTTCGTTTCTTGTGCGAACTTCCTCTCTCTGAGTTGACATGACTCTCTTCATACAATCAACCAAGGAATTGACCCTAACCAGAGGCCTTGCCTTGATGAATGCCCCCAAAGCCACCATGTTAGCCGCGCGGACATCGCTCAGCTTCTCGGCAATTTCGCTGGCCTTGACAGAAGCAATGGTGACATCAGTACGCTCAACTTCTCGATCAACCATAGAGCTGTTCACGACAATACAGCCACCTCGTTTTGTGACTGATTCGAAGCGGTCAAGTGAAGGACGATTCATGGCGATTGTGCAGGATGGTTCCGCAACATAAGGAGAGCCAATCCTACGATCGGACAGAATGACCGTACAATTAGCAGTTCCACCGCGCATCTCAGGACCGTAAGACGGAAGACAAGTGACGTTCCTTCCTTCAAGAAGACCTGCATGAGCTAGGAGTTTGCCCATAAGGATAATCCCCTGACCACCAAAACCTGCCACAACTATCGTCTCCTCCATTCCGTCCCCTCGGGCCCACCAAGCTCTCTGAAAATAATAGGGATATTGTCTGCTCCACACAAGTGAGACGATCTTGCGGACGCATTCATGATCTTCGCTATCGCCATTTGATCCGAAGCCTTTTCTGCTGGGTACATGAGTCGCAATGCCTGTTTTCACCTGGAATGTAGAAGTAATGAAGAGCAATAGAGTCAAAGAACTATTGCAGAGAGGAGAAGTCACTCTAGGACCCTGGATAACGATCGGGCACCCCGACGTAGTCGAAATGCTGGTGCATATGGGGTTCGACTGGATGGCTTTTGACATGGAGCATGCACCACTAGACATCAGAACCGTTCAAAACCTGATGCAAGCCGCGAATGGGACGGAGGTTACACCATTTGTGCGAGTGGCTTGGAATGATATTGTGCTGATCAAGCAAGTGCTAGACCTCGGCACTCAAGGACTCGTCATTCCTTGGGTGAATACGAGAGAAGACGCCATCAGAGCGGTTCGAGCTGCCAGATACCCACCCCAAGGACTCAGAGGGGCAGGCCCAAGAAGAGCCGCGCTGTACGGACTGGATAGAGACTATATGGCTCAAGCAGCAGCTCAGATCATGATCATTACGCAGATCGAGACAACGGAAGCAGTTGAGAACGCCGAGAACATCCTAGAAGTAGAGGGCGTCGACGGATTCTTTATCGGCCCAACGGATCTGTCGACTTCAATGAGTATTCCCGGTCAACGAGATCACCCCGAACTGCAACGAGCGATAAGGAAAGTCTTGGAGATTGGGAAGAAACTCGGAAAACCGGGCGGAATAATGTGTCATAGTATCAACGAGATCAAAAGGGCAGTGGACGACGGATTCAAATTCGTAGCTGCCAGGTCAGACTTCGATTACCTCACTTGGGGAGCAGACATGGCACTAGGAGCTTCGGGCCGCCCGAGAAAGGTGAACGAATAGATGGAAATGAAGACATACGGGCGTAGGCTTAGCGAACTAAGAAGCCCGATCGTCTCGGATGTGTTGGACAAGATAGGAGTGGAAGGAGTCATCCCCGGTCTCATTCCAGTGTTCGATCAGGCAGTAGCAGTTGGCAGAGCAATGCCTGTACCCGTGCGTTCGAGACCAAACGCACCCAAGGGGCTCAGAGAGGGTCTCATGGAAGCTATCGACCTCTCGGCCAGAGGAACTGTCCTGGTCGTATCATCCGACACACAGGCTTGCACCGCCTGGGGTGGTTTGGTCAGCAGGTATGCGAAGCTATCTGGCATTGCAGGAGCCGTTGTGTGCGGAGCTACGAGAGACACTGAGGAGACTGCTGCACTCCGACTTCCCGTCTTTGTATCCGCAGTGACTCCACGCTCCGGCTACAATCGAGTTGAAGTTCTTTCGCCAGGCACTCCAATCAGATGTGGATCGATAACTGTTCAGAAAGATGACTTGGTAGTTGCAGACCGAGACGGCGTCGTAGTCGTACCTTCACCCCTGATTCCTGAGGTATTGGATACTGCGTTCAGCCTTCTAGCAAAGGAAGGGAACCACATAGCCGACATGAGAAAGCGGCTGAAAAAACAGCGCCAATCGCGATCACCCTAACCGTACGCGTACACGTATGGAACCGTTCCGAACTAGCGCGTTGAACGACTCAAATGAATTCACGCTGACATTTCGAGTTCATTTTGACCAGCTCGGAGGCATGGCTTGCCTTGAGGGCCGCGATGCTTTTGAGCAGCTGCGAGACCTTCACCGTCATCGTACAGAGCGACCTAGATTGTGCGGAACGAGCTATCGGATGCCGCGCATGATTCCAAGGCCGTTTTCGGGCCCTACTGCTGCATTCGATTTCCGCAAGCAAGTCTTTTATCCCGTCGACCAAACCATTCGCTTTATGTTCTTTGTCGAGATTCTGCAGTATCCGATGCCCCCAGCCCAAGATTTGAGAAGCGGGCACCAGTCATATGTTCGCGAGCAAGGGCAAAGAGGCAGGGTCGTGTTGGCGGGCAGATTCGCTGATGTTAGTGGCGGCATGATAATATGGAATTCAAGTTCGAAAGATGAAGCTGAGAGTCTTGCGGGAAACGACCCTTACGCATTGGAGAAGTATGCGACGTATCAACTGAAAGAATGGTCCTACAATCCCAACTTTGACCATACAAGAACCACTCTCCCCGAGAAGTAGCCGAGTGAATTCCAGCGGTGGCGAGTGCCGGACACTCACGAGAAGCAAGGCTTCTCCCCAACCATGAAGTCTGAGAAAGATTCCGACCAAATAGATGCTCTGGTTGCAAATGAGTTTCAATGCGCCAGACTATGGACTATTCTGCGTGGCGCGGAGGCGCACGATTTTCCCACACTGATAACTTCACTCGAACTATAAATAACAGCTAATCAGCTTTGCCCTTTTGTCGTTGCTGGAATCTCTATGAAGCAACCTTGGAAAAGCGACAGCTGGCACGTGAGCCACTACAACTTCGACCCTCACGCAAGACGGGGACTGAAATTCCCCAAGAGCGTGCAATTCTATGATGTCACCCTGAGGGACGGAGAGCAACAAGCCGGCTTGGTGTTTCGAAAGGAAGACAAAATCAAGATCGCGCAGCTTCTTGACGAGGCGGGAGTAGACAAGATAGAAACAGGTATGCCTGGCGTGTCTGAAGAGGACGCGGAAGCAATTAAGGCCATTGCGAACCTAGGCCTATCCGCAAAGACGTTCTGTTTAGTTCGTTGCATGAAACGGGATGTGGACTTGGCTTTGAAATGTGACGTTGATGGACTTCAGATGGAGATCCCGACGAGCGAGGCACTGCTCAAGAACGCCTACGGCTGGACCGTTCAGAAAGCGATTGACCTGACTGTTGAGAGCACAGCGTACGCGCACGAGCATGGGCTCCACGTTTCATTCTTCACAATGGACTCGACCAGATCTCCGTTCAATACTTGCTGGAAGATCATCAATACGGTGGCGACACAAGGGCATATGGATGCGCTGACTGTCGTTGATACATTCGGCGTCACTTCCCCGATCGGCATGAACTATTTTGTGAAGAAACTCAGGGAAAGGGTGCGCAAACCGATTGAGGTTCATTGTCACAACACATTCGGCCTGGCAGTGGCCAACTCACTTGCGGCCGTTGAAGCGGGGGCACGGACAGTCCATACAACAGTCAACGGCATCAGCGAAGATTCCGGTGCAGCCCCCCTTGAGGAAGTTGCGATGGTCACGAAGTGCCTCTATGGAATAGATAGCAACATCAAATTCGAAAAACTCACGGCGCTCTCGAAGCTTGTGCAGGAACGATCGGGTGTGATTATGCCCTCCCACAAATCCATCGTTGGTGAAGGTGTCTTCACAGCTGAGTCGGGTATCGTGGCGGGCTGGTGGTCGAGAATACGAAGCATGAACCTGTCGCCTTTGGAGATTTTCGCATACACGCCGGAGTTCGTTGGCGCAGAGAACGCCAAGATCGTCCTCGGAAAGAAGAGCGGCGGCGACTCCATAACATATAAACTCAAAGAACTCGGCCTGTCAGCACCCGACGACAAGTTGGGTGAGATACTAAAGAGAGTGAAGAAAGCCGGAATTGAACTGAAGCGAACTCTCAGTGACGATGAGTTCAGGCAGCTGGTCCAAGAGGTCCTCGCAGCATAGTCTTTCGTTGCCTATTCTCGTACGTGCATCAGCCCGGAAAGGGCTGACGCCAGTTCGCGATCAGGGCGGGGAATTCGATAGACGACCGTCCGCAGATCAGACATCTCCTGCACAGCCCATCTCACGCCTTCCCTTCCTATCCCGCTCTGTTTGTTGCCGCCGAAAGGCATCAGGTCACTGTTGAAATCCGAAGTGTCATTCACCAAAACCCCACCAAAGTTCAACTCGTTTACTGCCCGATATGCAACATCAATGTTCTGCGTGAAGATACCAGCTTGTAGACCATAGGTGGTCGAATTGCTCTTTGCAATGGCCTCGTCAAGGCTGGAGAACTTCTCAACGACGACGACTGGCCCAAAGATCTCCTGTTGGACGACTTTGGTGTTCGATGGACAATCGGTGAGAATCGTGGGGTGGTAGATAGAACCGTCGCGCCGTCCGCCGATGAGGATTTTTGCCCCCGTTTCTTCAGCCTCGCGCACCCACGCCTCAACCCGCACCGCTTCCCGCTCTGATATTAGGGGACCGATATCGGTTCGCTCAAGGGACGGATCTCCGACAACCAACTTCGATGTCCGTTCCACGAAATCTCCAACAAATTCCGAATAGATTCTTTCGTGCACAAACAATCTTTGGGGTCGGATACAGTTCTGTCCCGCTAGGGCGAAAGAAGCCTCTGGCAAACATTCTAGAGCCAACTCCTGTTGTGCGTCATCCATCACGATGGTTGGGCATATGCTTCCTAACTCCATGACAAGGCGCTTGAGTCCGACATGCTTGGCAACATCAGCGCCAGCTTCTGCGCCTCCAGTGAAACTGACGACTCTCACTCGTGCATCTCCGACCAATCTTCTTCCCAAGACAGCTCGTTTGCCGGTCGAAAAATGCTAAGCCTCGGAGGGCAGACCAGCGTCAAGCATCACCTCGGCGAATTTGATTGCAGATAGGAGTGTGGCAGACGCAGGTTTGAGAACTGCTGCGTTTCCAGCTGCAATTGCAGGGCCGATTTTTCTACATGCGAGCAGGAACGGGCCCTTGAAGGCTATTATGGCCGCCACGATTCCAACAGGTTTTCTTAAGAAGTAGCCGTATCTATCTGCTCCGTGTGGCTGCGCGTCGAGTGGAATGGTTTCACCGCTTATCCTCTTCGACTCTTCGGCGGAGAACTTGAGCGTGACCATCGCACGTTTGACCTCCACTCTGGCATGCTTAACCGGTATGCCTGCCTCAGCAACTATCGTTGACTCAATAAATGAAGCATCTGCTTCAATCTTGTGAGCGGCTTTTTCGAGAATCGCTGCCCGTTCATATCCTAGCATCTTCTCCATGACGCGAGCCCCACGCTCAGCGGAAGACAACGCGGCTTCAACCTCACCTTCAGTGCACAGGGGAACATGATCTACGACTTGACCAGAATATTTGTTTAGGACTTCGAACTTCTCGCCGACATCAGTCCATTTTCCTGCCAATAATGTCCTTCCCATGGTTGCACAACCCAACTCTCAATTCTTGGAAGAGTAGTTAACAATTGCTAACTATGTTCGACAGAGAAACAGCGATGACTAGTCAATAGCAGCGACGGAACGATGCTGTCCGTGAAATAGAAATCTTGCCATTCTTTGATCGCTGCTAGGACATCTGCTCGCACTAGACGGCGGAGACTCACATGTGCTTACATCTTGCAACACTAGGAAAAGGAAAATGTTCCTATGTCCGCGACTTGTGCCAGTTGCCACAAGCTACCTGAGCACAATGAAGTTACCGGAACTCATTTTAGGCAACGATTGTGAGTACGTGCGAGGCGCCTAGAGATTATGAGCATCATGGCAGTAAAGGCTGGACTTCTGATCGATGGAACCGGTGAGAAGCCGATTAAGAACGCTGCCGTTCTTGTGGAAGACGGGAGGATTACAAAGGTCGGGGCGATCTCCAATACTGCTATTCCGAGCCGAGCGCTGGTGTTGGATGCCACGGGCAAAACAGTTATGCCGGGATTGTTTGACTCCCATTGCCATATCTTGATGAGCACGGTTAGTATTGAGAAGAGGTTGTTTACTACGAAGACACTGGAGATATTGAAAGCTGTCCAAATTCTGAAGCGCACGTTGCATGCAGGCATCACGACCCTGCGCGATGCATGTGGCCCTGATGACGTGGGTTTTCGGGAGGCTGTCGAAATGAACATCATAGAAGGCCCAAGGCTTGTGCTCGCCGGCGCAATCGCACAGACAGGTGGACACATGGATGGGTACTATCCGCGAGACATTGAGTTGCCCTTCTCGGAGGGATTCCATGTGGGACCGGAGTGGGCCGATGGAGTGCCTGCCGCGCAGGCTGCGGCGAGAAGGATACTGCGCAAGCGTTTCGATTTTGTAAAAGTTTGTACGAGCGGAGGGATCACTTCACCTGCCGATTTGCCTGACTACACTGAGTGGACCTTGGATGAGTTGAAGGCAATAGTATACGAAGCCAAGGCGCGGGGGAAAGCGGTGATGGCGCATGCGGAGGGCACGCAGGGGATCAAGAACGCCATCCACGCAGGAGTATGGTCAGTCGAGCACGGCAGCATGTTGGATGATGAAGGAATCCGAATGCTTGTCGACACCGGCACCTACTTAGTGCCTACCTTAACTGCAATAGATGACCTTGCCCGAGAGCCGAAAAAATTTGGCCTCAGCGACTTTGCCATCTCCAAGATTGAAACCGTCAGCCGGGTACACTTCGACAGCTTCCGCAAGGCTGCGGCTGCCGGGGTCAAGATCGCGGCGGGCACTGACAACATTGAGGATTTCCAGCAGGGGAGGAATGCTCGCGAATTGGGACTCATGGTTCGTCACGGGCTCACACCCATGCAGGCCATCGTCGCCGCAACCAAGACTTCGGCGGAGGCTTGTCGCGTTAGCGACAGGGTTGGAACCCTCGTGCCGGGGAAGATGGCAGACATGCTGGCAGTGGATGGCAATCCTCTAGACGATATCACCGTTCTCCAAGATCAATCCAAGTTGCTCTTGGTAATGAAAGAAGGAAAAAGCTACGTGAACAAGCTGTAACCTACGGAAACACTGCGCGTGCAGGCGCTAAGCATGATCGCGATGCAGAGGTCCGGGCAAGCTCTTACGCTGATTTGGCAGTCACTCGAAACTTCCGACTGACGGTGTATCCTATTAGGATGACAATGACCACCAATACGATCCAGATTATCTGAGCTTCGAGAGAGTCACCAGAGATCCCGAAGTACTTCTGCAAGATTCTGGGAGGGGCACTTTGGAAATAGAGGTTGTAGCCTATAGCGACCGCTAGGATTACTATAACTATGGCAAGAGGCGCAAACTTCTTGTTGCTCATCTCTCCTACCTCCCGTTCAGCCTATCATCCGCTTCGCCGTTGGACTGTATTTTCTGAGTACCTCGATCAGGATTATGTTTGTCGGAATGTAGACCACAGCTCCCGTAAGAGAGGCGATGAAGGCAACCCAAAACTCGGGGATGAACCCAAAGATCTGATACCACACCGCCCAATTCACGTTCCAGACAGTCAACAAGAGAATCGTATTGACCACATGGTACCACGGGTGCCTGAAGAAGTAGAAAACCAACGCCCACATCAGGCAAAGCGGGACGTAGATCTGCACGCTGAAGACAGCTGACGGAAGAGCCGCCAGGATTCCTATGATGATTGATCCGATTAGCCCTGAAAATCCTGGACCGATTATTGACACAACATCTCTCGCATCCATCAACATTCCTGGTGCGATAGGCACACCTACGCCAAGCGCCCTCATTGCAAACGCAAGACCACCGAACGCCGCCGCATAACCAATCTGAATGGAGCCGAAGGACCAGAGCGAACCGCGTTCTTCCTTTGATTTGAAAATACGCATAGCCTACTCTAACCGTAGCAATTATGCGCGGTACACACTTAAGCCTTTTGAAATGACGATCGCTTCAGTAAGTAGACTACTAGGCACTAGATTTTCATCCTAGCCAAAAGGGAGTAGGTGAACATGTACGTACCATACCCTGCGTACCACAGTATCGTGGATCCTGCCAACAAAATAACCTCGATGACCAGCGTGCCGTAATCGACTGAATTGAGCCGTATCTCTCGCCTATAGGTGCGTTTTCCTATGTTGTAGCCGAATCCTCTGGCCTCTATTGCTACAGCGATCTTCTGTGCGCTTTCAATTCCTTGAAGAAACAATGGCACCAAGAAGACCGGAAGTGCTTTTAGTTTATCTACGAGATTACCGGAACTCAATCCTCTCCAACCTCTACACGACTGAGCATCGATTATTGATCTGGCCGTATTCATGAATACTGGCACGAAATTGAAGCCAATGCTAGTCCCCAGAGCAAGCGAAGGCGGGAATTTCCACTTCACAAGAGCGAGCACAATATCCACGACTGGCGTTGTAAAGAGCACCAGTTGTAGCAAGTAAATGACGATTACGAATCTGAGAAGTAAGGCAGTGGAGTACACGATACCCTGAGGCGTCACCGGCAGCCAATTCAACGTAGGAATCAGATAGAAAAGTATGTTGGAAGGATTCTTCGCGGCTTCAACGTTTCCCGGTCCCATCACGAGGTTAATGAGAGTATAGACAACTAGAAGCAGGCTACTCGCCTTAACTATCTGGGCAGTCTTGCGCACCGAAATCTTGCACGCGCGGGTCAATAGAAGCAGAGCGACCAGTATGGTCCCAACGTAGATTGGATCTGTGAAGAATATTACGACAACCGTTAAGATCAGAAAGAGCAGAAATTTCGGCCGAGCGTCCAGCTTGTGAAGATATGATTCGCCTGGTATAACTTCTATCCTTAACCCCATTGTTATCAACCACGGTTTTCATTTATGAGTTGAACCATTTCTTCCACGGTTAGAAGCGCCGATGGAAATCCTTGTTTCCTTAACATCTGTGCGAGACGCACTATTTGGGGCGCTTCCAAATAGGATTCCTTGAGCACGTCAGTCTGTTGGAATAGTTGCCTGACAGGCCCATCAAAAAGAACGCGTCCCTGCAACATGATAATTCCCCGCTCTGCATACTCTGCTACGATCCCCATGTTGTGGGTAATGAAAACGATCGTCTTTCCCTCAGAGTGAAGCTCACGGGCAATGTTCATTACCTGTCTGCTGTTTGCAGGGTCCTGCCCCGTGGTAGGTTCATCAATCACCAAAAGGTCTGGGTTCATTGCCAATACAGAAGCTATGGCAACTCGCTGTCTTCCTCCCTTGTCCAAGGTACCAGGACTTACGTCTAGATACTGATCTATGTTCAGTCGCTTAGAGACGGCATTCACAACGGGTTCTCTCTTGTCCGCAGGAAAGCCGATTGCCTTTAGAGAAAAATCAATTTCGTTCCTTACAGTGTAGTTGAAGAGTTGCAGGTCAGGATTTTGGAATACGTACCCTACTTTCTTGCTGAGTTCCCAAACTGGCGTTTCAGCGGTGTCCAATCCGAAAACCGACAGGGACCCTTCCGTAGGTTTGAGTAGTCCGTTGAAATGCTTCACTAGAGTCGATTTACCAGAACCGTTTTGACCAATTATCGCGACGAATTCGTTCTTTCCAATTTCCAGATCTATGCCCTCTAGAGCGAAAACGTCCGATGTAGGATACTTGAACCTAACTCCCTTAACCCTGACTATCACGTCCATTCGCTTTTCGCGGGATAATGCCTTCTGCTTTGATACCGAAGGATTAACTATTGACATGTTCTTCAGCCTGTCATACGCTTCTTCCAACGTGACAGGGATCTTGTCCCCAGCTAAACCGATGCCTTCTCTGCGAAGGCGCGAGAAAAGCGTCGTAACGTCAGGAGGAGATAAGCCCATATCAAGAAGTTGTTCGGTTTTCTGAAGAACCTCGCGAGGATCCTCATCTAGGATTATTCTTCCTTCGTTCATGACTACTATCCTATCAGCCAACGTGACGAAATGTTCAATGCTGTGAGAAACGACTATCATTGTCTTCTCTTCCTTTCTTGCTAGGTCTCTGATGATGGACAATACTTGCATGGAGCCTATCGGATCGAGATTTGAAGTCGGTTCGTCGAGGACGAATATTTCAGGGTCCATAACCATGATGGACGCGATTGCCACAGCCTGCTGCTCACCTCCCGACAAGGTTTGAGGAAGCCTCCTCTCATATCCTCGCATCCTGACGGCTTCGAGAGACTCAGCAACTCTTCTATCGATCTCTTCTCTTGAGACACCCAAGTTCTCAGCCCCAAATGCTACTTCATCCTCGACACTTGAGCAGACAAGCTGACTAGTTGGATCGTCAAACACCAGTCCAGCCACTTGCGAGAGCTGACCTATTCTTGACGACTTGCTATTGATTCCGTTTATGATTACGTTTCCTTCAAGGTCACCAAGAAAGAAATGCGGGACGAGACCGTTCATGCACCGGCAGAGCGTCGTCTTGCCAGCGGCATTCGGTCCGGCGATTAGCACGCTCTCTCCTTTCTTGATCCTGAGGCTGACGTTCTTCAGCGCAGGTTTCTTTGACCCCGCATAGGAAAATGTCACGTTGTCAAACTCCAGGCTATGCACGGAACTCGCCAGACTCGGCACGGTGGAGAACCTCAGACAAGACTCTTTCTCCATCTATGTAAGGCTTTCAACCCTCTTGAGGTGATGACGACATCTCCTCTCTTCAAGGATCTATTGTTTCCGAATGTCAGATGTAGCCGTTCACCGATCGTGAGACCTACCCCGTGTCCAAGTGTGTGAGTCGAGCCTAAGGATGTGCTCTTAGCAACACCATTGTAAACATCTCCAACCATTCGGTATCCGTGGCGTTCAATGATACCGCACGCCTCAGAGACTGCTTCTTCGCCAGTCCTTGTCTAGTACCTCAACGAGGCCGAAGCAACGTTTCAAAGCCAAGTCCCAGCACCTGAGCAAGAAGGCGGTGTCGATCTCGGCGCGTTGGCAGGATTCCTACGATTGATTTTCCTCAATTTCATCCCGATTCTGGGTGTATTGATCGCTGGTTTTGTTGCCGGTCTGAGAGCGCGCGGGGGAAGTGAGCGCGGCTGCAGGATTCATTGCAGGGATAGCAGGCGCGATAATCCTGACTTTGCTGCTCTCGATAGGTGCAGCTGCAATCGGCGGAATGTTTGGACCAGCTCGACCAAAGGCCCTTATCGGAAGATCAATTCACGGGATCGCAGGTTTGTTAGGCATCGGAAACGCCATCGTGTGTCTTATCGAATCTACGCTCCAGTTCCCTCTAGAAATGTCAATACGATTGCAAACCAGGGCGATTGTGTTCACCCTGTCTATATGAGAACTTTTGGTCATATTTTTCTTGATCATCCTCACGAGATCCAGCGCCTCCTCTGCTATTCCCGCTCGATCAGCGTGGCGAATGCTCGAGGCTGTTGATATTGAATGCAACAATGACTCGGAAACACAATCAGGACGTGAAAAGAAAAAAGGTAGAGAGGGAGGTGAGAGTGGAGTTTCTAGAGATATCTGCGAAGTCCTTTGCCGTATTTTCTAAGAACTTCAACGACGATTATTATGACCGGCAAGTAGACAATATTGGTTATGAAGATTGGAACGAGCATCGCCCAGAACGACAGTATGCCAAGGAACTCCGCGTACCAGCCCCATACCAACGGTATGAAGACATAGAGATCGAAGCATAGTCCCAGATAGTACCAAGGTCGTTTGAGGTAGTTGAAGGATAGGCCGGCTAACAGGCACCAGAATCCTATGAGCCAGAAGTCCGGTATGCCCGAAGCGAGCCCGTCGATGAATCCTTGGATATATGCACCGATGAAGGGACCGGAAAACGCTGGGCCGACGAAGTTTAGTACGTCTCTAGGTTCCGCTCCCCAAGGTCCGAACACTGGAACCCATATCCCTAGAGCTCTCATTGCAAAGCCAAGTCCGCCAAATGCAGCTGCGTACCCGACTTCCTTAGAACCGAACTGGAACAGCGGTCTTCTTTCTTCTTTTGACTTCAATATTTGAACCATATTCCTGCACCTCCGCTCAGGCTCGGCGCACGAACACGTAGAGTAGGGCTCCGACCACGACGAACAGCACGACCATTATTGCGTATGCTATGGGGGAGGCTCCACCGAAACCCAGCTTGTCTAGGAGTCGAATTCCCGGGTTGGCAAAATGTATGTAGACAGCAAAGAGTACTACTAGTATCAAGGACACCGCGCCGACGTACAACGCTGTTTTCGATTTTCCTGCTTGTTTCGACATTGCTGCTATTTCCTCAATCCTGTAGGTCAGGTGCTGAAGGTTCATAAGCCTTTGCTGTGGGAGATCGAGCTAAGCATTTACTCTACGTAGTCTACTGTTAAATACGCCCACCACAAGCCACATGTCTGTGACTATGAATGGCAAAACTGTATGAGATGAGTTGGAAAAAAGCTAAGATCGCCTTCCAGAAAACGAGCACTGCCATCTTTCCGATAGGAAGTAACGAACAACACGGCCCACATCTCCCCCTTGGTACGGACTGGATCATTGCTAATGAGATCGCGACCAGGCTTTCCGAAAAGACAAACGCTCTAGTGTTTCCAGTGTTTCCTTATGGTTATGCGGAATACCATATGGACTTTCCTGGAACCATGTATCTTGAAAAAGAGACTCTTCGCATTGTACTGATGGACCTTTGCAGATGCCTGAACAAATGGGGCATCAAGAGGATCTTGTTCGTCAACGGGCATGGCGGCAACATGGATACCTTGCACACCGTGGGCATAAAGATCAGGAAGAAATATGGAATGCTGGCAGCAGCCGGTCAATGGTGGGAAATGCTGCCCCCAAGAATCAAGGGAGACATTACAGAATCACATGGAGGCACCGTAGAGACAGCAATGGTTCGTGCAATAAACCCGAACATTGTTGACATGGATGTTGCTTTCCTCGCGAAAGTGAAACCCTTGACGAAGAAGATCGAGACCGTATCGATCGTTCACTCCAAATTCGAAGGTGGCCTGATACGTATTTTCCTGCGAGTCGGCGACGTATCGGAGCATGGTTCGATGACCGAAATTGAGGGTGCCACTGAAGTGAAAGACTACAGCGCCGCAACTCCCGAACTGGGACGGGAACTATTGGACAAAGTAATAAATCAACTAGCAGACTTCATCCCTGAATTCGAAAAGATTGAGCTACCGAAACCGCAAGAGGAACCCTGAGCCTACCGTAACTGCTGATCTTTGCAACAAAAGTCGTACTGAATTGCGCGGATCGCTGATTCAGTGCGACTCCTTTTTTGTTCTGGTCTTGATTCTGTTAGGCGGCTACCCGCAGTCTTTGAAGAAGGGACCACGTGAAATTCCATGAGAGGATGCCATGCGATGTTAGATAGTAGATGCTGGCCAAATAACCGATCAAGATTACCATTGTGACATAGTCCCGCATTGCGAGTTTCGTTTCTCTTACGAATGTTCTCTTCTCTATGTTATATCCGAATCCTCTGGATTCTATTGCAACAGCGATGAATTGCGCCCTCTTCACGGTACTTACTATGATGGGTATGAGTAAGTTTATGAGAGCTTTGAGGCGTTGTGCAGTGTTCCCTGTGTCTACTCCTTTTCCGCCTCTGCATTTCTGCGCGTCCATCACCATTGTGGTGGTCTGCCCCAGAACTGGCACAAAGGTGAAACCGATGCCTGCGGTTAACGCGATCGGCGCAGGCACCTTCCACTTGATAAGAGCCCTTGATATGTCGACGGTTTGAGTGGTGAAGGTGATCAGAACCTGAAGCGAATATACTATCAGTGCGAATCTAAAGAGCATCGCAAAGGAGAAGATCACGCCCTGGCCAGTGATTGGCCACAATTTCGTGAAAGGAATCATATAGAACAGTATCTTCGCCGGATCCTGTATCAGCTTCAGGTTCAACGGATTCAGAGGCAAATTGAAGATGAAGTAGAAAGTGAGTAGCGGCAATAGACGGTATAGGAGAGAAGCGGACTTCCTCATCGGAATGTGAGAAATCAAGGACAAAAGAATAAGCACAACCAACATCGAACCCATAACAATCGGGTCGGTTATTTGGACAGCACTGAATGTGATGACTAGAAAAGCTATCAGTTTTGTCCGTGGGTCGAGTCTGTGGAGAAATGACTTCGCAGGGATGTAACTGAATGCCATGCTCAGGCACCTGCCCTCTTCACCAGATACGAATACATGTCATCGATCGACAGAATCCTTTGAGGTATCTTAAGTAGAAGTGCCAACTGGATTATTTGGGGAGGCTTTAGGGAAGCTTTCTTCAGCAGCTCTGTCTCTCGGTAGACGTTCTTGACTAGGCCTTGGAATAGAACGTGACCATCTGAGAGGACCATAACCTTTTTCGCGTATTCTGCCACCAGAGGCATACTGTGGGTTATCATAATAATGGTCTTCCCTTCCTTGTTCATTTGACTCGCTATATCCATTATTTGGCGTGCGCTATCCGGATCCTGTCCGGTCGTCGGTTCGTCAATGATGAGTGTTTGTGGATCAAGCACTACTACAGCAGCTATCGCTATCTTCTGCCTCGTGCCTTTATCTACTTCTCCGGGGCTCTCGTTCATCAGATCCTTGAGACCGAACCTTTCCGCCACGTAGGACATTCTCTCACTAGCTCTTTCAGGTGTGAATCCCATAGCCTTTGTGCC
>Ga0315282_10002404_pt1 | contig 34607 bp, 30 predicted proteins | sample YL17G07_20_MG_FD_203693 | JGI IMG/M metagenome (GOLD analysis project Ga0315282, IMG submission 203693) | Sediment microbial communities from Yellowstone Lake, YNP, Wyoming, USA - YL17G07_20 | ecosystem: Environmental > Aquatic > Freshwater > Lake > Sediment | place: USA: Wyoming | collected...
TGGGGGTTTCAGCTACAACTTTATCTGGCATAGTTACCTCACTTTTCCCGTTCAGGGCTAGGCGCTGCGGTTGGCGGCATTTTTCACCGCCTCTATAATGCGGATATACCCGGTGCACCGGCAGAGGTTGCCTACCAACGCATCGCGAATCTCAAATTCGTTGGGTTTGGGGTTGCGGTTCAGCAGCGCCCGGGCAGAGATCAACACACCTGGTGTGCAGAAACCACACTGCACCCCTCCGGCCTTGATCATCTCTTCCTGGATCGGGTCCAGTTTGTTTTCATGCGACAGTCCTTCAACAGTAACAATTTCAGCGCCGTTGCATTCGGCCGCCAGAACCATGCAGCTGTTGACTGGCTCGCCATTCATCAAAACAGTGCAGGCGCCGCACTCTCCAGCTGCGCAGCCATTCTTGGTGCCGGTCACAGCCAGTTTTTCACGCAGCATCTGGAGCAGCGTCATATTGGACGGGACGTCAACCTGCTCGGTTGTTCCATTCACCGTGACATTAATTCTATGAAAAGACATGTTCACCTCCAATTATCCGAAGGTCGTATTCTAGCGAATGCGATCCCATACATCGCTGATCGCCTGCCTGGTCAGGTTCCTGACCATGTACTTGCGATAGCGCGCCCCGCCACGTACATCGTCGATAGGTGTGCAGGCATCCATGGCAAGTTGAGCCGCTTCGGCGATCGTGGCTTCTGAGAGCGGTTTGTTCGCCAAAAGCGCCTCTGCCTGGGTTGCCACCAGAGGAACCGGCGCCACCGAAGCCAGCGCCAGTTTAAAGCTGAAACCAGAGGGAACAGCTTTATCCGGATAGCCTAGAGCCGTCACTCCGACAATTGCCAGGTCGCCGAGTTTGTTACGCCCCAGCTTAAGGTACTTGCCGGCATGTCCAGCCGGTGGGATGGGGAAGGAAATCGCCGTGACGATATCACCTGGTTGGAGAATAGTTTTCCCGGGACCGGTAAAGAAACTTCGCAGCGGTTCGGTCCTTGAACCTTTGGAGTTGTAGATGTGCAGCTGCCCTTCATAAACGATGCAGGCGCCGATCGTATCACCAGCCGGTGAGGCATTACAAATATTGCCCACAATGGTGGCACGTGTGCGCAGCTGGTAGCTGGCAACCGAATGAGCTGCTTCAGCCAGGAGTGGGTAATATTGATTTACATCTGGTGAAGCGATGACCTGGTTCATATTAACTGACGCACCAATTGTCAGACCAGCAGGGGCAAAGGAAATATTCTTTACCCCATCGAGATTCTTTATATCCACCATGTATTTAACTTTCCAGGCGCCATCCCGCATATGCACAAAACAATCGGTCCCGCCTAAAAATGGGCGAGCCTCTGCAGGATGCTGGGCCAGGAAATGGCTGGCTTCTTCCAGCGAAGTGGGTTGGATATAATCAAATTCCGGGAGTCCTGGAAGTGGATTGATCATATTTTTTATCCTATGGAGATTTAATTGAATTTGTCACAATCAATGCCTGAGCCAGATAGCGCAGGCAGCAGCAAGTGAGTTCAGAAGGGCTGGTTTTGCTGTTCTGCAACACCTCCTTTCTGGATATTATGATGGTTTTTGGAGACCTATTTTGTTTGAAAATACCCATTCTCCTGAGCAGGATTTTAAACAGGTACCAGTGTTTATGGGTCTGGCGCGGCCATAAAAGTAGCTGATCTGATTTCTAAATGGGCATATGGATTAATTGTATGACAACCATAGAGATAATATCACGTAAGAAACAGAATGACAAGTTATAAATGTCATTGCAGACGTCAGACAATTTGTTAATTCTGTTGACTCTGTTATGTGTCAATGCTATACTCGGGATGGTTTTGGTTGTGGAGTTGTAAGACAACTCGAAATTTTTCATCAGAAAAGGAAAAAGAACATGAGACTCGATCCCCCTGAGAATGTGTCAGAACAGCAGCTTACTATCGATGTTCGTGAAATCGAACCTTTGCTGCAAGCACCCCCAATGGATTTAAAACCGTGGCCCGAGGCCACCATCACCCTTCGGGATGGGCGTACTTTATACCTGCGTGAGGCTAAGGTTGAGGATGTGCCGCTCATGCTTGAATATATGAAGAAAGTGATGATGGTAGACCACGATTTCTATGACATTGTAGGAGCGCGGGTGTATGCGGAGATATTGGGCTGGTACCGCCATCGTATCAAGGATCCATTCCATATCCTGGGCTTGATCGATGGTGAATGGGCTGGCCTGGCGAACGGTCGAGTTATGAATGAAGATATTGCCATCAGCCTGCATACCATGACTTTCGTGCGACGCGGCCGGGTTGGTTGGGCCATGTATTATGCCAAAACCTATTATGCGCTCGAAATTATGGGGATGAAAGAGTGGTGGTCGACCTTCGAAAGCTATAACGGGTGGAGAATGGCCGGTCTTGAAATGGCGCAGCCAACCTACCCCTGGCCGGATGTCCAGCATGAACTGGGTGGCGCCCGGGTTTATTACCTGACCAAAAAACATTGGAACAGCGGCGTCAAGAATTTTGCCAAACAAATGATCGGCGCTGATTTGAATTTCGATGTCTCCGATGAGATCCGCAAGAAGAACGAAATCTTCCGTATCCCTGCTGAGTTGGTATTGTAAAACGGACATTACAATCTGTACGGGCGTCCTTCCCGAAGCACGCTGTCTGGGGTAGGCCGCCCGTCCCCATGTGTTAAGCCGCAGGAAGATTTTACTGGTGTTGAGAATCGCCACGAAACGCGGGGTTGACAATCCGGATAATTTGTATATAATAGCGTAGATATGTTAAGAACTCCGGTCGGCCCAGGTTTCGTAATTTGCAAAGGTTCCCGGGAATATTTGTCTTCAAAAAAGAGCCCAACGGCTCTTTTTTTTTATGGGCGCGAACGGGGTTAGCCATGATTAAACTGCCGGGGTTGATTGATCCGCATGTGCACCTGCGTGAACCGGGCGCCACCCATAAAGAGGATTGGTCGAGCGGAACCGCCGCCGCCCTGGCGGGGGGCTATACTTTGGTACTGGCGATGCCCAACACCCAGCCCCCGGTGACCGATGCTGCCGGGTTGCAGGCGGTGCTGGCGATTGCCGCCGCAAAGGCTCGCTGCGATTACGCCCAATACCTGGGAGCCGGATTTGAGAACGCGGCGGAAGCTGCAGTGCTGGCCCCCCAGGTCGCTGGTTTGAAAATGTACCTCGACCAAACTTATGGCCCATTGCGGCTGGATGCGATGACGGCCTGGCAGGCGCAATTTGAGCGCTGGCCGCACGCTTACCCGCTCGCCGTGCACGCCGAAGGGCGCACCCTGGCAGCCGCGCTGCTGTGGGGCGCGATCTACCACAGGCCGGTGCACTGCTGTCACGTGGCTACCCGCGAGGAAATTTTAATGATCCGGGCGGCCAAAGAGGCGGGATTGGCGGTGACCTGTGAAGTGGCCCCGCATCACCTGTTCCTGACGAAAGAAGATGCACCGCGCTTGGGGGCCGGGCGGTGCGAGGTGCGCCCGCAACTGGCTTCTCCGGCCGACTGCCAGGCGCTGTGGGAGAACCTGGACGTGATCGACTGCTTTGCCAGCGACCATGCCCCGCACACCGCCGCCGAAAAAGACGGCGGAAACCCACCGCCAGGTTTCCCCGGGCTGGAAACCAGCCTGGCGCTGCTGTTGAGCGCGGTGAACGAAGGCCGCCTGACGCTGGAAGACGTGATCGCGCGTTCATCAACAAACCCCCGGCGGATTTTCAACCTGCCCGAGCAGTCCGAGACCTGGGTGGAAGTGGACCCGGACGCGGAATGGGAGATTCGGGCCGAGAGGTTCTATTCGCGCTGCGGCTGGACGCCCTTTGAGGGGATGCGCGGGCGCGGGCGAGTGGAGCGGGTGGTTTTACGCGGACAAGAAGTGTTTCGAGACGGCCTGGTCCTGGCCCAACCGGGCTATGGACAAGATGTTCGTTCGTGGAGTTCATTAAAAAGAGGCGAATCGTGAGATTCGTCTCTTTTTTTTATCGTCCCAGGCTCTGAGGAATGTTCAATCGCAAAGGTTTCAAGTCAAACCTGAAATAAATAAAGGAGAAAAATATGAGCACTTTCGTTCCCCCCTCTCGCGTGGCGTACCCCGTTCTGCCATTTAGCGATATGCGCACCGCTTACTTCCGCCAGGTGGAAAATGGGATGAACGTCCGGATGGCGCTGCTGGCGCTGGTTTTAGGCAAGGCATGACCAGGATCCAAACGGAGAAACCGATGACTTTATCCTTCTTTGAACAACTTGAAGCCCGCGCCCGCGCAACAGGTTCGCTGCTGTGCATTGGGCTGGACCCGTACCCGGCGGACCTGCCGCAGCCGACCGCGCAGTGTGCCCGGGATGCCTGCCTGAAGCTGATCGAGGCGACGAGCGACCTGGCCCTGGCTTATAAACCCAACCCTGCCTTTTTTGAAGCGTTTGGCTCCGAAGGTTGGGCGGCGCTCAAGGAAGTCATCGCGGCGGTCCCGGCAGGAATCCCAGTGGTGCTGGATGCCAAGCGCGGCGATATCGCTTCCACAGCCGAGGCGTATGCCCGGTCAGCCTTTGAAGGGTTGGGCGCAAATGCCATTACTCTCAGCCCATACCTGGGAGAAGACAGCCTGCAGCCATTTTTAAAGGACCCGGTCCGGGGCGTTTTCTTGTTGTGCAAGACCTCGAACCCGGGCGCGGCTGACCTACAAGACCTGCCGTTGGCGGGGCAGGCGGCAGGGCGGATGCTGTTTGAAGAGGTGGCGGCCATGGCCCAGCGCTGGAACCGGGCCAACAACCTGGGGCTGGTGGTGGGAGCCACTCATCCGCTGGCGATGGCACGGGTGCGGGCTGTGGCGCCGGACCTTTGGTTACTGGCCCCAGGGATTGGAGCTCAGGGCGGCGACCTGGAAGCCGCACTGCGAGCGGGCTTGCGGGCGGACGGGCTGGGGATGGTGATCCCGGTCTCGCGCGGGGTGGCGCGGTCGGCCGATCCGCATCAGGCTGCCCTGGAGCTGCACCAGCGGATTACAGCCATCCGGGCGAAATTGACCCGTGCGACCACCTCTGCCGAGATCTTCTCGACCGCCCTGGCCGATGGACTGCTGACGGCGGGATGTGTGCGGTTTGGCACGTTCACGCTCAAATCGGGCCTGGTATCGCCGATTTACATCGATCTGCGCAACCTGGTTTCACACCCGGCCGTGCTGGCTGAAGTGGCTCGGGCGTATATCCCCCTGCTTCAGAAGCTGCAATTTGACCGGCTGGCAGCCTTGCCTTATGCCGCGCTGCCGATCGCGACCGTGGTTTCTCTGTTGAGCGGGATGCCGATGCTGTACCCGCGCAAAGAAATGAAAACCTACGGGACGAAGGCCGAAATTGAAGGCGAATACCAGCCCGGCGAAACGGTGGTGGTGATCGATGACCTGGCCACGACCGGCGGGAGCAAACTGGAGGCGCTGGAAAAACTGGGCGGCGCCGGGTTGAAGGTGAGGGATGTAGTGGTGCTGATCGACCGGCAGTCAGGGGCCGCGGCGGCGCTGGCCGAAATGGGCATCCGGCTGCACGCGGTGTGCACGTTGAGCGCGCTGCTGGACGCCTGGGAAAAGAACGGGCGCGTTTCGTTGGACCAGATCGCGGCGGCGCGGCGCTTTCTTGCGGAGCACGGATGAACTTGTATCACGCCTTCCGTCCATTGATTTTTCAACTTCCGCCCGAGGCTGCGCACCGGGTGTGTATGATCCTGTTGCGGTTAGGCGGCAGCCTGCCGCCCGGGCGCGCCCTGTTGCGGGCCTGGTTCCGGCCGCGGGTGCTTGGACCGCGGGTGAGCGCCTTTGGGGTCGAATTTCCGAACCCGATCGGGTTGGCGGCCGGGTTTGATAAGGACGCGGAGGCAATTTCGGGGTTGAGCTGCCTGGGTTTTGGGCATATCGAGGTGGGTACGGTCACCCCGCGGCCGCAGCTCGGCAACCCCCAGCCGCGCCTGTTCCGTCTGGTGCAGGATAAAGCGGTGATCAACCGGATGGGGTTTAATAACCATGGGGCCGAAGCCATGGCAGCGCAGCTGAAGCGGCGCGGGCAGGATGGGACGGTTTTGGGGGTTAATATCGGTACAAATAAAGTCACCCCGCAAGAAGAGGCCGTTCAGGATTACCTGATGCTGCTGCGCACCTTTGCGCCACTGGCCGATTACCTGGCCATCAACATTAGTTCGCCCAACACGCCGGGTCTGCGCGACCTGCAAGGCCGGGACATGCTCGAGGGGCTGCTGAGACCGCTCTCGGCGGAGAGAGAGATGATTTCGAAGGCGCTGGGACGTGCAGTGCCGGTGCTGGTGAAACTGGCGCCTGACCTGGACGACGCCCAGCTGGACGAAGCGCTGGGTGTGATTCTGGACTGCAGGATGGATGGGGTGATTATCAGCAACACCACCCTCAGCCGCGAATCACTGACCTCGCCGAAGGCGAGCGAAAGTGGCGGGATGAGCGGGGTTCCGCTGTATGCGCGCAGCACGGCGCTGGTGGAGAAGGCGGTGCGCACCACCCAGGGCCGCCTGCCGGTGGTGGCCAGCGGTGGGGTGTTCCACGCCGCTCACGCCCAGGCCAAGCTGGATGCCGGGGCGGTGCTGGTTCAGGTCTATACCGGGATGATCTATGAAGGGCCGGGGCTGGTGCGGGATATTCTAGAGAAAGGGCTGGTCTTGCCGGTCCGCTGAGTTTGATCATTCGTCAGAAAATTAAAAATGGGTCTAGTCACAAACTTTGTCTGACATTTGTCCTGTTTATGTTGACACCACTGATTTCTGATGCTATACTCTAACTATGAAAAATGGAACCGATCCATCATTTTTACATTTTTCATCTCCATTATTTTTATAAAATTTGTTTTTCCCAATACAGGTCATACCATAATCTACTATACTCTACGGTGAACCAGGAAGAGTGTTCTACAAAATCGCACTCGCAGGTCTTATTGGGCAACAGGCAAGAATTCAACTGCACCTTAATGGTGGAGGTATTTTATCGTTCTAGGAGAACTTCATGGCAATGGTTAAAGCAGAAATACGGTCGGGACATTATTTTGACTCAGCTTTTTTAATGCAGCTGCAGCGTTCCATGGCAGGTTTGCCAGGCGTCCAGGATGTTGGAGTGGTAATGGGTACGGATTCGAATAAGGAAATATTGGCACATATCGATCTACTGCCAGCAGAAGCCAAAGCTGCTAAACCAGACGACCTGGTGATTGTGGTGCGTGCAGATGATGATGCAGCAGTTGCAGCGGCTTTGGGCCAGGTAGATGAATTATTAACCCGCAAGAAAGCACGCATTGAACAGGAATATCGCCCGCAAAGTGTTGAAACTGCTGCCCAGATGTTGCCGGAAGCGGAATGGGTTTTAATCTCGGTGGCTGGACGTTATGCGGCGGGTGTAGCCCGCAGTGCCTTAAAGCTTGGAAAACATGTTTTCCTTTTCAGTGATAACGTCTCAGTTGAGGACGAAATCGACCTCAAGCAGATGGCGTCTGAAAAAGGTTTGTTGGTAATGGGGCCGGATTGTGGCACAGCCATTGTGCACAGCATCGGCCTGGGATTTGCTAACAAGGTTCGCCTGGGACCGATCGGTGTGGTGGCGGCGGCTGGAACGGGTTTGCAGCAGGTATCTTCCCGCATCCATCAATTGGGCAGCGGTGTGACCTACGGCATTGGTACCGGCGGGCGTGACCTATCTGAAAAAGTGGGCGCGGTTACTTTCCGGCAGGCACTCGAAGTGCTAAGCCGGGATGCTGAAACTAAGGTGATCTTGCTCGTCTCGAAGCCGCCGGCTCCGAAAGTGGCGGAAGAAGTGCTGCAGGCCGCCCGCCTGGCCGGCAAGCCGGTGGTTGTGAACTTTGTCGGGCGGATGCGTGCTACGCGCCAGTTGGAGAATCTGTATTTTGCTAACAGCCTGGATGATGCTGCAGCATTGGCGGTTGACCTGGCCAATTCTGGGGTGGGAAGCCCTGGCAGTTCAGAGGGCAGCACGGCAGCTAACGGCTTGAAATTGGGCCGCTTTGCTCCCGGTCAGCGTTACCTGCGCGGCCTGTTCTCCGGCGGCACGCTGGCTTATGAGGCGCAGTTTATCCTGCAGGATTATCTACCCCAGGTGTTGGCCAATGCTCCATTGAATAAAGAAAACAAACTTCTCAATTCTCTGGTGAGCCAGGCGCATTGTATCATCGACCTGGGTGAAGATGAGTTTACGGTTGGCCGCCTGCACCCAATGATGGATAACGAGATGCGCATACGCCGGTTGATGGAAGAGGCCAACGATCCGGAAGTAGCCGTGATCATGCTGGATGTGGTGCTGGGCTACGGCAGCCACCCGGATCCGGCGTCTGAGCTTGCCCCAGCCATCGCCAAAGCGACCGCCCTGGCTGAGAAAAATGGCCGTCACCTGGAAGTGGTGGCTGTAGTAACCGGTACCGATGAAGATCCCCAGAATCTGGATAGCCAGATCCAGCAGTTAAAGGATGTTGGCGTCTGGGTGGAGACCAGCAACGATAAAATGGTACGTTACGCCGGTGAGTTGCTGCGGGCGCTGAACAAGCCTTCACAAAGCCAGCTCCCGGCTGGGTGGAAGCCGGTGGACCTGGCTTCGCTGCAACGCCCGACGGCGGGGATCAACGTCGGACTTGAATCGTTTGCCGAGAACCTGACAGCTCAAGCAGCGGCGGTTATCCAGGTCGATTGGCGACCGCCAGCCGCAGGCAATGAGAAGCTCATGGGAATTTTGGAAAGAATGAAAAAGAAGTAACTTTAAGCGTTGGCGATGTGGTTTTACAAACCTGTCGCCAACGACTATTTTTAGGAGGAACCATGATTGACATTGAAAAAGCCAATACCCAATGTGTGGAAAGAATGATGGAAGCCCATCCGATCACGGTTGGGGTCGCCAGGGCGATTGATGTAATCCCGGGCATGCGTCAAGACCTGTTCTTGCATGCCGGCCCACCCATCACCTGGGAGCGAATGGCAGGTCCCATGAAGGGTGCGGTTATTGGCGCTTTATTATTCGAAGGCAAAGCCAGAACCCCAGAAAAGGCCGAAGCCATTGTTAAGTCTGGCAAAATTCATTTTGAACCTTGCCACCATCATTCTGCAGTGGGACCGATGGCCGGGTTGATTTCCCCCTCGATGATGGTTTATGTGGTGGAAAATAAGACGCATGGCAACAAAGCTTATTCCGGTCTGAATGAAGGGCGCGGCAAAGTGCTGCGGATGGGCGCATACAGTGAAGAAGTGTTGACCCGGCTGCGCTGGATGAACGATACCCTGGGTCCAACCCTGGATGCTGCCTTGAAAGACTGCGGCGGGGTCGATATCCGGGCGCTGCTCGGTAAAGCCCTGCACATGGGTGATGATGGGCACAACCGGCTGGATGCAGCCTCACTGCTCTTTACCACCGCCCTGGCGCCTTCCATCGTGCGCACCGCTCATGATACAAAAACAGCCGCCGAGATCATCCAATTCCTGGCAAACAATGCCCTGAGCGTTCTCAACCCGGTGATGGCAGCCTGTAAGACGATGGTCGATGCCGGCCACAATATTGAAGGCAGCACCATCGTAACCGTGATGGCGCGCAATGGCACCGATTTCGGCATCCGGGTGAGCGGGTTGGGCGACCGGTGGTTCACCGGTCCGGCAGGCAAAGTGAAAGCGCTGTATTTCCCCGGCTTCACCGAAAAAGATGCTAACCCGGATATTGGCGACAGCACCATCATGGAAACCGCTGGGATTGGCGGCTTTGCCATGGCAGCCGCCCCGGCAATTGTTACCTTCATCAGCGGCACACCCAAGGATGCTATCAACACCACCCTGGATATGTATGAAATCACCTGCACCGAGCATAAATATTTCACCATCCCGGCGCTGGATTTCCGGGGCACCCCTACCGGAATCGACATCCGCAAAGTAATCGAAAAGAACATGCTGCCGCGCGTGAACACGGGCGTAGCGCACAAAGACCCCGGCATCGGGCAGGTTGGCGCCGGTGTTGTCTCGCCGCCGTTGAATATTTTCGAAGATGCCCTGGCGGCATTTGCTGAGAAATACGAGATCTAAATTTAAATCAATATTCAAATTGGAGGATTATATGGACCGCGAACGGTTTATTAAGGTCATGACGTCAGCCAAACTGTATGATCTTACCCAGGATTGCAGCATTTTCACGCCGCCGTGGCCGGGTGAGAAATCATTGGAAGTGCATTTCTTCAAGCGTCTCACCGGCGCCTATGGCGGCGGGCAAGGCGCTAATGGGCAGATTCTAAACTGGAGCAACTCGGTTGGCACCCACCTGGTAGGCGAGCGCGCTTTCAATTCCGGCGCCCGGGCGATTGCTGATATCCCCTTAAAAGAGTTGTGCGGACCAGGAGTGGTCGTAGATATTTCCGATATGGTCGAGGATTATGGTCTCTACACCCCTGAAATGATCATGAAGAAAGCCACGGTAAAGCAGGGTGATATCCTGATCATCAACACGGGTTACCATCGCTATTCTTTAGACCAGCCGGATGTGTTCAATGAGGCTGCCCAGGGTGGGGTTGAATCAAAGGAATTTGGCTTCTATGTCAGGCATCCGGGACCCTCTCCTGAATTTTATAAGTGGGCGCTGGATATGAAACTGAAGGTAGTTGGGGTCGACTGTGGCTGTGCTGAGCACCCCATGAATACCCCCATCCGCCGGATGCATGAAGACCACTTCAAGAAAGCGGAAGCTAAATTGAAGGAGAAATATGGCAAGACCTGGGATGAAATGTTCCCACAGGGTGAGTATTACCAGATGACACATCATCAACTCCCGGCGGCGCACCTGGTGTTTGTCGAAGCTATAGTTGGGCAGATCGATCAGCTTAAGAACAAGCGAGCCTGGATCGCAATTATGCCCATCCCCTTCATGGAAGTCGAAGCGGCCTGGTCGCGTGTGGCAGCTTATCAACCACCGGCTGGGATGAGTGAAGATGAGTTCATGCAGATCATGGAATCAGCGGAGATGCTGGACCTGACCGTGCCTTTTAGCGTGCAAACCCCGCAGTGGCTTAACTATGTCCCGCTCAGTGTTACCTATACCAAGCGGGTTGGCGGGCAGTACTTCGGGATGGGTCGCAACGGTTCGATCTGCAATGCCAGCATTCACCTGGGCACCCATATGGATGGCGAGAAGCATTTCTATCCGGCTGGACGCACGATCGGACAGGTACCCCTGGATGAATGGGTTGGCCCGGGCGTTATTGCGGATATTTCGCAACTTGTAAGCGATTCGAGTGTTTATACTCCTAAGATGATCCATGATGTGGTTGATATTCGCAAGGGGGATATCCTCATCATCAAGACAGGCTGGAACAAGTATGGTTGGTGCAGCCCGGAGTCTGATGAATTCCGCTACATGGTGAAGCATCCAGGACCATCTCCCGATTTCTCGCATTGGGCGGTTGAGATGAAACTCAAATGGATTGGCGTCGACGCCGTCAGTGCGGACCATCCAATGAACACAATTATGCGAATCTGGCACCCCAAGACTTTTGCTGAAGCCAATGCCAAACTGATGCGCGACTTTGGCAAGGATTGGGACCAGATGTATCCCTTAGACCAGTATTACCAGGATATGCACTTCAACCTCTTCTCAAAGAGGATAGTCCATGCTGAAAACCTGGCGGGTGACATGGCCACTGCCAAGAGCGGTCGTTACTATATTGGTTGCTACCTTCAGAAAGCCATGGAGGCCGAATCGATGTGGGGTCGTTTCGTCGCCTTCAAAGAAGGGAAATAACCCATGATAGTTTTTCATCTAAAATCTTCAAAGGTAAAACCATGAAGCCAGCCCCATTTGATTATTATGCCCCTGCCAGCGTGGCTGAAGCTCTCGACCAGCTGGCGGAGTTGGGCTACAACGGGAAAGTGTTGGCCGGTGGGCAGAGCCTGATCCCGGCGATGAACTTCCGCATGGCCCAGCCAGCAGCGTTGGTGGACTTAAACAACATCAAAGAACTGGAGTATATCCAACCGACTGCTGATGGTGGGCTGCTCATCGGAACGATGACCCGCGATAGCAAGGTCGAATACAGCCCAGTAGTAATCCAAAGGGCGGCTCTCATTTGTGAAACGATGCCGTATATCGCTCACCCCCAAATCCGCAATCGCGGAACATTTGGCGGGGCGATGGCGCATGCTGACCCGGCTGGACAGTTACCGGGCTTGGCCGTCGCGCTGGAAATGCGCATGCATGTCCGCAGTAAAACGAATGATTATTGGGTAAATGCCGATGATTTCTTTGTGGGTCCGTTTGCTTCGGTGATCCAGCCTGATGAAATGCTGGTAGAAGTGGCCATTCCAGCCTTGGCTCCCCGCAGCGGCACCTGCTACCGGCAGGTTTCACGCCAACGAGGTTCACAGGCTTTGGTGGCTGTGGCTGTCAGAGTGACGCTGGACGAAAAAGGGGAATGCGTTGGAGCCAACATTGTGATGTTGAGCGTGGGTGAACGGCCGATCCTGGCGAAAAAAGCCGCCGGGGTACTGATCGGCCAGATAGCAAGCGCCGGTGCCATCCTGGCAGCGGCAGAGATCGCTGCCACTGAAGAGATCGATCCGGGCAGTGATATCCATGCCACGGCAGAATACCGTCATGCCGCTGCAAATGTTCTGGTGCAACGTGCTTTGACGGAGGCTTTTGCCCGCGCCCAAGGTCGATCCTCAAATACTCAAAAAACGAGTATACAAAACGAGGACACGGGAGGTTAAAATGAGCAAACTTGTCCTCGTTGATGTCACAGTGAATGGTGTGCGCTACCAACGCCAGGTGGAACCCCGCCTTTTGTTAAGTGATTTTTTACGGCATGAGCTTTGTTTGACCGGCACACATGTCGGTTGTGAACACGGTGTGTGCGGCGCCTGTACGATTTTGTTTGATGGCGAATCGATGCGGTCTTGCCTGATCTTCGCAGCGCAGGCTAATGGTCACGAAATCCGCACGGTCGAAAGCCTTGGAACGGTTGATAAGCTTCATCCCTTGCAGGAGGCTTTTCAGGAGAAGCACGGCTTACAATGCGGCTTCTGCACGCCGGGCATTTTAATGACGGTGCTACCCTTCCTTGAAACGCACCCCGAACCCTCTGAAGACGAAATTCGAGAGGCCATTGATGGCAACCTGTGCCGCTGCACCGGTTACCAGAATATCGTGGAAGCGGTGAAGTTGGCTTCTGAGAAGATCGCCGCCCGGGAATAACCCTCGCAGTGACCCTCGCGGTTCGAGGGTTCAGAGGGTAACCGTAGAAAAGACGAGGTGATATCGTGACAAAAAGAATTTTTGGAAAACCTATCAAGCGCAATGAAGACCCGCGCTTGTTAACCGGACAGGCTCTTTTCGTGGATGATGTCGAGATTCCTGGCATGTTATACGCAGCTTTCTTACGCAGCGATTATGCGCATGCTCGCGTGAACAGCATTGACGTTTCGACTGCCTTACAACGGCCGGGTGTGGTGGCTGTGTACACTGCCAAGGATTTCGGCGATTTCTGGAAACCCGGCCCGTTGCAGGTGCCGCCGCCATCAGCCATCCCAGGAGCGGTATTCAATGCCCGCACCCTGATCCCGATGGCTAAAGACAAGGTGCGCTACTCAGGCGAGCCGCTGGCGCTGGTGATTGCAGAAAGCCGTTATATCGCTGAAGATGCCATGGCGGATATCGTGGTAGATATGGATCCGCTGCCAGCCGTAACTGACATGGAAAAAGCGCTCGAGCCTGGCGTTACCCTGGTGCACGATGACCTGCCTTCGAACCTGGCAGCCAATGTCAAACAGGAAAAAGGCAGCTACGCCGAAGCGGCAGCCAAAGCCGATTTCATCATCAAACGCCGTTTTCTAATTGATCGTGGGGCAGGCGGCGCCATTGAAAACCGCGGTTTTGTGGTCAATTGGGATGCCAAAGCCCAAACGATGAACATCTGGGCCTCTACCCAGGCGCCCATCCCGCTGCGGAATGGCATCGCGGCTCGCCTGGGCCTGTCAGATACCCAGGTGCGTGTGATCACTCCCTTCATCGGCGGCGGTTTTGGGCCTAAGATCATGACCTCGATGCCAGATGATGTCTTGCTGCCGATTGTAGCGCGCTGGTTGGGGCGTCCGATTAAGTGGATCGAAGACCGCCGGGAAAATTTCCTTTCGACGACTGCCGAGCGCGATCAGCTCCATTATGCTGAGATCGCAGTTACCAAAGAAGGCAAGATTCTGGGTGTGAAGGATGTTTTTTATCATAATACAGGGGCTTATGACCCGTATGGCATGACGGTGCCGCTGAACACCCAGACTCATACTACCGGGTCTTACAACGTTCCCAATTACTACACCGAGGTCCGCATGGTGTTCACTAACAAAATGGTGGTCACTCCGGTGCGCGGCGCAGGCCGTATGTATGGCGTGTATGTTATGGAACGACTGATGGATGCAGCTGCCAAAAAGCTGGGGATGGACCCGGCTGAGCTGCGTTTAAAAAATTTAATCCAGCCGGACCAGTTCCAGGTGCATACCGGCATCACCGGGCAGGATTTCGTTGAAAACGTGCTGGATAGCGGCAATTACCCTGCCACGCTTGCCAGAGCTAAAGAGATGATCGAATACGATAAACTGGTCAAGACAGAGCTGCCAAAACTGCGCGCTGAGGGAAAACGAGTCGGGGTCGGCATCGTGTGTTTCGTCGAAGGCACCGGGGTTGGCCCGTATGAAGGAGCCAACGTGGCTGTGGATGCAGGCGGTAAGGTAAACGTAGCCACCGGCATCAGCACCCAGGGACAGGGACACTTCACCGTGTTTGCCCAGATTGCTGCCGAGCAGCTGGGTGTGAGTATGGAGGATGTGCGGGTGGTGACGGGCGATACCGGCGTGTTCCATTGGGGCGCCGGGACATTTGCCAGTCGTGGTGCAGTGGTAGCCGGGTCAGCCGTCAATAAGGCGGCTTTGATGGTGAGAGAAAAGATCTTCAAGCTGGCAAGCAAATTACTAAAGGTACCTGAGGACAGGCTGGAGTTGGCAGACGGCAGGGTGTTTGTGAGCAGTGACCCGGCCAAGGCGATCTCATTAGGTGAGTTGTCGCAGAAATCGAATCCAACCCGCGGTGTCATCGAACCTGGAGTTGAGCCAGGGCTGGAAGCGACTGCCTATTTTGGCCCACCTTATGGGGCTACCGGGCAGGGCAGCACAGCCATGCTGGTCGAGGTTGACCCGGGGACATTTGAGGTAAAGATCAAGCGCTTTGTATTGGTGCACGACTGCGGCACGGTAATCAACCCGATGATTCTCGAAGGCCAGTTGCAGGGCGGCGTGCAGATGGGTATCGGCAACTCTTTCTACGAGCAGTTGGCGTATGATGAAAATGGGCAGCTTCTGAATGCTTCATTCATGGATTACCTGATGCCCCAGGCTACAGATATGCCGCTCAGGATGGAATTGGATCATGTAGTAACCCCTTCTCCACTCAACCCGTTGGGTATGAAGGGTGTCGGTGAGGCGGGTGCTATTCCCATCCCGGCTTGTTTTGCTCAAGCCATTGAGAATGCCTTTGCCGACATTGGCCTTGAAGTGAGCAATATGCCGTTGAACCCCAGCCGGTTGTATGAACTGGTGAAGGCTGCAAAGAATTCGTGAGATGCCCGGTAAGAATTGGCAGTTGAATTGGTTATAAATAAATCTAGAAAGGGAATACAATGAATATTGAGGGCGAACATGTTTTCAAGGGGCCGACCCAGGATGTGTGGGAAATGTTCTATGATCCAAACATTCTTGCCAGTGCTTTACCCGGCACACAGAAATTAGATAAGGTCAGTGAAAATGAGTACGATGGGATAATCAACATCCGCATTGGACCGGTATCCGGTTCATTTTCTGGCAAATTGACAGTCTCGGATGAAAAACCTCCAGAGAGCTGCACTTTGACCGTAGATGGACGTGGCGCTCCTGGCTTTGCCAAAGGGGTCGGGCACGTTCATTTTGATGATCAGGGTGATGGCACTACCTTGATGAAATATACCGGCGAAGTGCAGATTGGCGGCACGCTGGCCAGCATAGGCCAGCGCATGATCGATAGTGTGAGCAAAAGCATGATCCGGCAAGGGTTTGACTCGCTGGATAAGGCTTTGGCAGCAAAGTTGGCGACCAAAGAAACCGGTAAACAGGTTGAATTTAAAGCGCCAACCGAATCAGACTTTGCGAAAGGAGTAGCCAAGGATATGGGTAAGGACTGGATGAAGATTGCCGAAGTCCGCATGGTTTTATATGTGGTCCCCATTGCACTTGGATTAGCGGTTTTTGTCTACCTGATAACGCACTGCGGAGGGTAACCCTCGCAGTTCAGAGGGTAACCCTCGTAGTTCAGAGGGTCATAACGATTCTTGAGAAAGCCGGGCTGCTCTATTATTGGCTAATGCAGGTTGGAATTTAGAATTGCCAGGGTAGAGCAGCCGGCACACCGAAAGGAGGTGGTAGTAGAAATACGAAGAAGATCAGTCGTCTTGTGGGGCGCAAATAGTCCCAGGAAAGTGGTTTATCCAACAGGGCTGGCTAAAGCCCAAAAGTAAAGCCGAACAATGTTTTGATAATCCATAACCTTTTCAGCCTGTAAAAAAACCTATTCAAACTATTGAAAAAGGAAGGGAGAAACAAATGGCAGCAACAGCAACAACAACAAAACAAGTCATAGGATATCTACCAAATGATCAACCTCCATTTGGCAAGATGCTCCTGCTCGGTTTCCAACATGTCCTGACCATGTTCCCGGCCACAGTCTTGTGCGCCTTGCTCATGGGTTTCAGTGTCAGCACCGTGTTGACCGTCACCGGCCTGGGCACGATTGTTGCGTTACTCGGCTCGAAGTGGGCCATGGGTAAATATATTCCCTTGTATTATGGTTCCAGCTTCAGCTATCTGGCGGCAGTCATGGCGATCACTAAGACCAGTTTTGGCCAGGTTGCCCCCGACCACATCCTATCGGTCGTGCAGGCCGGTTTCCTCGCTACCGGCTGCATTAACGTGATCGTAGGTCTGATCATCCGCCTGGCGGGTGGTAAGAAGGCAGTTGATCTGGTACTCCCCGCCTACATCACCGGCCCGGTCGCTTGCACTATCGGTATTGGTCTGGGTGCGACAGCCCTGAACGAGGCCAGCGGTTTTAATGCCGCCTCAGCACCTGCAGGTATCTGGCAATGGTGGGTTGTAGCTCTAATCACCCTCTTGGCTGCAATTATGTTCTCGGTTTACCTGCAGAACAAGGGTTTCTGGGGTATGCTGCCGATCCTCTATGCCGCCATTTTGGGTTATATTGTGTCTATCCCCTTTGGCCTGACTCCTGCCCAGTTATTCACCTCCCCGTTCTTTGTAACACCGCATTTCACCTTCCCGGTCTTCAATGATCCATTGACCATAACGGTGATCTTCGGCGTGGGTGTGATGGCCATCGCTACCATCCCGGAATCCACCGCTCACCTGTACCAGATCAGCCTGTATGTGGATCACCTGGCTGAGGAACAGGGTCGGGAGAAATTTGGCCTGAGCGAGTATATCGGCCTGAACCTGATGCTGGATGGTCTGGATGATATCGTCAATGGTATCTTCGGCTCCACTGCCGGTACTAACTACGGCGAGAATAACTCACTGATGGTGATCACCCGTAACTACTCCGGCCCGGTGCTGCTGACGGCTGGCTGCATCGCCATCATCCTGGGTTTCATCGGTCCGCTCAAAGACATTGTCTACGGTCTGCCGACTGCAGCCGTTGGCGGCCTGATGATCTACCTGTTCGGTGTCATTGGTATGCAAGGTGTTGCTCTAATGATATCTGAAAAAGTGAACCTGTTTGACCCGAGACAGCTGGCGGTAGGCGCGGTCATCCTGATCGTGGGTATCGGCGGTAATATCGGTTATGCAGGCGGCTTCCTGCCGGTGAATGGCTTCCTAAGTGGTATCTTCCCCATGGGTCTACCGGCCATCGCTACGGGCGCCGTGCTCGGTATCTTGATCAACCTGGTCTTCTTGTTCTTCAAGCCATCGGTAGAGCGCACTAACCCCAACGATTAAGTTCTTTGCGGAAAAGAAACCGGGTTTTCTCGATAGCCCGGTTTCAGCACAGTTCGAATAGAAACCGGGTTTTTCTTAAAGAACCCGGTTTCTTCTCGAAAACCTTGTGGTACACTATAATTAATGAAACTGCTCAGGCTGAAGCCTTCGCAGTTGAAAGTTCCGCAAAAAAGGTGTGCGTGTGGGGCGTACGCCCCACACGCACACCTTTTTTGCGGAATCTCTCGCCCAGGCTGAGCAGTTACAATTAATGTATCTTGAAATGCGCTGAAAGTTAACATCCAGGAAATATTTTTTAGACATCTGCGAGCTTAGCGGCCTCAACGTTAAAAAGTTTCCATTTGTTAATATTTTCTATCAGATGGGAGGAGGTTGAGATGATCCTTGTCACTGGGGCAGCTGGAAAAACGGGGCGGGCGGTTGTCCGGGCATTGGCAGGCAAGGGCGAAAAGGTTAAGGCGCTGGTGCGCCGTCCTGAACAGGTTGAGCAATTGAAAGCTTTGGGAGCGGCCGAGGTCGTGGTCGGCGACATGCTCTCGCAGGTGACTTTCGAACATATCATACCGGGCTGCCGGGCTGTTTACCATATCTGCCCTAATGTCGATCCTTATGAGATTGTGATTGGGGCGTTTGCCATCCAGGAGGCGCATGCAGCCGGGGTTGAACATTTTGTCTATCATTCTGTCCTCCATCCACAAACAGAAGATATGCCGCACCACTGGAAAAAGTTGCATGTCGAGGAAATCCTTTTTGAAAGTGGTTTAAATTTCACCATTTTCCAACCCGCAGTTTACATGCAGAATTTCCTGTCATCCTGGAAGAAGATCACCAACGAGCATGTTTACCCCGTGCCGTACCCGGTTGAAACCCGCTTGAGCATGGTTGACCTGGAGGACGTGGCGGAAGTGGCGGCAAAGGTGCTGGCTGAAAGCGGACACCAGGGCGCCACTTATGAGCTGGTGGGATGTGAACCACTGGCTCAGACCGAGGCGGCAGACTGCCTGAGCCAGGTTTTGGGTTATCCGGTGAAAGCTGAAAGAGTAGATCTTGAAACCTGGACAGCCCAGGCTCAAAAAGCCGGGATGGGTGAATATCAGCTGGATACCTTGTTAAAAATGTTCCAGTATTATGAAAAACATGGCCTTTGGGGCAGCCCTCGGGTTCTGACCTGGCTGCTCAACCGGCCTCCAACCAGTTTTACAGAGTTCGCCGCACGCGTGGTCAGTGAAAGAAAAATTAAATAAAGGACATTGCATGCTAAAGTCTAAGAATAGCCAGCATTACCAGTTTGTTTATCAGGCAGTCCCCCTCCTTTTTCATCATTCGCGTACCGACTTTATGAGCTTGTTGGAACAGGACGGGATGAAGTTCCTGCAGTTTTGGTGGGATCACGCTGGTGAAGAAATCGATGAAGTGGGGGCAAGGTCAATGGGAGGCATGGCTTATGAATTCAGGGAATTTAAACCGGGTGAACGGCTGATCTTGCTTACCTTGCCGCCGCCCAGGATGGCACCTGAAGCTTTTTTTATGGCATTGATCCCACCGCCACCACAAAAAAGCTATTTTCCATGGAAGAATTTATCCAATGTATATGTATTGCAATACCTTGGGAATAAAGAAGGGCAGATCAGCACGCGGATCAGCGCGGTAACCCCACGCGCCATTATCCGTGATATGGAGGTGAGCGCCACGCCCGACTTAGAATCATTTTACCAGGCAGTCCTCAAACTGCTGTGAGCTATTGATTAATGGAGATTTGGTATGCATTTGAATCTTAATACCGGGACGATTGTATTTTTGGGAATTTGTGTATTGTTTTATTTGCGCCTGATGATGCTGCGCGGTCATAAATTGAAACAAGAACGCGCCGCGATTGCCCAGAGAAGGAAATCCGGTAAGAAAACGCCGGTGGATGATATCAAACCATCGTATTTCCGCCCACGTTACGAGATCACCAGTTGGTGGATCGTGGCTCCGGCGCTTATATTGATGGTTCTTGGATTGACGATTACCAGCACCAGCCTCCTGCCGGCGGTGCTGAAACCTTATGATTGGATGTTTATTGCGGCTGGTGGGGTGTTGTTTATATTTGGATTTAAATAAAAAGGGTTATGAATATCGTGGTTGAATTTACGGGTGGCGGGCGGGCTATGACCGGCACTCGTGAAGTCACCTTAAACCTGCCGGATAGCGTAACCTACCGGGATGTGGTCAGACGCCTGGCCCAGATATACCCGGGTTTGGTCGGCGCGATCATCGCCCCTGATGGGAATTCGCTGTTAAGTGCCATGTTTTTCGACCGCAACGGTGAGGAAAGCATCTTGCCGGCGATGATGGATCAAAGCCCGCGCGACGGCGATCGTTTGATTCTGATGTTTTTCATTGTGGGCGGGTAGAATAATTATAAATGCTCTGGAAGTGCGCTTTTTTGAATACCTCCGGCAGCTTGGCTGCCGGAGGTATTCAAAAAAGGGGGTTCTATTAATAAATTCAATCTGAGATTGACTTTTATTTTTTACACCCTTATAATACAGGTTGAAATAAAACCCTCGTTAGGCGAGGCAGCTACGTGATACACAGGCCGCCGCCCTGAAACGTCGAAAGACGCCAAGGGGTAGGCTAGGCAAGGCCGGATTAAGGCTTTGCTCAAGGTGGCTGGGTGAAAACCTTACGACGCGCAGTGCCAAAGCTCAACCAGTGGGGGCGCCTATATGGTTCTTGCCATAAGGTTTTTTACTGGACGCCTCCCCTGGAAAACCCTTCGGGAGGTTTTATTTTGTAAACCTGGGCACGCATCAAAGGCATTCTGGGTATGTCCATAAAATAATAAAGATCATTGTGAATTCTCACACCCCGTCGGGTGCACTGAAGTGTGTGGTGAACTACCGGATTTGAGGGTTTGAGCGTGAGTACTCACGCTCAAACCCTCAAATCCGGGGCCCTCCACGGATAATCCAAATGAATCATTAATACCGGTCTGATGGTTGGCAAGACAGAAAGGATTTGATCATGGATAAAGGCATGCGTAACAGCCGGTTTGCATTATTCAGGCGGTTGATTCAGAACCCCATTGCCAGGCGCTTGCTCTTGTTTTTTTCAGTTTTCGGCCCGGCGACGATTACGGCTATGGCCGATAATGATGCCTCGGGGGTCGCTACCTATTCGATTGCCGGATCAAAACTGGGATACCCGATCCTTTTTGCCTTATTGTGGATTACCATCCTGCTGGGGATTACCCAGGAAATGGGGATGCGTCTTTCATTGATTACTGGTAAAGGCCTGGCAGACCTAATCCGCGAGAAGTTTGGCGTTAAAGTATCGTTATTTATTTTTACAGCCCTGGTGATTGCCAATACCGGTACTCTAATTGCTGAAATGGCGGCAATTAAAGTGTCCAGCTCCATGCTGAGCCTGCCATCCATCCCGTTTATTATCGTGATGGTTCTGATTGTGGTATTATTTGTTACCAAGGGAAATTATAAACTTACCCAGGCAATTATGTTGTTTTCGAGCCTGTTATACCTGGCTTATATCTTCTCGGCCTTTAAAGCCAGACCAGATTGGGGGTTGGCATTAAGTAATATCGTCTACCCACATGGAGTCAACTTCACAAGTGGTTATTGGCGAGACTACCTGCTGATTGGGATGGGCGTTTTAGGCACTACAATTACTCCCTGGGGACAATTTTACATCAGCAGCTTTGCGCTTGATAAAAAAATCGAGTCGAGCAAGGTCAAATACTCCCAGTTTGAAACCTACCTGGGTGCATTCTTGACCGACTTCTTTTCCTTTTTTATGATCGTGGCTACTGCGGCTACATTGTTTGTCCACAACATCCCGCTTATATCCGGTGAGCAGGCTGCCCTGGCGATTAAACCTTTCGCAGGTGAACTGGCAGGGACATTATTCGCTGTTGGAATTTTAAATGCCGGTTTTATGGGCGTCGTGGTGGTATCCTTATCGACCGCCTATGCCTTTTCCGAATTTTTCGGTTTATCTGGCAGCCTGGATTCGTCCTATACCCAAAGCAAGCCTTTTTATATCATTTTCCTTGGGCAGCTTCTGGCGGCAGCATTCGTGGCCATGATCCCGGGCATCTCTCTGTTTACGTTGGCTGTGGCCACCCAGGCGATCAATGCCATGGCGCTGCCGTTGGTTTTTTACTACCTGATCAACCTGACCAGTGATAAGAAGTTGATGAAAGATTATGCCAATAGTAAATTCCAGAAGAATTTCACGGTGACGGCTGCTATCTTAATTTTTATGGCATCGGTGGCAACCTTGATTGCCACGTTTTTTATCTCGTAGATTTCCATGGTTAAGCCAACCGATACCCTTCATCTGATTGGTAATGCCCATATCGACCCGGTCTGGCTGTGGTCATGGCAAGAAGGTTACCAGGAGATCAAAGCCACCTTCCGCTCGGCGCTGGATCATCTGCGTGCATATCCTGAATTTACCTTTACAGCCAGCTCGGCAGCTTTCTATGAATGGATCGAACACAGTGACCCGGCTATGTTTGCTGAAATTCGCCAGTATGTGGCTGAAGGGCGCTGGGAGCTGGCAGGTGGTTGGTGGATCGAGCCGGACTGCAACCTGCCGTGCGGCGAATCGTTTGCCCGGCAGGCGCTCTTTGGGCAGCGTTTTTTTAAGGAAAAGTTTGGCCGGATAGCTTCGACTGGTTATGCCATCGACAGTTTCGGGCATTGCGGCAGCCTGCCGCAAATCCTCAAGAAGAGCGGCCTGGAAAGTTATATTTTCATGCGCCCTGGCCCTCATGAAAAAGACCTGCCTTCACCAGTATTCTGGTGGCAGGCAAAGGATGGTTCCCAGGTGTTGGCCTTCCGGATTATCGGCAGCTACGCTACCTGGGGTGACCAGTTGATTGGGCAGATCCAGGATCATATTGAAGCGATCCCACCTGAGGTGGGGGCATTGATGTGCTTCTATGGGGTTGGTGATCATGGCGGCGGCCCGACCCGTGAAAATATCGAAACCATTCTAAAGTTGCAAGGTATAAGTGACCAGCCAAAGCTGGTCTTCAGCACTCCCGACCGTTTTTTCTCTGCACTGCGGATGATGAACCTGGTTCTGCCGGTGGTGGCAGACGATCTACAGCACCATGCCAGCGGTTGCTACTCGGCGCACTCAGGGATCAAACGCTGGAACCGGCGGGCTGAAAACCTGCTCATGGCGGCGGAAAAGTTCTCAGTGGTCGCACAAAAGGTGGCTGGGCAGCCCTATGCTTTGGATTTCGAGCGCGCCTGGAAGGATGTGCTCTTCAACCAGTTCCATGATATCCTGTCAGGCACCAGCCTGGAAAGCGCTTACGTGGATGTCCGCGACCAGCTTGGCGAGGCGATGACCATCGGCAGCCGGGCGCTCAATGCAGCGGTGCAGGCACTGGCCTGGCAGGTGAAGCTCGAGCCGGAAGACGACGCCCAACCTGTGATCGTTTTTAACCCGCATCCCTGGCCGGTTCGTGCAAATGTTGAATTAGAGTTGGGTAATTTCCAGCCAGATGATAGTGAAAACCAACCGGTATTGCTGGATGCCAGTAATCGTCCGCAACCTTACCAATGGGTTCGGTCACTGGCACTGGCGCCAGGACGCAGCAGGGCCAGTTTCATAGCGGACCTGCCGCCTTTGGGATACCAGGCTTATCGTTTTACAACCCGGGCTGGTGAAGACCATTTCCCGCACCTGTTGACTGGGAACACCTTCATCGAAAACGAGTCGCTGAGGTTAGAAATCGACCCAACTAACGGGACGATTTGTCACCTGTATGATAGAACCGCCGGGGTTGAGTTGATCCATGGACTGGCAGCCAGGGCGGTGGTGATCGATGACCCCAGTGATACCTGGAGCCATTTCGTTACCCGTTTTGACCAGGTGGTTGGAGAATTTATCGTTAAAAGTATCCGGCTGATAGAAGATGGACCGGTCAAAGCGGTGCTGCACGTGGAGAGTATGTATGGTTCTTCGAGCCTGGTGCAGGATTTCATGCTCTACGCCGGTTTGCCGTACCTGGAAGCAGCCGTGACGGTAGACTGGCACGAGCAGTTTACGCTGCTCAAGCTGCGCTTCCCACTCAACCTGGAGCAGGCTGCCGTTACCTATGAGATTCCTTATGGTTCTATCATGCGCCCGGCGGATGGCGACGAGCAGCCCGGGCAAAGCTGGCTGGATGTGAGCGGAGTGGTTGGCGGTTCTACCCGGTCCTACGGCGTAAGCCTGCTGAATGACGGTAAGTATAGTTTTGACGTGCAGGGCAGCGACCTGGGGATGACCATCCTGCGCAGCCCGATCTATGCATTCCACTTCCCGGCTCAACCGCAGCCTGATCGCTCATACACATTTATGGACCAGGGTATCCAGCACTTTACTTACCGTCTCCTCCCTCACGCGGGTGATTGGCGGACAGGCGAAGTACCCCGCCGGGCGGCTGAGTTGAACCAATCTCCGCTGGTGCTGGCGAGCACTTTTCACCCGCTGGGGACTTTGCCACCCTCGTCTTCCTTTATGTCGGTCGAACCTGCCAACATCCTGCTAACAGTACTCAAGCAGGCTGAAGACGGTGATGGACTGATCCTGCGGGCATACGAAACAGCCGGTGATGCCACCCGGGCGGTCATCCGGATGCCTGCCTGGGGACGCACGGTCGAAGTGTATTTCGGCGCATACGAGATCAAGACCCTGAGAGTCTCACAGCAGGATTCGAGTCTGCCCGTGGTGGAAACAAACCTGTTGGAAGACGGCTAAACCGGTTTGCTCAAATAGTACAACCGAAGTATCTTCAATTCCTCATAGCTGACTTTGCCATCCAGCCTGGCGAATACCGGGCTCAGGCGTTCGGGCCCGAGCTCGTTGAAGGCGGATAAGACCGCGGCTTGTTCTTCAGGCGCCAGGGCTGAGAGCGCCAGCAAGTCATCACTGCCGCGCAGCGGGTGGCCTTCGGTGGAATACTTTACCAGGTGATCCAGGATGGTGTTTTGCTGGACCCCGTAATGCTCCATTAACTGCTGGATGGTCTGCCCTTCGTTATATGCTTCTGCCACCAGGATATACCGGGCGTTTTTTTCTGCTGGCGGGGCTATCTCGCTCCGTGATGTTTTAGATTTTTCCTCAAAGTGACGCGGCTGGCAGTAGGCCTGGATGGTTTCCAGGAATTGGCTGCCATAATGGGAGGCTTTTACCTGCCCGACGCCATTTATCTTGAGCAGGCTCTCAACTTTCTGGGGGTAATAAGCTGCCATCTCGATCAGGGTTCGATCTGAAAAGATGATATAAGGGGGCAGGTGGGCTTGATCAGCCAGCTCTTTGCGCTTCTTTCGTAAAAGTTCAAAGAGCTCCCGGTCATATTCAGGCTCACCGGTTTTACGAGAAATGCGGGGAGCAGGAGCATCTTGTAAAATTCTCCCTAGAATAGGTTCTCTGTTTTTTATGGCAGCCGAACCGGAAGAAGTCAGCCTGAGACTGCCGTAGGTTTCATCCTGCAACAGCAGACCTTTCTGGATGAGCTGGCGGGCCAGGTGCAGCCACTGTTTGCGCGACAGGTCTTTGCCTATCCCGTAAGTCGACAGGTTCTGGTGAGCGAACTTCAATACCTTCTGGTTTTCAGAGCCGAGGAGTACGTCGGCCACGTGGGCTGCGCCGAACATCTCACCGGTGCGCCGGACACAAGACAGGAATTTCTGCGCCGGGATGGTAATATCCACCTGTTCTTTTTCACCTGCCAGGCAGTTATCACACATGCCGCAGTTCTCAGGCAGGAACTTTTCGCCGAAATAACCTAACAATGGCACACGCCGGCAGGTCTCGGTTTCAGCGTAGCGGGTCAGGGCGGTGAGATGCTGGTAGGCTACTGTGCGTTCGGGTTCTTCTTTCTGGTCGATGAAGTATTTTAGCTTCTGCACATCTCCGTAGCTATACAGCAGCAGGCAGGTAGCCGGCAGCCCGTCACGCCCGGCGCGCCCGATTTCCTGGTAATAGGATTCGATGCTCTTGGGCAGGTCGTAATGCAACACGAAACGCACATTGGGTTTATTGATACCCATCCCGAAAGCAATGGTTGCCACGATAATCTGGATATCATCGCGGATAAACAGTTCCTGGTTGCGCTTGCGTTCCTCATCTTCTAACCCGGCATGATAGGGCCGGGCGGAATGTCCCTTGCGGGTCAGCACGGCTGCCAGGTCATCCACCTGTTTGCGTGAAAAGCAGTAGATAATGCCTGATTGGTCCGGGAAGCGTCCGAGAAACTCGAGGGTTTGCGTGACCGGGTCGGACTTGGGGACGACTTCGAGCATCAGGTTTTCACGGTCGAAGCTGGCGATGAATTCGTTTTTAGTCTCAAAGTCAAGCGTGTTCTGGATATCCATACGGACACGCGGGGTAGCGGTAGCCGTCAGCGCCAGGCAGACCGCCTGCGGATAGCGGCTGCGTGCATCCACCAACTGGCGATATTCCGGGCGGAAATCGTGGCCCCATTCCGAGATGCAGTGGGCTTCATCGATCGTCAGACAGTCGAGGGGTACGCTGTCCAGCAGGTTGAACAGGCGCGGCGTCAGCAGCGTTTCAGGAGCGACGTACAACAACTTGATCTTGCCGCTGCGCACCTGTTCCATGTTATCCTGGTAATCATCAAAAGAAAGCGAGCTGTTCAAGAAGAGAGCCAGCACACCCAGCTCATGCAGTTGTTCGACCTGGTCTTTCATTAAAGCGATGAGGGGAGAAACAACCACGGTCAGGCCGGGAAAGACCAGCGCCGGGATTTGGTAGCACAGCGATTTACCGCCGCCGGTGGGCATGATGACCAGCGTGTCGCGCTTTTTTAACACATTTTGAATAACTTCGCGCTGGAGCGGCTTGAACTGGTCGTAGCCGAAGACGTTCTTGAGGATGGTTTCAGGGGTGGGTGGCATGCAAGTATTCTACCTGATATTTACTTTTCAAATGGCATATTTGGGTGTGAAACAAACTATTATACATCATGTTGAAAAACAAAAAGGCCGCCTTTCCCAGGCAGCCTCTTCGCAGCGAGGTCTGGATGTTATCCAAACCTGACAATCATCCCTTCTCAGTTCGCCAGTTTTAACATCACCGGCTTGCCGCGCAGGGAATACTGCCCGCCGCTCTCCCGTAAAACCTGGTTGACGTGTTGTTCAGCCACGTCCACGAGGGTGTGGTCTCTTTGAATTGAAATTTCGCCGATGGCGCGCCCCGGAATGCCAACTTCACTGGCAATGGCCCCGACCACGTCGCCGGGACGCAGGCCGTTCTCGTTGCCCAGGTTCATCCACAGCGTCACCATACCTGGTTCGCTGTTCGGACGAAGCGGGCTGCCTTTGATCCCGCGCGGCATTTTCTTGCTGCCCTTTGAGTCGCGCGCACCGCGTGCATCCCGCCCACTTTTCTGGTTGCTAAAAACTTCCGGTTTTGAGAATTTCCCGTCACGCCCGCCAAAACTGCGAGCAGGCCGGGTCTCGATGGCGGGTGAAAAGATTTCATCCAGCGGGTTGTTTTTCTCTCCCTGGCGCGCCAGGCGCATAGCCGCAGCGGCGATTTCCACAAGGTCGAAACTGGTATCTTCCAGTTTTGCGATCAGGGCGCGCTCATGGCTATTCTTGCTATCGCTGAGCTGTTCAGTCAGGCGCATTAAGAAGCGCTCGTCACGCCGGGCCAGGATATCTTCACGGGTCGGCACGCGGCATTCTTTCATGGCCTGATGAGTAAAGGTTTCGATCTGTTTCAAACGACTGCGCTCGCGCGGCGTCAGGAAGGTTATGGCAATGCCTTTGCGTCCGGCGCGCCCGGTGCGGCCAATGCGGTGGACGTAATCATCGGTATCATCCGGCATATCATAATTGAAAACGTGCGAGACGTTTTCGATATCCAGCCCGCGCGCTGCCACATCGGTTGCCACCAACAGCGTGACGCCGTTCTGGCGGAAGCGGTTGAGGACCGATTCACGCCGGGCCTGGTTCAGGTCGCCGTGCAGCGACTCGGCCGGGTAGTCACACTCGTTCAACTCATCGCTTAGCTCCTGGGCCCGGATCTTGGTGCGGGCAAAGATCAGACCGCTCTTGACATCCTCGACTTCCAACAGGCGAGTCAAGGCGGCCAGTTTGTGCTCTTCACGCACCAGGCAGTAGCGTTGTTCGGTTTCTGCCACCGTAATGTGAGCCGGGTTGATCATGATCTCCAGCGGCTCGTCCATGTAGCGGTTGGCCAGTTTGCGGACCGGGGCAGGCAGGGTAGCCGAAAAGAGGGCGATTTGCATTTTGCCCGGCATCTCAGCCAGGATGGTTTCGACATCCTCGATAAAGCCCATCGCCAGCATTTCGTCGGCCTCATCCAGCACGATGAAGCGCACCGGGCTGAGGTCTAACAGCTCCTGGCGCATCAAATCCATCAGGCGGCCGGGGGTGGCTACCACGATCTGGACGCCGCGCTCGATCTGGCGGATCTGGACCTGGTAAGACTGTCCGCCGTAGACTGCCATGACGCGTGCCTGGCTGTTGCGAGCCAGGCTGTCGATGGCTTCAGCCACCTGGATAGCCAGCTCGCGGGTAGGGGTCAGCACCAGGGCCTGGATGCCCTTTTTGCCGGGTTGGATCTGCTGCAGCATGGGCAGGGCGAAGGCCGCGGTTTTACCGGTGCCGGTCTGGGCCTGGGCCACGACGTTACGCCCTTCCAATAGGGCCGGGATGGCCTTATGCTGGACGGGGGTGGGCTCTTCAAAGCCCAGTTGTTCAACTGCCTGCACAAGCTGTGGGAGCAGGCCAAACTCTTCAAACTGTGAAACCATCTTATTACTTTCTCCTCAACACATAAAAAAAGCGCCTTGCATAAACCTGCAAGGCGCTTAAACCAAGCATGATTTGGAAGCTGGCGAAATTTCCGCCACGGTCAATATTATAACACAAAAAGCAACAAGTATATTTTAGAAAGTACCCTATAGGGCATGTTTTATAAGATGGCTTTTCTTTGCATGCTGATGATTTCAGCATCGATGAAACGTTGGCTCAGGGTTTTAGCTACGGATATGCGGTGATGTCCATCCCGCACGTAGTACTCGTTATCAATCTGGATGACTTCCACAGGAGGCAGGGAATATCCCTGTAAGAAAGCCCGGGTAATACTGACCCAACGATCACGGGATTCTCTTTTCAACGGGGTGAACCCGTCGTCAAAATCTTCGCTCCGATTTTCGCTGCCTACGATCTGCCGGATATCAATGGTGTGGGCGCCTTCATAATAAGAGCTTTGGACAGACTGATGACCGGTTACTTTATCCAGGCTGGGTAAATGATAGGAACGGCCGCTGAGAATAGACAAAAATATCTTGAGCCACTTCCTGGAAGCCAGGTTGTTGTAGATCTGCAAGGCCTGGTTCGTAAGATTGTCAAAACAAGTAAATTGGGCATTCATTTTGGTTCCTCCTGCTTCCTCGTTTTGTTCATCCTTACTATAGCAACTTTATAAGATTAACCGGATCACGCGAAAGGGTTAATTCCAGGAATTAACCCTTTTCCCTGATGAACCGTAACTGCCTTTTGACTAAACTTGAGCATGTAAGATAAAGAAGACTCAACCGGGTACATTCCCAAAGGCAGGCAGCCATGTTCGAAACCAGCTTCAACCAAAATTGTTACGGATCCATTCCTTCGAATTCTTTTTTCCCAACCAATCGAACGGCCAGGCAGGCCGGTGGTTTAGATAAGTCAGGGGAGACATACCTGATCTACCAGGCTCAACATGGGGATCTGACTGCCTTCAATGAGCTGGTGCTGCTTTACCAGGATGCAGTCTACTGCCAGGCATATTGGATCCTGGGCGAGGTGGAAGCCGCCGAGGAAGCTGCTCAGGAGGCTTTCCTGCGGGTTTATCGCAATCTGCAAACCTTCCGCGATGGGCCCTTTAAACCATGGATGCTCCGGATAACAACCAATTACTGCCTGGACCAACTGCGCCACCTGAAATCCCGACCTACCACTCCGCTCGAGGTCCTTAATGAATATGACGAAGAGATGGAACCCCCGGCCTGGCTGGCAGATCCCAGTGACTCGCCTGAGAAGATGATAGAGGACGCCGAATCTGAAACTACCATCATGCAGTGCATCCAGCGCCTTCCTTCAGATTATCAAATGGTGATTATGAAGGCGTTGAACATAAAGAGCTCGTTACTACTTCATAAATTGAGAAATAGATGGCTTCATCATCTGCCGAGTATCTGAAAAAAGTAAGGAAAGCCAGGTCCGACCAGGTTATGGTTAAATGTGTAAGTGAAATGCGATCAACCAAGGAAGAACGTGCTGTAAAGCCCATGACCAGGTAAACTGGCTTCCCAAGGCAACGGCCGCAGCGTATTCAAGCGGCTTTTGAAAGGACTCCTGCAGGGCGATTCCATTCTTGCAACGGCGAATTCGGATGACCGCAGGGAGGATAAAGATCAACGAAAGGGCAAGAACAAGCCACAAGACCCAGGAGGCAATCAAACGGATGACAAAGGCTGTCATAATCCCTGAAATTACCGCTAAAACCATCACTGCGCCCATTAACCTGGCGGTAACCCTGGGACCCAAGACTGCAGCGGTATGTTTGAGACCCGCTTTTAAATCGCAATCCAGGTCCCTCATTTCATTAAACATCTCTCCATAACAGCTGATGCAGAAAATAAAAAGAAAGGGGAAGATCCAATGCGTGAAAGGGGCTGGGTCAAAAGCAAAATACGCAGTGAGGAACTGTAATCCAGAGAGCATGAAGCCATGCGTGAAAAAGTCAATAAAGGCGATATTCTTCAGGCGAACCGGTTTCCAAGAATACAAGAAACTGATCAAAAGAGTGATCAAACCCAACAGGAAAGTTGTTTTTCCCAGAGTGGAATAGACAAGTACCGAGCCCGCAACCACACCAAAACTCATCAACCGTGCAGTACAGGGGGAAAGATCGCGCGCGGCGACCGGGTTCCGTTGGCATTTATGCGGAGTTAATGCATCATCTTCAGCATCTTCAACATCATTGATCATGAAAGCGAAGGCTACAACCAGCCAATTTGCTAAAAGAACTCCGATCAGTTTCCATCCAAATGAACCATTGCTTGCGGCGGTAGCGCCCAACAGGGAAGTTACAATGACAAAAGCCAGGTATTCCTTGAACCTTGTTAGTCGGATGCTGCCGTTTATCGTACGTCTGATTTGCATGATGCCTCTAGGAAATGGAAAAACTTTTTCGAGAAAAAGACTACTTTGATTAATTTTGTGTATATAATTTCATAAGCTGTAACGTTTCCGATGCCCAGGCGTTCGGCATCGGTCAATTGGATTCTAGAAGGTTTTGGACCTGGCATGATTCACCCCTTGCACATAAAGATGTCTTAGATGCCTTATCCTAACACATCCTTTGGCTTATTTCTGCCCTGGTGTACTAGCAAGTTGTTCAGGAATGGGTGGGAGTAATAAACCCGAATTTCGGAATAGCACTTTTGCCTCTTCCACACCAGGATAGTATGTTGTCGAATATTTATCTTCCATTTTTACTCCTAGCACTCGTATAGACTATCTTGGCTGTTATAAATTTATTGTAAACGTTTATTTTAGGAATACAAGTTAGTTCTAAGTGGAAGAAAAAATACAAATTGTTTTTCCTATAACATATTAAAGACATTAACAAAATTACACCAGATTTTCAGGCATGGGTAAAAACCGGCATAATGCCAGAGGCAATATCATGGCAGATCTTGCTATGTGATTTGAGGTGGTATTAAAATAGATTTCGATAAGGAAACAGAACACAAAAAGTCCTATAATTCTTATAGCACATTATCCGAGATACGACTGCCAATGAAGCGGCGTAAACGGATGTGCATCTGGTTCCGGATGGTTTCTAAAGTTATATCGGACATTATCAATTCGGCGGGTGTTAATGGGACGGAGAATCTGGCGTGAGCGTTTCAACCTTCTCAGCCGAGATCAGCGGGAACCCCAGGTTGTAAAGTTTTTGCAGCACACCCTGCACGGCAGCCTGATCGGGCAGCTCACCGGTCAGCATGGTGATGGGGTTGTTGTCCTCGTCAGCCAGCATAACGATATCCATCCCATCGAAATAACTGGCCCAGTTTTCTCCCGGTTTATCCTGCACCCGGATGCAGTAGCTGGCGCATTGGTCAAGCGTGATTTTTACACTCATTTAAACTCCTTTCAACCTGTTTATATTTTTACTCTATAACATGGTAAATGTCTTTCTTCATCTTGCAGTTTAATCCAGACCGGGTGAGAGCGCATCAGGTAAAAGGGTTAAGTCGAGGGGTTAAATTTAAGTATAGCGACCTGGCTCGATTTTGTTTTGAAATTGTATCCGGAAGGTAATCACCTGTCGGCACATGCTATAATATGATTCGCAAGCCCAATGGTTTCTCGCCACCCTTCTCTTAAATCAGCCATTTCCTGGCAGGAGGATGAATGCCATGAAGCTTATGAACAAACGTCGTACAAGTGAGCCAGTAATTTCTATATCTGGGATGATCCTTTCGCTTGCCGTATCGTTCGCCCTGGAACGCTGGTTGGTGACAGCCAGGACATACAATTCCCAAAATTTTCAGCAGGTTGTACTTTATGCAAGTCTGGCCGGCATCCATCTGCTGCTGGCAGCAGTTTTATTGGCGCTCGCCTGGTATATCAATGTTAAGACAGAGCGCAATCTGGTTACCGCCTTGGTTTTCTTGATGGTCGGGTCCTTGCTGACACTCTATCCTATATTTTTCCTAGTGGCAGCCCAGCTTCCCCAGGTGGCCGCTCTTGTCCGTCCTTCCTTTATGGATATGTTCGTTTTCGGCACCATCCCGGCGGTTGTTCCTCCATTCCTGGCAATCATTGGCGTATGGGGACTGCTTAGGAAAAGGGAACTGTCATAAGTAGATTTCAATACCGAGGTCATTCTATTCCCATTATGGAACCAGAGATTTTCTCTGCGTACCTGGCCAGTTCTGCGCTGAAAAAATTATTGCAAGGTGTTTAATATGGAAGATCTAAACCTTACCCCTGGTTCAATCCTGGCAGATTATGCCAGCGGACCGGAGCGCCTGGAAGCAGCAGTTGACGGGCTGACTGAGTCTGAATTGGACCTGGCGCCTCCGTCTGGCGGCTGGACGATCCGGCAGACGGTGCACCACATCACGGACGGAGATGAAATCTGGAAAACCGGCATCATGGCCGCCCTGGGCAGCCCAACCGGTATTTTCGGTCTGGAGTGGTACTGGGAAAAGCCCCAGGATGAATGGGTGGAAAGCTGGTTGTATGCCTGCCGCCCAATCGAACCGTCCCTGGCGTTGTTCAGGGCTAACCGCGCTCACCTGGTAGAGTTGGTCCGGCGGGTACCGGACGCCTGGAGGCGATCGATCCGTATTAAATGGCCAAGGCAGCCAGAAGGGCGGATCACCGTTGGCGATATTTTAGCCATGCAGGCCGGGCATGCGCGCGGCCACATCGAGGAGATACGGTTGATCTGTGAAGTGCACGGGCTTCAACCTGCTCAGTCGCTCCCATCCCGGACGGAAAGGATTGTCTTTGGCCATGCCAATATTATTGCGTCTGATTGGCGGCAGTTGTCACGTTTTTACCAGGAGGTCTTCGGCTGTGTGCCCGTACCGCCGCAGCGTGACCAATCCGGGCCGTGGCTAGAGGCTGGTACGGGCGTAGCCAGAGCCCACCTGGTGGGTGAGCACCTGCGGCTGCCCGGGGTGGGAATAAACGGTCCAACACTTGAGATCTACAGTTATTCTGACATGCTCGAAAAACCGCCGGCGGCGGCTAACCGGCTGGGGCTGGGTCACCTGGCGTTCCAGGTGCCGGAAGTGGCGGGTTTTCTAGAGCGGGTAGTGGCGCATGGAGGTCGTGCCATTGGGTCGGTTGCCGCGGTCAATGTCCCTGGCAAGGGCACGGTTACCTTTGTATATGCGGCCGACCCCGAGGACAACATCCTCGAGCTGCAGTCGTGGTCTGAGCCGGCTGCATGACCCAGGTGGGTAAGGAGCCAGCCATGGCCAACTCCATCAAGCGGCACCCGCTTATCAGCTATTACGTCCTGGCGTGCTTTATCACCTGGTCCTTCCAGGGCGCGGCTGCTTTGCTCGGGCAGCGGATCGGCATGGCATTCAGCAATGAGCTCATAACTGGATATTGGGTCGGAATCGTCAGGGGCGAGCTGACAACTCAGCCAATCCTTTACATGGTGTTATTCCTGCTCGGGGCGGGACCGTTATTATCAGCCATGATCGTTACAGCGGTGGTAGGTGGGCGGGATTGGCTTCAAGTCTGGTGGGGGCGCGTGGTTAAATGGCGGGTAGGTTTAAAATGGTATCTGGCAGCATTGGGACTCCCTGTCCTGGCTTCGGTTATTGCCATACTGGCGGGGATGGTGCTCATGGGCACCCGCCTAGTGGATTATAAGCCGCTGCTGCCGCTCAGTTTGCTGCCATTCCATTGGTTTTCGGTTACCATCTTTACGGGATTGTGGGAAGAGCC
>Ga0315282_10002405_pt1 | contig 34595 bp, 30 predicted proteins | sample YL17G07_20_MG_FD_203693 | JGI IMG/M metagenome (GOLD analysis project Ga0315282, IMG submission 203693) | Sediment microbial communities from Yellowstone Lake, YNP, Wyoming, USA - YL17G07_20 | ecosystem: Environmental > Aquatic > Freshwater > Lake > Sediment | place: USA: Wyoming | collected...
TGACTTTCCTCCTGTTTCTCGTGCCAAGTCTCATCGGCGAGGTGAAACGGCGACAAGGCTTCGGCCGCACCGCGTTTGCTCGGGGTCGCGTGCCCCAGACCCCCGGTTTCCGGCCGGACTTCTAGTGCGCGGTCGCGGACAGACCTCGGGCTGCTTCGCTCAGTTGTCCGGCCTGCTGACGGACTGCGCGCTGGCGGTCGTCGGACCGGCGCCGGTAGCTGTTGGCAACGTTCTGCTTGGTCTCAAATCCCGCCTCGTCGGCCTGGGCCAGAAGCACGAACGCCTCTTCGAGCGTCCGGTAGTAGAGATACCGGTCGTCCGCGTCCTGCCCGATGGTCTGCAGGTACTTCATTCCAGAGGCGTAGACGACGCTCAGCCGGTAACCCAGGCCGGCCTCGGCCGCGCGAGAGATGGCCCTTATCGCATCCGCCCGGTTGCGCGCCCCGGCGATGTCGGCCCGGGCGCTGTCCGCGAGGGTCGCCGCCTTACGCAGCAGGGCCGCTGCGTCCGCGGCGTTCGTCGTGTCGAGCCGGCCCTGGGGCACGAGCGCCTCGGCGCGAACCCACCGGTCCGCTGCCCGGGCGCCGGCGCTGTCGACGTAAGCCAGGACCGAAAACACCGTGTCCATCGGGCCAAAGGACGCTGCCTGACTCACCGGCCCGGCTTCCGCGGCACGCCTGGATGCAACGACAGACTCAGGCTGGCTCGCGCGCATGCTGCTCATGGTAGTCTGATACGCGATTCTCGGGCTGGGCCGGTAAGAAAGAACAAGAACAAACGCCAAGAGCAGCAGCACCGTGGTCGTGCCGAGGACAAACAGCCGGATCCTGGCCATACGTGCGGCTGCGGCCGAATCGACCTTGAACTTAAGAATCCGGTGCGGCTCAGACTTGTCGGCGCTCGCCGGGGCGATGGGCGCGTCCTCGCGGGACGACTCTTCGGGCCGATGCGTCTCGGGCATACTCAAGACAACATATTACCACGCCTCAGCACTGTCAACAACCACTGTTTCTTGACAAGGGCGCGGTCATCGCTATCTTGGACTCAAATGACAAACACTCTGAGAAGAATCGGGATTGTCCTTGTCCTGCTGGCGGTTGCGAGCTCCAGCCCGGCACTCGACTGGACTCAGCTCGAACGCCTGCAGAAAACGCCGGTTGCCTTCGGCGTGAAGGCTGACGGCGGCTATACGTTCAACGCCAAAGACATCGACTACGGCATCTCTGCCGAACTGCTCTTCCCGGTCCTGGGTCCAGCGCGGCTGCGTGCTCAGGTCTTAAGCCTGACGATTCTCTCCGGCAATCACAGCATGATTGCGTTCAACAGCGATGTCGGCTTCGATGCGCTCGTCGCGTACCCGACGCGCCGCTATCGCGTTTACCCCTACATCTACGCCGGAGCCGGCTTCACTGCCTACGACAACGCACTACAGCACTATGCCCTCCGCGGCGGACTTGGCCTCGAAGGAAAAGTGCAGAAGGTAAGCCGTGCCTTCGCCGAGGTCGGCGTGGCCCACACCTACTCCGGCATTCGTACCACCCAACTGCGTGTTTCGGTCGGCGCGCGGTTCGGCCGCTAGGACCGTGGCGAACGCACCGACGCTGGCTATCCCCCTGTCGCTCCTGCTTGGCGCGGCGTGCGGCTCCGTACCCTTCGGCTATCTCGCCGGCCGCGTGCGCGGCCTCGACATCCGGACGCGCGGGTCGGGCAACATCGGGTTCACCAATGTTCAGCGCACCATCGGCTGGGCCTGGGCAGTGCCGGTTCTGCTGCTCGACGTCGCCAAAGGACTCGTGCCGACCGCTTTCGCGCACTCTCTCGGCCTGGTGCCCGCGCTCGTCGGCTTGGGCGCAATCCTCGGCCACGTGTTCTGCCCGTGGCTGGAGTTCAAAGGTGGCAAGGGTGTGGCCACGACAATCGGCGTCACGGCCTTCCTCTGTTCTCGGAGCCTGTTTGCCGGGCTCGGCATCTACGCCGTCGTCCTCGCGGCGACCGGGTTCATCTCACTCTCGTCTCTAGCCTTTGCTGTCGCGCTGCCAACCCTGACGGCGTTCATCTACCGACACAGCGCCGCGCTGTTCGCGTTCACGCTGGGTGTGACACTCGTCATCATCATTCGCCACTGGTCCAACATCAGACGCCTGGCCGCCGGCACTGAACCACACCTCAGCCTCTGGCTCAGGCTCTTTCGCAAAGCATGAACGACAAGACAGCATTCATCGGCGCGGGCCGCTGGGCGCTGGCCCTGGCATTGAAGCTGGCCGAGAAAGGCCGCAACGTTGCGCTGTGGGAAGCAAATCACGCGAATCTCGCACGCCTGCTCGCCGCGCGCAAGCATCCGGACCTGCCCGAGAGAGTCGTAATCCCCGACGGCGTGAAAGCAAGCGGCGATCTGCCGGCAGCGCTCGCTGGTGCTGAGCTCGTCGTCTTCGCGGTCCCCTCCGATGCCCTGGCCGAGGCGGCAAGGTTAGCACAGCCGCTGATCGATTCGGCTCAAACGATAGTCACTGTGACCAAAGGCATCGAACCGGCTACCCTCAAACGGATGTCCATTGTCCTGAAGGATATGCTGCGGAACAAGCCCGTCGTGGTCCTCGCCGGGCCGGCCATCCCCTATGACATGGCGCTGGGTGACCCGACGTCGCTCCTGGCCGCATCCGATGACGAGCCGGCAGCGGAACTCGTACGCGATGCCTTCACCGGCGGCAACCTGCGAGTCTACTCGCACTCAGACGTCGTCGGCGTCGAACTCGGCGCCGCCCTGAAGAACGTAATCGCCCTTGCCGCAGGGATTGCCGATGGGCTGGGGCTCGGCATCAATGCCAAGGCCGCACTGCTCTCCCGGGGCCTGGCCGAGATGATTCGCCTTGGAATTGCATTCAATGCCAACCCCATGACGTTTGCAGGTCTTTCCGGCATGGGCGACCTGATTGTCACCTCGTTCTCCGACCGCTCGCGCAACCACGCGCTCGGGGTGAGCATCGGGAAAGGCGAATCCGTCAAGTCCGCATGCACTTCCCTTACCGGCGTTGCCGAAGGCGTCACAACCGCCCGCTCAGCGCGCGCCCTGGCCGCCAGGCAACGCGTGGAGATGCCGATAACCGAGGAAGTCTGCAGGATACTCTTCGAAGGTGCAGCCCCGCGTGACAGCATAGAACGCCTGCTCAAACGCAGGCCCAAACCTGAGAACGGGTAGGGTGAAATGAAGTACTACTCGGTGACCGAAACCTGCCGCCGGCTGAGCATCAAGCCCCATATACTGCGCTACTGGGAGAAGGAGTTCGAGTTCAACCCCAAGCGCAATTCAGCCGGCCGCAGAATCTACTCCGGCCAGCAACTCGAGAAACTCCAGCTTATCCGCCATCTCCTGCATGAGGAGAAACTCACGGTCAAGGGCGCCCGCCGTCAGTTGTCCAAGATGTCGGCCCAGCCTGAGCGACCCGCGACCACGAAGGGCCAGCGCGACACCCTCCTCTGGCTAAAGAAAGAGCTCATCGCCATCCAGGCTCTGCTCGAAGCCGGGCAGTAGCACGGACTGACGCGGCACTTGTCCTGAGAGTCACTCGATGACGACTTGCGTGTAGGCGGTGTTGTTGTCCATGTCGAGTTCGACGTAGCGCTGACCCGGGTTCGCGGTCGCGGCGAAAAGAACCGGGCCGGACATTCCGGACGGAACCTGACTCAACCGGAACTCGGTAAGGACGGTCTGGCCCACAGCAACGCCTTCCGACACTTCAGCGCTGCCGATTGAGTCACCATCAGCGGCAAACAGGACTCTGGTCGCATAGCCCTGCGGCGTGACCTTGGTGCCCTGATTGCGCACCCAAGCACGCATGGTCAGTAATCCCCCAACCCTCGGGTCAACCGGAACAACACGCACGCTGTCCACCACCAGGTCGGGCCGGTTGGGAACACTCTGTTCAGAAATGAACACCGGTCGCTCGTCCAGAGCCAAAGACAGCCAGCCATCGGCCCCGGGCAGTACCGCGAAGGTGGGTGGCCTGCCGTCCCGGTAAGCCAAGCTCTCCGCAATCAACCGGTCCGACTCCAGTGGTATCCGCACACCAACCGGAGCGCCTGAACCTGAACCGCCGTTTTCCCAGCACACCCAAGTTCGTCTCAGCGTCGCCGGGTCCTCGAACTCATACATCCGCACCGAGTCGTCCCTTACGTCGCCGGTCAGCACCCGCCCGTTCAGGCGCTTGCCCTTCAGCCGTGCCATCATCTGCTTGCAGGCATAGAACAGCTTGTACGGATGCTGTATCCCCGTGTCCAGAAGCGGGAAGTACCCGAGGCGCTGCGGGTACTCACGGAATCCCCACCAGAAAGTGCGGTCGAAACCGCCTTGCGGCTGCGATACGCTTGCCATTGATGAAACGAACGTCTCGCACAGGTTATCGGCATTGCGCGCCGTGTCCGCGTCCGTCGTATCCCAGCCGATCTCGGTGTTCCACAACTCGCCGCCGTAGTGCCCGGCCTGTCGCATTATCGCACGGATCGCGTCGATGTTCGCCTGGTAGAACTCCGGGTCGAAACGTTTGCCGTTGAGCCAACCTTGGTACGCGTGCACCGAGACTCCGTCCCAGAAGATACCCCAGCCCTTCTCCTGGGCAATCTCATAGCACAGCCGAACCCACTCACTGCCTTTGACCAGACATTGCTCAGCATTCTCATCCTCAATGCGCGCAGTCGAACCGATGATAATCCTGTCGCCAGCGTGGCCGCCTTGTGCCCGGATGACCTGCGCCGCTACCCGGCACATCTTCAGGTAGAGGTAGCACATGTCGTGAGCCGACGGGCTGATGGAATCGCTGTAGAACCGGTTGGGATGCTGCCACCAACCGGTCACCTCACGGGTTGTGTCCCCGTCGTTCGGCTCATTCCAAATCTCGAAAGCATGCAGCGTGCACCCGACCGCGTCAGTGTTCTTAATGAGTGCCAGCAGGTAGCGCGCCCAGTGGTTCAGGTCGCTGGCCGGGTCCACGAACATGTTGCGTGGCGCACAGTAGGTCGAAGTGTCCAACCGTTCGTTCGTGCTGTCCCAAACGGTCCGCGTGCTCGCCCATTTCGGGCAGCCGACCAAGCAGGCAAGCATCTCGCAATCGGCTCCGTTTATCATACGCAGCAGGGCTGTGTCCAATTGCTGGAACCAGAAAGACGCCGACTCCGACTCCACGTCCTGCCACCAGATGTAGCGCCGGAAGGCCCCGGCTTTTGCATCTCGTGCCCGTTGAACCCACCGGTCGCGGCGTGCAGCAGAATCAACCAACAGCGGGCCCTCATCATCCATGCCGCAGAGAAGCGAATCCACCGGGTCGAGTTGCCCCGCCAGTCCCATGCATAGATCCAGCTCGCTGTGGTCCGTCCCGTTGGTCCGCATGAAGCCGTAAAGATATGAAGTGCCGAGACTTGCATGGTATTGGATGCTGTCATGCCCAGAGCGCGTCCATCTGACCTCAACCTGTCTACCCTTGATGAATGAGTCGGGTTCAATGACGTCCAGCGTACATGTCGCCCATCGGTGGACGCCGGGGTCGGTCGTGTCGCCGCGGGCGACTTCGTAGCTACCGGGATACGTTTGGATACTCACGCAGTAACGTCCGCCTGCCCCCGGCGCGCCACAAAACAGCGCCGCCGTCACCGGCTCATCGAAATTCACGGTCAGAACCTCCGAGACGTATCCGCGCTCACCGTGCGTCCAGCCAGAGAGCTGCGCTGTGCGCGGCGCCACGGAGTAGGCGCGAACCGCCGCCAGCGACGTAGTCGCCGTCATGAGCAGCGCCGCCGCCGTTCTTATCATCTCATCCTCACATCATCTCACCTGCGTCATCGCGATTGCACCCCGTCAGTCCTGGTCCCGGCGAAATAGACGCCAGACGTGAACGCTGGCAGGTAGCATTGGCCCTCCACGGACGATCGGGCGAGCAAACTCAGCCACGTCTGACTGGTGTGAGGAAGATCATCGGTTCAGCAGAGAACCCAAGCTGTGGGAGAACGGCCACAGGTACGCCTGCGCGATGGTGTGGCTGCCGTCGGACGGGTATGCCTGGAGTACATATCCGACCCAGAGATAGAGGTTCACGGCTACGACCCCAAATATGACAACAACCAGCGCGGTTGCCGCTCTCCTGCCGAAGTTCAACCGCGAGACTGACAGAGCGGCCGCGAGTGAAAGTGGGGATAGCGTCTCGATGAAGGCGCGGTTCCCGAAGCCGTAGCCGAACCACCAGCAACACCATGTCCCGTTGGCCAAGGCCATCAGCAGGAACGATGCGATTGCTGCGATGCAGATGCGCCTCAATTGGGGCACCCGAATCGCGGCGTAGGCCACAAGCAAGAACAGGATAGCGTACCATGGATGATAGACTAGCAGACCGTGCCGTGGAGAACCGAGGGTGTTGATGACTCCTGACATCCCGGATGTGAACGACTCGTCGACATAGGTCGAGAAACGCAGTCGACCCCAGAGGAAGTAGAGGCTGACGGGCTGGAGTGCCGCGACTGCTGCCGCGCCCGCGACAATGGAAGCGACCTCACCGAACGAAACCCGGCGGCTTGCCCGGGCGATGACCACAAGGATAGGCAGCAACAGGATGTTCGTGTTCCGGACGAGAAAGAGCAACCCAATGAGCGCTCCCCACAGGATTCCCTGGACTGGGCGTATCCTCCGGTCTCCGCTGCTCCACCGGGCGACCAAGAACAGGAGTATGTTGAACACCGCCACGCCGGCCGCATGAGCCATCGCCGGCTCCTTTGCGACGTAGTGAATGAGGTTCGTGCCAAGCAGAGCCGTCAAGCAGAAGCCGAATGCCCAAACCCGAGCGACGTCAAGAGTGAGCAACGCCCGGTACAAGAGGATGAACGACGCAAAGTAGAACATGATGAGAGACCAGACGACTGCGACCTGGTACGGCAAAGACACGCCGTCGGCCGGAGAATGCGTCACATAGCGGGCAACGACATGGCCGAGCAGGAATCCCGGCGTCTCCAGAATCGCCATGCCTACGGGGTATTTGTTGACAACGTAGCCTGCAGGCGTTTCCACGACAGACTCCGGCGGGAGGGGGTCTGGCGGATAAACGAGCTGGTAGTCGTTCCGGAAGTCGATATCGTGGTCGAGGAGAAGCGACCTCACCCAGACGTAGCAACTCTTCCCGTCGCTCACGATGAGCACGGTGTTGTCGCCGTGCGTCAGGGTCATCGCCGTCACGCCAAGCGACGCTAGGAACACGAACACCAGCAGCAGCATGTAGGATGTATCCCAGACCTTGGCTCGCATTGTGCTCAGGCCTGGCGAGTGTTCGCGCCTGCTGATACCAGAAGCCGCCCTTTGCAGCGCTGCAAACGGCCGTACGGGCACGGGCCGCACGAGTTTCTTGGCCCTGATTGAACGCTCTCAATCACAGAGGACGACGAAGGGCGCGGCACATCGTAGGCCACACGACTCGGAACCCTAGATTTCGGCCTGAAGACGTATAACGAAGCCGGACACGCTCCAGTTGTCCTGGTAATCGCGGCGGTACGAATAATCCAGCATGACTTTGAGATGGTCCCGCACTGGCTGGAGGTTCAGCCCCCCCGTGATCTGAAACTCCAGACGCTTGCCTTGGGGCATGACAAGGTCAAGTCGGGCAACAGGCTCCAGAGGCCCGCCGTCCCAGGCAGCCTGCAGATAGCTGGTGTTATTGCGCGTGTCCGGGCTCCGGTGGTTCTGCGACTCGGCCTGCAGTGCAAGCTTCCCCCGTTTCAAGGCTGCCTCAAGAGCTAGGCTTCGCCACACGACCTCAGTTTGCCCGGGCCATCCGAAGTAGCCGCGCACGGCAAAGACCGCACCAAGGCTAGGCAGCGGTTCAACCGCAATCCGACCGCACACGTCCTTGCGTTGGTTGTCGTCCCCCGTATTGATGCCCGAACCATTCACGACAGCGGCCGACATCGAAAGGCCACTATGCTGCCAGCTACCCATGGCCCCGATGTCGCGCGGGCCTCCCGGCTTGGCGTAGCCAGTGACGAACGAACCGTAGATCAACTTCTGGCGACCGTAGTCCGTCGCGGCATCCATACCAAGGGGAAGCAGGAATTGACCCACGCGAAGCTCGAACCCGCTTCGCCACCTCAGGTTGACGTACATGTCCAAGGCCGGCCCTCCCCAGTAGTCACCAATGTCGAAGTACGTCCGAACCGAGGCCACTGAGCTTATTCTGCCCGTTAGTCCCACCAACGCAACAACTCGCTCAAAGACCCTGTCGTCGCTTCGCACGCCGCCCGCCTCAAACTGCCACCAATGGGCCGTGCTCCAGAGCAATGCGTCCAAGGTCAGCCTGTCTCCGACTAGGGCCACGTTCGACTCTGCGGCACCGAAAGCGGCCAGAAAAAGACCACAAGAACAGACAAAGGTGATGGTCTTCGCCATTAGAATTCCTCTCTAGAAAAGCTCTGAATGAAGGTTGCCCGAGTCGCGGGCAGCGACATATTGAGGCGCTCGCCATGCGAGCCATCCGGCGTATGCCGGAAGAAATGCTGCTCGCGACCCCTCGCGTAGTACAGGTACACCAACGTGCTGGGAGCCATTGTCAAATCGGCGTCGCTGCGGCATACTGCACGTTGTGCATCAATGGCGTACGGCTTCTCCGCGTGGGCACAGCGACGAGTGACCAAAGGCAATCTCAGGTGCCCGCATCCCGGTTCAGCATCATGAGCGGCCGCTTCCCCGCAAGCAGACGCACGCCGACCGCCCAGAGCACCAGCGTCGCCAAGAACTTGCCGGAGTAAAGCAGGTTCAGCACGACAAACTTGGGCAACTTCTCATACTCGGAATCCAGTGTGAGCATGAACGCCCAGACGGCAAAACAGAGGAAAACCAGCATAAGCAGTCGCCTGCGGTCAGGCTGGCCATAGGCCAAGACCTCGAAGACGAAGAGAAAACAGAAGAGAAGAAGGACTGCATGGTGCTCGTAGGATTTCGCCTGAAACAACAGTGCTGCTACGAGACACAGGCTATAGCCCAGGTCGTATCGGACTGACTCATCGGCCGCGCGGCGGGAGGTAACCAGGTACGTGACTGCGACCACAACCACGCCGGCAATCGAGGCAAGGATTCGTGCCAGGACCGGGTGGTCTCCCAGGGACTGAACATAGCCGTTTTGCGTAAGCAACCGCGTGAAGAAGCCGTCGAAACCCTGGTTGCGGTAGTACGCTCCTGCGAAGTACTGACTCGGCAGGACCTTGCTGAGAAAAAGGTGGTAGAGGTCAAGCCCGCCTGCCGCGGCAGTCAGTACTGCCAGGACAATCACGAAAAGAAGCGACACCGCCGCCAGTCGAAACTGACGGCGGATGACAAAGAAAGGCAGTAGCACCAAAGGAGAGAGCTTTATGTGCACGGCCAGCGCAATGAACAAGCCCGCGAATAGGGCCTTGTCGCGCCGTGCGAAATACAGACCCAGTGCCAGACAGAGGAACAACAGGCAGTTTATCTGCCCGGTGTGGAGAGTCAGATGGACGGGAGCAAACGCCATCGCTGCAAGCAGACCGGACCACAGCAGGACCTGACGGCGACGGGCCTCACGATTCACCACCAGCAGCGCAATGCCAGCGATAAGTGCCATCATGCTTGCTAGACTGAAAACGCTGGCGGCAACCCGGTAGGGAAGCAGTGCCAACGGTACCATCAGATAGGCAACCAGCGGCGTATAGGCGTATGTCATGACCTCGCGAACGCCGCTTTCCCAAGGAACGCCCTTGACGCCGAAGCTGCGTGCTTTCGCCTGATAGAGCGTCCCTGTGTCGTACATAGTCTCGGGCTCGCCGGCGAGCACCAGGCGACCGGCAACATAGTACTGCGCGAAATCAATCCCCCTTCCCGGACCGAGAACCGAGCGGCCGATGTTGAACCCGCCATACACGACTGCAATCGCCACGAGGAGCGTAACCGGGAGCTTGCTCGCGTCCGGGGAAACGATGTAGGACTCAGGCCTCGACGTCGACAGGTTCACTCGATGTACTCCTGACAGTGCACGCTAGCCTATCCGCACCCGCGCCGGTGTCAAAGCGCGGGTCTCTTCGATAACAGTCAACACGATGGGGTCATTTGCTCAAGAACGACCCGGAGGCTACCGCACTCGCGGCTGGCGCAGGTCCGGCAACCAGTTCGAGTGAATCCGGAACGCGGGCCGACCGACATCCAAGAGCCATAGAGTCATCTGCCGTGCCGTTCAACGCCTTGCCGTTCGGAGCCAGTTGTATGTCAACCTTCGTCCAAAGAAGTGCTGCCAGTATCCGACCAACAGAGCCAGGTTGGCCCAGACATAGTACTGGAAGAAGAGCAGCTTTCTTCCCACACCCCGTGCCACAAGGACGAGCGGGGTCGTAGCGTAGACGGCAAGTTGAAGTGTCAGGGCGATTCTGAAGAACGACAGGCGCCACTCCACCGCGCTGCCGACGAGCATTGCCATCATGAGGAAAGGCGTTACCCAGCGAAGGAACTTGTGCGAGAAAAGCACCCATGCCTTAGTCCTGTACTTCGGCAGGAACAAATCGGGCATCATGAAGAACGCCTGGATGTTTCCCCGACTAATCCTGGTCTTGCGTGTGAACTCGACGCCAGCTGTCTCGGTCCTTGTCCACGAAAGCGCGCGTGGTTCGTAGACTGCGGAGTATCCCCACCTGAAGGGTCGAGTTCCAAGTACGTAGTCGTCGTTTATGGTCTCGGGAGGGATCGGCTGGCAAAGGGATTTTCTGACCATCATCGCCCATCCGTAGACGCCTACGGCGGCTCCGAGTTGACCCTCAAGTTCCTTTAGCCAGTTCTCATAGCGGTCCCATAGCCCCTCCGCCGCGTGTCCATCCTCGTTGACGCGCTCGTAGCGGAATAGTACGACCCCCACCTTCTCATCACTGAACCGCTCGACTGCGAGCCGGAGCGCGTCTGGCGCTATCAGCACGTCGGCATCAGTGAAGAGAATCACGTCACCGCGTGCCTGGGGGATAAGCATGTTCAGGGCCGCTGACTTGCCCAGTCTCTCGTCAACGGCGCAGAGTCTGACGTTGTGGTCGGCGAAGGACCTCACTATCTCGTTGGTCCTGTCCGTCACAGCGTCGGTCCCGACGAGAATCTCGAGCCGGTCAACGGGGTAGTCAAACGCAAGGCAGTTCCGGAGCTTGTCCGCGATGCACCGCTCCTCGTTCCACGCCGCGATGACGACCGACACGCTGGGCAATTCGTCAGAACGACTCGGCGTTGTCTGCGTCCGTTTCAACTTGGCCGCGGCCACCAGCAGTACGGGAAACAGAAGCCAGTTGTACATCATGACACCGAGAGGAACCCAGAACAGCAGTACAGCCACTAGTCCGAACAACACTCATCCTTCCCGTGCCGAGTCCGCCAAGACATACAAACCGGCTTCATCTTCCCGTAGGCAGATACCGGCGATAGACTCCAACGTGACGGGCAGCACACGCCTCCCAGCTGAACTGCTTTGCCCGGGCAAGACCACGGTTGACCCGGTCAGCGCGCTGTCGTTCGTCAGTCAGGAGTTTTTCGAGGGCCTGTACCATTGCGCTGACGTCGCCCGGCGGGAGCAGTATCGCGGCATCGCCACCGACCTCCGGCAACGATGAGGCATTCGATGCCATCACGGGAGTGCCGCAGGCCATGGCCTCGAGCACCGGCAGGCCGAAACCTTCGTACCACGAAGGATAGACCGCGCATCTTGCCAGCGTATACAGCGGGGCGATGAACTCTTGGGGTACATATCCCAGGAACCTCACTCGCTCAGTTATGCCCAGTTCGGCGACTACCCGCCTGAGGTTGTCCGCGCCGAATCCCTCCTCACCGGCCAGCACGACGCCGTCGGTGAACCCCTTCTTGATCACCTCGGCAGCAGCCTGCATCAGGGTCTCCAGTCTCTTCTGCCGCTCCACCGCGCCGACATGGATGATGAACCGGTCGGGCAAGCCGAATTGCTGTCGCGTACGGTCAAGCTGGGCAATGTCTGTGACCGGCGCGAAACCGGCATCAACGCCAAGGTGAATCGTCGTGACCTTCTCCGGCGGGACCCGGATCAGCTCCACGATGTCTCGCCTTGTGGACTCGGAGATCGCGACTACATGGGCTGCGCGCCTTGCCGCAGCCGGAACCGATATTCTCCGGTAGAGGTTGTAGAACGAAGTGAAGGTACCAGGCACGCGCACTGATACCAGGTCGGCAATTGTGGAAACGCAGCAACATCCTCCAACCAGAGGCACCGCGATGTTCGGGCCATGGAATAGGTCGACCCGCTCCCGTTTCAGCACAGAAGGAACAAGCACGTTCATCCAAAAGACTGAATGGAGCTTCACGCTGAAGCGGCTGACCGATTGACTGTCGGTCGAGGGTCCCTGGCCCACCACAACGGCGCGACAGCCAGCCGGGACTCGGTCAGAGGGGAGCGGTCGGTCCACCAGTAAGAGGAAATCAATGTCCGGCGCTGCACTGGGCAGGCAACGTACGAGATTCTGGATGTACAGACCGGTGCCTCGCCGGTTGCCAGCCAGTCGTCGGGCATCAAGCGCGACCCTGTGCCTAGCCTCCATGGTCAATCACACGCGCCCACCGGTGATCATCGGGGCAGTACGGTGGCGTGTCGGGCGACGGACCCCTGTAGATCTCGATGGAACTCCGCAACTCCAGTCCGCAGTATGTCCAGAATCTCCTGCGCGGCCTTACGGAAGGTGAACCGCTTTGCTCGCATCAGACCGTCAGCGGCCATCGTTGCCCGCTGCCTCTCATCGGCAAGCAGCCCCTTCAGCTTGAGCGCTAGGTCAGCGCTGTCGCCGGTTCTGAAATACCGTGCCGCGCCCCCGCCAACCTCAGGCAGGCTCGATGACCAAGTGCTCAGCGTGGGGCAACCGCAAGCCATCGCCTCAAGCAGTGGCAGCCCAAATCCCTCGTAGGACGAAGGGAAAACCAGCAGCGCGGCGGCGCTGTAGAGATGAGGAAGGTCGGCATCATCAACCCACCCCAGGTGTCGGACTCGTCCTGCCTTCTCCATCGCGGAGATCTCTCTGACAATTGCTGCTGACTTCCAACCCACGCCGCCGGCGATTACCAGCATCGGCGCGTTCGGAATCATGCGCAGTGCACGCAATAGCACGACATGGTCCTTCCGTGGTTCAATGGTCCCGACCGTGAGCAGGTAATCACGTGGCAGCCCGTACTTCCGGGCCGTGACCTTGCGCGCGGCGTCCTTTGGAATCGGCTGGAACCTGCCGTGGACCCCGAAATACACTGTTCTAACCCTATCACGGCTTACCCCGAGAAGACGTACGATATCACGCGCCGTGGCCTCAGAATCTGCAATCACCGCATCCGCGGCCCGACACGCCTTCAACAGGTAGTACTTCCGGGTCAAGGCCGACTCCAGCCGGAGCGTTCGGGGGCAGACAAAGGGAACGAGGTCGTGGACCGTTAGAAGCCGGAAGAAACGTCGACTCAGACGAAGCGGAAGCACGTTGTTCTGTCCCCAGAAAGCGTCCAGCCTGTCTTCCGCCGTCCATCTAGGGAGCTGCACTTGGGCCCACAGATTCACGAATCGGCCGAGCGCTCCTGATTCGGTCCGCAATCGCCATTGACCACTTGGTAGAGCGATGTCGACTGGCCGTGGCGCGTAGAACACGAATTCCGCATTCGGGTCTAGAGACATCATCTCCGAAACCATGCAGTCCAAGTAGCGTGCAATCCCCGCCTTCACGGCTCGGCAATAGGACGCGTCGACTCCGATCCTCAAAGCCCGTCCACACAGGCTGCATTCCTCGCCCGCCTGTGAGACCGGGAGCAGCTTGGCGGGACATTGAACGGTGACAGTTCTCTGTTCACTGGTTTCAGGGCAGAGTATACGCAGGGAGCCACAACGGTCAACAGAGGCGGGGCGCAGTGAGCGTCATGAATGACCGGCATTGACCGGCCGCGGCTCATGGGACCTCCCGATGCAGTATCTCCACCACCTGTTGGGCAGCACGCCTGAAGCTAAACTTTTTAGCGCGAAGCATCCCGGCCTTCGCCATCACACACAGCCGTGCATCGTCGGAGAGAAGCCGACGGATCTCGGCAGCGAGGTCCCCAGGGTCATGCCCACGAAAGTAGGCGGCCGCGCCGCCACCCACCTCAGGCAAGCTCGACGACCATCTGCACAAGACCGGGCAGCCGCAGGCCATTGCCTCAAGCACAGGGAGGCCGAACCCTTCGTAGAGGGACGGGAAAACCAGGAGGCGAGCGGCACTGTAGAGAGCCGGCAGGTGTTCGTCGTCAACCCGCCCGATGTACTGCACTCGCCCGGACGTCTCGCGCAAGCGAACCGCCTCCCGAATCGCCCGCGAACGCCAACCGACAGCTCCCGCAACAACCAGTGGGGGCACCCCATCGAGGGAATCCAGGGCGCGTAGCAGGGTCATGTGGTCTTTCCTTGGCTCGAGGGTGCCAACAGTCAGAAGGTAGCCGGGTTCGAGGCCATACGCAGCCCGCACGACCTCCTCGGCGTGCCCCTTGGGAACGGGCGCGAGTCCGTCGTAGCAGCCGCTGTACACAACGTGGGTCTTCGCCGGACTGACAGCCAACAACCGCTCGGCGAGCCTGGCGGTGACTTTCGACAATGCAACGACAACGTCCGCGTCGTTGGCCACCCTGCGAAGCAGCAAACGGGAGCTGAGACGGTTCTGAAGGGACATCGTCTCCGGGAACAGCAGCGCCGTTAGGTCGTACAGCATCATCAACCGTCGGCATTCATGGATCGGACGAAGAGGACCGAGTTGATTCTGAAACCAGCAGACTGTCACACCATTCCGAGCCAGAAGAGCAGGATAACGCTGCTGGAGCCAGACGTGATAGGGCATCCGAGCAGCGGCATCGTCAGCGCACAGACGCCAGCGACCTGTCGGCAACGGGACCTCCGGCTGCCTTCTGGAGAAAACCACGATTGCGATGTCCGGCGTCCGCAGCAATTCGCCGCATATGCCCCACACGTGTCGCGCGACACCGGACAGAATCGGCCCCAGCCCATCAACCTCAATACCGAGGACAACGCTCATCGCTCTAAGCCTCCCCGGCGCGTCGGCACTGTTGTCGCAGCGGCCGAAGTCAGTCGGTTGAGGCTGATGCTCAATCCGACGAGCACACCCAGCAGCGCGAAGACCCCCTGTTGGAAGAGAATGCTGTCAAAAAGACCGTGAAAAGCGTAGGCGACTATGCCGGCGCTCAGACCGAGGCCTAGGTCAACGGCGTCAGCAGACCTCGTTGCGTTCGAGGAACGAATGAACGAACTCACGAGCAGCCACACGAACGCAACCAGGCCTACGACCCCAAGGTCCGCGAACATTTCAAGATAGACGTTATGGGCGTTGAACTGAATAGCTGCCCGGAGAGGCTCCGGGAACCGGTAGAAGTGCTTCACATACCGGAAATTCTCCATCCCGACGCCGAAAAGCCAGTTGGCCTTGCCTATGCGCCAGGCAAAGTCCCAGAGCCGGAATCTGCCCAGTAGCGAAGGGTCGTATAGGCTTGTCACCCCGGCCCGGGAAACAAGAAGCCCCCGGAGGACATCGGACAGAATGACCACCAGTCCGGCAGAGGCCGCGAACACGAGCAGTGCCAGCGAACGTCTCCTGACCATGACGTAGAGCGATGCGACCCCAAAACCGAGCCAAGCTCCGCGTGACTTCGTAAACACGAGCATCAGAGTGCAGATGAATGCAGCGGCGCCAAGCCAGAACCGTGTCCGAGTCTGGGGAGACCCCACGGTCATGCCGAGCGCTATCGCCGCGGCAGGTCCCACAACATACCCGATGGTGTTAAGGTTGACCTCCCCGAATGGGGTAACGACCATCTTGCCTCCCAGCGGACCAGGCGCGCCTGACGTCGAAGGAAGTAACGGTGTGCACACCGCGACAAGAACGGTGCCGGCCAGAACCACGTACAGGAGCATCCGTACATCTCGCAGTGAACGAGGAACAGTAGCGAAGAAGTACGCAAGCGCCACAACTTCAAGCGTGACCAGCGTCATAACCAGGAGGAACCCGCGGCCCCAGCCATGGAGCACTGCACCTACTGCGGAGACTGCGGTCCATGTCCCCAGCACAAGCAGAGGGAACAACTCGCACACTCGCAGCCGCACACGTCCGGGTTCATCGGCGGACAGGTGACGCGTGAAGACAAACATGCTGAGCAGAACGATGGTGCCTGGTAAGTACAAGAAGCGGTCATAGGCGTGGGGCAGCATTCCTGCTCCGACCAACGGCAGCAGGGCCGCGAACGCTACGAGCAACGCTTGGCCATTACCCAAGAGCGCGAACCAAACCAGGAGTTGAAACGGGCCCAGCAGAACAGCCACCGCCAGTCCGGACTGACCCATCCTGAGCAGCACGACAAAACCTGCGACGCACGACAACTCCAGCGCGATGAACCAGCGGAGCCCCCTGTCCCAGCTCATGGGGCGAGTCGCCCCGGCGTACTCAGGCATCACTCCTTCTGACTAGTGCGCGCAGGAGCCCGACATCCTGGCGGTTGATGCCGCGCACAGCCAGGAGCGCAGCCAAGTAGGCAACGAGGGTGAGCACGAGCACCGCGGCGAGATTCCACCGAGCGGCCAGGCGCGCGACGACGATGGCCGGTACCAGTGCAGCGACGGCTTGGAGTACGGTCAGGGCGTATCGTCGGCAATGAATACCTCCAGGGGTCCTCAACTGCCGAGCGAAGAGGCATGTGAACCCTGCGGCCTCAGCGCAGACGATTGAGACTGCTGCGCCCACCGCTCCCAGGAGCGGGATGAGAAGGACGTTGCCCAAGATGTTGACGCCCAACGAGATGGCGGACTGGGCCGTTACGACCGCCGGCTTGTTTGTCGCCAGAAAGCAGTTGCTCAGGAGCGAGTTGAGGCAGGCCAGCGAACTCCACCATGCAACCACGCGGAGGACGGCAGCAGAACCCTCATACCCGGAGCCGTACACAAGGGCTGTGATTGGCCGCGCCATGACCGTAACCAGCACGGCTATAGGCAACGAGAGCAGAGTCATGTACCTTAGTGCCAGTTCCAGTGCCTGGGTGAGCCGCTGAGTGTTCGTGATAAAGAGACGCGAAAACAACGGGTAGATGGCTCCCGAGAACGCGAAGCCGGCGAACGCCAAGCCCATTGCCAGCCGGAAGGCTGCGCTATAGGTGCCAACCGCCTCGTCGCCTTGCAGCTTCGACAGGAGCGTAGTGCCGTTCCAGTAGTAGAACATGGTGAACATCACGGTCAATCCAATCGGCAGGGCCGGGCGGAACAACTCCCACCACTGCTTCGGTGCGAAGCTGAGCCCCGGCCGGACAAGGCGCACGGAAGCCACGGTCCCTGCAAACAGTGCCGAAAGGAGCCCGGCGCCTACATACAGAAGGGCAAACCTCTCAATGACGGCCCGATTCCGAGACAGCAGAATCGCCCCTGCAACGAGCACGGCAGTCTGCGTAATCCGACTCAGCGCGGCCAGTTCCATGCGCTCGAACCCCTGGAACACCCAGCAGTAGTACGACGTGATGGCACTCTCGAGCACGAAGAAGCTGCAGATGTACACGACCCGAATGGTCGTCCAAGGGTAGCCCATCAGATTGACCAGCGCGCCAATCAGGAGAATGACCACAACCGAGGCGACGAGTTTGATCGCCAGCACGTTGCTGACGTACCGGCGTGCCACCGTTGGATCCCTGGCGATTTCACGTGCAGTCATGGCACCCAGACCCAAGTCCGTCAAGACCGCGAACATCGTGACAAAGGCCAGCGCGAAGGACAACATGCCGAACTTCGCCACTCCGAGATGACGGGCAGCAACCAAGTTGAAGAAGAAAAGCATCAGCTTGTTCGCGCCGTCGGCAAGCGCTAGATACGCTGTGTTCTTCGCGACGCGTCGGGTCGCGTGCGCCGGATGGTCCCGGTCTGACCGGACCTCGGCGTTCATTTTGTCTATCTTGGTTTTCGGAAGAGAATCGACCGGGCGCTGCGAACAAGTCCCGTGAGTTCACGCCAGACGCTGTGCCAACCCTCGTATTCCTCGGGTCGCGCCGACTTAATGAAACCGAAGTACTCAGCAACGAAAGCAAAGGAAACCCCGGCGGCCAGACTGAACAGGAGCACGACGCCAACGATGCCCGTGCGGCGTGGGAAGCTGCGCCGCTCAGGTGGCGCCGCGTAGTCCAGCACAGTGAGCGTGGGCGTGTCACGGGCCTCAAGGATGCTGGCATACTCGTACTGCTGGTACAAGGTCCCGTAGGCCTCCTCTTGAATCTTGTAGTCCTGATAGCGCCGAGCGAACTCGGCGGCTACTCCGGGAAGGCGCTGGAACGACACTCCAAAGCCGACGCCGAAACCGGCCGAGGGACCACCTCGCTCGAGCTTGCCGAGTTCATCCCGGGAACCGGCGATCTCCCTGGTAAGGCTGACGATGTAGGGATTGTCGTCGCTCGCTGCGGTGCGCGCGGCTCCGAGTTCAGCCTCCTTCGCGCTCAACTGTGCCTTCATCCTGGCGTACGCGTCAATTGCCGCCTTGGTCTCGTCGTCAACCGCAGCGACCTTGTACCGCTGCTGGAACACACGCAGGGAGTCACGAGCGACTGCAAGACTCGTGTCAATCTGCGCAAGTCGACGCTCTATAAATACCCGCATGTTGTGGCCACGACTGATGTTGGAATGACGAAGGAAGCTGTCGAGCTCGGCAACATAGGCGTTCGCGACTTGTGCGGCGAGGTCGCGAGTGGTCGCCTCAGCAGATATGCTGACAATACCATCGTCAGATACGGTGAGCTTCGTCATGTCCTTCAGTTGTCGCACCACCTTCTCCGGGCTGGGTTTACGTATCCTGTAGTACTTGGCAATGCTGCAGCGCTCAGCAACACCCTGCATCACGGTCCGGCTGCCTAGGATTCCCACCATCAGGTCCGAAGGAGTCGCCGCGCCTCCCATCCCGAACTTGAGCTTGCTCAAGCCACTGCTCATGCCTCCACCGAGGAGACTCGATAAGCCGAACATGTCACCTTCATCGCTTGGCGGCAGGAGTTGAGCGGTCGCAGTGTAACGCGGCGGAAGAAAGAGACTTACGATGACCGCTAAGGCGGTCATGATGACTGTGTTCCAGAAGATGAGGCGGCGCCATTTGAGGATGACGCTCAGGTATTTGACGAGTCTGTTCACAGTGCTAGTGTAAGGAAACGACCCCTAAAGTCAATCCAAGTTAGCTCGGAAGAACGAGCGCAGGGCAATCACTATTCGCTTTGCCGCCTTGCCGTCACCAAACGGGTTGTGCGCCCGCGCCATCTTGTGGTACGCCGTTAGCGACCGCAACAGGTGCTCGGTAGTGGAGACAATCCGGCGCACATCGGTGCCGACCAGCCAGGCGGTGCCGGCCTTCACCGCCTCAGGACGCTCGGTCTTGTCTCGCATAACGAGTACCGGCTTGCCGAGGGCAGGGGCTTCTTCTTGAATCCCACCTGAGTCGGTCAGTATCAGATAGGCGCGTTCCATCAAGCGAGCGAACGGCAGATATTCGAGTGGCTCGACTAGGTGGATTCGCTCGCGTCCTCCTAGAATCGAGTTTACAGGTTCGCGCACGTTGGGGTTGGGATGAACCGGGTAGATGATTTCGGCATCGCGGTTCCGGCGGACAATCGCAGCTAGCGCCCGGCAGATGCGGTGCATCCCAGCGCCGAAGTTCTCTCGTCTGTGCGCTGTCACGAGTATCAGCCGATGCTCGGCCGGTATCTTGTCCAGCACCGGCACGCTCCACCTCTTGTCACTGGCGAGTGCCATCAGCAGTGCGTCAATGACCGTGTTGCCCGTAACATGCACCCGGCCGCGTGGGACACCCTCTTTCAGAAGGTTATCCCGCGCCCACTTTGTAGGCGCGAAGTGGATATCGGCCAGGCTGCCGATGAGTCGCCGGTTCATCTCCTCTGGGTACGGCGCGTACTTGTCTTTGGTCCTGAGTCCTGCTTCCACGTGCCCCACCGGAATCCGTCGGTAGTAGGCGGCCAGAGCTGATGCAAGAGCGCTCGTTGTGTCCCCCTGCACGACGACCATGTCGGGCCTGACCCGCTCCAGAACCGTCTCTATGCCGCGCAGTGCCTTCACCGTCACGTCGGTCAGGGACTGCCGGCGACGCATGATGTTCAGGTCGAAGTCGGGTCCGATGCCGAACAGGTCCAGCGTGTGGTCCAGGATATGCCGGTGCTGAGCCGTGACAAGCACGAGAACCCTGAACTCCTTAGGAAACTTGCCCAGCTGTCCAATGACCGGCGCGAGCTTGATGGCTTCCGGCCTCGTTCCAAAGCAGAAGAGAATCGTTCGCCGCTTCACGCTAGTGCGCTTCTCCCCAACTGCGGCCCGCGCCGATGTCCACGGCCAGCGGCACATCCAACCGCCACGCATTCTCCATTTCTGTGCGGACCATCTCTCGCGCGGCTACGAGCTTCGATTCTTCAACTTCGAACACCAGTTCGTCGTGAACTTGGAGAATCATACCAATGCCCACGTCGGCACCGCGCAGCTTCTGCTCTAGGCTGATCATTGCCCGCTTGATGATGTCTGCGGCCGAGCCCTGGATGGGCGCATTGAGCGCGTACCGCTTGGTCGCCTCGGCCACGCCGCGATTCCTGTCCGCGATGCCCGGCGTGGGTCTCATGCGGCCTGAGATCGTGCGCACGAACCCGTTTTGCTTCGCCTCCTCGACGATTCTCTCTCGCCATCGGGCTACGCCCGAGAACCGGGCCATGTATCCGTCCAGGAAGGCACGCGCCTGCTCAATCGGAATCTCGGCGCGCGATGAGAGCCCGTGGTCACCCATGCCGTAGACCAAGCCGTAGTTCACGACCTTGGCGAGCCGTCGGTCCTCGGGCTTCACGTCTTTCGGAGCAATCCCCAGTATCGCGGCCGCAGTCCACGTATGGATATCCTCGCCGCGCCGGAACGCCTCAGACAGTTGTTCGTCTCCGGAGACGTGTGCCAGGACCCTGAGCTCAATCTGGGAATAGTCAGCCGAGACAAGCACGTTTCCCGGGCCCGCGACGAAGCAGTTCCGAATCCGCCGGCCCAAGTCAGTGCGTACCGGGACGTTTTGCAGGTTCGGGTCTGATGACGAAAGCCGGCCGGTCGCAGTCCCGGTCTGATTGAAGGTCGCATGCACCCGATGGGTGACCGGGTCTGCGAGCTCGCGCAGCGGTCCGAGGTAGGTGTTACACAGCTTAGTCAGCTCGCGGTGACGCAGTATGTGCTGGACAATCGGATTTTGGGAGGCCAGTTCCTGCAGCACGCCGATGTCGGTCGAGTAGCCGGTCTTGGTACGCCGGCCGCGGCGCAGCTTGAGTTCGTCGAACAGCACCTGGCCCAGTTGCTTCGGTGAGCCGATGCTGAACTCGTGCCCGGCGAGCCGGTGGATCTCCCTCTCGATGCCCGCGAGCTCCGCGGACAACTCCTGTTCCAGTCCTGCCAGCAAACCGAGATCAACCTTGACGCCACGTTCTTCCATCGCGGCCAAGACCGGCACAAGTGGCATCTCCAGCTCGTTGGCGACTGGGCCCAGGCCCATGGCCAGCACTTGTGGCTCAAGCGCCTGGTACACCTTGAGCGCGTGCACGGACTTCGCCTCAAGGGTCCGCACGGCGACTGCACGACCCAACACCTGCAGCACCACATCCTCCGGCGCATAGCGTTTTCGGTTAGGGTCAATAAGCCAAGCCCCTACCTCGACGTCGAACAGCGGCAGCTCCAATCCCAGCCCGTCTTCGTGCAGGCTCTTGATTTGCCGTTTGAGGTCGTGCCCGACTTTTTGAAGCCGCTCGTCTTCAAGCAGCGCGCGTATGGTCGCGGCCTCTGAACCAGGCACGAACGACGCCCTCTGCCCGTCGACGGTCAGCCAGAGGCCGGCTCCCTTCTCGTAGTACATGCCGAACCGTCCGGCCCGCCGCACTTCATCCAGACCGTCGAATCCGGTCACCTCGATGTGCTCCTCTGCCTGCGGGACCAGCTCGGCCGGAAGCTTAGCGAAATCCATCTGCCGGAAAATCCGCTGGAGCGCGTCGGCATCGGGCCTGCCGAGGCGCAATTGCTCGAGGCTCGCGTTGACTGCAACCCCGGTCCGGATTGTGGCCAGGTCACGGCTGAGCCGGGCAAGCTCGGCATGAGGCCGCACCCGCTCATCAGACTCGATTGCCGCATCGAGATTCTGCCAGCGCAATAGAATCGCCTGTGCCCGCTTCGGCCCGACGCCCGGCACGCCGGGGATGTTGTCCGATGCATCCCCGCTCAATGCGAGCAGGTCCGGAATCTGCTCCGGCGGAACGCCCAGCTTTTCCTGCACCGCTTCGGAGGTGTATCGCACGTTCTTCCACGGGTCGTATGCCGTTACCCGGCCGCTGACGAGCTGGAGCAAGTCCTTGTCCGACGTCGCAATCATCACATCCAAATCCTGGTCGGAGAACCTGCGCGCCAGCGTGCCGAGCACATCATCCGCCTCTACGCCGGCGACCTCAAAGCCGGCGATGCCCCAGGCCTGAACCATTTCCTTAATGATGGGAATCTGCGGCGGCAACTCTTCCGGCGCCGGCGGCCGCTGAATCTTGTACTCCTCGAACTTCTCGTGCCGGAACGTCCTGCCCGGTGCGTCGTAGACAACCGCGCAGTATTCCGGCTTCAATTCGCTGAGCAGCTTGCGAAGCGTCCGGGCGAATCCGTACACGGCCGACGTGTTGAACCCCGCGGAGTTGCGCAGAGGCTGCCGGATGAACGCGAAGAAGCTACGGTAGATGACCGAATGGCCATCAATCAGCAGCAGTCGTGTCACGGCCGGGAGCGTAGTCTTAGCGCACGGGCCAGCATCGTCGCGCGGGCATAGGCCTCAAACGACGACCCCGCATCCTGCCACCATCCCTTGAGCTCGTCATACTCCAGTTCGCCCGCGCGAACGTACGCGTTGTTCACGTCGGTAATCTCAAGCTCGTTCCGCCGCGATGGCCGGAGCGTCCGGATGATGTCGAACACGCGCGCGTCGTACATGTAGCAGCCCGTGACCGCAAGCCGGCTCCCAGGCCGCTTCGGCTTCTCGACGATGCGGACGACTCTCCCGCCCCGGATGGTCGCGACGCCGAACCGCTCCGGTTCGTCAACTGCCCTCAGCAGTATCCGGGCGCCGCGCTCCTGCCTCTCGAACCGCCGGACATAGGGAGTCAGGTCTTCTTGAAACAAGTTGTCACCGAGGATTGCCACAAGCCGGTCGCCGTCGACGAAATCCTCGGCCAGCGCCAGCGCCGCCGCGATGCCGCCCGAACCTTGCTGGTACGTGTAATGGATCCTGCGCAGGCCGAACTCGCGGCCATTCTCCAACAGTCGCAGGAAGTCGCCTGCACTCTCGCCGCCGGTTACTACCATGACTTCCCTTACGCCGGCCTGTACGAGCTTCTCCACAGGATAGTAGACCATCGGCCGGTCATAGACGGGCAAGAGATGTTTGTTGGTGATTTTGGTAAGGGGCAGCAGCCGGGTACCAAGCCCGCCGGCGAGGACTACGCCTTTCATGAGCGTGAGTATACCGGCGCTGACGGGGTCAGGCAAGCACGCAAACCGCAGGCGAAAAGAGAGAGGCCCGAAGGCCTCTCTCTCACAAGGAAAAGCATCGTCAGTCGGCCGACTTTATCATGTACGGCAACAGCCAGCCGTCGAAGTTATAACGTGTGGTGGGGTCCTGAATCGTGCCGCTTCCGAGCAGGTCGAATATGGCAAACCTGAACCCGGGGATTACCTGAGCATTCCATGTCCCGGTGAACACTCCGCCGCCTTGGCTCTGGAACGGTATCCGCACAAGAAGCAAGCCCCAGAATGCATGGAGAAACGCCTGGCCGCCATCGGCATTGGTATAGAGTGTCAGGGTAAGTTGTTCGGCGGGGGTGAACGTCACGAGGCTGTCCAGACTGTAGAACGTGTTCAGCGGGTCCTTGATCAGAGTGTCCCGCAGCGAACTCTGAATCCGCAGACTGTCGATGGTCACGGTATGAGTGGATTCGGATTGGCCGACCGCGAGCGTTATCTTCTTCAGGCGCCACCCCCGGTCGGTGTCGGAAACCCGCCCTCCACGGGTGAATACAGCGTGGAGCCGAGAGGCCTCGACGAGGTTCTTGGTCCAGCGCACGGCCGTGGTTTCCGAAGTCTTCGCCCAGATGAACAGGTCGCCGTAGTTGTGCTGCGACCACGCCACCCATGCGGAGTCGCCCGACACATATACCTCGAGGCCTGGCGCGGGGTCGTGGGTCTGAGGGCCCCGCCACCAGAACGCTATCGTGGTGTCGTCGGCCAAACTGCCCTCGGTGGAGTCGCCCTTCGTGCCCGCCGGGAAATGTGTGGTATCACTCTCGACCAGGGCTTTCAGGGCCGCCTTGTCTTTATCCGCATTGCTCTTGCAGGACGCAACGAACAGCAGAGCCGTCGCGACCATCAAGGTCAGCACTATCGTTCTTCTCACCATTTGCTCCTTTCGGTCTTGGTCGTACATGGCGAACCCGGGTCCAAACCTGCGGGCCGCGCTCATCTACCGTCGAACACCTGCTGTGTCGGTAGCTCGGTACAATGCTACACCATGAACGTCGAATTGGCAATGCCTTGTGCTGGCCGGGCGGCCAGGCTTCACGCCGGCAGCTCGAACGCTGCCCAGACCGGCGCATGGTCCGACCTCGGGTAGCCCGCAGTCGAGTCCGCGTCATAGCGCATGTCTGCTTCGAGCAGTTGACTCTCAGCACCGGCTGCCGTAATGCACAACGACAGCTTCTGACTCACGAGTATCTGGTCCAGCAACGCCTTCCTGCCGCGCCTGACGTATGAGAATGCCCGCGCCGCTGGAACGCGCGCGGCAACCGGGAACAACCTGCGCTTCTCGTCCTGCACGAGCTCACCCGAGTCGTCGCTGTCCAGTGCCATGACAATGGACAGTGTCAGCGACTCAGGGCCGTCATTGAAATCACCCAGGACCGCATAGTGGTCGGCGGCATCGCGCTCGGCCGCTTCATCCAGCAGCGAACGCAGGCCCGCGGCTTCTGCGAGCCGCATCATGCCCGACAGCGCCCGCCCCAGCAAGCGCCGTCTGCGCAGTGGCTCGGATTCCGGGACGTCTTCGTACTGCGCACGCTGTGACTTGAGATGGACGGCCACGGCCAGCAACGTTTCCCCGTTCGGGAGCGCGACCCGGAGCCAGGGCATGGGCCGCCGGAAGCGAAAACGCGTGAGCCCGCCGAGCGTGCCCGGTACCGCGGCCGGATAGTCCAGCCACTGTCCCTGTTCCTGGACCGGCAGGCGCGACAGGACCCCGGTCTGAATCCTGCGCAGCTTGTCCGGCGGGTCACCGAGAAGGCGCGCCGGGTAGCACGCAAGCGCATCGGCCAGCTCATCGAAACTCTCCGGTTCTCGGACCTCGTCCACGACCACGAGGTCGGCGTCAATCCGCCTCAGCACGTCGGTAACGAACTCGAGCTTGGCAGCGTACGCCGCCGGGTCAGGGCTGTCGCCTCGGCCGAGATTCTGTACGTTGAACGAAACGAGCTTGAACGTTGGCCGGTTCACGATTCGACCCGCGAGGGCGCCTCCGCCCGCGACTGCCTCGGGCGAATGAGGGTCTTCATGCTGTCAGGGCAGCGCGGCGAACTTCTCGATGATGTACCGGTCGCCTTCCCTGTAGTACTGCATGAGGTCCGTCCCCTTGTAGTTCCTGCATAGTTCAGCCACCTTCGGTCCGCAGCCACGCGGGAAGTAAAGATGCAGCTTGGCGTCAAGACGGCGGAACGAAGCCCACTCCGCCTCTTCTTCACTATTGACCGTGGACTCGGTCTCGACTTCGGCAACCACCGCCACGCGGTCGGTCTGAGTGTCAATCACGACGATGTCCGGAAACAACTCCTTGCGGTCAAACGTGAAGACAGCCTTGACCTTGGACGGATGATTCACGTAGGCCATGAGGTGCGGGTGCGCCCGGCTCGGATAGCCGTAGTACTCCTTCCTCAGGACCTTGACTACATGGTCATGCATTACCTGCTCTTCTATGTCTCTACGCGCCATTTGGTCTCCTCGCCTGAGCCCGTCTTCGCCGGCACGGAATCACGCAGCCGCGGACAACGTCGCGGACATCCGCCGTTGAGCCCGCGTCACGGTTCCTCTGCGCTATGCTTCCCGGCCGTCGCCAGCCGGGCCAAGACGCCTATTAAGTACCACCATTCCGGCCCGTTGTCAAGCGCGAACTTGCACGGACCGTCCGGAACCGACCCTTCGCCCGATACCGCAACCTTCGTTCGGCAGCCTGGTCGCAGCAGATAAAACATGGTTTGCCAAGGAGATACGCGAATAGGGCCGGCATCGGCAATCCGCACTGGGCCGACCAGCCGAAAGACCGACGTTTAATGTAACCATAGCGCCCCCAGTATCTTAAGCCTCACGCCAATCCGATCTGCCCGTGGTATGAGGGTTGCACTTCCCCGTTCGAATAGTCGGGAAAGCAGGGGTGGACCGCATGGGCAGAACCGGTCGCCGACCGGCGCATCGCGGTCTCCAGCAGTTGAGGGTGTCCGTTAAACTTGAATCAGGGGGTGGAACGTGTTCGCAGAGCTTTTGACAGTAGACCGACCCGAACCGATGCGTGAACTCTTGGACTCTTACCCGCACAAGCCTTACGGCTGGACTCTGTCCGGCCGCAATGCCGACGGGCTGGCGGAGTACTTGAGGAACCAGATTGCTCAAAACATCGAAAACGGCGGCATGGTCAAGACGTACAGCCTGGGTGGCAGAGTCATCGGCGTGTGCGCGACCTGCCCCGACCGGTGGGCCTCGCGGGAGCTGCGCATGCGAGCCTTCAGGATTACGCACCTGATGGCGCTCGGCAGCTCCGAGGCTCAATCGCTCATCAAATCGCTCGTGCTCAACGAAACGCTCAGGGACATTTCAGGCAGGAGTTGCCTCGTCGCTCAGATTCCTTATGTCGACCTCACCAGCGTCAACGCGCTCGAACACTCCGGATTCGTCGCCACGCAGACGTCGCTAGTGATGGCCCGCGACCTCGAGAACGCCGATGCCGACACGACCGCGGACAGCGACTACGAAATCCAGGCGCTCGACCCTGACGGGGTGGACCGCATGCTCCAGCGGGCCGTGATGGAAATCCCCGAGGGTTTCCTGGGCTGGGACTCGCGCCTGCCCCACGGCACCGTGATGAGGATTCACAGCGACTGGCTGCGCAGTTGTGCGCACGACCACCGGTTGCTCGTGGCCTCGGACAACGGCCAGCCAGTTGGTCTCCTGGCCGAGCACGTCAGGACTGAAACCTCGCCGTATCTCGGCTTCGACATCGGTTCCATCGACCTCGTCGCCACGGTTCCGGAGTACCGGAGCAACGGCGTGGCCGGTCGCCTGGTCATGGACTCGGTGAAACAGTTCAGGGCCGGAGGCGTACGGCTGGCGGAGCTGACCGTGCACTCGATTGACGCGCACACGGCGCACTCCTTCCAGTCGCAAGGGTTCGTCACCGTAGGGAGCAATCTGACATTGATTAACTGGAGGCACTAACGGCACACGAAGCCGCCACAGATCGCGCAGCATCACGGGGCAGCGACGGAACTGCCCCGGGATGTTTGTATCTGCCCGCCGGCCCTGCGGGAAACACGGGCCGGCTCAGCGGTGTCGGCGTTGCCGGGAAACGAGGAAGCCATGCTATCGAAAACCGTTGTGGCCATGGCGGTCGCTGCCCTTGCGGCGGCCGCGATGGGACAGCCTGCCGCTGAAGGACTGACCGCGCCGTCCCTGGCGACCCGGGCCGCGGTCTGGGGCCAGGTCGCCAAACCCGGGCAGTACTTCCTGCGGGGGTCCCCCGACCTGTTCCAGTTGCTCTCCGAGGCCGGCGGCCCTTCGGCCGGCGCCGACCTGACCCGCATACTGCTTATCCGCGAGCGCGACGGCACGCGGCGACGCCTGAACGTAAACCGCATCGCGGCATCCGGACAGCCGTTTTTCGTCGTGCCCGGGGACGTCGTCATCGTGCCGGAGTCGTTCTGGAGCAAGTTCACCCGTAACCTGCCGGTGGTCTCGACGCTCGTAGTCGTGGCCAACCTCGTGGTGACTGTCACTCTACTCGCGCGCAGATAGGCGGCAATCTGATGTCACCTGACCCTGCGGTTCCCGAGCCCGCGGCCGCCCGGCCGGCGCCCACGGTCCTCATTGTCGACGACGAGCCGGGCTTCGTCGACACGCTCGCCGACATCCTCGGCGCCAAGGGCTACAACGCACTTCTCGCTTCAACCGGTCGTGAGGGCGAAAGAATCGTCAATCAGAGCCACGTCGACCTCGCCATCGTTGACCTCAAGCTGCCCGACGTCTCCGGGGTCGAAGTGCTCGCGCGCGTCCGCGAGTGCTCGCCGGGCACCGAGGTCATCATCCTCACCGGCCACGCCTCACTCGACACCGCCCTGCGCGCGCTCAACCTCGGCGCCTATGCCTACCTCGAGAAACCCTACGACGTTGACCGGCTGTTCCTGATCATCGAGCGGGCGCTCGCCCGCCGAGCCCGGCAGGACTCTCTCAGCCGGCTGCCTGAACTGGCCCGTCTGCTCGACAAGTCCTCGTTCCCGGCGTTCGCGTACCGTACGGCCGACGGCCGCATCGCCTTCGCCAACGCGGCGTTCGGCCGGTTGTTCGGACTTCCTGACCCGGCCAGTACCACGCTGAGCCTGTCCGACGTACTGAGCGACGCCGGCCCGGACGCGGCCCCGCAGCACATCGCCCGCGTCAAGACCGAAAACCGGGCGACGCTGGAGTTCCCGCTCCGGACGCGCCCCGGCCCTCCCGCCTGGTACGAACTGGCGTCGTCGCTTGCCGACGGCCCCGGGGACCTTGCCTTGGGCCTGCTTGCGGACGTCGGCGCGCGCCACCAGGCTGAAATCGAATCGCGCCGGGCCCGGCAGTACTTCGAAGCGATATTCGACGACCTGGCCGCCGGCGTGGCCATCATCGACAGCCAGTTCACGATCCAGCGCGCCAACCCTCAGTTCGCCAGGTTCTACCATCTTACGCCGTCCGAGCTCGTCGGCCGCAAGTGCCACGAGACAATCCACAACAACGTAACCCCGTGCCAGCTCCACGGCGAGGTCTGCCCGATAGTCAACTGCCTGGCCGTCGGCACGACCGCCCGCGTCCGGCACCGCCACCGCGACGCCGAAGGCCGGCTCCGCTATCAAGAATGCACCATGACGCCGCTGCGCGACGAATCGGGCACGGTTGTCTCCTTCGTCGCCACGTTCATGGACTTCACCGACATCAAACAGGCTCAGGAGGAATCCGAAGCCAAGTCGCAAGAGCTCGAATTGCTCAACCGCGAGCTGACCATGCAGGGCGAACAGCTTACGGCTCAGGCGGAGGAACTGGAGAAAACCAACGTCGAGCTCATCCGTCTGGCTGCGGCCAAGGACGACTTCGTCTCCATGGTGTCGCACGAACTGCGCACGCCGCTGACCGCCATCAGCGAAGGCATCAACCTCGTGGCGGACGGTTCCCTGGGGCCGGCCAACGAACAGCAGGGCCGGTTCCTGAACCTCGCGCGCAAGAACTGCGCGCGGCTGACCGACCTTATCAACGACATCCTCGACCTCTCCAAGATGGAGGCCGGCCGCATGGACGTCCACGCCGCCCGCTTTGACATCACGAGGGCCCTGGCCGAAACACGCGACACCTTCGCCGCGTCCGCGCGCGAGAGACTCCTCAGCATCGAGGCTGCGGGGCTGGACCAGCCGATGCTCGTCTATGCAGACGAGCGCATGGTCCGTCGCGTGCTCACCAACCTCGTGGGCAACGCCCTGAAGTTCACCGACCAGGGCTCCATCCGACTGGCCGCCGAGCACAAGGTCGACCACGTGCTCGTCAGCGTCGCCGACTCCGGTATCGGCATACCGGCCAGCGAACATCCGAAGATGTTCGAGCGATTCCACCAGGTCCAGCAACGTGACCGGGGCCGGCCCGCGGGCACCGGGCTTGGCCTGGCACTCACAAAGCAGATGGTCGAGATGAACGCCGGCCGCATCTGGTTCGAGAGTGAAGAAAACAAGGGCACGCGTTTCTTCTTCACCCTCCCGCTCGACACGGACGCCACCCGCGCCGCCGTGCTTCTCAACTCCCGCCCCGGACTTCAGGCGGACGCGCGCGCGCGGCGCGCCGTCCTCGTGGCCCTGGCCAACGCCGGCCAATTGCAGGAGCGCTATGGTACGGCAGGGCTCGAACAGGTCCGGGAAGCCGTATCGAACCTCATGACGGGCGGACACGCGAACGTCCTCGGCCGGCAGGCCCTGCCCGAATCGCACGACCTCCTTCTCCTGCTCGAGGGCACCGACCCTGAGCTCGACGTTCAACAGCGCGCCCTGCGTGACCGCCTGACCGGCGCCACGTTCGTGGTCAACGAGGAAGTCGTCCCGGTGCGGCTGAACATGGGTTTCTGCCGCCTGAACGGCCAGACCGACCCCAAGGCCTTCCTCGACGCCCTGCGAAAGGAGGCCGCCCATGTCAACTGAACCGAGGCCCGTGATTCTCCTGGCCGACGACGAGGACGACGTCTCGCTCGTGACCAGGACCAGGCTCGAGGTCAACGGCTTTGACGTCGTCACCGCCGCGGACGGCGAGGAGGCCCTGGACCGGTTCCGCGAAGCCCATCCTGACCTTGTGCTCCTTGACCTCCGCATGCCCAAGCTGGACGGCTACCAGGTCTGCCGCACGCTCAAGTCCGACCCGGCCACAAGGGCCGTACCCGTCATCATCTTCTCGGCGTCCAGCCCGCACGCGGTCGCCCTCGAAAGAAAATGCCTGGAACTGGGCGCGGACGACTACATCCGCAAGCCCTACCAGTCCGACGAACTCCTGGCCAAGATTCGCAGGCAACTCGCCCGGAGGCCCGCTGCCACCTGCGCATGAGCGACAACGGCGCCGCCTCCATCCTGATTGTCGACGACGAAGAAGACATCAGGGCGGTTCTCTCGGCCCGGCTTGAGGCCGCGGGATTCCACGTGGGCACCGTGGGCAACGGCATGGAAGCCCTGAACCGGATCAGGTCCGAGACGCCCAACCTGATAATCCTCGACGTGATGCTGCCCGGCGTCGACGGCTTCGGCGTCTGCGCGATGGTCAAGCGCGACCAGCGGTTCAACCGCATCCCCATCATCATCCTGACCGCGCGCACCCAGGCTCAGGACCGGCACACCTCCTTCGCGCTCGGCGCCGACGCGTACATGACCAAACCGTTCCGAGCCGACGAGCTCCTGGGAAAAATCCGGGAGCTCCTGGACGGCCACGGCAACGGCTCTTCTCCCAAGCCCCAACCGGAAGGCGCCGATGAACGAGTTCCAGCTTCAGAAGCTGCTTCGTAAACACGCCGGCATAACCGAGACCGAACTCGCCGACCTGAACTCCGAAGCGGTGAAGACCGAAACCTCGCTCGAACAGGTAGTCTTGCACCGCGGCCTGCTCAAACGGGAAGAGCTCTATGAACTCCTCGCCCGCGAACTCAACATCCCCTACGTGGACCTGAACTGCTACCTCATCGAACCCGAGCTCGCCGCCATTCTGCCGGGCGAGATTGCCCGTCAGACCCAGGCCGTGCCGCTCTATCGCATCAACTGCACCCTGACCGTGGCCATGGCGAACCCCGACGACATCGGCGCCCTCGACCAGTTGCGCAACATCCTGAATCTCGACATCAACCCGGTCCTGGCCGACCCCGAGGCCGTCGGCCGCGCAATCGAACAGCATTACCCCACGGAGAAGAACCTGGCCGCGAACGAAGCCGTCGTCGAATTCGACGCCGACGAGGCGCTCCAGTGCGTCGAATCCGAAGAAGACCGGAAGACGCTGGAGCAGAGGGCCAGCGAAGCGCCCGTCGTCCGATTCGTGAGCACCATGCTCGAGCAGGCCGCAGCCGACCGCGCCTCCGACATCCACGTCGAACCCGACGAAGACGCCCTGCGCGTGCGCGTGCGCGTCGACGGCGTGCTCAAAGAGACCGGCCGCTTCCCGGTCCGGCTCCACCCCGCGGTCGCCTCCCGCATCAAAATCCTCGCCGGCATGGACATCTCGGACAAACGCAGACCCCAGGACGGCCGATTCGACGTCATCGTCGCCAAACGCCCGATTGACGTCCGCGTTTCCACCTTTCCCACGGTCTACGGCGAGAACGTCGTACTCCGGCTCCTCGACAAGACCGGCCAGGGCATGAAACTCTCGGACCTCGGCCTCGCGCCCGAGACCGAGACACGATTCCAGACCATCTTCCACCAGCCCCACGGCATCATCCTCGTCACGGGTCCGACCGGCTCGGGCAAGACCACGACCCTGTACGCGGTCCTGAGCCTGCTCAACTCCGAAGAAAAGAACATCATCACGCTTGAGGACCCGGTCGAATACCGCCTCCCCCTGATTCGCCAGTGCCAGGTCAACGTCAAGGCCGGCGTCACCTTCGCATCCGGGCTCCGGGCCATCCTGCGCCAGGACCCCGACATCATGCTCGTCGGCGAAATCCGCGACGGCGAAACCGCGGAGATTGCATTCCAGGCGGCGCTCACCGGCCATCTCGTGCTCTCCACGCTGCACACCAACGACGCGGCCAGCGCCCTGACCCGCATGGTCGACATGAACGTTGAACCCTTCCTCATCTCCTCCAGCGTCATTGCCATCCTGGCCCAGCGCCTCGTCCGGCGCGTCTGCGACCGCTGCCAGGAAACCTACCAGCCCGAGCCCGTGATTCTCGACCGACTCGGCATCGAGCCCGGCACGTCCTTCACCCACGGCACCGGCTGCCAGACCTGCGGCGGCCGCGGCCTCAAGGGTCGGCTCGGCATCTACGAACTCATGCTGATGTCGCCGGAAATCCAGCGCATGGTCATGGAACGGCGCTCCTCCGAAGAAATCAAGACCCTGGCGCTCAAACAGGGAATGATCACCCTGCGCGACGACGCGCTCGCCAAAGCCCGTGCCGGCCTTACCACGCCCGAAGAAGTCCTCCGCGTAACTCAGGACCAGCGCTAGCCCGGCCGGCCAGGTCCTCAGTACCATGAAAATCCCGCATTGACTGCCCCATTTTCATGGTGTATCATCTCGGGTGGTCAACCGCAAGACCGACGTTGAGCTGGTCCGGGCCGCTCTGAAACGCAGCCGCGCCGTGGCGCTGCTGGGCCCGCGCCAGTGCGGCAAGACGACGCTGGCGCGGCAGTTCGTGCCCGCCCGGTCGCTCAATTACTTCGACCTGGAAGAACCGGCGAGCCTGGCCCGGCTTACCGAACCGGACACTGCCTTGCGTCCGCTCCGGGGTCTGGTGGTGATTGACGAAATCCAGCACCGACCGGAGTTGTTCCCGCTGCTCCGCGTGCTCGCGGACCGAAAGCCCCTCCCCGCTCGTTTCCTTATTCTCGGCAGTGCGTCACCCGCTCTGCTTCGCCAATCCTCCGAGACCCTGGCCGGACGCCTGGAGACCGTCCTTCTGGAGGGCTTCCGGCTGGCTGACCTTGGAGCATCGGCCCAGGACCGGCACTGGTTGCGCGGCGGCTTTCCGCTCGCGTTCACGGCTCGCAGCGAAGCGGATTCACTGGCGTGGCGGCGGCAGTTCATCCAGACGTTCCTCGAACGGGACATGCTGCAGTTTGGAATGACCATCCCCTCCGTCGCGCTCCGGCGCTTCTGGAGCATGATCGCCCACTACCACGGCCAGACCTGGAACGCCGCCGAGCTGGCCCGCGCCCTCGCGGTGAACGAGTCCACCGTGCGGCGCTACCTCGACCTTCTGACCGGCGTCTTCATGGTGCGGCAACTCCCGCCCTGGTTCGAGAACGTCGGCAAGCGACAGGTCAAGGCCCCCAAAGTCTACGTGCGCGACAGCGGTCTGCTCCACGCGCTGCTCGGCATCGGCAACCGGCGCGAGCTGGAACTCCACCCCAAGGTCGGTGCTTCCTGGGAAGGCTACGCCGTCGAGGAAATCCTCAAGGCACTCCGGCCCGACGAAGCATACTACTGGGCCACGCACCAGGGCGCCGAGCTCGACCTCATGCTGTTCAAGCGCGGCCGCCGCATCGGGGTCGAATGCAAGCGCAAGGACGCGCCCGTGCTCACACCCTCGATGCGCATCGCCCTGTCCGACCTGAAGCTCGACGAGCTCCTGGTCGTGTACCCCGGCACCAGGCGCTACCCGCTGGCCAGGAACGTCGAGGTCTTACCGCTGCCCCAACTTGTGAACGCGAAGTAGAGACCGCCGCGGGCGGGCGCGAATCGAAGGCCGGGGTCCGAATCAACCGCCAAGCGGACGCCAAGACCGCCTTCCGCTGCCGCCGACTCCAAACCGCCGCCAAGTCGCCCCGAGCGAAAGCGGACGGGTCTCTCCTGCCTGCCCTCCGACAACTCCCCAATCGTCACTCGCATATCCTTGTTGCGCCCGCTTCTATGAAAGGCCGCCTCTTGTCAAGCTCCTTTCGATTGCGCCTGCTGTGCTGTTGTGGGTCACTCTTCTATTCGTCCTCTCTGGAACATATGGCAGTATTCGACTCCGGGCTTCCCAATCTT
>Ga0315282_10002406_pt1 | contig 34590 bp, 34 predicted proteins | sample YL17G07_20_MG_FD_203693 | JGI IMG/M metagenome (GOLD analysis project Ga0315282, IMG submission 203693) | Sediment microbial communities from Yellowstone Lake, YNP, Wyoming, USA - YL17G07_20 | ecosystem: Environmental > Aquatic > Freshwater > Lake > Sediment | place: USA: Wyoming | collected...
TTGTTAGTTGAATCAGAAAATCGGACGGAAAGCGGTTCGCGTTACGTTTTACAGCCTGGTTCAGCTTCTTCGTCGAGACACCATACACTTGGGCGAGATCAACATCGAGAATAACCCGCTCACCACGTATTGTGTGGATGACCGAATCGATATGAACGGATGGTATGAGTTTGTCCCGCTTTCGTTTCAATGATTTCACCAGAGAGCCCTCATCCGTTTTGCCGCAAGTTCCGGGTCTTCGTTGTTGTGGATCGTTCTCCTGATTGTCTTACCTTTGAAAACTGCGATACTTTCGTCCATTTCGAAGTCTCCTGTTCGTCTCCCCACGTTACCTCATCCGCCTAACCATCATCAGCCCGCAGCCGAAGCCTTTGGCGGGACCGATGCCGTTTGAAAGGTGCTTTAATAAAGCAACCCCATCTCGAACTTTTAACACCCCTTCAAACGTAACAGACAGCAACTTACCGCCCTTATTCCCCTTTCGAAAATAAAGAGGCGGATGAGGAAGCACTGTGGATGATTCAATGTCTGCTGCACCAGCCAACTTGCGCGAGAGCCATCCAAGTTGTTCCTCTTCCTTCAGCAGTGGCACCCGGCATTTTTCAGACCTTTTGTCCGGCTTTGACGCCAACTGTTCGTCAGTGATCGTTTTTATCGGATTGGCGGTAAGCAGAAAGGCAAGCCGTTGACCATTCACAGGACTGGGATTGAATTCCCTGCAACCAATCACGGCGATATTCGCGGCTGGCTCCGGGCGTTTCCTCGATTGAATCAAGACGCGGACAGGATAGCCCGGCTGATTTTTTTCTATCCGGAAGAGAAAGCCTTGCCGATCCTCTCCATTCGTGCGTCGTGCTTCTCGCGGCTCACCAGGGAACAAGCGCCAGAACAAACGGTGAATGTCATAGGGATTGCGCGATGCATTCCACGGAATTTCCACTCGGCTTATGAACATTTCACTCACCTCCCTTATCAGCATGAACGTAAACCCAGCGAGTCCCGAACTTGCGATGGCGGCCGTGCTGCGGCACGTCACGCATGGGCATGGGACGGTCATTGGCGACGGCACTACCTTCACCATAAATTACGCCATGTGCAGGCGGTACCTGTTTTAATGCTTCGATTGCGTTTGCAGCTTCACGCCAACCGTCGAACAATGGGCAGGCAAGCGGGCAAGACCGACGGCCCAAGGAGGGGGTGTAGTGGGGCCTAAGCATGGACTCAGCAATCGTATCCAGCCCGATCTTAGCTCCTTCCATTCCTCCGACGGCAACGGTGAAGGATGCATCAAACAGGTATTCACGACGGGATACCACTGGATTCTTGTTAGGGGAGCCGTCTACTTTGCGGGCTTCCAGTACCGTATGAAAATCCGGCAGTTTAAGACCGCGTTTTTTTCCGTGATGGTCTGCGCGCACTGTGAATTCAACGCTTGAGGCAAGACGTTGCAGGCCATCCTGGTCATACCGATCGATGCCGAGACACGCGCCGAGAAGACCCAGCAGACCGCTTCGCGTAGGGAAAAGATGACTGGGCCGAAAGTCCTCGTAGGTGTGCCCTCCCCATGCCTGCATCGGGCCGTCCAATTTGAGAATAAGAAAACGTGACATGACAGCCTCCTTATGCCTTTTCCTTTCCGTCGTTTTCGATCCAGCTTTCGAGCGAGGCCAGCGATTTCAAGTTCTTCAATCCCGCCGGACATTCAAACGGCCAAGCTGACACCACGGCTGCATTCTCCTGAAGACTATGGAAATCGGTGATGGTCTTCCAATAGCTTGAAAGCGCGTTGATAGAAGGCCGCAGATACCCACCGTTGGAAGATCGAGAAACCGGCTCTTCAAATGCGTTTGCAAGTGACAGAGGCATGTCCGCGAAACCGGCGATGGCAAAATCCGTCGGATTGTCGGCAGCGAATGGCTGACGCTTGGCCGTAGGTATAACTGTCGTCAACAAGTGGAAAACGTGCACGGCGATTTCCAAGGCCCGTTTGCGAGTTTCGGGCGGTTCTTTGCTTTCTATGTTTTCAATGAGTCCGAGGTTCACCTGGAGTTGCTTCAGGTTGAGGCTCGCGTATCGGTAGAACACGCCGGAAGAGAACTCCTGTGTATTGAGATGACCAGCCCCAGTTTCGCCTGCATCCTGCGTCAGATCATCGACAGCCGTAAACCAGTCAACATCCTGTGGTTCCACCGTATGCGTCGTAATAGCATGAGCGACGGCTAGGGCACCATCGACAGGCAAATTCGTCATCAGCCCACTCGTCGCCATGCGCCCGGAAAGAGCTATATCTACGGTCTTGCCCATTGATTCCCTGAATGGGCGGGCATCCTTCTGAATCTGTTTTTCGAGTTTCTTGGAATCCAGATCAGCCTTTTTGCCATCACGTATAAGTTGACAGAAATATGCGACCTCTTCAATTGACCATGGAGCCACAGCATCGCCCGCTATACCTTCTTTGCCAGACATCCATTGTAGTGCTCGGCCGATTAAATCTGCATCAAATCGCTTCTCCAGCAGCGCTACGCACCTGGCCTTAAGCTTGGCAAGATCGCGTGTGCGTACAGACGGTGCACCAAGTTTATCGGAATAATAGCTGCTTTTACGCATCGCTCTTTTAAGCGACTGACTGGAAATGCGGACCCGCTTCATCCCGCCAAATACTGCCGTCTTCTGCATATTCATGTCGTCGCGATTAAGGCATGATGGACTATGGGACATAAGCACATGATAATTGATAAAATTCTTGGCGTTCATTTTTTTCCTCCTTTGGAATTTGTGAATAGAGCCAAAAAGAAATCTTCAACGATACGACGTTTGCTGATCGGGCCCCAGAACCAGAGCAACGGGCCAAACTCAGCCCAGTTCACTGCGGGTTCTACGTACATTGCCAAGCGACGAAACTGGATAAGATCAAGTGGAGATGTAGATCTTGCAACCTGAATTACACGGGCTTCCGAAGTACGCTTATCTACCAATTGCTTTCCAAAATCGGGAGGCTCCCCGTGGCCCTGCTTGCACCACGGAAGCAAAAAAGCCACCCGTCGGTGACGTTCGTCAGGTCTTGCGCCGGGGAAAAGGACATAAAGAGCTGGAGTAAAAGATAGATCATCTGGTTCTCCAACCCGTCTGAGCTCAGCCCGCTGTCCAGGCTTCATGCCTTCATAGTGTTGCCGGAGCTGCACAAAATCAGGCAAATCTCTGGGTCTATCGTTGCTCATCGTATAGATCCTCCTATAAGTTTTCGCAAATCACTATTCAGACTTCTCCGCGACCATGCGATAACCGGAATCAGTTCCGGTTTCATTGCATAGGGTCCGGTTATCTCCTCATAAAGTTGACGACATATTGCTGCCAGCCCTTTAGTAAAATCTTCTTTGGCTGTTTTCCAATCCTTGAAGGTCATCCTCTCTCGAAGTGTTTCGTGGAAAAGTTCTTCGGTGAAGGCGTAGAAGAGCTTGTCACCAGTTTCGTGCACGGCTACGCCAATACCCTTCATCCCCTTTTTCTTATCCCCTTGGGCAGCGAACCAAAGTTTGCCGCGAAGCGAACTTCTGGCTGCTTTGCCTATCTCGACTAAAGCTTTGACTCTTCCCTTGCCCTCTTCTTCCCACCCCTCGGCGAGAGTGAACAACTCATGGCGTCGTTGTTCCACGGATGCCTGTTTTGACTGATATCCGCCAACGATCAGATACAAAGCTTCGCTTGGGAAGATCTCTGACGCTTGGTTAATTGACGCGGCAGGGGTTGCGCCTTCCTTCTCGTCATCCGAGAGCGGGCTAGGCACAATAAACTCAGAAAGCCATGTCCATGCCGGGGCGGTCTTGGTGAAGGATGCGAACTTCCACTCTATCGTTCCTTTCTTCTTTTGCGCAATCATAGCTCCATGAGGATGGGGCCAAGTCTCTTTTACCGTGAAGCCGAATTGTTCTTTCCGGAACCCGCTATAAACAACTCCGAATACGTCACCAAGCACATCACACTGCCTTGGTTGCGGTGCCTTCACCAACTCTACCCGCGCCGGTTGCCACAGCAAACCACGCACTAAGCCAATTTCATGGGCATGAATCACTTGCTTTTCACGTATTGGATCGACCCATGTTGGCCGGTCTTTGGACAAATCGTACGCGTAGCCGGACAGTCGGTCCCGAATACGTGGTAGCGTGACGATATTTCGCCAGATCGTCTCACGCAGGTTGCGGCCCTTAACCAGAGTAGTAATAGGAGCGTTACCACGCAGACTGCCTTTAAACCCACCTTGCTTCCCGCCACCGAAGCTTGGGCTGTTCGATGCTTGATTGAAAAGTGCTATCGCTGCTATCGGTCCACAAATAAACTCGACTTCGGATGTTTCGTTGAAAAAACAATGAGCTGAGTCCGAAGTGCTCGTTTTTTCTGGCATGCCCGGTAGCAGTTTCTGCAACGTTGTTTCGGCTCCCTTCACGCCCTTCGTCTGCATAAAGGGGTAGGTAGGATGATCCAGTTCAAACCATTCCCGGCAAGGCCTTGCACCATCTGCTAATTCCCTTGAATCAAGAGGTCGGCGCAACCACTCCCGCAATTTAGCGTCATTCTCCGGCATAAACATCGTCTGGACCATGCACACCAGAAGTTGAATACAAGCTAGCTCCAGATCGTCACGCGGGATGCTCACCCACAAATTCTCGTCCGAGCAAAGAAGTTCTTCGAGGGTGAGTAATCGAAATTTTCCCATCCCGTTATCCGCTCGGACGGGAATCCATGGGTCATTGAGCAGATTCATCTTTCTTCCTCCTTTCCAAGCCGAATTCCTTTGTATACGCGAATGTAGTTGTCCCATTCTCTGCAATCCAGCCACCAGTAGTGTCTGAATCAAAAACGAGCCGGTAGCGGCCATCTTCGTCAATGCCGACACCATGAAGAGTTCTTTTCCAACTGTCAGGCACAGGGATGGTATTCATCTCAAGCGCGACAGCTTTTTCCCGCTCCTCCAGCTTATCAAGACACTCTCCACTGAGCAAACCGCCGTCAGGCCGCACCGGCAGCACCGTGAGGCTCATTTCCCCGTCGCGGGTCTTCACAGTAATAGTCACGTCATCATCGCCGAACGGTTTGCGCGGCGTGGTGATCAATTGTTGCGCCTCGCAAGAGAGGGCAATCTGTTTTCCTGTGAAATCGAGATAATCTTTGGTAATTGCCTCCGGCTCATCCTCCCACTCGTCGTTTTGATAAACCAACTCGATCCACTGGCGGTATGCTTGCGGAAAGACGATTCTATCTGTGTTTGAGAGCAAGCGACTGGTGCGCCAAAGCACGCGGATATTCCCGTAGATAAGCTTATGAAAGCCGTAATCGTCATTCTCGACCGTCAGTACTGTGCAACGCGGCAGCTCATACCCCGGCGGTCTTGTTCTCCCGTGACGATGCAGACGGCCGAGCCGCTGGAACAGAAGGTCCACTGGGCATATCTGGGTCACCATATAGTCGAAATCAAGATCCAAGCTCTGCTCCACCACCTGCGTAGCGACCAGAATGCGGCCGCTTTGGCGCACAGCATTGCGATCATAATTATCTGTCACTGATCGCTCCTTGTTCTGCCGGTCTGCGAATCGATAGCGGGCATGAAAAAGATCAACCGAAAGTTTTGTGCGTTCTTTTAGTTGACGAGCGATTTGCTGCGCCGCGTCCACAAGGTTTACCACAACTGCAACTCTCGCACCTGCTTCTGCTGCTGCCACAATGTGCTGAAGCACGGAGTCGTCTGGCATCGTTTTCGGCAAGGAGATGCTTTCAACAAATACTTCACGACGAGGAGGTTGCTGGTCGGCAGGCACTTCTATGCGGTCAACACTATCATCTCTCGCCTGCCAAAGCACCGGGTAGGGCGCATCGGATGGCGCATCCACGTCCCATGCTTCAAACAATTTGGCACGAACTGGGGCGGGAAGTGTCGCTGAAAGCAGGATAGCACTGCCACCGATGCTCTTCTGGCGGCGAAGCTCCTCAGCCAGAAGTCCGTGCATATAGGCGTCATAGGCATGGACTTCATCCACGATCAGAACAGACTTGTTGAGACCGAAACCACGGACAAATTTGTGACGCACCGGTAGCACAGACAGGAGTGTCTGATCTACCGTACAAACTCCTACCTGGCCTAGGAAAACTCGTTTCCGGCTTTGGGCAAGCCACGTGGCGCATTGAGCGGTTGCCTCCTCGTGCTGTTGAACGGAATGCTTTCGCCCTGCTTTAACAAGTCGTTCGAACTCGGGGTTGAGTGCCCGCTTGCCGTGCGCGAGCACCACATTAACCCCAGCACCTTGGAAAGCTATATCTGCAAAAGATTCGGCACGCTTGAGCATAGCATCGGCTGTCGCTTGAGTCGGGAGAGCGAAAACAATACTGTCCGCGACGCCGGCAGCCAACAAGCGCCAAGAATGAGCCAGCGCAGCCTCGGTCTTGCCACTACCTGTAGGCGCTTCGATCAACGTTAGACCCGGCGTACACGGCAGATCATCAATCCGTACTTGTACATCTCGCGGAGATTCGCCGGGCTTGAGCAGATTGGTGAGCCCCTGATACTTATTTACGGTCTTTACCAATCCAAACTTGCCAAGCCATCCCTGTTTTATAATTTCGTCCACCCGATAGATAAAGTAGTCAGCGATTCCGATTTCCGGATTAAGATTTGCGTAGGGAGAAACTTCAATATTGGAACCGATCCAATCGCTTACTGCACAAAAGCCAGCCAACAGAGCTTGCGCTGGTCGTTCACAAGGCGGCAACGGCGAAGCCAGTGTAAGGCCGGCTGGAGCAAGAAAGATGCTATCAAGAGCGAATACCCAGTCTCTTCTCGCGTCGCGGTCGTGCTTCATGAGGTAACCTTCAGCATACTCTCGGTCTGGATCGCCGGCTTCCGGCAAATCTCCGTGGTGACCCGTGACAGCTGCCAGCCAAGGGAACCAATCCGTTTGAACGTCATAAGAGCTATCACTGTCGGCCCACTGCGAACATTCCTTCGTAGCCCAGGCAAATCCTTGACGTCCATGATCAAATCGTCGTGACTGGCTTTCGTCAATATCAGCAAAATCAATCCCCGGCCATACCTGCTTAACCATATCATCGGCCTTTCTTTGAAAACGCAGGTCAAACTTGCCCATGTCATGCAATGCGGTAAAAAACAAAACCCACGCACGGACTTCTGAATCGCTTGCTTTGAAAGCATGAATAAAAATGCGCTTAATGACTGGGCTCAGATCCCACCATGTTGCTGCCACGGCTGCTACATCCAAGCAATGATAGACCAGCGGGTGCCATTTCGGCTCGCCTGGATAGTCTGGGTCGGCTTTTCCCCAATACCGATAATAGCTTTTGAATTCTTGTTCCATATTCTTTGTTCTCTCCATCGCTGGTGATCCCTCGCATGATCTCCTGCATACCTTCAAAACAACCTCTCCTCCAAAACTCCAAGCCGAAGCTCTTCAACGCGGATTGCTGCTGCCGAACGGCTAACGCCGAACTGCTTTGTCAGCGCAGCAGTAAGCCCGTCCGAACGGCATGGCCGGGCGGGCTCTCCGCGGCTTGTCCCTTCGCACTCATGCTCGATCCGCTCGCATTCTTCCATCGGCATCAGCAGCTCGGCGGCGAAGAAATTCGCCTTGATCTCCTTAAACTTCTCCTTTTGCTCCCGCCGCAATTCCACGAGCAATTGTTCGTTCTGTTTGTTGTTCACTTCCACAAGCTCTGGTTCACTTTCTCCGAAGATATCGCGCTTCGTACACCTCGCCGATACGACCTGGCGCAACTGCGCGGTTTCTTCCTCTTGAAAAAGAGGAATCGTGTTATTGTTCTCGTACTTCAGATAGACCGGCCGATAGTAATCGTTGATGAAATGGCCGAGTTCGTGGGCAAGCGAGAATTTCTGCCGCTCCTCAGGGTCGGTCTCTTCTATGAAAATGATCCCGCTGCCGTGGTGCGCATATAAGAATCCGGCGAGCGCCCAATACCGGTCCAGCGTTGCGAATTCGAACGGCAGCTCCAAACGGCTTAATACGGCAGTAATCTTATTGATATCGAGCTGCGGAAGAGGATGAACCGCGATTCGAAACGATTCCCGAATCACCGTACTGAGCGCTTCGAAGGAAAGCGGATAGACCGAGGAGTCTCGGTTCTCTTTGAAACAATGCTGACGGACCCAATCGACCACTTCTTGTGCGATGCGATGTCGTTGTTCGTGCTTCATGGTTTCTTTTTGTCGTCGAGGGATCCTTTCCGGCGCGCAGCTATTCGTACATCGCCCGCGCCGAAATGTTTTAGTTCCCAAAAATGCAAACCGTTTAGAAGGTAATCCGCAAGGACCTGAGCTGATGCCCCGTGATATGATTCAGAGAGGAAGGCTGCCACGGAACGAGCGGTTTTGCCTGTCAGCGGCATCATTTCATTCAGCATTTCCTGGCATACCCGCTCCGACACTCCAAGCTTGGTGGCAGCCTGTTGCTTGCTCCAGCTGTTAGCCAACAGCATCTCACCGAGTGCCTCACCAACGCTGCAAACGGCGGCATCAATCTCAGATGTTCCTGACTGCCCCGGCCTGTTCGCAGAGTATGTCGGCAGAGTCTCACGAACCGGAGAGACTCTCGTGCTCTTTCCGGCCAGACCCGCCCGAATCCCGCCCATGGCGGGAGGCACGCCAGCAGCAAGCTGATCTGCAGCAAAAAGGATACTCTGGAGGGTCTGGAGAAACCGGTCATCGCTTTCCGCAGCAGCGTCGGAGAATTGCCGGATCAAAACATCCGTTCGTTTCATGATGTTCTCTTTTCCCATTGGTACAGCAATTTCAAAGAGGCGCGTCTCAAGCGTTTCACCCGGTTTCGGCATTCTTTCATCGAGACCACAAGATGGCGGGCGACTTCAGTATAGATATTCTCTGAATCCATTCTGGCTTTAACTATGTAAATGGCATCCATGACCACGACGAGATCTTCAGGCAGATGAGCTTTCAGGTAATTCACAATCTCCATCGCCCGGCTCGCTGATTCGTCCTCTTCTTCACACGGAGGATCAAGCAGCACGTCATCTACTGGCAATTGTTCGACCCGCATCCTTTTCCGGCTTCTTGCGTAAGCCGGAAGAATGTTTCGCTCGAGCAGCCACCATGCCCATTGGATTGGATCAATCCCTTTTGAGGGATCAAACGTTCCCATTGTCTTCAGCCACGCGTCGTTGATAAGGTCCTGACTGTCGTCTTCGGAAACGGCGTGGTTTCGTAGGAAGCCGACCATCCGCTTATATTGGTTCGGATATTCAGCTTCGATGACCGATAAGGCTGCACTCTGTGCTTTTAGTCGTGCCATAGCCTTTCTTAGTATATGCAGCCACCACCGAATTTTGCCACCGACGAAGGTCAGTTGAATCAAATTCGAACGTTAAGAAGGCAATCTTCCTCACAGCCGTCTGGACATTTGCTTCCTCCTGTCCGCTTCCTTACACCACAAACAATAGGCCTTTTCATCGACCACCGCAGCGAGGTTGAACGGCAGCAACACCAGCGATGGATCGCCGAGGTGGTCGACTTTCCCGGGGTGACGCTACATACGGTGAAGACCGTAGTCCGCACACGGCACTATAATTCACTGTGCGCGGATTCCTGGGCCCTGAAGCTATCGCCTCGCGCAAGGACCCAGATCGAACATATTCACGTGGAGGCTAAGACGCAATACCGGAAACTCGGTATTTTTCTAAATCTTGGATTTCAGGCTATTTTGCCTGTCTGGACCCCGATTCGAATGGACAATGGCCCATTGTCTAACGAACTGCCGACAATCGTCCGTTAATCAGAGGCTCTTCATAGTTCTTGTGATTGTCCTTTTTCCCGTCGAAACAAGCACCTCTCGTCATTGAATGACTGAACATGGCTGTTTCATCGCTGGTCGCCGACAAGAATAGAGAACGCCTTAGTTGGCGTTGCACTATGAAACTGCTGAAATTCGTACTGAAGGGCAACACGCTACCGGTGAAGATGGCTGGGGCGCGATCGCGCAGTGTCAACCCGAAATAGGAGTCGTTCACAACCTGTCGCGCGTTTTCCATCGATTTCATTTCACGGCAACAAATGCTATCTTCATTCATCAAGAGCAATATCATCATCTCAATTCTCAGTTCTCCTGGATCCGTGCAGTTGGAACACGATCGCAACATCCCGCTGCAACCAGAAATCCTCAGCTCTCTCCGACGCGTCCTGGATGAGGACATCGGTTCTGGAGACGTCACGACTGACAGCATTGTTTCACCGGGCACAGCCATGAGCGGGCAGATCATCGCCAAGCAGAGCGGGGTGGCGGCGGGGCTTGATGTGGCGTGTGCTGTGTTCACAATTCTGGATCCAGACGTGCGTTTCATCGCTCAGATCCCCGAGGGAGCTCGGGTGAAGAGCCTCCAGGTCCTTGCGTCCGTGTCGGGCTGCGCTTCCGCGCTGCTCAGGGCAGAACGGACAGCATTGAACTTCCTCGGCCGGATGTCAGGGATCGCTACACTAACCCGTCAGTTTGTTGATGCCGTCGCTGGAACAAAGACAGTCATCGTGGATACCCGCAAGACCGCTCCTGGACTTCGTGCGATCGATAAGCTCTCCGTCCTCCGGGGTGGCGGCCAGAATCATAGGATGGGACTTTTTGATATGATCTTGATTAAGGATAACCATATTGATCTAGCAGGCTCGATGACCGAAGCCGTTCACCGTGCTCGGCAGGCGGGCTCAGCCCTCGATATCGAGGTTGAAGCCCGGACGTTGGATGATGTGAAGGAAGCCCTGGAACTGCACGTGAACCGAATCCTCCTCGATAACATGACGTTGGAGGAGATGCGTCAAGCGGTTGCTCTGAATGCCGGGCGCGCCAAGCTCGAAGCTTCCGGCAGCATAACCTTGGAGAACGTTTGCCAAATCGCCGAGACCGGCGTTGACTATATCTCGATCGGAGCCCTCACGCACTCTGCCAAGGTCTTTGACGTCAGCTTTGTCTATCAGCGACAGCCTCTTCTTCACTCTCAGACTCATACGCCTTGAACTATGATACCTATGACGCATCTGTCGGTCGATGACCTATATTCAGAGCTACACACAAAGCTCGGCGACGTCGTGCCATATTTCGAACTGCGGTACAAAGCGGAACTTGCGTTCGAGATCAATCGCCTGAAGAAAGAAAGGAACGCGGTCATCCTCGGCCACAATTACATGGAGCCTGCGCTGTTCTATTCCGTCACGGATTTCAGGGGTGACTCTCTGGAACTCTGCTATAAGGCACGCCAGACGGACAAGGACGTTATTGTGTTCTGCGGTGTTCGATTTATGGCTGAGACAGCGAAGGCCCTCAATCCCTCAAAGACCGTCCTTCTACCCTCAATGGAAGCTGGCTGTTCGCTCGCGGCGAGTATCACCCCTCAGGATGTGCGGGCCCTGAGGCAACAGTTCCCCGGTGTCCCAGTCGTTGCCTACATCAACACCTATGCAGATGTGAAGGCGGAAGCCGATATCTGCTGCACCTCAGCGAACGCAGCCGCTGTCGTGCAAGCACTGCACAGCGACACGGTGATTCTTGTTCCCGATGAGTATCTTGCACGGAATGTGGCCCGCGAAACGGGAAAACACATCATCGTTCCCACGCTGCACACCGGTGAAGCACAAGATTCCGCCGTGGAATCCCATCTTGTCGGTTGGCCCGGCCGATGCGAGGTGCATGAGAAGTTCACCGTTGAAGATATCCAAAACGTCAGGAAGCAATTCCCGGACGTGCTCATCCTGGCGCATCCAGAATGCAGCCCGGAAGTTGTTGCGGCATCGGATTTCTCTGGAGGCACCTCAGCAATGATACGATATGTCGAGCGGACCCCGGCCCCCCATTACTTGCTGTTGACGGAGTGCGCTATGGGTGACAACATTGCCGCCGCCTATCCGGAGAAGGAGATCCTCAGAATGTGCAGCGTCCGCTGTTCCCATATGAACAAGATCACGCTCGAAAACACGCTCCAGTCGCTGACTGCGCTCCAACACGTCGTTGAACTCCCTCCTGATATCATCGAGCGGGCCGCAAGGGCCGTTGAGCGGATGTTGGCCATTGTATGACGCTCCAAATGCTGACTGGCTAACAGCCGCGCAACTTGGATCTCCCCCCTCGCCGAGCTTTTCCAACACCTTGCAGTGTGACACCGTTTGGCCAATCATGCGCACCTCCGATTGCAGCCCCCGACAAACAGCGTCGGTTCCGCTTTTCCCGCCACAATAACACTACCGACAAGGCGGGATCTCCCCGAAGGGGCCCTTCGGGCAAAATCACGACCACTCACAGAAACCGTTCGTGGGTGATTGTGGAACTTTGTCTTTCCTCGAGTTATATTTCGAGCAGTGCAGATCCGGCTCCACATTCCCTTCTGGCGGGGAGAGCGAACCGCCCACCTGCCGCTGAATTGATTTCAGATCACTCCATGCAGACCTTCAAGAAGAAGATTCGGTACGGGATCATCGGTTTCGGAGGATTCGCCGAACGCGCCATAGCGCCGGCGATCCGGGCATCCACGAACTCTGAGCTGGTTGCGATTCAGAAGCGCTCGATCGCCGCCGCCCGGGAGAAGGCAGCTACGCTCTCCATCCCCTTCGCCTTCGGCTCCGCCGAAGATCTGGTCGCACATCCCGACGTTGACGCGGTCTTCATCGTATCGGCGAACGCGGCACACCACAGGGAGGCAGTTTCAGCGGCAAGAGCGGGAAAGCACGTCCTGGTCGAAAAGCCGATGGCGATCAACGCCCGGGAAGCGAGCGGCATGATCGAAGCCTGCGAGAAGTTCAACGTCAGATTGATGGTGGGACACATGATTCGATTCTCTCCGCTTGTCATCCGGATGCGGGAGATCGTACGATCAGGTCTGGTCGGCAGGATTGTTGCTGCAGGGTCGGATTACATCTACGATGCTCGCCTCACAAGGCGCAGCTGGCTGATGGATCGCGCCGTCGCCGGCGGCGGCCCGATTTTCGATGTCGGCGTGCACTGCCTCGATACGCTCCGGTTCATCCTGGATGACGAGGTGACTTCCGTGGAAAGCTCCTTGCGGCCGCTACCGACGGCCTCGGCAACCGAGAAAACCGCATGCCTATCGCTGGAGTTCTCAAAGGGAACGCTCGCTTCGATCATCTGCTCGTTCGAAGCGCCGACTCGAAGATCGTTCATTGAGATCGTCGGGACGGAAGGAGTAATCTCTGCGGATGATTTTACGCTCGGCGAGAGGATGATCCCTCTTCAGATCAGCCTGAGGAACAATGGAAAAGGAACGGAGACAAAGAAAGAGGAAATCGCCGTCCCAAACCTGTACGTCGAAGAAATAACCAGCTTCTCCTCGTCGATCCTTGACGACACGGATCCAATGATCCCGGGAAACGTCGGATTCGAGAATCAACGCGTGCTGGACATTGCGATGGCAGGCGGCGGCATGCTTTCTCGTTCCTGACACTCATGATCGATGCTGAAACATTTCGTTGATCGCGCCGTAGTCTTGCAATGAAAGGGGATTGCTATGACCAGACGACTGTACCGCTCAAGGAAGAACAGAGTCATCGCCGGCGTCTCCGGCGGACTCGGTGAATATCTTGACGTCGACCCGGTTCTCTTTCGCATCGCGTTCATCGTTGCCGCGTTCGCGGGCGGTGCCGGCGTCCTTGCCTACATCATCGCATGGATCATCATGCCAGAACAACCGAGGGAAGAAGCCATGAGCACACCGACCCAACCGTCAGCCCCGCCCCAACCTCAAACCGAACAGAAGAAGGAACCGCCCCCGAGCCGCGGAAGCATCGTCGGGGGGTTGATCCTCATCGTCCTGGGTCTTCTCTTCCTGGGAGAGAATTTCCTTCCTCATTTCTATTTTAGAGACTATTGGCCGTTGATCCTCGTCGCGATCGGGATAGGCTTGATCATCAGGTCTGCCCGACCAAAGACTCATTAGGTGGAGGTCACCATGAAATTGAGCACGCTCTTCTGGGGGGTCCTCTTCCTCGTTGTCGGCGGATTGATCCTCTTGAACAACCTCGGTCTCCTGGATGTGAATTGGGTGTCCATCTGGAGACTGTGGCCGCTCATCCTCATCCTCTGGGGTCTCTCACTCATCGTCGGGAGAGAGCGTCCAAAGTGGTATGTCGTGGTGTTGATGGTTCTCCTCATGCTCTTTATGATCACTGCTGTTCTCGTCTCGGACTGGTTCGACCGCAATTACGACTACGTTTTCCGGGAAGCCAGCCATCAGACGTTCGTTGAACCGTACGGTGTCGGAATCGAGCGCGCATCCTTTGCGCTCTCTTCAGGGGCCGGGAAATTCTCGCTGCGCGACACCACCGCTCAGCTGCTTGAAGCCTCCACGGACGTGAGCTTCGGGGGCTACACGCTGGAGAGAGAGCGTTCAGAAGATTCCGAGTCTCTCACCTTGAGCTACAAGGGGAGGTCGAGGCATTGGAATTTCGGGAGATACCGGAACCGGGCCGAGGTCCGGCTCAATGCCAGCCCGGCATGGGATATCGATATTGATGCGGGCGCATCGTCAGTCGATTTCGATTTGAGTCCGTACAAAGTCGACCGAATGGAGATTAACGCAGGAGCGTCGTCGTTGAAAATCCGGCTGGGTGATCGCTCGGATGAGACCCGCCTGCGAATTCAGGCCGGCGTCTCCTCCATCGACATCGAGGTGCCCGAGGCCGTTGGGTGTGAGCTCCGAGCTCACGGGGGGTTGTCAAGCAAGAGGATCAGCGGTTTCGAGAGTTTCGGAGGGGGGACGTACCAGACATCAGATTTTGATGCCGCGAAGAAAAGAATCTACCTGGAGATCGACGCGGCGGTCTCCCGCATAAGGGTTTCGCGATACTGAACGATGGAAACTGCGGTTCTCCCTACTGACCGCAGCACTTACTCGGAACAATCCTGTTGTCTGCTTGATCGCGACAAACCTGCCCCTTGGAATCCCAGGTCACGTGACCGCTCCCACATTCCGGACTCGCTGCGGGATTGTTATCATCCTCTTGGCATCTGAGATTGACTGCGACCGTTCCAGCAAAGAACAGCAGAAACAGGGCGACCTCGATGAATCGTCGAAAACGAGTTTTATCTCCCAGCATATCAATCTCCCTTTGATAGTTACGGTTTCACTCTAAACGTACAATTTCTTTCTTGCCGTTTCAATTCAGTGGAGACGGCACTAGCTGAGCCCGACCATAGCCCGAGCGCTTGCATAGACCTCTTCGACGCTGATCTCCCGCAAACATCGAAAGTGCTCTTCGGGACATTCCGACCGCCCGATGTGTGAACAGGGGCGACAGTACAGTCCCGATCGTTCAAGGACAACGGCATTCTCCTCGTAGGGGAAGAAACCAAACTCCCTGACCGTCGAGCCGAAGATCGCTACGACCTTCCTGTGCATGGCCGTCGCGATGTGCATGAGCCCGGAATCGTTTGTGATGATGAGGTCGCAAAATCCCATGGTCGCGGCGGTCTCGAGGAGACTCAACTGGCCGCAGAAGTGAGTCGCCCGTCCGGGTCCGGCCTGTTCGTTGATGCGATCGACCAGGGTCGTGCACAGGTCCACCTCATCCGGCCCGCCGAAGACCAGCAACTTTGCACCCGCTTCGCGCGCACCCCGCACTCCCACTACAGCAAACCGCTCTACGGGCCATCGTTTGGTGAAATGCCGGGCACCCGGGCAGAGACCGATGACCCTCTCAAATCCGTTCAGCTGGAGCTTGGCCATCTTGGCTGAGACACCGAAGAGGATTTCGTCCGGGATATGGAGCTCCAGCCCCTTCCCGTCATTGACGATCCCATACTGCCGCAGGGGCTCGATGTACCGATCGGCAATGGAAGTGACCTCTTTGTAGATGTTCTTCTTGAGTTTGACGAGCATCGTTCGTTCGATGACCCGCTTGTTCACGACAGCGACGTGCTTGGGTCCACGGATGCTTCGCAGATACTTGCTGCGAAGGCTGTCGTGGATATCGATGATCAGGTCGTAGCCTTCCGCCCTGACTTTGCGCTTGAGAACCCGCAAACCCTCGAAGCCCTGCATCGCGTCAAACTCATAGGTGTAGTTCAGGTTCTGGTTCGATTTGACCAGCTCGGCGTATTCGTTGCGCGTCACGTAGTCAATCTGTCCATCCGGAAACCTGGCACGCAGAACGCGGAGCAGCGGGGAGGAGAGGATGATGTCACCGATGGAACTAAATCGTATGACAAGTGTTTTATTGATTGTGTCCATTTACGGACAAGGTAGTATATAATTGAGGGAGATTCAACGAAGCAACGTTGCATGGAAAGCCAGGGGGTTTCGGACCTCGATTGCATCTTCATCCCTCGGCAACTATATTCTTCCATTGGACAAAAGAAAGCCTTAGCATGGGATTACCCTCAACTCTTGGCGAGCTGCGCCGGAGCGGCTACAAAATTCGACCGGTGAAGGATGAGATGCGCCAGAATCTCATCCGGAAGCTGCAAGCCAAGGAGTCGCTCCTGCCCGGAATTATCGGGTACGATCGGACCGTCATTCCTTCCATCGTCAACGCCATCCTTGCACGGCACGACATCCTGCTCCTCGGATTGCGCGGCCAGGCGAAGTCTCGCATTGTACGCATGCTCCCGACGCTCTTGGATGAGTACGTTCCTTTCATCAAGGGATGTGAGATCAACGACAACCCCTACAGGCCCGTCTGCAAACGGTGCACGGACCTTGTCAAGGAGCGCGGCGAGGGCGTCGAGATCGATTGGCTTCACCGGGACCGAAGGTTCGGCGAGAAGCTGGCCACCCCGGATGTGACCATCGCTGATCTGATCGGCGACATCGACCCCATCAAGGCGGCTTCGCAGCGGCTCCACTATTCTCACGAAGGGGCGATTCACTTCGGCATCATCCCGCGCACGAACCGGGGCATCTTCGCCATCAACGAGCTGCCGGACCTGCAGCCGCGCATTCAGGTCAGTCTCTTTAATATCATGGAGGAGAAAGACATCCAGATTCGCGGCTTCAACATCCGCATCCCGCTCGATCTGATGATCGTGTTCACGGCGAATCCCGAGGACTATACGAACCGCGGCAATATCATCACGCCGCTCAAGGATCGTATCGATTCTCAAATCCTGACGCACTACCCCCGGACGCTTGAGGATGCGATCAAGATCACCGAGCAGGAAGCCTGGGTTCAGCGTGATAAGGGGGAGATCGCCATCCCACACTACTTCCGCGAGATCATCGAGCAAGCTGCGTTCGAGGCACGCAAGAGCGAATATGTCGATCAGAAGTCCGGGGTGAGCGCCCGGCTGACGATCTCAGCTATGGAGAACCTCATCAGCAACGCGGAGCGGCGGGCCATTCTGGTCGGAGACCGGTGCATCGTGCCGCGCATCTGCGATCTGCCGCACGCGCTGCCTGGAATGACCGGCAAGGTTGAGCTCGTGTTCGAAGGGGAGCAGGAGGGCCCGGTCAAGGTCAGCAAGGCACTGATGGGAAAGGCCGTAAAGGAAGTATTCAAGCGATATTTTCCCGACCCGCTCGAACGCCGGATGAAGCATCAAGGTGAGACAAGGCAGCTGGAGGACACAGAGTACGGGAAAATCATCTCGTGGTTTGAGTCGGGGAACAAGGTTGAGGTCGCCGACGAGATGCCCATCGACCGGTACTTCAACGAGCTGGACAAAGTGAAGGGCCTGAGGGACTTGACGAAGAAGCAGTTGAAGCTCTCAGACTCGGACAAGTACGAGCTTGCGTCCGCGATGGAGTTCGTGCTCGACGGATTGCATCAGTCGTCGAGGATTGCAAAAGATGAGGTCGACCGGATGACGTCGTACAAAGACCTCGTCGGAAGTATCTTCACCGTCAAAGGAAAAGGGATCGAGGAAGAGGATTAATCGAATGCGGAGTGCGGAATGAAGAGTCTAGAATTTCTGGATTCCGAATTCCGAATTCCCTATTTCGCAGTTGAAGGATCGCATGCGTTTTCGTTATAGCAAATGGACCGCCCAGTCGATGACGGACGAGCAGCGGCTGCAGTCGCTGATGTCGTTGTTCAGTCATTTGCTCATCCAGACGAGCGGCGACGTTGAAGAAGCGCTCGATTGGCTGAGGCAGCTGGCGGAGCAGTACGGCATCTTCGATTCCTCCTTAACTATCGAGGATCTCATCAACAAGCTGAAAGAGCAGGGCATCATCGAAGACGCGAAGGACGTCGTGGTGCTCACAACGAAGGGCATTCAACGGATCCGACAGGACGCACTAAGAGAGATCTTCACGTCGCTGAAGAAAGCGCCTGAGGGGTCCCATGAGACGCCGCACACCGGCAAGGGGATCGACCGTCTGAGCGAGACGAAAAAATGGACATTTGGCGATCAGCCGACGAACATCGACCTGACCTCCACCTTGACGAACGCTCTCAAGCGGGACGGGATTGAGGACTTCCATCTCCAGGAAGAGGACCTGGAAGTCTACGAGACCGAGCACACGACGACATGCGCGACCGTGCTGATGCTCGACGTCAGCCACAGCATGATCCTGTACGGCGAAGATCGGATCACGCCTGCGAAGCAGGTCGCTCTCGCCCTGGCCGAATTGATTCAAACCCGCTTCCCAAAGGACTACCTTGCCCTCGTCGTCTTTGGCGATGAAGCGAAGCTCGTGAGCCTCAACGAGATCCCATTCCTCAACGTCGGACCGTATCACACGAACACGCGGGCCGGCCTGCAGCTTGCCCGAAGCCTCCTGCGGCGCTGCGGCAACGTGAACAGAGAGATCTTCATGGTAACCGATGGGAAGCCCTCGGCCATCTTTGACGATGCGGGCAGGCTGTACAAGAACTCATTCGGGCTCGACCCACGCATCGTCAACAAAACCCTCGATGAAGCCGTCCAGTGCCGGCGGGAGAAGATCGTCGTCAGCACCTTCATGGTCGCACACGATCCTTACCTGATCAATTTCGTCGAAGAATTCACGAAGGCGAATCAGGGCCGGGCATACTACTCCTCTCTCAATAAGCTCGGCGAGTACATCTTCGTCGACTACCTCCGGAACCGCCGCAAGCGGTTTCACGCCTCCAAGTGAGCTCGCGGTCCTTACGGCGCTTGCTGTTGTCCGTTTAGTTTCTTAATCTTCGCCCCAGACGTTCCGTGTCGCAAACCTCTTACCTTTCTCCTTGGGTTGGGGAAAGAGAAGAGATTGATCCCACCGTTGAAAGGCTGCAGTGTGTCGCTCTTGATGTGCATGCGTGGTGAAGAAAGAGCACCTACGCCGCGACCTCGCCCGATCCGGCGGGCCTCGCATTTCCTCTTTATAGTTCTCCTCGGAATCGTCAGCACGCTGTGCATTTCACCCGAAGGAGCCTACGCTCAGTTCGATTCATTTCGTCAGTCCTGGCGGTGGGCCCAGTTTACGACCGAATCGGGTCTTCCCTCGAATCGCATTGTGGCGCTGGTTGAGACCCCAAACGGGTCGATCTGGGCCGGCACACAGGCCGGCCTTGCCTGGTACGATGGGTACCAGTGGACCCCGATTACTCCTTCAAAGGGACTCCCATCGAAGCCCCCTTCATCTCTTGCAACGTATTCCAGTGACAAGCTTCTGGTTGTGGTTGATCGGAGGCTGTACATCGGGGATCAGCACGGATTCGATCCGATCTTTCTCTCCAGCGGCCCGGATGCGATCAACATTCAATCTGCCGTCCCTTTCGAAGGAACCCGCATCCTCATTGCTGCCAAGAAGCTGTACGTCTACCGGGATGGCAAAGCTGAACTGATGAGCTCACCGGCGGACGTGAGGGGCGACGGTTATGCGAACCTGTGGCGGACTCGCTCCGGGGCAATTTGGGTCAATACGCTGAATGGCCTCTACAAATGGGAGAAGAAAGAATGGAAACGAGAGATCCCGTCTGAGAACTTTGAGCTCAGTGTCGAGTCGGTTGTCGAGGACAGCCTCGGCAACGGGATTGCCGCCGTCGTCCGGCAACGTACGAGCGAGGGCCTCTGGGAGTGGCGGCGAGGTGGCGCGCCCCGAAGGAGCGGGACGGAACACTCCCCCTTCATACAGACGATGGACATCGCTCCCGGCGGCGACGCGCTGGCCATTTATGAACCGGGAGACATACGGGTCCGTCATAACGGGACGTGGAAATCCCTCGATCCAGTTCCTCCGGAACTCACCAACACGATCATCCTCAAATTCCGCCCCAACGGAGAGCTCTTGGTTGGAACCGAGAAGGGGCTGTACCTGCATCGATCGTCGTCTCAACGATGGTCCTACTGGCGGCATCCTTTCCCGGATCTGCGCAATTCCGTTCACGACATCTGCAGGACCAGCGATGGTTCAGTATGGCTCGCGACATTGCGCGGACTGGAAATCCACCATCCGGACGGGACAATAAACTGGATACAAGAGATCAACCGTACGTCTTTGAACACGGTCACCGGCATCATCGAAGACGCGGAGCGCAACGTCTGGATCTGCAGCGGTGCTTCGTTCCCCGGAGCGTACCGATGGGACGGCAAAGCGTGGAAGCACTTCGGCGCACGCGAAGGACTGGGAGCCCCGAGGGTCCACAAGATCAAGAAGGATCGGCAAGGACGACTCTGGTTTCTCGGCATGGGCATCACCTATGAGGACGCACAGCAGCCCGGCGCCTACCTCTACTCCAACGGACAATTCGAACACTGGGGGACGAGCGAGGGTCTCATCAACGGCCGAGTGTACGGATTTGCAGAAAGCGCCGACGGGTCCTACTGGTTTGCGACAAAAGGGGGGCTCACCCGCTTCCGGCCTGCCCGCCTACGGCGTTCAGGCGGGCGAGGCACCTGGACACAATGGACCAGGGAGGCCGGGCTTCTCGGTCATCTCGACCGGATCTTCACGTTGGCCGTCGACTCAACCGACAGAGTGTGGTTCTCAGACCAGCTCAGCGGCCTTGCGTATGTCGACAAGAATGATGAGGTGCACTTCCTGACAACCTCCGACGGACTGATCAATGACGGGATCTGGGACCTGCGAGTCGACCAGGATGGAACGCTATGGATTTCGACGAGCGGAGGTCTCTGCAGCTACAAGAACGGGGTCTGGACGCGATTCGACATGCAAGCCGGACTCAGCACGTTACACTTGTGGGGAGTACTCCCGCTTGCGGACAAGGTGTATGTCGGAAGTCCGGGCAGCGGCGTGAATATGCTCAATCGTACCGAGGCCAGTTTTCCGCCCCACGTGATCATAGCACGACCGGCTATTGAGAATGACGAGGCGTTGCTCCGGTGGAAGGTGTATCCCTATTTCGGCGAGATGCCCCGACAGGACGTTGAGGTTCGCTCTCGCGTGGATGGAGGCCCATGGTCGACGTGGAGCACCAAAAGGGAGCTTGGTCTGTCAAATCTGCGCGGGGGTGAGCACACCATCACCGTGCAAGCAAAGAGTCTCTTAGGGAGCCTCGACCGAGCGGGCACACAAATCGCATTTACCGTCCAATCCCCCTTCTACCACCGACCGGTCTTCATTCTGCCGTTCGGTATCCTGGCGCTCATATTTCTGTTTCTCAGCGCTGCCTACATCGACCGAAAACGGAGATATGAAGCCGATCTTCGCGAGAACCAGGAACGCTTCCAGCTGGCCGCCAGAGCGACGAACGATACCATTTACGACCGGGACATCAACACCGGCGACCAATGGCTCAACGAGGGCGTCCAGAGGATATTCGGTTACCCGCTCGGGGAAGGGGATTATGATATCAAATGGTGGCTCGAGCATGTGCATCCCGACGATCGGTGGAGAGTAGATCAGAGCCTTCAAGAGGCGCTGCGGAGCAAGAGTTCCTTCTGGCAATCGGACTACCGTTTCCGGAAAGCTGACGGTACCTACGCCCACGTTTATGACAGAGCGTATGTGATCTACAACGAGAGCAGAGAGGCCGTCCGGATGATCGGCTCAGCGATGGACATTACAGAGCAGAAGCGCGCCGAGAAAGCGGTGCGACAAGTCTCAAAACGGATTCTCCAGGCTCAGGAGAACGAGAGACGGCGAGTCTCCCGAGAGCTGCACGATAGCGTCAGCCAGATCCTCGCGTCGGTCAAGTTCCGCATGGAATCGTTCGAAGAGCAGATACCAGCCCGGCTCAAGCTGGTGAGAGCCGGGGTAAGACAGACGCGACAGCTGGTGGACAGGGTCATGCTCGAAGTCCGGAGGATCTCGAGAAACCTTCGGCCGACAGAGCTCGACGATCTCGGGCTTTCGTCGGCTGTTCGCAGCCTCGTTGACGAGTTTGCGGAGCGGAACGGAGCGAGGGTCGACCTCGACTTCCCCGAGCTCAAGAAAAAGCTTCCCCCTGAAGTTGAGCTGACGTTGTACCGGATTATTCAGGAAGGGCTGACGAATGTGGAGAGACACTCAAAGGCCACCCGTGTGACGCTCAAAGTCTCGGAGGACGACTCTGCCATCATCGCGTCGATCGTCGATAATGGCAGAGGCTTCGCGAAGCGGCGATCTGGCAAAGGGCGGTGCAAGGACGGCGGCATGGGCCTCGTTGATATCAGGGAACGGGTCTCCTTCCTGGATGGCGATCTCCAGATTTCTTCAGCTCCCCGAAAGGGGACGTCGATCACGGTCCGGATACCGCTGAACGAGTCAAACACGGAACATGACACATAGCCGATGAAACCTCATCGTAAGAAAGTGATCAAGCTGCTGCTCGTTGATGACCACCCGGTTGTGCGCGAGGGGATCAAAGCTTCGCTGCAAACAAGGAAGCATATCCGCATCGTCGGCGAGGCATCGGACGGCGAGGAGGCGATCACGCTGGCGCGCAAGCTTGGACCGGATGTCATCCTGATGGATATCAGCATGCCTCGCATGAGCGGCATCGAGGCAGCGCAGCGTCTCCGGAAGACAGCGCCGGACTCGAAAATCCTCGCCCTGACGATGCACGACAACAAAGAGTATGTCCTGAAGATGACCCAGCTAGGGGCAAGGGGGTATGTGTTTAAAGACGCCTCGCCCTCCGAGCTCATGCGCGCGATCGAGTCTGTCGATGCCGGTGAGATTGTTTTCGCTCCTCGGGCGTCGCGGCACATCCTCAACGAGTATGCGGAGACCTCGGGCAGGTCCGGCAGGACGATCACATCGGACCTCTCGGATCGGGAACGCCTCGTTCTGAGAATGATCGCAGAGGGTTACTCAACCAAAGAGATTGCCGACCGGATGTTCCTCAATCATAAGACGATCGAAACATACCGGCACCGGATCATGGTGAAGCTGGATATCCACACTGTGGCGGACCTCACGAAATACGCCGTGGTAAAGGGCCTCGTGGAGGCGAAATAGGCCTCCCTGCCACTCGCCTCTCTCCACCTCGTTCTTTCCCCCATTCGCACAAGCTCCTGCAGTTTTCGACAGATTTCCACCGCCTTCAGGGGGTAAGGGATACACCGTAGGGGAAAACCCTACAAGCGTAGGGGAAAACCCTACAAGCAAAAATCAGTACTTTACCCCATTGATTTTCCCACCATCCCTCCCCTTCTTCACCTTAGAGTCGTCCCGGGGCTACCCGTTTCGAGATCCACAGCGCCTCCCGAGGAAAGATCTCTTGCACCGCAGAACGGGTAGCTTTCCCCGGGGGGACACGGTTTGCCGGGGAGGTAAGCCGTCAGAAAGGAGGGACCGATGGCCAGAACAAGAGTCCTCGTGGCGGACGGCCACAGGGAGATCCGGAGGGTCGTGCGCGAATTCTTCGAAGCACGGAAAGGCTACCTGGTGGTCGGAGAGGCATCCAACGGCATTCAGGCTGTCGACGAGGTCGAGCGGCTGAAGCCCGATCTCGTGGTGCTCGATTTCGAGTTGCCCCTCCGCAACGGACTGGAGGCCACGCGCATGATCAAGCAGCGGCACGCTCATACACGGGTGGTTGTTTCGACCTTGTTTGACGACCCGCTCTACAGAGCGAAAGCTCACGAGGTCAAGGTTGACGGCATCGTCGTGAAGTCGTCCCTCAAGTGCAGCCTCGAGTCGATCTTCGGGAACGCGCAGAGACAACGGGATTCCGTAGGGCCTGCAATGTCAAGGAGCAAATCTCTGAACAACGATGCTGTTCCTTCCAGAACAAAGAGTACAAAACCGAAAATCGGGTGATATGGTATGAAGAAGATCCTAATCATCGATGATGATTTCCTGACGCGCGCGTCCCTTGCGCAAACACTTTTGCGAGACGATTATCGGGTGTTCCACGCAAAGGATGGGCAGCGAGGATTGGAGCAAGCAAGGAAAAGCAAACCGGACCTGATCATCTGTGACCTTGACTCTCCTAAAATGAACGGACTTGAGCTGCGCGACGCGATCCGTCAGGACATTCGGACACAACACATACCGGTCATCTTCCTGACGGAGAGTCCGACGCCGGACGGTTTGCAGCCCGCGACGCCGCTCGCGCAGCCTGAGTACCTTACCAAGCCCGTCGATCGCGAGAAACTCGTGAGACTCGTTCAGCAACATCTCAAGGGAAGACCGCAAAGATCTCGCTAGTCAGCGAGGAGAAACGCCGTTGATCTCGACGCCTTCCGTTCGAGCACCTTCCTGATTCAAGTCCCGTCAGTGTCGCCGCCCATCCCAGGGGTCGACACACATCCCGTGACCGCTTCAAACGAATCATGTTGCCTGCATGGTGTCCCCACCTCACCTCCTTTTGCAGCGAACTGCGCAAGCCTCGCTGGCTCTCCTCTCCCAACCGGTTCTCCTTTCCTTGAATCTCAGCGGAATTTTCCGCATTTTGGAACTGCGAGTGCAGCTCCTCATCTTTGGCTCAGCCGGTTGACAAGCCTTCACCCTGGGCAGTGAACGGTAGGCTGGGCTTCTTGATTGGTGATCGTCGAAATGCTCGAAGACGCGTGCTCCTTCTCTTCCCTTCCATAGAAATCAGACGCGGAGAATGCGTCCAATTGGTCCGGGGTGAACCGGGCTCGGAGCGCATTTATTCCATCGATCCCGTGCAGATGGCCCTCCTCTGGCGCGGTGAAAACGCCAAGACGCTCCACGTTGTGGATATCGACGGTGTGAAGACTGGATCTGTCGTGAACCGCGACACCATCCAGAAGATCGTTCACGCGGTCGATACCCCGGTTCAAGTCGGTGGAGGGATTCGTGACTTCGAGACCATTCAGTCGCTTTTTCAAGCGGGCGTCTATCGGGTAGTGCTTGGAACGGCCGCATTCCACAACAGGGACCTCATCGAACGGCTGATCAGAGAGTTTGGGGCCCGGAAGATCGCCATCGCGATATTCGCGAGAGATGGGAAGATCCGCACCGAGGGTGGTGCTCGAGAACACAACGTAGCCCCGCTTACCTTCGCACTGGAGATGAAGAAGCTCGGAGTCTCGCGTTTTGTCTATTCTGAAATCGGGAAGGACGGTGTGACGAAAGTCTTGAACTTCGACTCCTTGAAGGAGTTGGCAATCCGCACCGGGATCCGCATCACCGCTCAGGGCGGAGTCACGGGGTACCAGGACTTGATCCGGCTCCAGGAGCTCGAGAAGTACGGCGTGGACTCGGCTATTGTAGGCAAGGCGCTTTACGAGAACAGGTTTCCCTGCCAGGGGCTGTGGAGATTGAATGAAAAGGAATTGACCGACCTGGGACCGACGAGAAGGATGTAGGATGATTCGGGCAAGGGATTTATAGACACATGAGATCATGATCGGATGAAAATCGCCATCATCGGACATTTGGCGCGGGACATCTTTCACCTCGGCGGCAGCGGCGGTGAGGATTCGGAAAAGACCGTCGAAAGTTACGGCGGCATCTTCTATTCCCTCGCGACGCTGACAGGCCTGCTGTCTCCCGCCGACAAGGTTTTTCCCGTCTTCGGCGTCCCCGAGGAGGAATACGATTCCCTCCTCGAACGGTTGCGGCGTTATGAGAACGCCGAGACAAAAGGGATCTTTACGCTCAACGGGGAGTTGAACCAGGTTCACTATTTCAAGGGCCCCGCCGGTGCCCGGACCGAATGCTCGAAGGATATTGCGCCCCCTATTCCCTTTTCACGGATCAAGCCGTTCCTGGACGTCGACGGCGTGCTGATCGATATGGCCTCCGGCTTCGACATTGCCCTCGAAACGCTCGATCAGATTCGGATGCAGGTCCGCGAGGAAAAGGCCCCGATTCATTTTGATTTTCATATGCTCACGCGCGGTGTCGACCGGAACCAGAATCGGTTCCCCCGACCACTGACAGACTGGCGCCGCTGGTGCTTCATGATCAGCTCTGTGCAAATGAGTGAGGAGGAGGCATCCGGGCTGAGCGCCGAGCGCTACGATGAACCGACCCTCATCAACCAGTTGATGCCGCTGATGGTCAACGCTCTGGTGATCACGAGAGGAGAGCGCGGAGCGACGCTCATTCGCCAGGAGCACAAGAAGCTCTTTCGCCACGAGATTCCGGCTCACACGACGATCACGCCGGTCGATACCACAGGATGCGGCGACGTCTACGGAGCTGCATTTTTCTTCGAATACCTGAAGAGTCGCGATTTTCTGAAGGCCGCAAGCTTGGCGAGCCGGGCCGCCGCGATCAAATCCACGTTTCTTGGCGTAGACGGGCTCGACACCCTAACAGCGGGGATCGAAGCGAAACCGCTTCCCACATCCTCATAAGCTGGTCGATTGATTCCCAGGATCACGTATGGTCACCATGAAGTCTGGCAGCTCGTCGGTTGAAGATGCCAGGGCCGTCGCGGGACCGATCGAGATCGTCACGAGGCGGAGAGGTCGCGAGCCGCTCGTTGTGGTCTTCGTGATCGCAGAGGCAGCGAACGCGTTGCTCAGGTTGGGGCAGCGCGCGGTCGACGGGAAATATTCAGACCGAGGGAGCATCAGAGCCGGTCGACAAAGAACACCCTGGAGAAACGACCGGAGGACAGGAGAAGGATGAGCACGTCAGCCCGCATTCTACGACTCGCGCTCATCGGCTACGGTAAGATGGGGAAAGAGATCGAGCGTTTGGCGATCGAGCGGCAGATGGAGATCACCGCGCGGGTCGACATCGAGTCCCCCTCCCTGCTCATCGACGGGGTGAAGAAGGCCGACGTGGCAATTCACTTTGCGATCCCTGCCACCGTCGTGGGTCACGTTGAGCAGCTGGCAGATCTCGGGAAGAACGTGGTCCTCGGCACAACGGGTTGGCAGAACGACAGGGCAAAGATCCAGGCTCTCGTCGAGCGCAAGGGCATCGGGTTGATCCACGCCTCCAATTTCGCGCTCGGGATGAACATCGTCTATCATCTCTTGAGAGAGGCCGGGTCGCTCTTCAACCGCTTCGAGGACTATGACATGTCGGTTCACGAGGTTCACCATAAGGAGAAACTCGACAGTCCGAGCGGCACCGCGCTGACCATCGCAAACATCCTCCTGAGTCGGATTGGACGGAAGAAGGAAGTCCTGACGGGCTCCCCGGAGGGGAAGATTCGGCCAGAACAGCTCCAGGTGACGACCGCACGTTTGGGAACCGTCGTGGGAACACACCGGGTCACGTTCGACTCCGCGGCCGACAGCATCGAGATCGTCCATACAGCAAAGAATCGGACAGGCCTCGCGCTCGGCGCGCTTCTCGCCGCTGAGTGGATCAATGGAAAGAGAGGATTCTTCACGATGGACGATGTTCTCGCAGACATCATCAAAGGGCAATGTTAGAATCAGACCAGTGGCGAAGCATCGACACTTCCGGGGATCCGGGACGGTCCCTGTGACACCGTTGACGAAGAGCAGGTGGCCGGACGAGAGAGCACTGCTGGGCATAATCGAAGGGATCAACCGGCGTCCCCTCGTCCCGCTGAGCGACAAGAACGGGGAGAAGCTGGAAAAGATCTTGCAGGATCTGAAGCGGATCACGCCTCAGGAAACTGTTCGAGGCATTAGGAGTTCAACTGCATTTACCATTGTGAAGACACTCAGAGAACAAATCGATCAATTCTTCGATCAGGACGCGCAGACGCTGGATCGAAGCGCCGCGCTGCGGGCCTTCAACGAGCTGAAGTTCTTTTTGAACAGCGGTGAAATCCGGGCTGCGCAGCCCTCCACGGCGAGCGGCAATATCGCCGGCTGGATCGTGAACGACTGGGTGAAGAAAGGCATCCTGCTCGCCTTTCAATTGGGGGAGCTGGGGGATGTTTCCCTCAACGAGCAGTTCCGGTTCTTTGACAAGAAGACATTTCCTCTGAAGCGCCTCTCGCTGGATCACCGCGTCCGCATCGTCCCTGGAGGCTCCTCAATCCGTGACGGAGCCTACGTCGGGCAGAACGTTGTCATGATGCCTCCCGCCTACATCAACGTGGGCGCCTATGTTGACGAAGGGACGATGGTCGATTCACACTCCCTGATCGGCTCCTGCGCTCAGGTTGGGAAGCGGGTTCACCTCGGCGCGGGGACGCAAATCGGCGGCGTGCTGGAACCGATCGGTGCGATGCCCGTCATCATCGAAGACGATGTCATGGTCGGCGGCAATTGCGGCATTTACGAAGGAGCGATCGTGAAGCGCCATGCGGTCATTGGAGCCGGAGTCGTTCTCACTGGCTCGACTCCCGTGTACGACCTTGTGAAATCAGAGATCTACCGACGCTCGGGCGGGCGTCCGCTCGTTATCCCCGAGGGAGCAGTCGTCGTTCAAGGAAGCCGCCACATCGACGGTGCATTTGCACGGCAGCACCAGATCGCGCTCTACACTCCCGTCATCGTCAAGTACCGGGATGAGAAGACGGATGCCGGCGCGGCGCTGGAAGAAAGCTTACGATGAAGCGCATCTTAATCTGCGGAGCGAACGGCCTTCTGGGACAGCGGCTGACGCTGCTTCTCGGCTCGCAAACCGAGTACGAGGTGCTGAGCACGTCACACCACCGCACGTTTGTCTTCAACCATCAACTCTTTGATTACACGCAGCTCGACATCACGAAGAAGAGCGATGTCAAGAGCCTGCTCTCAAGCTTCCACCCTACGGTGATCATCAACGCCGCCGGAGCGACGAACGTCGACTGGTGCGAGCTGCATCGTGAAGAGGCGTGGAAGGTCAACGTTGTGGGGGTGGAGAACCTTGTCGAGGCCGCGCGTCGGGTCGGCGCCCGCTTGATCCATATCTCGACGGACTACGTGTTCGACGGCAAGCACGGACCGTATAGCGAGGAGGACACACCGAACCCATTGAGTTATTACGGCAAGTCGAAGCTGGCGAGCGAGAATGCTCTTCGGATCGCGAACATTTCCTACACGATCCTCCGCACGATTCTTCTCTATGGCAACGGCATCGGCGTCAGGGACAACTTCCCGCTCTGGGTGGTCAAGAGCCTGCGCGCAAACGAGACGATCCGTTGCGCTGAAGACCAGATCGGCAACCCGACGCACGTCAACGATCTGGCCTATGCCGTCATCAAAGCCTATGAACTGAACCGGAACGGCGTGTACCACGTGTGCGGCAGCGAGCGCATCAGCCGGCACGATTTTGCCGTCCGGACGGCGGAGGCCTTCGGACTCGACACGGCGTTGATTCAGAAGGTGAAGTCTGCCGACCTTCAGCAGGCCGCGCAGCGCCCGCTCGCTACGGGGTTCATTACGCTGAAAGCAGAAACAGAGTTCGGACTGAAACCGATGGACACCGCCCAGGGCCTCACGCTGCTGAAGCGTGAGCTGCAGACACCCGAAAGGAATTAGAGTGGACGCGCGGACGGTACTGGGAGACGGGAGAAGTCCGATGGGGACTCGCTTTCTTTTCTCCTCCTGTCTGCTCGCTGTTCTGTGTCTGCTCTCCGGGCTGCTCGGTTGTTCATCAAGCAGGCAGGCGACCGGCTCCCGCACGATCCGGGTGATGACGTACAATATCCATCACGGCGAGGGACTGGATGGAAAGGTCGACATCGACCGAATCGCCAAGCTCATTCTGGATTCCAAGGCCGATGTCGTCGCCCTTCAAGAGGTGGACCGTGGAGTCGAGCGAACGAAGAACATCGATATCATGACGTACCTCTCCGATCTGACGGACATGACGTACGCCTTCGGCAAGACGACGGATTACCAGGGCGGCCGGTACGGCAACGGGTTCCTGACGCGCTTCCCCATCTTCGAAGAACGGAATCTTCTCTATGGCGCGGACAGCTTGCGAGAACGGCGGGGGCTTCTCCAACTCGTCCTCGGAGCGAGCGGTGAGGAATTCGTCGTGATGAGTACTCATCTCGACAACGGGAGGGATCATTCCGAGCGGGTCTCCAACATTCGAGAGCTGATGGCAGCCGCCCAACGATACACTTCCCGACCAATCATCGTGTGCGGGGATTTCAACGAAACGCCCGAAGGCAGAGCGATAACGATGATGAGGGAGAGCTTCACCGATGTCTGGGAGACCGTGGGGGGTGGCGCCGGTGCGACGTATCCGGCCGATTCTGTCGCGACCCGCATCGATTATGTGTTCGTTTCAAGACCGTACGGGAAGAGTGACACGTCGTATCAGAGAACACTGAGACCGATCTCCGCGCGGGTTCTCTCCTCACGCGCATCCGACCATCTACCACTTCTCACGGAGTTTGAGTTCAGCACCGAGAAGTAGAAAGGACGAAACCGTGTTCTATGCTGGATCTTAGATTCATACGCGAAAACTTCGAGCTCGTTCGGAAAGGAGCCGAGGCGAAAGGGCTCACGGTCAACCTCGGAGAACTCATTTCACTCGATGAAAAGCGCCGCAAGCTGATTCAAGAGGGTGAAGCGCTCAAAGCGAAACGGAACGAGGTCTCAGCCCAGATCGGGAAGCTCAAGACGAAGGGGGAGGACGCCACGCGGGTGATCGCTGAGATGGAGAGTGTGAAGGACCGCATTCAGGCGATCGACCACGAGCTGCGGGAAATCGGAGCGAAGCTTGACGAGCTTCTCCTCACCGTGCCGAACCTCCCCCATCCATCCGTCCCTTTTGGCCGTACTCCAGCGGACAACAAGGAGATCTACAAGTGGGGCGATCCCCCGAAGGTCGACTTCAAGCTGAAGGCGCATTGGGAGCTCGCGGAGAAGCTCGGCATCATCGATTTCGCACGAGGTGCGAAGGTCTCGGGCGGCGGTTTCCCGTTCTACGTCTGGAAGGGCGCGACGCTCGAACGGGCGCTCATCAATTTCTTTCTGGAACAGGCTGGGCAGCGGGGATACAAGGAGATCTCCCCTCCCATCGTCGTCAACGAAGTCAGCGCCCGAGGCACCGGCCAGATCCCGGACAAGGAAGATCTGATGTACGTCGTCGAGCGCGATCAGCTCTACATGATTCCTACCGCGGAAGTGCCTGTGACGAACTTTCACCGGGACGAGCTTCTGGCTGAGAAGGATTTGCCGCTCCGCTACGCGGCTTATACGCCATGTTTTCGCCGGGAGGCGGGCTCTTACGGAAAGGATGTGCGGGGCCTGAACCGGGTGCACCAGTTCGACAAGGTCGAGCTTGTGAAGTTCGTCCACCCCTCCACTTCGTATGACGAGCTGGAATCGCTCCGACAGGATGCCGAGCATCTTTTGCAGCTTCTCGGCCTTCCCTATCGAACGCTCCTGATGTGTACCGGAGACATGGGATTCACTCAGACAAAGAAGTACGATCTGGAAGTCTGGGCCCCCGGGCAGGAAAGGTGGCTGGAGGTTTCGTCATGCAGCAATTTTGAGGCATTTCAGGCCAGGCGGATGAACCTTCGCTTTCGGCCCGCGAACGGATCGAAGCCAGAATTTGTTCATACTCTGAACGGGTCCGGACTGGCGCTGCCGCGGGTCCTGGCGGCACTGATCGAGCACTACCAGACGCCCGAAGGGAAGGTTATCATCCCCAAGGTTCTGCACTCTTACACCAGATTCGAACTGATCGGCTGACAGACCTCGGGTTTTTTTCCTTTTTCATTGTCATTAGTCAGCACATTCAACAACAGGAACCGACGCATTACGGACAGTAATCCCTTCCCCTCCAGGGGGAAGGGTAGGATGAGGTCCATCGTTGGCAATCAGAAAACATCTTCCACACTGTTCGAGATCATTGATACCCGTCGCACGAGCGCTTCGGAAGCAAATGACGGAGGCTGAACGGAAACTCTGGGCGTTGCTGAGAGGGAACCAGCTTGGTGTGAGATTTCGTCGTCAGGTACCTTTCGGGTCGTATGTTGTGGACTTCTATTGTCCAGCAGCAAAGCTGGTTGTGGAACTTGATGGGAGCCAGCATTACACAGACAATGGAAGGCAAGAGGACGAGGAAAGAGACACGTACCTGTAAGAAATGGGTCAGGCAGTTGTGCGATATTCCGATATTGAGTTCCTGCAAAATGAAGAGGGTGTGATGCAGGATATCTTTGAACAAGTGAAAGCGCGAGTCGGCAGAGATTTGGACCTCCTGTAGTCCCCCTCGGAGGGGGACGGAACTAAGCCGAAGTTCCAGGGAATCGGTTGCGAACGCTTCGAATGCCTACTGTGACTAGTTACCTTTCATTTTAATTTTTGATTTGGCAAATGAAGTCTCTTCTTCGCCTCAGACCTTACTTAGCTCGTTACAAGAAGACGCTGTTCTACGGAATCCTGACCGTCGTCGGCAGCAATCTCTTCACCGTCGTGCAGCCTTTGTTTCTGGGGCGCGCGATCGACGACCTGAAGGCGAGCGTTGATGCGCACACGCTGGCTGCCACCGATGTCCTTCGTTGGGCCGTGTTGATCGTGGGCTTCTCGTTGATCGCGGGATTCTTCACATTTCTCACGCGGCAAACCATCATCGTTGTCTCGCGCCACATCGAGTTCGACCTTCGAAACGATCTGCTGGCCCATCTCCAGAAGCTCTCGTACTCATACTTTCAGAACACCCCGACCGGCGATCTGATGGCGCACGCCACGAACGACATCGGCGCGGTGCGGAACGTGCTCGGCCCGGGCATCATGTACCCCACCGACACGCTGATGACCTTCACCATGGTGCTCGCGCTGATGCTGGTGAAGGACTGGCAGCTGACCTTGCTCGCGCTGATTCCGCTGCCGCTCGTCTCGTTGGTTGTGTATCGCCTCGGCAAGACCATTCACCTTAAATCCATGGAGCGGCAGGCGCAGTTCTCCGTCCTCACGACGAAAGCTCAGGAGAACCTCTCCGGAATCCGGGTCATCAAATCCTACGTGCGCGAGACACACGAGATCGAGGAGTTCGGCAAGCTCAGCTGGAACTACCTGAAGAAGAACCTTGTGCTGGCCCGCCTCCAGTCGATCCTGTGGCCGTTGATGTTCACGCTCGTCGGTCTCTCGATCGTCGTCACCCTCTACAGGGGCGGGTTGCAGGTGATGAATGGCCAACTTTCCATCGGCTCGCTTTCCGCCTTCCTGGCCTACCTCGTGATGCTCATCTGGCCCGTCATCGCGTTCGGGTGGGTGATCAATTTGCTGCAACAGGGCGCGGCATCGATGGCGCGTTTGTGCAAGATTTTCGATACGGAACCGGAGATCAGAGACACCGAGGCGACCGATACCACCATTCGCGACATCGAAGGAAGGGTCGAGTTTCGCGGCGTGAGCTTCACTCACAAGAATGCCTCCCAGCCAACACTCAGCGATATCAATCTCAAGATCGAGCAGGGGATGACCGTCGCCGTTGTCGGTTACACCGGCTCGGGCAAGACCACGCTCATCAACCTGATCTCCCGCCTTTATGACGTCTCGAGCGGCCAGCTGCTGATTGACGGCCGCGACGTCAGAACCATACCGCTGGGGGTACTGCGGTCCCACATCGGGTATGTTCCTCAGGAGACGTTCCTGTTCTCCGACACGCTGACGGAGAACATCCGTTACGGGACTGATGACGGGACGCTTGATCACGTCCGGGACGCGGCGGAGATCTCGCAGATCGCGCAGGATGTGCTCGAATTTCCGAAGCAGTATGAGACGATGATCGGGGAACGCGGCATCACGCTCTCCGGGGGCCAAAAGCAGAGGACGAGCATCGCCCGTGCCCTGATCCGGCAGCCGAGGATCCTCATCCTCGACGACTGCCTCTCCGCGGTCGATACCTACACGGAGGAAGAGATCCTGAGGCGTCTGCGAGCGTACATGAAGGGACGAACGAGCATCATCATCAGTCACAGGATCTCCACCGTCAAAGACGCAGACCTGATCGTCGTCATCGACAAAGGTCAGATTGTCGAGCGCGGGACTCACGATGAGCTGGTGGCAGCCGGCGGCATCTACGCCGACCTGAACGAAAAGCAGTTGCTGGAGCGGGAGCTGGAAGAGCTGTAACAAAGAAAAAGCAAAAGTGAAAAAGTAAAAATGGCGGATGCAAAGCAGCAAGACATTAGACAGCGGACTTTTGACTTCGCCGTTAGGATCGTGCGGTTGGCTGAGCACTTACCCAACACACGAGCCGCTGCCGTGATCGCCAAGCAATTGGTCCGTGCTGGAACTTCGATTGGTGCGAACGTTGAAGAGGCGGTCGCAGCGTCGAGCAAGAATGATTTCACGTACAAGATGAATATTGCATTGCGAGAAGCAGCAGTGCGCGCGGGAAGCGCAAGGTGTAGCGAATGTTTTCATTTTTAACTTTTAATTTTCCATTGATTCATGCACGAGGAAGAAG
>Ga0315282_10002407_pt1 | contig 34560 bp, 28 predicted proteins | sample YL17G07_20_MG_FD_203693 | JGI IMG/M metagenome (GOLD analysis project Ga0315282, IMG submission 203693) | Sediment microbial communities from Yellowstone Lake, YNP, Wyoming, USA - YL17G07_20 | ecosystem: Environmental > Aquatic > Freshwater > Lake > Sediment | place: USA: Wyoming | collected...
GAGGGCCTTGGCGATCACCCGCTCCAGCCCCTCCGGCAGATCGGGGTTGAGCCGCAGGGGCGCGACCGCCGGCCGGTTGAGGATGGCGTCGATCGTATCGACGGCGCTCTTCCCGCGGAACGGCAGCACGCCCGTGATCATCTCGTAGAGAACGACGCCGAACGAAAAGAGATCGCTGCGCGCGTCGAGCGTTCCGCCGCGGGCCTGCTCCGGCGACATGTAGTCCACGGTCCCCATCGTCGTGCCCTCGGACGTGCTGTCGCCGGCATAGGATACGGTCGCTCCCCCCGCCGGCGGGGCCGCGGCGGGCTCGGCGGTAAGCTTGGCCAGGCCGAAATCGAGGAGCTTGGCCTCTCCCCTCTCCGTGACGAAGATGTTGGCCGGCTTGATGTCCCGGTGGATGATCCCGGCCCGGTGGGCCGCCTCCAGCGCGTCGGCGACCTGGGCCCCGAGGGCGAGCACGCGGTCGACGGGCAGCGGGCGGCCCGCCATTTCCTCCTTGAGCGTCCGGCCCTTCATCAGCTCCATGACGATGAAGGGGACGCCCCGCTCGTCGCCGAGGTCGTAGACCGTGCAGATGTGGGGGTGGTTCAGAGCCGAGGCGGCCCGGGCTTCGCGGCCGAATCGCTCGAGCGATTCCCGGGCGTCAGCGGTCCCCTCCGGCAGGAACTTGACCGCGACGTGACGCCCGAGGCGGACATCCTCCGCCTCAAAGACGACGCCCATCCCGCCGCCGCCCAGCTTGGAGAGAACGCGGTAATGCGAAAAGACCTGGCCGGGAACGGGCAAGAGAAAATCCGCCATCCCTGCAGTTTATAGGCGGCCCGCCCGGGATGTCAAGAAGGAACCCGGCCCCTCCGGCCGCGCATTCTTCTTGATTCGCCTTTCGTCCGCGTATTATGATTCTCTCTGTCGGCATGAAGCGAAGAAAGCAGGAGCCTCCGGTTCCATGACGAGGGAAATCCGTCTGCCCGCGCCTCATCCCCGGTTCCGTCCCCGGCTCGAAGGAGGGCTGCGCCGCCCCGGCCACCCGGGAACGACGATCCGGATCGTGGAGGATCTCTTCGAGGTCGTATCGGCCGAAAGATCGGCAGGAGAATGGGTCTATCGCCTGGAGCCTTGGCCGGAGCAGGAGACCATCCGCGTTTATGTCGCCTGGGGCGAGGAAGCGGAGCGCGAGTTCGTCGCCGGCCTGAAGGACGACCGGATCCGGCGGCGAAAAGACTCTTTTGCCTGGGGAGCGCAGGCCTTCCTCGGCTTCCTGCCGGCCGGGAAACAGGAACAGTTATCTCAGACGAGGGGGTTGGATCCGGCCCGGGCGACGCTTTGGTCGGCGGTGTTGGAGACCGCTGTCGCGCTCCCGTTCGCCGTTGTGTTCGTCATCAATCTGGCCGCCGGCGGCATGGCCAGATTAGGGCCGTCCATTCCAGCCTGGGCCGGCGGGCTGGCCCTTGTGATAGCGGCCGAAGGGATCTTCCGGCTGGCGGCAGTGATCTCGACGGGAAATCCCATCGGGAGTCTGTTTTTATCCTTCCTCAATTTCCGGCTCAAGTCTGACGGCCCCCGACATGTCCCGAGCGACGAGATCCTGACGATCGGAGACGTGATGACCGTCGTTTCGCCCGTGCCCAAGGTCTGGTGGGAAAGGGCGGGAGGAGTGACATATCAAGGAGAGTCTTATATTCTGGCGGGGTCGGGCCGCGAAAAAGCGCAATATCTTTACCGCTTCCGAAAGGGCGGCGGAGGCTTCCCGGGGCTGGACCCCGAGTTGGAGAAGGTCCGGAACAGGTCCTCGGATCTTTCCTATGTCCTCGCGCCTCTCTGGGGTTTTCTCCCCCCGGCCTTCCAGGAGGCTCTCGAATTCTACGGACGGTACAGGCCTCGGCCGCACGTCATTCTCTCCATCTGTTTCAATGTCCTGGCGGCTCTCGCCATGATCGGGCCGGGGTTGAGAAACGTGTCCCTGGGCGTTTTCGAGATCCGGAGCCTGCTCTTGCTCGCCGCCTCACTCGCGCTCGTCATCGAGAGCGTCCTGCGGCTTCTTCGCCTCGCAATGGAGGGACGGATCTCCGGGAGCTTCCTCGCCTTCCTCGTCAAGCCGGTCTATCGCCTGGCCATCAGGGATAGGCCGGCCCTTCCAGGATGAATCCGGGGGATCGGATTATTAAAAAAGGGTTGGCGCGCCTGGAGGGAATCGAACCCCCGACCCGCTGCTGAAGGCAGCCGTGTCGACTTCTTAATTGACTCCAGAGGAATGGCTTAACAGTCCCGTCCGGGACGATGTGCTCAGACTGGCTCATGCAGAAGGCTCCCCCGCTTTTAGCGAACTTGACACTATGTCATTGTGCCTGCTTTTTTTGGAGAGCGGTATTTGCAGTTCTCCGCCTGCGGGCAAGACCTAAAGAGTCTTGACGAGGCGCACGCGATCTATTTGTATCTTGAACGGCCCCGGAGTCTGGCCTGCGCCGATGACAATGCCGGCGATATTGGTGCCGTCGGTCTTGCCCAGGCGGGAGAACGGGAAATCATACATCTTCCATTCTTTCCCGACGTCGAAGAACTGGAAGGCCGGCATCTGCTGGCCGTCGAGGAGTAGCATGACCACGGCCTTTCTCGCTTCTCCCTTTGCCCAGAACGAGATCGCGTTCCAAGAGGAAAGATTGGGGCACGTCCAATAAGTGATCCCGGGGTAGAATATCGCGCCGGCCCACGGGAAAGGATCGCCCGGGTTCAGCTGCCCGCTGATGGACATGGAACCAGCCGAACCCTCGGCCCCGCCGACAGCCGGTTCGATGATCGACGTGGACTTGCCGCCCATCATCGCATCCGTCGTTTCGAACCAGGTAAAACCGAAATTCGTGAGATAGTCGCCGGCATCAAAATCGCTGATGAGCCCGGATCCGCTGCCAAACGGAGCAGGGATCTTACCCGTCTCCTTCCAGGACTTCTGAAGGGCTTCCATGGCCGCCCGATAGGAATCCCTGTCCACCCTGCGGCCGAGCTTCCACACGCCGACGATATCGCGGGTGGCCTTAATGTCCTCGGCGGGATCCCCCCGGACGAGCAGGAGGTCGGCCCTCAACCCGGGCGCGATCCGCCCGCGGTCCTTCAACCCGAAGACCTCGGCCGGAACCGACGTCGCCGCGGCCAGGGCGTCCGCGGCTTTCATCCCGACGCCGACCAGGAGCTCGAGCTCTCCGTGCATGCTGAGCCCATGCGCGGTGCCGGGATTGGACGAATCGGTGCCGACGAGAACCGGGATCCCGGCCGTGTACAGGCGGCGAGCCGTCTCCTCCGCGACCGCGAAGGCCAAGCGGCCGGACTCCATTTTCTTGGTCTCCATATTCAGGGCCACCAGGAGGTCGGGTGAGAGATAGGGGACGAGGCACCGGTCGTGGACGAGGTCGGCCTTCTTCGCGTCGGGCAGGTTGGTCATCACCGAGAGCGTGGGTATGACGAAGGCGTTCTTGGCCTTCATGAGGTCGATGAAACCGCGCTCGGGAGGGACATCCGCGAAACAATGGGCCAGCCCGTTGACGCCGGCCTCTATGGCTTGCCGGGCGTAAGACCGGGAATCGCAATGGACGACACTCAGTAGCCCCTGCTTACGGGCCTCGGCCGCGACCGCGGCGATGACGTCCGGGGCCAGGAGATTCTTGGCGTATCCGGACATGACCTTGATGTAGTCCGAACCCTCGGCCTTTCTCTCCGAGACAAAGGTGGCGGCTTCTTCGGCCTTGGTCAGGGTTGGGACGTTTCCTCCGTACTCGGTCCCGTGGCCGCCGGGGGCCGTGGCCGCCAGGCCGGCCGAAAACATGTCGGCCATATCGGGCGTTCCGGTAGCGGCTTGTTTGGACTTGATGGTCCGGATGAACCCCGCCGTGGACATCATGTCCATCACCGTCGTGACACCGAACATGAGCGAGCGGCGAAGCTCGCCGGCCGAGAAAACGTGAACGTGTGAATCGATGAGCCCCGGCAGGAGGGTCAGACCCTTTCCGTCGATGACCTCGGCACCGGAGGGAAGGGCGAGGCCCTTGCCGACGGCGACAATCTTCGGGCCGTCGATGACGACGGTGCACGGAGCGATGGTCTTCTGTCCGTCAAAGACAGAGATGTCCTTGAAGACGACCGGGCGTTCGCCGCCGACGGGGCGGGCCCCTGAGATCGCGCTCGAAAGGATCACTCCCGCCGATGCGCCGATCAGGGCGAGACGGGAGATCCATTGGGATCTCGAAACGGTCTTTGCGCTTCTCAACAGATTTGCTCCTTTATAAAAGTAACGCCATCGGGCCGGCACGGAAATCCTCCCCGAATCGGGCTTCCATACCTATACACGTGTTGCGACGAGAAAAGTTCCCTTTGCCTCTTGAAAGATTGCGCGGATTATGCCCAAACGCCGGATTTCCGGCGAAAAAAGGAGCGCGCCCGGAGGGAATCGAACCCCCGACCCGCTGCTGAGGAGGGAGCCGGGTCACCCGAAACCGGACCCGCGGACATTCAAAATAATCTTGACAATTTTCCGGGTGCCAAGGATGATGATGGCGGCAATATTAGGGATGACATCCAGTGGAGCCGCGCTGCAAACGGCCGGGCCCGGAAGCTTGCGCGCCCGAGCCGTGAGCATAGATCGCCGTCAGCGAAGGGGGATCATGAAAAAGCCCGCCTGGTTGGTCAGCATTTCCTCCGTCCTTCAAGTCGTCCTTCTTCTGGCCCCTTCGGTCTTCGGTCAAGGTCAAACCCAAAAATGGATCGAGGTCAAGAGCCCCCATTTCCTGGTGGCCACCAACGGAAGCGAGCGGCAGGGGCGGCAGCTGGCGGCCAGGTTCGAGGCGATCAGGTCCGTTTTCGAACAGACACTGGGACTGCGGGTCGAGTCCGGCAAGCCGTTTGTCGCCATGGGCTTCAAAGACGAGAAGTCCATGCGCGCGGCCATGCCCCGGTTCTGGGAGGAGAAGGGCCGGGCCCATCCCGTCGGATGGTTCCTGCCGGGCGAAGACAAGATCTACGCGGTCATCCGGATAGACGCCGGGGAAGACGGTCCGTACGCAATCGTCTATCACGAGTACACCCACATGGTCCTGGACCTCAACGTCCGCACTCTGCCAGTCTGGATGGAGGAAGGGCTGGCCGAGTTCTACGGTTTCAGCACGATCGGCGCGAGCGAGGTCGGTTTGGGCCGGCCCGATGCCAAGTGCATCCTGAGACTGCGCGCGGCCAAGCTGCTCCCGCTCGCGGAGCTCTTCCGGGTTACCCACGACTCCCCCTATTACAATGAAGCGGACAAGGTGCGGACATTCTACGACCAGTCATGGGCCCTCACCCATTATCTGATGCTGGCCGAGAAGACGGGGGCCGGCCAGCGCAACCGTCTGTCCCGGTTCCTGGCCCTGCGGGGCCAGGGCGTCGATCCGGACGAGGCGACCCGCCAGGTCTTCGGCGACTCCCACAGACTCCAGGCTGACCTGGGAAGGTACATCGAGCGTTCTGCCTTCCCGTACGTTCTGATCAAAACGAAGGCCGGGGATGCGTTCGAGGGCTACGCCGCGCGGGTGCTTTCGCCGGCCGAGACGGCCGCGAGGCTCGGCGATTTCCAGCTGCATGACCACCGGCCGCAGGACGCCAAGCCTCTTCTCGAGGAGGCCGTCCGCCTACAACCCGGCCTGGCGTCCGCCCAGGAGAGCCTGGGATTCCTGCACATGCGGCAGGGCGATCGCGCCGAGGCCCTGCGGTGGTTTGACCGGGCGATCGCCTGCGACTCTCAGAGCTTCCTCGCCCATTATTACCACGCTACTCTGACCCTTGAAGAACGGGGGATGACGGACGGAGGCAGGCCGGCCGAGGGCAGTCTGGTGACCGCTCTCCGGCTCAATCCGGGCTTTGCTCCTGCCTATATCGCTCTCGCCAGGCTTTATCTCGGGGACGACCGAAAGGCGGAACGGGCTCTCGAAATGGTCCGCAAGGCCGTGGACATCGAACCCGGGAACTTCTCATATCAGATGACGCTCGGCAGCGTCCTTGCCCGATTGGGCCGGTACGATGCGGCTATGACGTTTGCCAAGACGATGGAACAGGGAGCGCGTTCACAGGATGAAAAGAACAGGGTCCGATCCTTCGTCGAGAGCCTGAGACAGGTCCGGGAAAGGACGGGCGCGGGGCTCGAGTCCCAACGAGTTAGCGCTCCCGGGGTGATGGAGAATGGAGAGCCGCCTGTTTCGGTCGGATCACGGCCGGTCTCTTATACGTGGACGATCCTCGGCCGGCCGGTCCTCGGCTCCAACACCCTCCTCGCGGAAGGAAGCGGAGATGCCCTCTTCTCGTCCCTCGCATATGACGAGGTCTGGGCCGCGACGATAAAAGCGCTGACGAAAGGATACGAGGTCCTCCATTCCGATAAGAATGCCGGACACATCATAGCCCGACCTGTCGCGGTTTCGAATGCCGATCCTGCCTCTGCGTCTCTCAGCATCCTGGTCCAAAAAAGGGGAGCCGATGTCGGGGTGAACGTCGGTGTCGAGGCTAACGTGGAAATGCCGCTGGCGAAAAGAACATCCTTGTATAAGTCGCTCTTTGAGGACATCGCCATTATCTTATCCGTCGGCGTCGGAGGCGTCCAAAGCGTTCCATGAATTGGGCCCTACCCGTCGGACGATCGAACGCCGCCAGCCTGGCACGTCAACGGGAGCGCCGGGATGCCGTTCGAAACAGGAGAGCGCGCCCGGAGGGAATCGAACCCCCGACCCGCTGCTTAGAAGGCAGCTAGCCTAGTGTCTGATGTGATGGCAGATGAACGGCTTACGGGCTCATTAACGGAAGGTGTGCTCAGAATTGTGCACAGAGCTTCACCAAGATGAGCCTTTTTCCCCCGCGTCAATCTCTCACCGTGCCGCAGACAACCGCTGTTCCAGCTCCGCGTGCCAATTCAGCACGATCGTCAACGCTCCGAGTGCTGGTGGCGGCGGGTCTTCGATCATCAAAAACCGTCCGTTGGGCCCCACATCGTAATCATATGGTTGGTTGGTTTTGGAACCTTTCCGGAATAGGAGTCGAGGACGATCGGGAGAGAAGGATGGGGATCTCTGGATCGTCACCGCCATCATCGAGTCGCCGTTACGATAGAACAGATCTTGCCCGTCCCGCGCCCAGACAGGCTCCATGCCGCCGTCGGTTGAGATCCGCCACTTTCGCCCAGGTCCCGGATAGGGGAGCACATACACTTCCGCGCGCCCCGTTTCGTCGGATTCGTAGGCAACCCAATCCCCGTCAGGCGAAAACCGCGGATTCTTCTCATTGAACGCCGTCTGCAGGAAAGGCTTTAAAATCCGCTCGCCGCTCATCCCCTGAATCCAGATGTCCCACCCGGATCCTTGGCTAAGTTCGCTAAAGATCAGAACTCGGCCGTCAGGCGCCCAGGATCCGACGCCCGCTGCGGATGGCCGGGCCGGGGTCAGAGGCTCGGGACTGGCTCCTCCTTCGGCAGCCTGCCAGAACAATCGGCGACCGCCTCCCCGCGACGAGATGAAACCGATATGGGCTCCGTCCGGCGTCCAGAAGGGAGCATTGTTGCTCCATTCGAGCGTCACGCGGGTCATACTCATCCGTTCAAGGTCAAGGAGCCAGATGCTGGCGTTCGCGCCATCGATATCGAGCGCCGCGTAACGCCCATCCGGGGAGATGCTGACGGCTTGGTACGCCGCCGACGGCGTCGCGAGAATGCTCACCTTGCCTCCGGCATCGATCCAGTTGAGCGTCGCCTGACGGCTGACGGCTTGGCCCGAAATGAGGACGAGCGTACCGTTCGCACTTACTGCGTACTGGGCCGCGCCGTTAATCGGGTACGTCACAAGGCCATCGAGAACGGGTTTGGGGGCACCGGTGACAACGCGGCGCGCCACATCAAATGGCACGGCCATCAAAACTCCCGCGCGTGCGAAGAGTAAGTGTCCGGTCGCAGCGTAGCTCGCGAAGCTGCCTCCGCGAACCAGCTCGCGCTGTTCGCCAGTCCGTAACGAGCGTACCGCCAATCGGGCATCATCGAAAGACAGAATTTCTGAAGTCGCAAGCGTGAAGACCACCGCGTCGCCGCCAGGCAACGCCTCCGGCCAGCGGTAACTGCGCTCTCCCCTGGCAGAATCCGGCTCCGCCACGACACGCATCGCTCCCCCCGTGGCCGGCACCTGCCATAAGCCCGTGTCGGTCCCAGGTGAGAAGATGATCGTGTCATCCGGCATCCAGGTCGCGCCGCGCGCGTCAATATAGTCTGCGAGGACGACCGGCGTGCCACCCGCAAGGGATACGGCCTTCAAACGTTGATTGGCGAAAAAGCCGATCCGTTGACTATCGGGCGAAAAGAACGGCGCGATTCCATCCTCGGTCCCGGGGATGGCTTTTGGTTGAACGCTTTGCATTTCCCGCAGATACACCCGGCGAATGCCATCGTTCTCGGCGGCGAAGGCCATTCGTTGGCCGTCCCGCGATATGGCGATCGACCGCTGCGGATCACTCTCCGTCGTTACGGGAGGCGGTTCCGAGAGCAGGAACCGAACAGGCGCTGCGGACCGTGTCACACGCCTACGCCGAGGATGAATTTCCGTTAGAAGCCCAGCGTTGCTGGTCTCGCGAAGCCATCGGAGCTCGGCGGCTACGTCATGCGCGGAGTCCCATCGGTCGTCAGGGTCCTTGGCCAGGCACCGCTTCACAAGCCGGTCCACGCCCGGAGGCGTCAGCGGCTGGAGAGTCGCGAGCGGCGTCGGTTCGCGCTCCAGGATGGCACCGATCAGGCTCGCGGCGCTCGCCCCCTCGAACGCGCGCTTGCCGGCCACCATCTCATAGAGAATCGCGCCCAGGGCCCAGAGATCCGTGCGGGCATCCGCCGGCTTCCCCTCCAGTTGCTCAGGAGCCATGTACTGGAGCGTCCCGACGATCATACCCGCGCCCGTAAGCGGGGTGGACAGAGTGGGCACCGACGCTAGGTTCGCAGCCGCCGGTTGGTCTCCATGTCCCTTCAGTTTTGCCAAGCCAAAATCGAGCAGCTTGGCGCCGGTCTTCGTCAGCATCACGTTGCCGGGTTTCAGATCGCGATGGACGATGCTTTGTCGATGGGCCGCCGCGAGAGCGTCCGCGATCTCTGTTGCTACACGGAGCGCCTGCTCCAACGGCAACGGGCCCTTCTCAAGACGCGAAGCCAGTGTCTCGCCCGTCAGGTGCTCCATCGCCAGAAAGGTCGAGCCCTCGGACTCGCCGACGTCATAGAGCGTACAGATATGAGGATGCGTCAGTCCGGCGATCGCCCTCGCTTCGCGCTCGAACCGGGCCCGTCGATCCGGATCGGCGTTGTACTGCGGGGGAAGGACCTTGATGGCGACACTGCGGTCGAGGCGCGCATCACGGGCCCGATAGACCTCGCCCATACCACCGCGGCCCAATTCCTCAATAATCTCGTAGCGGCCGGCAAGTACGGAGCCCGTCGTAAGCTCCCGGGGCGGCGTTTGGAGGGTCTCCGTCACGACCGGAGGATGGCTCTGAGGTGAGGATAACTGACTCCCGCAACCGGCACAGAATCTCGAGGTCTCGGGATTTTCGGAATGACAGGACGGGCACTTGATAGCCATCCCCGGTTCCCTCCGCGCTTGCCAGCCTAAGGTTAACAATAATCGACGGGGCCGTCAATGAGAGGGCTTATGAGGCCGGCGATCCGTCGTACGCAAGTCCCAGATGGTAGGAGCGCGCCTGGGGTGAATCGAACACCCGACCCGCTGCTTAGAAGGCAGCTGCTCTATCCCCTGAGCTACAGGCGCGTCATAGATATATGTTCGCGGCCGGACCCCCGGCAAGTCCGGAGGGCCATCCGGGCGGCCCGGAGTCGCCGGCATGGCCGGCCGCTTCCCCGGGGGGAAGCCATCGGGGAGAGCGGATTTGAACCGCCGACCTCCTGCTCCCAAGGCAGGCGCGCTAGCCAGGCTGCGCCACTCCCCGTCCGTTCCTCACCCCTGGTCGAAAGCTCGTTCATCTTAACAAATCGTCCAAAATGGGTCAAATCCATCCAGAGGGGGCCGGATCTACGCAATGCTAGTTTTTCCCATAATCCCCCTCCGTCCACCGCCGGTCTCTACTATGATTGGAAAGGCGTCATAAAAAACTGGCATTGCGTAGATTTGACCCCATCTTCATCCGGCGGCCGCTACCGGCGCATGCCCTTGTCGATCTGGGACCGGCCGATCTTCACGACGATGGGCCTGCCGTGCGGGCAGAGGGCCGGCTGGGACGTCTTGAAGAGCTCGGCCACCAGGTAGCCCATTTTTTCCCGCGTCAGGGGCTGGCCGGCCTTGATGGCGCTCCGGCAGGCGAGCGTCGCCAGGAATCTCTCACGCCGATCCTCCGCGCTTGTCCGGCCGGCGTCCTCGAGCAGGGCCCGGAAGGCGTCGGCGGCCTCCTCGGCCCGGAAAACGTCCGGGTATTCCTTGAGCGCGTAGGAGCGGCCGCCCATGCCCTCGACGCGGAAGCCCATATCCTCGAAGAGCGCGGCGTTCTCCTCGACCGCGACGGCCTCGGACGGAGAAAGCTCCAGGATGGGCGGAATAAGGAGTGTCTTGCGCGGCCAGATCTTCCGGCGATCGATGTCCATGAATTTGTCGAAAAGAATCCGTTCGTGGGCGTTGTGCTGGTCGATGACCAGGAGCCCCTCCTCCGTGCCGGCGACGATGTAGAGGTTCGCGTACTGGCCGAGGACTTCCAGCGCCACGGCGTCCGGCTGGGGCGGGCCGCCGTAAGGCATTGGGCCCTCGGGACCGGGCGCGCTCTGATAGCCGTGGCCGGACGCGACGGAAGGCCCGACGGCCTCCGCGCCGGGCTCGAACCCGGGCAGCGGGACGGCCTCCTCGGCGATGCCCGACGGGCGGACGGGGCCGGGCGCGGCATCGTAGACATCCTTGACGGCGTGCTCCCTGAGCTTGCCGTGCTCGACGGCTCTGAGGACGAGCCGGAAAACCAGCTGGGAGTCTCTGAACCGGACCTCCGCCTTGGCCGGATGGACGTTGACGTCGACGTCCCCGTACGGAAGCGTGATAAATAGAAACGCCTCGGGCGACTTGTTCCGTTCGAGGATCCCGGCGTAGGCCTGGTTGAGGGCGGCCTGCAGGGTCCTGTCCTTGACCGGCCGGCCGTTGACGAAGAAGTGCTGGACGGACCGGTCCGAGCGGCCCCGGAGCGGCCGCGACGCGTACCCGGTGAGCCGGCCTTCGCCTTCCGCCGCGGCCACTTCCATCAGGCCGTCCACGACCTCCCGGCCGTAGAGCTGGAAGATCCTGTCCCGCAGTCCCTCGACGGGCGGGCAGTTGATGATCTCCCTCGCGCCGTGAACGAGGGCGAAGCGCACGCCGGGATGGGCCAGGGCCGCCTGGGTGACGGTCTTGGCGATCAGGCCGACTTCGGAGGTGCTCGAGCGCAGGAATTTCCGACGGGCCGGCAGGTTGAAGAACAGGTCGCGGATTTCGACCGTCGTGCCGCGCGGCAGGCCGATGTCCGTGACGGACAGCAGCTTCTCCCCCTCGCGCTCGATCAACGTGCCGCGTTCTTCGGCGCCGTCGAACGTCCTCAGGGAAAGCCTGGACACCGCCGCGATGCTGGCCAGGGCCTCGCCGCGAAACCCGAGCGTTGAGATGCGCTCCATGTCCTCTTCGGTCGTGATCTTGCTCGTCGAATGGCGCCGGAAGCAGAGGGCGGCGTCCTCGCGGCTCATCCCCGAGCCGTCGTCCCGGACCTTGATTGACTTCTTGCCGCCGTCGGCGAGCTCGATATGGATGTCTCCCGCGCCGGCGTCGAGGGAATTCTCGACGAGTTCCTTGACGACGGACACCGGCCGCTCGATGACCTCGCCGGCCGCGATCTTCTGGGCGACTTCCGCCGCCAGGACGTGGATCCTTTTCATTTTATAAATCCTCCGACGAACGCCGCTTCGGTCGAGCGCGGCAGGGCGCGGACGATGTGGACCCGGACGATCTGCCGCCTCGGCGCGGGACACCCCGCGACGAAAGCGCGGATATAATTGCCCGTCAGCACCTCCGCGGCGCCGTCGCCGCGGCCCGGCGAGCCGGCCGCCCGGATGACGACCGCCGCGAGCTCGCGGCCCTCGAACGACTGCCGGAAGCGGAGATTTTTCCCGGCCGAGAGCCGGCGCAGCGCGACGGCCCTCCGGCTCTTCACGGCGTCGGGGACCTGCGGCCGCGCCGCCGCCGGCGTTCCGGACCGGGGCGAATACGGGAAAGCGTGCCAGTACGTCAGGGGGGAGTCCCGCAGGAACTCCTCGAGCCGCCTGAAATCGTCCTCCGTCTCCCCCGGAAAACCGGCGATGACGTCGGCGCCGAGCGCCGCGTCCGGAGACCGCCGTCTCAAATCGGCGAGAAGGGCTGCGGCCGCGTCCGCCCCGCCCGGCCGCCCCATATCCTTCAGGATTCTCTCCGAGGCGTGCTGGAGCGACAAGTGAAAATGCTGGCAGAACCGCGGATTCCCGGCGATGCGGGCCGCAAGAGCCCCGTCCGTGCGGCGGGGGTCCAGGGAGCTCAGCCTGATGCGGCCAATGCCCTCGATCCGCTCGACGCGCTCGAGAAGCCCGGCCAGGGAATGCCCCGGCCCCAGGTCGGCGCCGTACGAGGACAGGTGGATTCCGGCCAGGACGAGTTCCCGGTAGCCGGCCGCGACGAGGTCCCGGGCCCGCGCCAGGACCGTCTTCTCGCCGACGCTCACGCTTCTCCCCCGGACGCTCGGAATGACGCAGAAGGCGCAGCGGTTGTCGCAGCCGTCCTGGATCTTGAGGAGCGCCCGGGCCCGGAAGAAATCCCCGCCGGGGCCGCGTTCCGCGGGCGCGGCGTCCGTGCCGCCCTCAGCCATTTTCCGCGCCTCGCCGCGCCGGGCGAGGGCGAGCACTTTTCCCGGGAGGCCGTCCTTTTCGACGTTGGGGACGACCAGGACGACCCCGGGCGGCGTCCCGGCCCGGGCCAGGGCCTCGCCGGCGCCGCAGCCCGTAACCACGATCTTGGCGGCGGGATTTTCACGGCTGATTTTCTCGAGGAACCGTCGGACGTCGCGGTCGGCCCGCGCCGTCAGCGTGCAGGAGTTGACGACGACCAGGTCGCTCCGGGCCGGGTCATCTTCGAGCCACAGGCCGCCCGTCCGGAAGGCCTCGGCCCAGGCGAAGGCTTCCGCCTGGTTGACGCGACAGCCGAAGTTCCGGATGGAGAAGGAGGGCATCGCGGCAGGTCAAGACTTCTCTCGGATCTTCGCCGAGCTCGCCTCGACGCCCGCGGCCATCTTGGCCCGGTGCTCCAGGAGCTTCTTCCGGAGGCCCTCGTTCTTGATGGCGAGGATCTCGACCGCGAGAAGGGCCGCGTTCGAGCCGCCGTGCTTGCCCAGGGCCACGGTCGCCACGGGGATGCCCTTGGGCATCTGGACGGTGGAGAGCAGGGCGTCCAGCCCGGCCAGGGCGGCGCTCTCGACCGGAACGCCGATGACCGGTTTCACGGTCTGCGAGGCCACGACGCCCGCGAGGTGCGCGGCCTTGCCGGCCACGGCGATGAAGACCTCCGCGCCTTTCGCCTCCGCCTCTTTCACCAGCCTGAGGGTGCGCTCGGGCGTCCGGTGGGCCGATGTCACCTCCAGGGTGAACGGAACTCCGAATTCCTTCAGGATCTTCAGGGCGTCCTCGATGACCTCGAAATCCGACTCGCTGCCGAGAAAGATGGTCACGTTCATGCGGCTTCCTCCCTGATGGCGCCGATATCGCGGCGGTAGTGCATGGCCTCGAAATAGATCCGCCCGACGGCCTCATAGATCTTTTTCATGGTCGCGTCGAGCGTCGCTTCCGAGGCGCAAACGCCGAGGACCCTTCCCCCGCTCGTCGTATAGATCGCATTCTCGAACTTCGTCCCGGCATGGAAGACGGTCACGCCGGGGATTCCCTCCGCCTCGGCCAGCCCCGAGATGACCTTTCCCTTTTCGTAGCGGACGGGGTATCCGCCCGAGGCCACGACGACGCAGCCGGACGGATTCTCCGACCAGCGGGCCTCGGTCTTGAGGATGTTTTCGTCGACCGCGGCCGAGAGGAGCTCGACGAGGTCGCTCTCCAAGCGGAGCATCTGGGGCTGGGTCTCCGGGTCGCCGAAGCGGCCGTTGAACTCGAGGACGTGCGGCCCCCGCTCGGTGATCATCAGGCCGGCGTAGAGAACGCCCTTGAACTTCCGGCCTTCCTCGAGCATGCGGGTGACGGCGGGGTGGATGATGGTCGTCATGACGTCGTTGAAGAGCTTCTCGTTCATGAACGGCGAGGGCGAGATGGCCCCCATGCCGCCCGTGTTGGGGCCCTTGTCGCCGTCATAGGCCGCCTTGTGGTCCATGGCCGAAACGAGGGGCTGGACCCGCGTCCCGTCGGAGATGACGATGAAGGACACCTCGCGGCCAGGCAGGAATTCCTCGATGATGATCCGCTGTCCGGCCTGACCGTATTTCTTCTTGACCAGCATGTCGGCCGCCGTTTCCTCGGCCTTTTTCTCGCCGTGGCAGACGACCGCGCCTTTGCCGGCCGCCAGGCCGTCGGCCTTGATGACGAGCGGGAAGCCGAACTCGCCCGAGCGGATGATCTTCTGGGCCTGGTCGAAGGCGTCGACGATCTTGAAGCGGGCCGTTGGGATCTTGTGACGCTCCATGAACTGCTTGGCGAAGACCTTGCTCCCCTCGATCTCGGCCGCCTTCTTCGACGGGCCGAAGATCTTCAGGCCGCGTTTCTCGAATTCGTCGACGATGCCCATCATCAGCGGGATCTCGGGGCCGACGACCGTCAGGCCGATCTTCTCCCGCGAGGCGAACTCGACGAGCCCGGCGATGTCCGTCTCGGCGATGGGGACGTTTTCCGCGACCAGCCGGGTGCCGCCGTTGCCGGGAGCGCAGTAGACTTTCCCGGCGTTGGGGCTCCGGGAGATTTTCCAGGCCAGGGCGTGTTCGCGCCCGCCGGAACCGACGATCAGGATCTTCATGGTCTCATCCTCCGTGCTCGAGAGATGCCATGCGCCCTCAGCTTCCGACGACGCGGCGCAGGTTGTCCGCGAAAAGTCCGGCGTAGGCCTTGTCCGGCACGGCGCTGGCCACGATCCGGGCCGCCAGCGGCAGGGCCTGGTCCGGCGGCAGGCAGAATTTCATCGTCAGGAATCTCCCCCGGTAGCGGGAGATCTCGTCCTTGACCTTCCGTCCCCGGATGATGACGTCGGCCATGAGGCCGGAGAGTTCGTCGAAGTCCTTCTCGGTCATGCCGAAGCGCGTCATCTCCTGGACGCCCAGGCGGATGCCGCTCGACTCGAGGAAGGTGGCGTCGTCCGGCAAGGCCTGGTAATTCGTCAGGATGTTGTTGTCCTCGAGCCGGCGGGCGATCTCCATGCCGGGCCCGAAGGGCTTGACGCGGATGATGACCTGGTGCGTCTCGGTGAAGCCGTCCGCCTCGTCCCCCTCGACCGGGACGCCGTGGGCCTTGAGGGCCTTGGCCAGGGCCTTGGCGTTGGCCCGGACCTGATTCTGGAACGGCTCCTTGAATTCGTTCATCTCGTAGGCGGCCATGAGCAGGCCGAGCAGGGTGCCCAGATGGTGGTTGCTCGTCGAGCCCGGGAAGGCCCGGGTCCGGATATCGAGCCAGAGCGGCCGGAACGGCGAGTCCTTGGGGAAGTTCCCGGCCACCAGGCCGCGCTGGGTGCCGAAGAAGGTCTTGTGGGTGCTGCCGGTGACGAGGTCGGCCCCTTCGGCCAGGGGCGCCTGGAACGCGCCGTAGAGCCCGAGGACGTGGGCCATGTCGTACATGAGGACGGGTTTCGTCTTCCAGTCCCGGACGATGTCGGCCACGAATTTGACCGGCTCGCGGTAGAGGAACATGCTCTTGCCGAAGACGATGAGCTCGGGCTTGTTTTGGGCCAGCAGGTCGCCGAGCTTGGCCAGGTCGGGCTTGTACGGGTTGTCGCGGAGGACCGGGAAATTGAGGACCCGCTCCTTGCCCGTCTCCGGGTCCTCCTCGACGAAGTTGAAGAGGGCCCCCATGGGCTGGGAACTGAGGTGGCCGCCGTAGATGAGCTCGTTGTTCATGACCAGCCTCATCCGGCGCGACGGCGCCGTCTCGGCCTTGCCGCGGTTGATGAACTTGACCATGCCCTTGAAAACGACCTCGTTGGCCATCTGGCCGCTGACGGGCCGCAGTTCGACGTCCGTGCAGCCGAAGTACCGCTCGAGCTCGTGTCGGGCTTCGATCTCGACGTCCCGGATGAAGTCCGTCCCCTGGTAGAAATAGACTTCCTCTCCCTTCATCGTCCGGTGCTCCGCGTACCGGCCGCAGGGATCGGCGATCTCGCATATCTTCACGAGGAAGGACGGCGTCGATTCCGAGGGGATGAGGTTGAAGCATTCCTTCTGGCGCCAGGCGCTGTTCTGTTCGATCCGCGCCGCCAGGGCCTGTGTCTTTTCATAGAACGATGACATGTGACGACTCCTCAGTGTTCGTGGTGTGTTATTTGAAGTTTGCGTCTTCGATATCCCTGATCTTCTGGACCCGGCGGGCGTGCCGGCCGCCTTCGAACTCCGTCTCGAGCCAGACCGCGACGATCGACAGGGCCAGCTCGAGGGTATGGGTCCGGCCGCCGAGCGTCAGGCAGTTCGAGTCGTTGTGCTTCCGGCTCATTTCCGCCGCATAGACGGTCGGGCACGGCGTCGCCCGGATGCCCTTGAACTTGTTGCCCACGATGCCCATGCCGATCCCCGTGCCGCAGACGAGAATGGCCCGGTCGCAGGCGCCTTCGACGACGCCCCGGGCCGCCCGGGCGCCGAAATCGACGTAATCCACGGATTCGCCGGGGCCGCAGCCGTAATCCTCGAAGGCGATGCCCCGCCCGCGCAGGTAGGCCGCGACGCCTTCCTTGAGATCGTATCCCGCGTGGTCGGAGGCAAGAGCGATTTTCATCCCGGACTCCTTTCCGTCCCGGCCTCCCGCCGAACAAGTCCCGCCGGGGAATATCCGCCGGTCAGTCCCGGGCCGGCGGGCGCTTGGCGACGGCCATCTTCCCCTCGGCCATCCGGGCGGCCTCGGGCAGGACTTCGAGCGCCTTGATCACGGCCGGATCGCTTGTCCGGGAGACTCGGGTGCCTTCCTCGAGGCCCCACACGGCGCTGGCGATTTCCCGCTCGAGCTCCCTGCGGATCTCCTCCTCGGCGTCCTTGAAGGCCTTTTCGTCGATCTCCGCGCCGCGTCCCTTCAGGAATTTCCGGAAATCATCGATGACGGCCGCGTTCACCGGGAAGGGCCGGCCGACGAGGATCTTCCCCGAGCCGGCGTTCTCCGAGCCCTTGGGGTCCTGCGGGAAAACGAGCGTCCGGCCGAATTCCGTCTGGTGCTGGACGAGCTTCCGGGCGTAGGCGAAAAAGGCCCCGTTCAGGCGCAGGCGGCCGGTGTACGGCTTGAGGAGGGAATCCACCTTGTAGTCGGGGGTGATGCCGCCCTGGCCGAGGACTTTCCGGCCGTGATCCGTGTACTTGATCTCGCGGCTGTCCTCGGGCGCCCGCTTGGTCATGAGAAGATAATCGTCGATCTGGCTGTAATCCCTCTGGATCGAACGGCCGCTCGGCGTCAGGTACCGGGCGATGGTCAGGGCCGCGGCGGCGTCCGGCGCGAGCGGGAAGACCGTCTGGACGAGCCCCTTGCCCCAGGAGTCCTCGCCGACGATGAGGCCGCGGTCATGGTCCATGACCGCCCCGCTGACGATCTCGGAAGCGCTGGCCGTGCCCTGGTCGATGAGGATGACGAGCGGCAGCTTGTCGTACCGCCCTTCGTGCTCCGTCCTGAACTCGTGGTCATAAACCGGATTCCGGCCCTTCATGCTGACGATGAGCGTCCGGGAGGGGAAGAACAGGCCGGCCACGTCGATGCATTGGACGACCGGGCCGCCCGGATTCATCCGCAGGTCCAGGATGAGGCTCTGCATGCCCTGCCCCGAAAGCTTGGCCAAGGCTTCCTCGAGCTCCTTGGGAGTCTCCTTGGCGAAGGCCCGGATGAAGACGTAGCCGACTCCGCCGTCCAGCATGAAGGAGTACGAGACGCTGTAAAGGGGGATTTCCTCCCGGGCGATGGTCAGCTCGAGGGGCTTGTCCAGCCCGTCGCGGACGATCGTGATGGTGACCTTGGTCCCCTTCTCGCCGCGCAGCTTCTGCATCGCGTCGTAGCTCGAGATGGGCACCGTGCTCTCGCCGTTGATGTGGGAAATGACGTCGCCGGGCTGGATGCCCAGGCGCCAGGCCGGCGTTCCCTCGATCGGCGAGATGACCACGATCTTGTCGGCCTGCTTCTGGATCTGGATGCCCAGGCCGTAGTATTTCCCCGTGTAGTCCTCGCGCTGGCGGGAGAAGCTGTCGGGGTCCAGAAAATAGGAATGGGGGTCGAGCGTATCCAGGGTCCCCCGGATGGAGGCATAAGCGAGCTGCTGTTCCTCCAGGGGCTTGTAGTACTCCGCCTCCAGGACCTTGGCCATGGATTTGGCCTTGTCGACGGCCGCGTCCCACTGGTCCTGGTCGTGGGAAGGCCTCTGGAAGAGAAGCAAGGCGATGCACGCGAGGAAAAAAACCCGCTTTTTCATGGCTTTATCAAGCATTTTATATTATCAAACCGTTCCATCAAAGTAAAGGAGCCGAAAGCCCTTCGGCCATCGTCCGGCCGGGAAGACATCGTTGAAGGGGCTCATCGCGAGCCCTCCGGGCCCGGCGATCCGGCCAAGCCGCCTTGACTTATCCCCCCCGGGCGGCTATAGTTGCCGTAGCGGATTTTCGGCCGCGGAAGACCCATGTTCGGAAGCATCGGACCGACGGAACTCATTCTCATCTTCGTCATCGCCCTGCTCGTTTTCGGCCCCAAGAAGCTGCCTGAAATCGGCAAGTCCGTGGGCAAGGCCCTGGGGGAATTCAAGAAGGCTTCCGAGGAAATCAAGGGCCGCATCGAGGAGGAGATCCAGGCCTCGGAGATCCGGGACATCCATAAGGACCTCAAGGACGGCGTCGAGAGCCTCAGGGACGGGATCACGGGCCTCAAGGACGAGGTCGGCCGGGCGACGGACGTTTCGGCCCCCCCGAGCCCCGCCCCCGAAACCAAGGAATTGCCGCCGCCCGATTCCGGAGCCGCCGCGAGCTCTCCGGCCGCGCCAGCGGACGGCGCAGCCAAAAGCGAAGATCTTGTGAAGGAAACGGTTGCCAATGAGATTCGGGAAGGGCCCAAAATCTCCGGATGAGATGACCTTTCTCGAGCATCTGGAGGATCTCCGGAAGCGGCTCTTCTACTCTGCCATCGCCATCGTGGCGGGTTTCGTCCCCTGCTGGATATTCTCGAAGCAGCTCTATGCCGTCCTGGCCCGGCCCGTCACACAATACCTTCCGGCGGGGACGAAGCTGGCCTTCACCACCCTGACCGCCCCCTTCATGCTGTACCTGAAGACCGCCTTCATGGCCTCCATCTTCTTCACCTCGCCCTTCATCTTCCTCCAGGTCTGGTATTTCGTCGCCCCCGGCCTCTATCAAAAGGAAAAGAAATACGTCGCTCCCTTCGTCATCATGACGACAGGCTTCTTCATCCTCGGCGCCTGCTTCGGCTATTTTGTCGTCTTCCCCTTCGCCTGCCGCTTCTTCCTGAGCATGGGCAAGGATTTCCAGCCGGTCATCACCGTCGATCAGTACTTCGGCTTCTCCCTAAAAGTGCTGCTCGGCATCGCGGCCACCTTCGAAACGCCGACTCTGGTCTTCATCCTTTCCAAGATGGGTCTCGTGACCGCCGGGTGGATGATCAAGAACTTCAAGTACGCCGTCCTCGTCATTTTCATCATCGCCGCCGTCATCACCCCCACGCCCGACTGGGTCACCCAGAGCATCGTGGCCGTCCCGATGCTCATCCTCTACGGCCTCAGCATCCTCATCGCCCTCATCGTCGGAAAAAAGAAGGACAAGGCTGAAGCTCCCCGGGAAACGCCGGCCGGCTAAATGAACGTAAAAGAACGAGTCATCCTCAGACGTGTCCCCGCGTACGATCCGGACTTCATCCGTCGCGTCATCGCCGAGGGGATCGACGAGCTGGGAATGGGCGGCCGGATCAGGGGCCGCATCACCGTCAAGCCCAACGTCGTCATGTCCCATCCGAAGATGACGCCGAGCGCCTTCACCCGGGCCGAGTTCCTGGACGGGCTCCTGGCCGCCCTTGAAGAGAGGGCGCCGGGCGCGCCGCCGATCGCCGTCGCGGAAAAGTGCGGCGCGGCCATCCCCACCTCGCGGATGTTCCGCCGGGCCGGCTACTACCGGCTCAGGAAGAAGCATCGGATCAGGCTGCGGCCGATCGAGGAATCCCGCAAGCGCCGAGTGCCGCTCGCCAAGGGCAAGATCCACTCCTCCATCCGGACGAGCGTCGAGATCGCCGACCGCGACTTCCTCGTCTACGCCCCAAAGCTCAAGACCAACTCCCTCACCCAGGGGATGACGGCGTCCATCAAGCTCAACGTCGGCATCCTCTGCGACCGCGAGCGGATGTGGAATCACAATTACAACTTGGACGAGAAGATCGTCGATCTCCTCGAGGTCGGCCGCCCGGACCTGATCGTCACGGACGCGATCGAGATCTCGAGCGGCGGCAACCATCTGACCCAGCACGGCCGGCCGCTGGGCCTGGTCATCATGGCCACGAACCCCGTCGCCCACGACGCCGTCTGTGCCCACATCCTCCACCTTGATCCCGAAAAGATCGACCACGTCCGGCTGGCCCACGAGAGAGGCTACGGTCCCATCCGTCTCGAGGACATCGAGATCTCCGGCGACATCGGCCTCGAGGAAGTCCGGGAGAGGACGAAGGACGTCGAGACGGCCTTCATCCACGCCGACGACCTGCGGGCCAATATCAAGATCCTCAGCGGCGAGCCCTATTGCCGCGGCGGCTGTCACGGCGTCTTCATCGACTGGCTCTACATGATCCGGGACCGCAAGCCGCGGCTGTGGGACAAGCTTCCCGAGTGGACGGTCGTCATCGGCAAGTACAAGGGCGACGTCCGGGCCAAGCGGGTCATGATCATCGGCTCGTGCTCGGAAATCCAGGGCAAGCTCGAGGCCCGGCGCAAAGGCCGGATCCGCGGCTGCCCTCCCAAGCATAAATCCATGGTCTTGTGGTTCTTCCTCAAGGCCGGGGTCGTCAATCCCCTCTTCCGCCTCGACCTCATCTGGGACGCCTATATCTGCCTCTTCTTCTCCTGGTGCAGGAGGCTCGTGAAAGGACGCTTCTGAGGCCATGGACGGACGCCTGATCATCCGGAACGAGCGCGTCGAAACGGCGGAAAAGCTCGTTTCCGAAAACCCGGCGACGCTCGGGCCCGCCGGCGAGACCGGCCTGGCTGGCGCGGTTCTCTGCGAGGAGGCCGTCCGGGCGGCCAAGGACGCCTTCCCCGTCTGGCGCGAGATGCCGCCGCGGCGGCGTGGCGAGATCTTCAAGCGGGCCGAGAGGATCCTGGCCCGCCGGGCCGAAGAGGCCGGCCGCCTCATCGCTCTCGAAAAAGGCTCGCCGTACGCCGAATCGCTGGCCGTCGAGGTCTTCGGCTCCCTCCAGGCGCTCAACTATTACGCCGGAAACCAGGACCGCCTCCTTCGGCCGCGTCGCGCCAAACAGCACGTCCCGCTGTTCTACAACAAGACGAGCTCCTTCCATTTTCACCCGCTCGGCCCGACCCTGATCATCTCGCCCTGGAATTTCCCCTTCCTCATCCCCATGAGCGACGTCATAAGCGCCCTGACTGCCGGGAACACGGTCGTCCTCCGGCCGTCGACGACGACGCCGCTCACGGCCCTGCTCCTCGGCGAGATCTTCCTCGAGGCCGGCCTGCCGCCGGGCGTTCTCAACGTCGTCGTCTGCCGCGTCCCCCGGGCCGAGGCGATGATCGTCCATCCCGACATCCAGACCGTCATGTTCACCGGGAGCGTCGGCATCGGCAAGCGGATCATGGAGCTCTGCAGCCGGAACCTGACCAACCTGACCCTCGAGCTCGGCGGCAAGGATCCCATGATCGTTCTCCGCGATGCCGACCTCGAGCGGGCGGCCCGCGGCGCCGTCTGGACCGCCTTCATGAACTGCGGCCAAAGCTGCGGCTCCATCGAGCGGGCTTACGTCGCCCGGGAGGTCGCCGAAGGCTTCACGGCCAGGGTCGTCGAGCTCACGAAGCAGGTCAAGGTGGGCAATCCCATGGAAGCCGGCGTCGACATGGGGCCCATGGCCAACGCCGGACAGCTCAAGGTCGTCGAAGAGCACATCGCCGACGCCCGGGCCAGGGGCGCCGCCGTTCCGGTCGGAGGGCGGAGGATCGCTTCCCTGCCCGGGTACTTCATCGAGCCCGCGGTCCTGACCGGCGTCGATCATTCGATGAAGATCATGACCGAGGAGACCTTCGGCCCGACCCTGCCCATCATGGCCTTCGACTCGCCCGAGGAGGCCGTCGCCCTGGCCAACGACAGCCGCTACGGCCTGACGGCCTCGGTCTGGACCCGCGACCGGCGGCAGGCCGCCTGGTTCGCGGAGCGGCTCGAGGCGGGTTCGGTCACGGTCAACGACCATATGTACTCGTTCGTCGAGCCCCGGGCCATCTGGGGCGGCATCAAGCAGACCGGGATGGGCCGCTCGCACGGCCCCTACGGCCTCCACGAGCTGATCAACATCAAATACGTCAGCCTGGACTTCTTCCGGAAAAAATCCCAACTCTGGTGGTTCCCCTACGACAGGAGTCTGGCGAGCATCCTCGAAAAAGCCGTGGTCCTTTTCCACGGCTCCGCTCTCCGGGACAAGCTCCGGGCCGCCGTGGGGCTCATGGCGGGCTGGCCGAGGATCAAGGCCACCAGCCCCCTCCTGAACTACATCAAAGCCCTGCCGAGGATGCTGAGGAAATGAGCGGGAAGCCGAGACTTATCGGTTTGACCGGGACCAACGGGGCCGGCAAGGGCGAAGCGGCGGCCTATTTCATGTCGCGCGGCTTCGCCTACCTGTCCCTCTCGGACATCCTCAGGGACGAGCTCCGGGCCCGCGGCCTGGAAGTCAGCCGGGACAACCTGATCCTCACGGGAAACGAGCTCCGCAGGGAGTTCGGGCCGGACGTCCTGGCCCGCCGGACGATGGCCCGGGTGACCGGGCCGACGGTCATCGACAGCATCCGGAACGTGCGCGAGATCGAGTATTTCCGGACGGCGGGGAATTTCGTCTTGCTCGCCTTCGACGCCCCGATCGAGATCCGCTTCGCCCGCGTCTCGGCCCGGGGGCGCGACGAGTCCGCGGCGACGCTCGACGAGTTCCGCCGGAAAGAAGACCAGGAGAGAGGCGGCGGCGAAGCGGCCCAACAGCTCGAGGCCTGTTTGGCGGCGGCCGATCATGTTATCATCAACGATGGAACGCTCGAGGACCTTCGCCGGAAACTGGAGAGCCTGCTATGAAGACCGTACGCACGTCCAAGGACTCATATTATCTGGGCATCGCCAGGGAGGTGGCCAACCGGAGCACATGCTTCCGCCGGTCCATCGGGGCCATCATCGTCCGTGACGACCAGATCGTCTCCACGGGATACGTCGGCTCGCCGCGCAAGACCAAGGACAGCCTCGAACACGGCTTCTGCCTCCGCGACAAGCTGGGCATCCCGCACGGCCAGCGCTACGAGCTGTGCCGGAGCGTCCACGCCGAGCAGAACGCCATCATCAACGCCGCCCGGGCCGGGGTCAGCCTCCTCGGCGGAGACATGTACATCTATGGCAGCGCGCCCGCCGACGGCAAGCCCATCGACGCCTTCCCCTGCTTCATCTGCAAGAAGATGATCATAAACGCCGGCCTCAACCGGGTCGTCTGCTCGACCGAGGACGGCCGGAACCGCGTCTTCACGATTGTCGACTGGATCCGTGACTGGCAGGAGCGCGACATCGTCGACGACGAACATCAGTACGGGAAGAAAGGATGATCCCGCGACGGCGCGCCAGGGGCGGCCCCCTGGCCCTTTTCGCTCTCTCCTTTGTCGTTTGCCTTTCAGCCTGCCGGGAGCCGTCGAAAGCGGCGGACGCCGGCGCCGCGGCGGCGGGTCGCGAGGTGGGAGTTCTCGAGCTCCTCGGCCTCGAGCCCTCGGCCGAATCCCTCGACTTCGTCGCCAATAAGACCCAGTTCCAGCTCCATACCCTGCTCACCGAGCAACGCCACCCGAAGACCTGGACCCTGGGCGAGACGATCCGGACCGATACGCTGGCCGGCCTCCGCATGCTCTCGGCGGTCGACGAGGACATCCGCGTCAAACTGGACGCGATGGCGGCCGACACGTCGGCCCTCGACGCGGCCGCGGCGGCGGTCGAGGCGGCGATCCTGGCCGGGAAAAAGATCTATATCTACGGCTGCGGCGCGACGGGCCGGCTGGCCAAGCAGATGGAGAGCGCCTTCTGGCGTCCGTTCTGGAGACGGGCCAGAGCCGACCCGGGCCTGTGGCCCAAGCTCGCCGGCGGCCTGTCGCCGGCGATCGAAGACGCGCTCATCGGCGAGATGACGGGAGCGGACCGGGCCCTCATCAGTTCCCTCGAGGGCTTCGAGGACCTTCAGCTCATCGGCCGCCTCCAGCTCGCCGACAGGGGGATCGGCAAGGGCGACGTCGTCATCTGCGTGACCGAGGGCGGGGAAACCTCGTCGGTCATCGGGACCATCCTCGCGGCCCACGCCCAGTGGGCGGCGGAGCCGGGATACGACCCCGCGGCCAGCCGCAAGAATCTCTACTTCGTCTACAACAATCCGGACGAGAGGCTTTTGCCGTTCGAGAGGAGCCGGAGGGTTCTCGAAGAGCCCGGGATCACGAAGATCAATCTCACGACCGGCCCGCAGGCCATCACCGGCTCGACGCGGATGCAGGCGACGACGATCGAGACCTACGTCGTCGGCATGATCCTGGAGACCGCCGCCCGCGGGGCGCTCGGGCGCTTCCTCACGCCGGGCGAGATGGCCGGGCTCGGCTTCGGGGGCCCTGCCGGCATCGGCCCGAAGCTCACGGAATTCGCCGCCGTCCTCGGCGCGGCGCGGGCGGCCCTGCCCGCCATCGCCCGGCTCACGGACGTCGAGGCCGCGACGTACGCCAACGGACGGTTCTCCACTTATTTCGCGATGAAGGGCCTGATCACCGTCTTCATCGACAGCACGGAGCGAAGCCCGACGTTCCGGCTCTATCCCCTCGATACAGTCAACGAGCCGGCGCGGAAGTGCTGGATCCAGGTGTGGACGGGGGTGGAAACGCCCCGTCGGGCCTGGGCGGCGTTCCTGGGAAGGCCGTTCCGCGGCCTCGAGCCGGCGTTCTATCAGAAGCCCTTCGAGACGGAGATCGACGACCAGTACCTGCGGCGCGCGGCCCTCGAGAGTCTGAAGAAGGCGGGCGACGAGCAGCAGGACCTCTATGATTTCTCCCTCTCGCCGGATAATCTCGCCAAGCGTGGCCCGAAGCCGGGGGACCTGGGCGTCGCGGTCGTCGTCGCGGGGGAGGAAGGCGGTATCGGAGACGAAGGGAGCGGCTTCCGGAAGTTCATGGATCTCTTCGCCGGGGACGGCCTGCGCCTGGGCGTTCTGCTCATCACGGACGAGGCGGGGAGCGGCGGCGCGGCCCTAGCGGCGGAAGAGCGGGTGCGGCGGCTCTTCAAGGGCAGGCCGGAAGCGCTCACGGTGATCCCGGTGCGGATCGCGGCGGGCGGCGGGAGCGGCAGCGGTGACGGCGGCGGAGATCCCTTCGGCCTGAAGGGGCAGATCGCGGCCAAGATGCTGCTCAACGCCCACTCGACGGCGGTCATGGCCAAGCTCGGCAAGGTCGTCGGGAACACCATGACCAACGTCAGCCCGTCCAACCTCAAGCTCATCGGCCGGGCCACGTATCTCATCCAGTCCCACGTCAACGACGCGCTGGGCCGGAGGGCGTGGATCGAAGCCCACGGGCGGCGCGGGGCGGTGTCCTACGGCGAGGCGAACGCCGTCCTGTTCGATTCCATCGCCTACCTCAAGGACAGGCAGAAGGAAGCGGGGCAGACGGCCGAGGTGGCCTTGTCCATCATCCGGATTCTGGAATCGCTCAAGAGGCGGCAGGCTGTCCCGCGGGACGAGGCGCTCGGGATCGTCCGGACCACCCCCCTCTCCGATTATCTCAGATAGCCCTCAAAGATAGAAGATGGGGTCAAATCTACGCAATGCCAGTTTTTATATCGAAGGCTGTTCCTTTTCTCCTTCTTTTTTGAGATCTTGATTCTCTGCCGCTCGTCTTTTCCTCAGGACGAAGACATCGCCGTCCTTCGTGGGATATGTGGAGATAGCATGGCCAGGCAGCTCAGAATCGAGTATCCCGGAGCTTTCTACCATGTCACCTCTCGGGGAAACCAGAAGCAGCCCACGTTCCTTTCCGACGAAGATCGTCACTATTTCTTGAAGTGCCTCGGAGATGCCTATGATAAGTTCGCCTCGTTCATTCATGTCTATTGCCTCATGGAAAATCATTACCACTTGCTTATCGAGACGCCCGGCGGGGACCTGTCAAAAGTCATGCATTCCATCAACACGACCTATTCTCTCTATTTCAATAAGAAGCATGACCGGAGCGGGCACCTCTTTCAGGGCCGTTTCAAGGCCATCCTGATTCAAGCTGAGGAATATGCACGGGAGGTCGGTCCCTACGTTCATCTCAATCCCGTGATTGCAGGCCTCGTTGACTCGCCTGAAAAATATGCCTGGTCCAACTTTCGCGAATACCTGGGGACTATGGCGCCCCGGCCCTGGACATCGACGTCCCTGATATTGAGCGCTTTTGGGGCAACCCCCTCGAAGGCGAGGCTGGCTTATTTTGAACATACGATCTGGCGGCTTAAGCAAAAACTGCCCGATCCGTTCAAAGCAGCGGAGCCGTTAGGTGTCTTGGGCACTCCCGAATTCGTCGAGCGCCTCGGGAAATCGTTCCCGGCGGCACGGAGCGGAACAAATATGCGGGATCTCCCGCAACTCAGGAAGATCAAGCCCAGGCCCAAGATGGCGGATGTCATGGCCACTGCAGAAATATATTTCGGTCCGAAGAACAAAAACACGAGAAAAGCCGCCATCTTCATCACCCATAAGAACACTGATTATTCACTTAGGGAGATCGGACAGTTCTTTGGGATCGGGATATCCGGGATTACGGATGTATGCCGCAGGACAAGACGGGAGCTTCTGTCCAATGAGATGCTCGCTCGAACAGTTCAAGATATCGAAATGCGTTGTTTCGGATCATGAAAGGCCGACTTCCGGCGCAAGGCGGGGCATGACACACAGCCTGGAAACTGGCATTGCGTAGATTTGACCCCGTCTTGACTTATGGTTGGACGGGGGGGCCGAAGGTGTAGCACGGCGGCGCGGCCGGACGCGGCTTCCTCTTGGCCTTCGTCCTGACCTGCGGGTAGACGAAGAGCTCGCCGGCGTAGTTCCGCATCACGACCTGCTCGTCGTTGATCGATTGGAGATAGTTCGGGATGAGCGGAATCTTCCCGCCGCCTCCGGGCGCGTCGATGCAGTAGTACGGCACGGCCAGGCCGGACGTCCAGCCCCGCAGCCCCTCCATGACCTCGAGCCCCTTCTCGACCGTCGTCCGCAGGTGCTCCGTGCCGCTGACATAATCCGCCTGGTAGATGTAATATGGCCGGACGCGGGCCGCCAGGAGCTTCTGCATCAGCCGCTTCATCGTCTGCGGGTCGTCGTTGACGCCCTTGAGGAGAACGGTCTGGTTGCCGAGCGGGATGCCCGCGTCGGCCAGCATGCCGAGGGCCTTCGTCGCCTCCGGCGTCAGCTCGTCGGGATGGTTGAAATGGACGTTGACGTAGAGGGGATGGTACTTGCGCAGCATGGCCACGAGGTTTTCCGTGATCCGCTGGGGCAGGACGCACGGCACGCGCGTCCCGACGCGGATGATCTCGACGTGCGGGATGGCCCGGACGCCCTTGATGATGGCTTCCAGCTTGTGGTCGCTGAGCATCAGCGGATCGCCGCCCGAAATGATGACGTCGCGGATCTCCGGGTGGTTCCGGATGTACTCGATGCCGCTCTCGATGTAGCGGGGGTGGATCTTCGACGGGTCGCCGACCTTCCTTTTCCTCGTGCAGAACCGGCAGTAGGAGGCGCAGCTGTGCGAGACGAGGAACAGGACGCGGTCCGGGTAGCGGTGGACGATGGCCGGCACCGGCGAATCCTCGTCCTCGAGCAGCGGGTCCGCGTCTCCCGTGTTCTCCCGCAGTTCGGCCGGGTCGGGGACCATCTGGCGCCACATGGCGTCGCCCTTCTGCTTGATCAAACTGGCGTAATAGGGCGTGATCTGGATCTTGAAGACGCGGGCGATCCGCCGCACCTCCTCCAGGTCAAGTCCGAAGACGCGGGCGATCTCCTCGGGTTTCCTGAGACTGCCCTGAAGCAAATGTTGCCAGTTGTCCATCTCCGCAAGACTCCTTGCTCACCGAAAATATTTCGCGTAAATGACGCGATCGTCGCCGGGCTTGTAATACTCGGGGACCCGGGCGACTTCCTTGTAATCCAGGTTGAGGTAGAACTGCCGCGTGGGCTGGTACTTGGCCTGGGATGATGTCTCGATGATGATCAGCCGGCCGTCGAGCTTCCGGACCTCGGCTTCGAGCCAGCGGACGAGCTTTTTCCCATATCCGTGGCCCTGCTCGGCCGGCGACACCGCCATCCAATACAGGTCGTAGCCGTCCTCGGAGAGGGGCGTCGGGCCCCAGGTTAGATAGCCGACGACGTCCTTCCGCTCGTTCTCGACGACGACGATCCGGTAATCCTTCTGTTCGGGCACGTCCAGATAGATGTCGATCAGCTCCTCGGCCACGTCGATTTCGTCGGGCGTGAACATGTCGGTCGCCCGGATGAGTCCGAGCACGATCGGCTTATCGGACGGCTGCATTGGGCGGATCATTGGATTCCTTCCTGGCGAAGGCGTTCTGGAGCATCGTCTTCCAGAACGCGGCGTATTCGATCCCGGCCGCTTTCAGGGCCCGGGCGTATCCCGCGTTGAGGCTGATGTCGGGGTTCGGATTGACCTCGAGGATGAAGATGCGGCCCTTGCCGTCCATCCGGAAATCGACGCGCGCGTAATCGCGGCAGCCCATGGTCACGAACGCGTCGACGGCCACCGTCTGGAGCTTGCGGCGCAGATCGTCCTCGATGGGCGCGGGACAGACGGGCGGCGTCTTCTGGTAGAGGGGATGGTCCTCGAACCATTTCGCTTCGTAACCGCAGATTTTGGGCATGTCCTTGGGCATCTGGGAAAAATCGATCTCCGAGACCGGCAAAGGCACGACCCCGCCGTTTTCCATTACCGAGACGTTGAACTCGCGACCGTCGAGGTACGGCTCGACCAGGGCCGGCTGGCGGTAGTTCTCGAGCACGCGCCGGACCTGCTTCCGGAAGCTCTCGTCGTCGTGGACGACGGACTCGGGATAGATGCCGAGGCTGGCGTCCTCGGAATTCGGCTTGACGATGATCGGGAACTTGAGGTCGAGCGGCTGGTCGGCCTTGATCATGAGCTGGGCCGGAGCCGTCGGCAGGCCGCAAGACCGCAGGATGGCCTTGGCCTTGTGCTTGTCCTGGCAGAGGGCCAGCGTCCTCGAGCTGTTGCCCGTGAAGGACAGCCCCTGGAGCTCGAAGATGCCGGCGACGTTGGCTTCCCACTGCGGCCGTCCGAAATATCCCTCGCAGAGGTTGACGAGGAGCTCGGGATTCTCTTCCTTGACGCGGTTGAGAAAGTTGAGCAGGCTCCGCTGGAGCGGGATGAGCGTCGTCGGGATGCCCAGCGTGGTGATCGCCTCCTGGACCTCCTTGGCCATCCCGGCCACGGACTCCTCCGACATCCGTTCGCCCGTACCCGTGGGCCTCGGTTCGAAGGCGTTGAAGACGATCCCGACGTGGGACGAGAGGTTCATGCTCTGGCAGCCTGGACCGCCGGCCTCTCGGCAACCGCGGGCCGGACACGGGCCGCCGGGATGCCGCAGCGTTGCGCGGCCTCGTCCACGACCCTGTGGATCAGGTCCGAATAAGAATAGCCCGCCGTGCGGGCCGCCTTGGGAAGGCAGGAGTTGTCCTCGGGATCGGGCAGGATGCCCGGCAGGGGGTTGACCTCGAGGATGTTGGGCTCGCCCTTGTCGTCGAGCCGGACGTCGATCCGGCACCAGTCCCTGATCCGGAGCACGGCGCAGGTCCTGGTGACGAGCCTGTCGATCTTCCTCTTGAGATCGGGCGTCAGCTCGGCGGGGCACTTGAAGATGTCGAGCGGCTTGTCGGGCGTGTCCCAGATCCACTTGGCTTCGAAGGAATAGATCGGCGCGGCGCCGGCGGGCAGCTGCCCGTGGTCGATCTCGACGATGGGCAGGACCTCGAAGTTCGGGGCATTCCCGAGCACGCCGACGGTGAACTCCCGTCCGCTGAGGAAGCGCTCGACGATCGCCGGCTGTTTGTAGAGTGCGAGGACTTCGTTGGCGCGTTCGTGCAGTTCGGCGGCTGTCCGCACCAGCGAGTTGTTCTTGATGCCCTTGCTCGAGCCCTCGAAGAGCGGCTTGATGATGGCCGGAAGCCGGATGCCGCTCGGGATGTCTCCCGGCGACTCGATGATCCAGAAGGCGGGGTTCGGGATCTTGTAGTACGACAGGATTTCCTTGGCCCGGGACTTGTCGAGACAGAGGCCGAGCGTCAGCGGGTCCGATCCCGTGTACGGAATGTCGAGCATCTCGCAAACGGTCGGGATGTGCGACTCGCGGTTCGGCCCGAAGAGCCGCTCGGACATGTTGAAGACGAGGTGCGGACGCAGTCGCTTCAGTCGGGCGTAGGCTTTTTCGTCGGACTCGACGCGGAAAACCTGGTGCCGTTCGCGGAGAACCCCCTCGACGGCAGAAATGGTTTGGTCGGAATCACATTCCGCCAGCAGGTCAGGCGGCAGTGGAGGCTCGTCCTCCTCGTCCCTGCGTTCATCGGGGCGACGAAAGAGCGTCGCTTCCATTCCCGATTTCGAGCTGCAAAGCAATGCTACTTTCATCGCTCTTGTTCCTTCAACTGAAATTCTCGTAGGTTCCGATTGCTGTTACCAACGGAAAACCCCGGGTTGCGTTCTTCGCTTTTCTCCAAACGAATTTTCATTTTTATATATAGACCATTTTCACCAAATGTCAAGGCTTTTCTGCCCGATGACCACTTTTTTTTGTAGAGAAGAACTTTTCCCGCACCATTAGTGGTGGCTAAACGGACCGTTTGCACGGCCCGCTCGAACGGTCCATCGACCGTCGGGCACGCTGAAATAGCGCCGGGAGCGGGATGTCGCGCGGGAGAACTCATGGCCGCGGATCTTTCTCACATCACCGGAAAAAAACGGCCGTGACGAGGATGAAAAGCGGTATGAGGACCGCGCCGGAATAGGCCATATAGCCGAAGAAGCTCGGCATCTTGTATTTGTAGTTTTCCGCGATGCATTTGACCATGAAGTTGGGACCGTTGCCGATATAGGAGTTGGCGCCCATGAAGACGGCCCCGGCGCTGATGGCCTTGAGGATGAGCGGCGGAATGCCGACGTGCGCGCCGCCGAGGCCGAGCCCCTGGGCCAGCGCGAAGAAGGCGAGATAGGTCGGCGTGTTGTCGAGGAAGGAGGACAGCGAGCCCGTGGCCCAGAAGAACTGCCAGGGCTTCGTCATCCCCAGCTCCGCGGCCCGCGTGTTGAGCAGGGACAGGGCCGGGACCATGGTCACGAAGATGCCGGCGAAGAGGACGGCGACTTCGATGATGGGGTCGTACGTGAAGCGGTTCTCTTCCCTCAGCGTCCTCTTCGTCGTCACGAGCGACAGGACGGCCATGAGGATGAGCGTCGCCTCGCGCACGGGGAACGGCAGGAACATCGAGCCGACGATGCCGCCGACCCAGGCGAGGTTCAACATCCCCTTCAAACGGAGGGGCGTCGTGCGTTGGCGGTCCCGGATGATGTCCTTGATCGTCTCCCGCTCGTACTGGCGGCTGTCGAAAACGAAGAAGACGAGAAGGACGGCCCCGGTCATGAAGGCCCACAGCGGGAAGAGCCGCAGGGTCCACAGGAACGGAACGCCTTTCAGCAGGCCCATGAAGAGCGGCGGATCGCCGAGCGGCGTCAGGCAGCCGCCGATGTTGGAGACGAGGAAGATGAAAAAGACGGGAATGTGCGATGTGTGCCGGCGCTCGCGGTTGGTCTGGAGCAGGGGCCGGATGAGAAGCATGCTGGCGCCCGTCGTCCCGATGAAATTGGCCAGGACGGCGCCGATGAGGAGAAACGTCGTGTTGACCAGCGGGGTCGCCCGGATGTCGCCCCGGACGACGATGCCGCCGGAGACGACGAACAGGGCCGCGAGGAGAATGACGAACGAGCCGTAATCCTTGACGGAGAGAAGGAGCTCATGCGGATTGCGGATGAGGAACAGGACGGCGACCGGCAGGGCCCAGAGGCCCGCGACGAGCGCCTTGTTGCGATGCCGTTCCCAGAAATGCGGCGCCTTCAGCGGCAGGAGCGCGATGGACAGAAGAAGCCCCACGAACGGGACGACCGTCCACAGCGGCAGCGCGTGTTGAATATTCTGTTCAACCATAAGCTATGTATTCTAGAGCACGACCTTCCGGAAATCAAACGCGGGAAGCCTCGCGGCTCACGGCAGGAACGACGTCGAAAGATAGGAGGCCCGGACGGGGAGCTTTCTTCGGAGGGCCTTGCGTTCGATCGGCCGCAGCAGGGACCGGTCATCGCTCGGCGGCGTCTGGAAAAGGAGAGCGGCGCCGGCCTCGAACAGCGCTTCCAGGACGGGAACCGGCAAACCCGTCTCCACGTAGACGACCGCGCGCGAACCCGCCTCCTTGGCCGTCCGGGCGAGGGCCATAGCGGGATCGGTCCCGGCGCCGGCCTCGATCGTCCGGTCCGAGACATGGAGCCACGCGCCGCGCGCGGCCAGTTCGGTCAGGCCGGAAGCCAGCGGGCCGTGGTGATAATAAGCGAAATATCCTCCGGCGGCCCGGGCGTCCTCCGCGAGCCCCGCCAGGAACTCGAGGTCCCGGGCATGGGTCCGGTTCGAAAGATGAACGTCCATGCCGGCGGAGGCCAGGCGCCGCAGGGCGTCCGGCCCGAGGCCGCTCCCCTCGCCGGCTGGCCCGAGCGGGCCGTTCTGGAAATAGGCGAGGAACGATCGCGCGGCGCGGCAGGCCTTGAGCAGACGGGCGAGTTCGTCCTCGCGGGGCCGGGCCTCGTCCGACGTGTAGAACCGGACCCCCTCGCGGATCAGCCATTCGAGGCCGCTCGGCTCGAACCGCCCGGTGTCGATGAGGCTGACGCCGATGCCCTTCTCGCGCGCGGCCCGGGCGGCGTCGAGCAGGGCCTCGCTCTCGAACTGGTCGTCGCGGAGGGCGATGTCGCGGCCGAGCCGGACACGGTCGAGAAGCTCGTACGTCCTGACGACGTCCTCGATGCCTTTTTCCACGGGATGTTTGTCCATGATCGAAGCTCAAAATATACCATCCTGGTTGGAACCCGTCAAATGGAGGGCTCGCCTCATTGGCTTGAAAACGGCCGGGTTGTCGTTTATCATCGGGGCGAAGATTCATGGCCAAGGCAACCTGCGCGGTGCTGTTCTCGGGCGGCATCGATTCGACGACCGCCCTCTACTGGGCCCTCGAGCGCTACGACGAGGTCTTCCCCCTCACCTTCGACTACGGCCAGCGTCATAAGGTGGAGGTCCGGCTGGCCGGCCGGCTGGCCCGCAAGCTCGGCCTGCGGCAGGTCGTCCTCAAGGTCGACCTCAACCAGGTCGGCGGCTCGGCGTTGACCGATCCCGGGATCCCCGTCCCCCGCGTCGAGAAGCGCGCCCAGATCCCCGACGGCCCGCCGGCGACCTACGTCCCCTTCCGCAACGGAATTTTCCTGGCCCTCGCCGCGGCCTGGTCCGAGGCGCGCGGCGTGCGCGACCTCGTCTGCGGCTTCCACGTCCTCGACTCGCCCGACTACCCGGACACCCGGAGGGAGTTCGTGCGGGCCATGGAGCGGGCCATCAACCTGGGAACGGCGGCCGCCTTCGGCCGTCCGAAGATCCGCGTCCGCGCCCCCTTCGTCGGGCTGAGCAAGGCCGGCATCATCCGCCGCGGCCTGCGCCTGGGAGCGGACTATTCGTTCTCCGTCTCCTGCTACTCGGGACGCGAGGCGCCGTGCGGGACGTGCTCGTCGTGCCTTCTGCGGCGCGAGGCGTGGCGGGAGATCGGGCGCGAGGACCCGCTCGTCGCCCGTCTGCGAAAGAGAGGAAAGCGATGAGTTGGACGCTGAAGGTCAGAGACAGGTTCTCCGCGGCCCATTTTCTCAAGGGCTACAAGGGCAAATGCGAAAAAGTCCACGGCCACACCTTCCAGGTCGAGGTCGAGATCAAGGCGGGCGAGCTCGACGAGGCCGGCATAGGGTACGACTTCACCGAGATCAAAAAGAC
>Ga0315282_10002408_pt1 | contig 34557 bp, 25 predicted proteins | sample YL17G07_20_MG_FD_203693 | JGI IMG/M metagenome (GOLD analysis project Ga0315282, IMG submission 203693) | Sediment microbial communities from Yellowstone Lake, YNP, Wyoming, USA - YL17G07_20 | ecosystem: Environmental > Aquatic > Freshwater > Lake > Sediment | place: USA: Wyoming | collected...
ACGCGGAGGCGCTGACCCGCGCCGAGAAACTCCATTGGTGGCGCGTGTGGCCGGAGGAGATCGCGCCCGGCGGCGTGAGCACCCTCACCCTCGTCGGCGGTGCTCCTCTGCTGCAGGAGGGCGCGCAGTTGAAGCTTTCGGTGCGCGCGTCAGACGGCTCAACCGCCGGCGGCACGTTCGATCTCATCACCCCCGCGCTCAAGCTCGCGTACGCGGTTCCGGAGGGAGATGCGGCGCCGCCGGGCGGCAACTGGCGCACCCTCCTCGTGTGGCTGCGCAACGACGATGACCTCAACACCCTTCGCCTGCGCGACGTCAGCATCGCGGGCATCAAGTCCTCCGCCGAAATGCTGTGCGATACCATCGCGCCCGGCCGCAGCACCATCGTCCGCCTGCGGTTGAAAGAGCCGCTGCGGTTGCTCCAACCGCTCCAGTTGACCGCCCGGGCCCAGGATCAGCGCGGGCGCGCGGTCGAATGCATGGCGCCGCTGCGCGCGCTGGTGCCGCCCTTCCCCGTCGGCACCTGGGTCGGGCCGACCACCGATCCCGCTCACCTCGACGCGCTGGCGCGCATCGGCATCGACGGCCTCATCAACGGCGGCGACGAAGCCCATGTCAAGGCCATGGACGCGCTCCACCAGAAGTACGGCTTCGGCCTGTTGTCGCACTGCGGATGGGGGCCGGGTAATGTGCGGCCGTTCGTCCTCGACAACGTCGCGCCCAAGCCGTGGTGCCTGGTCCTGGCACTGATGGATGAGCCGGATTTGCACCGAGGCCAGGAGACCGGCAACCTGCGCTCATCGCTCTACACCTACCTCGGCGGCATCGAGGTGTGGCGACGCTGCACGGTGCGGCCGACCTTCGTCAACCTTTGCGATGACAGCAAGTTCGGGGAATTCGCGGGCATGACCGACATCCTCGGCTATGACGCATATGCCGTCGGCGCGCCCGGCATCGAGCTCTCGCACGTCGGCTACGCGCGCGACCTGGAAAGCCCGGCCTACTTCACCTGGGACTTGAAGCGCAATGCCGAGCCGTCACCGATCTGGGTCTGGGGCCAGGGGTACCACGCATGGGTTTACCGCTTGCTCGCCGGGATGATGATGACGGGCCAGCCGGGCCGCGCGATGGTGACGCCGTCGGAGTGCCGCGTGCAGCTCATCGAGCAACTTGGGCGCGGCGCCAAGGGCCTGTGGTGGTTCATCGCGCTCAGCAAGGAGGGCACGCGAGAGGCCTTCGTCAACGAACTCAAGGACGAGGCCGCGGAGTTCGGCGTTACCAAAGACCGCTTCCCCGCGCTCGTGGATAAAGCGATGGAGCCGTGGGACGAGCTGTGGGCGGAGCTGGGGCATCTCAACAGCATCGTGAGACAGATTCGTCCGCTGCTCACGTACGCCGATCCCTATCAGCAGTTCGTGCACCAGGTGCGTTGGACCGGCCGCGCCGACGTGGCGACCGTGGCCGGCGAGGACGCGCTCGTCATCTTCGCGGCGAACCTGAATTACTACCACGCGCTGCAGGGCGCGCTGTTCCGGCCGATCAACGGCTTATCGCTGACGGTCGAGCGGCCGAAGTGGCTGGCGGCGCGCGACGTCTTCGAGGTAACGCCCGAAGGCCCGCGGGATGTGAAATGGAGCGCCGAGGGCGACGCGCTCAAGATCGACGCCGGGATGCTGACGGATGTCAAGGTCCTCGTCGCCGGAGCGTCGCCGCAGATGCGCAAACGGATGACGGAGCGCGCGCTGGGGCGGTGATCGTTAGACCGGAGAATGCGGATACCTTGGCCGCTGATTGACACGGATCAGCGGGGATGAGACAAACGCGTAGAATGGTGGGGCAGCCGTCTCGGCTGCCAGTAAGCGAAGCCGTTCCTTGCAGGCTCTCTTCATCCTGACCTCGTCAGGCAAGCGCCGCTGCTGTCACGTCGGCCCCCGGCAGGTCTTGCCTCAGCCGCGCCGAAACATCGAGTGAAGACCCCGCGGCGGGAGGCGTGATGCCCCGCCGTTTTGCGTGGAGGCGCCCGTTGATTAAGCTCGTCACCGACATCCCCGGCCCCAAGGCCCGCGAATACCTTGAGCTATCGCGGCGCTACGAGCCGCGCTCGATGAGCGAGCAGCCGCCCGTGGTCTGGGCCACCGCCGAAGGGGTCTGGGTCACCGACGTTGACGGCAACGTGTTCCTCGATTTCTCGTCCGGCGTGTTGGTCGCGAATGCCGGGCATTCCCACCCGAAGATCGTCCGCGAGATCCAGGAGCAGGCGGGCCGCGTCATCAACTGCTACGATTTCGTCAACGAGTACCGGCCCTTGCTCGCGAAGAAGCTGGTCGAGATCACCCCGCCGAACCTCGATCGCGCCTTCATCTTGACCACGGGCTCCGAGGCGACCGAGGCGGCGATGAAGATGGCGCGCAAGTATACCGGCCGCAAGGAGATCATCGCGTTTCAGGGCGCGTTTCACGGGCGCACCTACGGCGCGATGTCGGCGGGCGGCAAGCGCAGCGGCAGCGGCACCCGCGGCTTCGGGCCGTTCGTGCCCCAGGTCTACCTGGCGCCGTATGCGTTCTGCTACCGGTGCGTGTTCGACAAGACCTATCCCGAATGCGACATCTGGTGCTTCGATTACCTCGATTGGTTCGTCGAGACCGAAACCGAAGCGGACATCGCCGCGGTCATCACCGAGCTCTACCAGGGCGGCGCGGGCTCCATCATCCCGCCGCCAGAGTGGATGGAGAAGCTCGACCGCTGGTGCCGCGAGCGCGACGTCGTGCTCGTCATTGATGAAGTGCAGGCATCATTCGGGCGTACCGGGAAGCTGTTCGGGTTCGAGCATTACAAGGTGACGCCGAACCTGCTCTGCCTCGGCAAGGGCATCTCGAGCACGCTGCCGGTCGCGGCGGTGGTGGGCGAGGCGCGCATCATGGATTCGCTCGGCCCCGGCTCGATGTCGAGCACCCATGGCGGCAACCCGCTCGGCGCGCGCGCTGCCCTCAAGAACATCGAGGTCATCATCGAGGAGAAGATGCCCGAGAACGCCGCGCGCCTGGGCGCGTATCTGGCGCGGCGGTTCGCGGAACTCGAGCGCAAGCACGAACGCCTGGGCGACTCGCGCGGCATGGGGTTGGTGTGGGGCCTCGAGATTGTCAAGACCAAGGCGGGCAAGGAACCCGATGCGGAGGCCGCGGCGCGTATCGTCATGGAGGCCTGCCGGCGCGGCCTGCTCATGATCGCGCCCATCGGGCTCTACGGCAACGTGTTGCGCATCGCCCCGCCGCTGGTGATTACCGAGCAGGAACTGGCGCAAGGCGTGGACATCCTCGACGACGTCCTATCCCGGGTGGGGTAGGAGAAGGCGTCTAACCACAAAGGCACAAAGGCACCAAGTCGGATAAGACTTGTTGATGGAGCACGGCCGTTTCCGAATCCCGATTTGTCGGGGGCCCCTCGGCATCCATAGCGCGCAGCGCGACGGAAGCTCGGCCGTGGTTTCTTCCTGAGTTTCCTTTGTGTCTTCGTGCCTTGGTGGTTCATCATTCTGTCCTTACGGAGACGTCAGTGATCAGGATCGGAGTCATCGGCCTCGGCACCTTCGGCGTCAACCATCTTCGCGCGTTCGCGCAGACCGCGCGCGAAGGTATCGCCGAAGCGGTCGCGGGCGCGGACCTCAACCAGCAGCGGCTGTCCGACATGGGGCGCCAGTTTGGCATCCGCACCTACACCGGCCATCGCGATATGCTGGCGCACGAAGAGCTGGACGCCGTGACCGTGGTGACGCCCGACTTCGCGCACCGCGACGTCACCCTGGACGCGCTCGCCGCGGGCAAGCACGTCCTGGTCGAAAAGCCGCTCGATGTCACCGTCGAGGGCTGCCGCGAAATGGTCGAGGCGGCCAAGACGAAAGGCCTCCTGCTTCAGGTTGATTTTCACAAGCGCTATGACCCGTACCACCTCGAGCTGGAGCGCCTGGCGCGCGAGGGCAAGCTCGGCGAAATCCTCTACGGCTACTGCCACATGGAGGATCGCATCGAGGTGCCGCGCGACTGGTTCCCGCAGTGGGCGCCCAAGTCATCGCCGGTGTGGTTCCTCGGGGTTCACTTCTACGATCTCGTGCGCTGGGTCATCAAGAGCGACGGCAAGAGCGTCTTCGCGCGCGGGCAGAAGAAGAAGCTCGCCAGCCTCGGCGTGGACACCTATGACAGCATCCAGGCGCAGGTCGAGTTCCAGAACGGCGCGGTGGTGACGTTCGACACCTCGTGGATTCTGCCCGACAAGTTCGAGGCCGTCGTCAACCAGGGCGTCCGCCTCGTCGGCACCGAGGGCATCATCGAGGTGGATTCGCAGGATCGCGGCGCGCGCTCGTGCTTCTCCGACGAGGGAATGAGGACCCACAACCTCGGTTTCCTGCGCGAGACGACCGACAAGCGCGGCAACACGGTGTGGCTCGGCTACGGCATCGAGAGCATCGCGGACTTCGCGCACAATGTCGCGTTCCTCAAGAACGGCGGCAAGCTGGACGAGTTGCGCGGGGTGTTTGCGACCGGCGCCGACGGCCTGGCCGTGACGGGGATCGCCTGCGCGGCGGAGCAAAGCCTGCGCACCGGGCAGAAGGTTGCGGTTTAAGAGCGTCTGGGAACATCCGTAGAGCATGCACATTGCGCAGACCTCTGCGCCCGCGGCGCATTTCGCAGATTCCGAGGCAAGCGCAGAGCAGTGCGGACACTGTCACTGATGTTCGCCGAATACTTGACGATGCACAGTGCTTGGTGGCGCAGCCGTCCCGGCTGCGAAATGAACTTGCTTGGCGGGCGAGACGCCCGCCCCACCACCATTCTCCCCTGTGCCGGATCGTCGATGCAGTGTGCGGGCGTCAACGGGGCTCGTTGACAACTGAAGGTCGCACGACAGTGCGCAAGGAGGGATGCATGTGAAACCGCAAGGACATCCCCCGCTTGATGTTGGGACTCTGGAGAAAGGTTGCGAGGAATTCGAGAGGCGCGAGCCAAGGGACGCGATGTACAGGGTCGCAAGGGATCTCGTTCAAAGATGGTGGCCCAATCCCGAGCGCGTCGCAGATGGTCTCGGCGTCTTACTACTGACCTGGAACCAGGCGTTCTACCGATACGGTGCTCCTGATTTCGACGCGCTTGAGAGCTTCCTCGTGCGGCAAGGCGAGACCCTGGAAACGCTCCGCCGCAGGAGTATCTTGGACTTCGGTACAATCGAGGAGGGTATTGCGCGCGGAGTCTTCGAGGGTATGCTCGACGCTCTCAAGGCGAAGAGGCCCGCAGGCTCAGGGTTCAGGCTCACTCCGGTCGGTACTGCCAAAGCACTGCACCTGATCTGCCCTGAGCTGTTCCCGCTCTGGGATGGGGCCATAGCGAAGGCGTACGGATGTTACTGGGGCACGTCGCAACGTGCGGCGAGTGCTTACATCGCCTTCATGAAAATAGTAGGAGCGCTGTTGGAGGCCCTGGGTAAAGAAGCCCCACTCGATGAGATCACGCGCCGCCTGAACGCGAGAGCCCGGTTCGAGAAGCCCCTGCTCAAGTTCGTTGACGAATATAACTACTCGCGTTTTACGCAGAGACCATCATGGATATAGCCGTTTTCACGAGAGCCCTGCGAAGTGCATCACTCGCCGTGTGCGCGATCTGCCGAAGGAACGGCGGACGTAGGGAGAACCGGGGTGGATGATCTTGCACGCGAATTGGGTGACGCGGTCACGGCCCGGGCCGATGAGGCCCGCGCCCTCCTCCTCGACCTGATCCGCATCCCCAGCACCGCTGGGGGCGAGACGCCGGTGGGCGATCTGGTCGCGCAACGCTGTCGAGAGATCGGCGTCGACGTGCAGAAAGTGCCAGTCCCGGCCGATCTCCGCGACGATCCAGACTACACCTTCGCCGACCAGGAGTTGAGCTACGACGGCCGCCCCAACATCGTCGCCCATCGCCGCGGCGCGGGTGGCGGCCACGGTGTCATCCTGCAGAGCCATCTCGACGTCGTTCCCGCGCAATCCTGGGCCGATGCGTTCGACCCAACGGTGGACGGCGACTTCGTCATCGGCCGCGGAGCATGTGATGCCAAAGGATCCGTCGTCGCCATCCTCCTGGCGCTGCGGGCGCTCGCGGACGCGAAGGTGCGCCTCAAAGGTGACGTGCAGGCGCAGTTCGTGATCGAGGAGGAGGTCGGCGGCAACGGCGCGCTCGCACTCATCAAGCAGGGCTATCGCGCCGACGCCGCGATCATCCTTGAGGGCACGAATCTGCAGATCCATCCCGCCAATCGCGGCGCTATCTGGTTTCGCCTGCGGGTGACGGGCAAGTCGGTGCACATGGGGCGCGCGCACGAAGGCGTGAACGCGATCGAGAAAGCCGCCGCGCTCTTCCCCGCGCTGCGCGAGTACGAGCGGCGCATCATCGCGGGGAGTGCGGGACAGCCGCTCTTCGAACGCTACGAACGGCCGGTGCAGGTCAACCTCGGCATGATGCGTGCGGGCGACTGGCCCTCGACGGTGGCAGGGGAGGCGGTGCTCGAAGGCGGCGTCGGCTTCCTGCCCAACAAGCCCATGGAGAGCATCAAGCGCGAGCTGCGCGAGGTGATCGAGGCCGCCGCGGACGACTGGACGCGCGCGCACTACGAACTCGATTTTCCCAAGCTGCACAACGATGCCTACGCGGATGACCCGAGCCATCCGGCGGTGCAGGCGCTCGCGGAGTCATGCCGCGAACTCGGGCTGGATTCGGAAGTGTACGGATGGAATGTGAGCTGTGACGCGCGGCTCTACCACCACCGGGGGAAGATGCCGACGATCGTGTTCGGGCCCGGCAGCATCTCCGACGCCCACGCGGCCGGTGAGAAGATCGACTTCCGACAGATCGTGCAGGCCGCCCAGGCGCTCGCGCTGATGTGCGTGAGGTGGTGCGGAGACGCGTAGGGCCGCGACGACGGGTGTCGGGCGGACCCCGATGGTTGTGGGATCTCTCCTCTCCCTTCCAGGGAGAGGACTAAGGTGAGGGTAGAGGGCCTCGCCGTCCACTGCGCCTACGGCGGCCAGCCCCCACCCGGCCCGCCGCCGCGCCCGGGCAGAGGACTAAGAGGCTGCCCCTTCGGCTGCGCTCAGGGAAAGCTCTGAGGGAACGCGAAGGGTGAGGGCAGACGGCCTCGCCATTTACCCTCACCCGGCCCGCCTTCGCCGAATGCGGGCCGACCTCTCCCTGAGAGGGAGAGGAGTTCTCTGCTCGCGGAATGATCTCCGTGTTGCAGGAGCCCGTATGGAGGACCAACAGCCCCATGTGCTCCCTCCTCTTGCTCGCAGTCGCACTCGCGATCCTCAACTGGCTCGCCGTGGCCAGGAAATGGAAGCTGGTCGAGTACGTTTCCAAGCCCGCTGTCACGCTCGCCCTCGTTGCCTGGCTGTGGCAGACCGGGAAGATGCATGGGCCGCTCACTTGGTTCGCCGTCGGCGTCGCCTTATCGGTGGCGGGTGATGTCTTCCTGATGGTGCCGCGCGACCTGTTCATCGCCGGGTTGGCCGCATTCCTCCTGGCACATCTGGCCTACATCGTCGGGCTCAACCCGACACCTCCGCCGGTAAGCGCGTTCACCCTTGTCGCGACGGGCATACTTGTCCTCATCGTCTCGTGGGCATACGCGCGGCTTAACAAAGGCCTGGCGGCGCGCGGTGCGGCCGCCCTCAGGCTCCCGGTCCTCGTTTACGCCATCGTCATCAGCCTGATGGTGCTCTCGGCCTTGGTCACGCTGATCCGTCCCGAATGGCACCCCACTCATGCGGCCCTTGTGGCCGGCGGCGCAGTGCTGTTCCTGATCTCGGACCTCACCCTGGCCTGGGATCGTTTTGTCGCGCCGGTCTCCCGCGCGGATCTCAAGGTCATCATCACCTACCACCTAGCGCAGTTCGGCATCTTGCTCGGCGCCGCGCTGCATTTCCGGCCGTAGCCCGGATTATTCATGCTGAGTTCAGACCCCGCACAGAGTGCAACCGCGAGCGCTGTGCGCCGCAGGCGCATTCCGGAGCACGGCGCAGCCGTGCCGCTGTGCGCTGCAAGCGCATTCCGGAGCAGGGCGGAGCCCTGCCAGGAATAATCCGCGCGCGATCTTGGCGCCGACTTGTCGGCGCTCCGGAATCCCGATGCATCGGGATCACGCGTCGTCGCTGCAGCGGCCGTCCCGCCGACGCGCTCGGCAGTATGCATAATCCAGGGTAGGCCATTCACCGCAAGACACAGGGCGAAGATTCGTTTGCTCGGCCACCCCAGGGCCCTGAGTTGGCCCCTTCTTGGGCGATGCGCGCGTCCTTTCCCACGCCGTGGATGTGGAATACATAAATGGGATGTAACTATGGAGTTTCGTGTATTAGCGCAACGTTGCCCTGATACCGCAAGGCGCCGGGCGCGCCTTTCCGGAGCGCGGCGCAGCCGCGCCAATGATGCGCCAGAGGCGCATTTCCGGAGCGTGGCCTCAGCCACGCCAAGACTCTTCCGGACGTTGGTTGCGCGGAGCGCAACTCCGGAGTGACACGGAGTGTCACCAGGTTCGTTCGGAAGGGCTCTGCGCCGGATGGGCCTGTCACTCTAATGTACGAACCTCGCTAGGGGATTATGGTGATTTGCCCGGATTGCAGAACCGAACAGCCCGACTGGGCGGACACGTGCGCTGAATGCGGGGCCGAGCTCTCGTTCCTGCGCGTACATCCGTGCCGCGTCGGCTTCACGATATGGGCCTGCCTGATCATCGGCCTGGGGCTGCTGGTTGACCTCTTCGCGCGCCTGCTCGAGCAGGCTTTGACCAACGAGCCCCCGGTCTTCGGCCGGCTTCAGGCGGCGGAACTCGCCCTCGGCGTCATCTTCAGCATGCTCGCGTCGAGCGCCTGGGCTGCCCTGCGAGACTTCGTCGTGCAGCGCCTGACCGGTGCGCGGTGCAAAGAATCGGCCGAGCGGTAGACCGCACGCGCTCTGCCGGCATTCCGCGCCTTCCGCGACTACCCGGTGATCTTCACCTGCTCTCGTGACCGGGGCCGGAGCGCCGCCACGCCTCCTCGCCAGGGAACCCTTCATGCCGCGCCGAATTACCGCCACATGAAAGCGGCGATTCTCCCCACACTCGTCTTGCTGACAGCGGTGAGCGTGGCTGCGGCGGAAACCGGTCCGAACCTCGCCCTCAGCCGCCCGTACACTCTATCTCCCGCGCCGAGCTACGCGCTGTGCACCGACCCCGGCGACGCGGTTCAACTGACCGACGGCACGTACGCCGGCCCCGACACGTTCTGGGGCCAGCAGGCCGCCGTGGGGTGGTCGGCAACGAACCCGGTTCGCATCACGGTGGACCTGGGCGCGGTGAAGCCGATCGCCGGCATCGCCTTCAGCACCGCGTCGCGCGTGAACGCGGGCGTGTACTGGCCGTCCGTCATCGTAGGGGTTAGCGACGATGGTGTGACGTATCACATCGCCGGCCAGATCCCCGCCGCGAGCGTCGAGGGCCAGGATCCCACGCAGGAATACCGCAAGCGCCTGCTGCTGACGGACCTGCGCACTCGCGGGCGGTTCGTGCTGCTGTTCATCGTCCCCGGAGGACCCTACGTGTTCGCCGATGAAGTCGAGGTGCTGGCCGGCGCCCACGACCCGAGCCAGGTGGCACTAACCTGCATTATTCATACTGCCAGGCGCGTCGTCGGGAGGACAGAGCATTTGCGCCGCATGATCGGACGCGGATTATTCATGGAGTTCGTTGTGCATCCTGCACATGATCTGAGATGGTCATGAATAATCCGGGCTAACCGGGCGCACCCTCACCGCGGCGGGCTTCGACGAGTACGTCGGCTTCGCACGGCAGCAGGCGCGGCTGGCCCAACAGTGCCGGCGCCTCGCGGACCGCGTAGGCGCGGAATCGCGTGCCGCGTCCGGAGGCGAAGATGGCGCCCTGACGCACCTGCGAGACGCCGCGAACGAGCTGAGCGCGCTCGCACAGCGCATCCCATCGCTGCCGCTCGATCCGGACCGCCTGGGTGATGCGCGGCGCCAACTCGCGTCGCTCTGCGCACAAGCCAATGCCGCGCTGCGACCCGGCCGTTCGTATCTCGTCTGGGACCACGACCCGTGGGCGCCGCTGTCGCCTTTCGAGTTCGTGACGCGCACCCGGCGACCGCTTGCGCGGCTCGACGTGCATGCAGCGTCGAACGAGTACTCGAGCGCAGCCATCACCGTGACCAATCTCACGTCGGCGCCGATGACGCTGAAGCCGCAGATCGAGAAGCTGCGCCTCGATGGGAATCGAGCCGGTGGGCGAATTGGGGCCTCGCAAGTCCCGGCGCTCAAGATCCAGCTCCGTCGCATCGAGTTCGTCGAGGCAGCCCATGGGCAACTCGTGGCCGATGCGCTGCCTCTGCTCGATGAGCGCGGTCTGCGCCTCGGGCCCGGCGAGACGTCGCAGCTCTGGCTGACGTTCCCCAAGCGCCGGTTGCCGCCGGGCGAATACCGGGGCCGCATCATCCTGGGCGCGAGCAACGACCGGTCACCGAGCGCAATCGAGATCGCCCTCCACGTCTACCCGATCGAGCTTCCCGACCAGATGCGGCTCCAGACTTACAATTGGGCCTACGTGACGACCTTCCCGTTGGTGCGTGGACTCGAGCGCGAGGCGGTCGCCGACCTCTTCGCCCACTACACCAACACCTTCGTGTTCTGCAACACCGATGTGCCCTGGCCGCGCTTCGACGAAGCAGGCAAGGGGAGCATTGACTTCACCGCGCACGACCGCAACCTCGCGCTGCACCGCGGCGCGCGCGAGATCTCCTGGTTCTGGAGCTTCGCCGACCGCGACCAGCCCGACGGCGGGCGCTTCGGCGCCGACTACCTGAGCCCGGAGTGGAAGGAGCGCTTCACCTGGTGGCTGCGGGCGTGGGTGGCGCACCTGAAAGCGCTCGGCTGCGGCTATGACGACTTCTTCATGTACCCGTTCGACGAGACGCTGTGCGACCGGTTCCGCGACCTCGCACGGCTCATCAAGGAGGTCGACCCGAGCATCCGCGTTTTCGCCGACCCCGTGAGCGCGGACACGCGTGAGCGCATTGAGGCCATCGCGCCGTACATCGACATCTGGTGCCCGCATCTCTTCACGTTCGAGGAGCGGCTCGCGGACGTTGACTTCATGCGCGCGCACGCCACGAGCACGACCGCCCCCGGCCGTGTCCCTCCCGCCGCCGGCGGCGGGACGAAGAAGCTCTGGACCTACGTCTGCAGCGGGCCGGCCAAAACGCTCTCGCCCCACGCCTACTATCGCCTGATGATGTGGAAAGCATGGCAGCGCGGCTACACCGGCTGCGGCTTCTGGGCCTATGCCGACGCCGGCTGGGGCGGCGACAACGCCTGGAACGACTTCGACGGCGCAAACCCGGACTTCGCCGCCATCTACACCGCTCGCAATGCCCCGCCGGGCGTGGCCCGCAGCGAGGCGATCATCCCCAGCAAGCGCTGGGAGGCATGGCGCGAGGGGATCGAGGATTACGAGCTGCTCGCCATGCTAGGCCAGGCCGTCGCGCGTGCCCAGCAGACGGGGGCGGTGGCACGGGCAACCGCCCTCCGCGCGCTGCTGAATTCCGGCGTCGAGTCGGCCCTTGCGGCGCCGGATGACCCCGCGGCCGCGGAGCGCGCGCGCCGCCGGGTGCTTCGTGCTCTCTCAGACGCCTCCTCCGGGGTAGCGCCATGACCCGGGGCGTCCGGGACGCCCACGCCGGCTGCCCGCCATTCGCACCAGGGCAGCAGGGAAGGTAGGTCGGGACGCCGAATCACAGGAAGACCATCAACGGTGGCCGCTCACCGCGCCGCGGGCGACGGCGAGGCGCGCATCCGGGTACCGAACCCGCTGGGATTTCCCGGTCCGCCTCGCACTCGTCGAACCCGCGACTCGAACCGCCGCAGTTGGGTCCTGGAGGTGTTCGGATGCATCGCGGTTCCTTGCTCTTGATTCTCCTTGTCTGCTGCCTGACCGCTGCCGTCGTCACCCCTACGCTGGCCGAGGGGCGGCGTACCTCCATCGGCACCGGGGCCGATGCGATCCCGGTGGTCATCGTCAGCGGCACCCCTTACGAGATGGGGCAGTCCTATGGCAGCCTCATGGCGAGTGAGGTCAACGCCTGTCTGACCGGCTATCTGGGCATGGCGCAGGACTACGACCCGGTCCGCTACTCCAATGCCAGCCTGGATGCGGCGTGGGCGGCGGTCGAGCCTTATGTCAACACGCGCTTCATCGAAGAGATGCAGGGGCTTGCCGCCGGGGCCGGCGTCTCCTACGACAAGATCCGGCGTGCGCACTGCGTCACCCTGGTGTCCGATTACGCCTGCAGCGGCGTCGCAGTGTGGGGCCCCGCCACCGCCAATGGCCACCTCTACCAGATTCGCAACCTCGACTATGAAACCGAGGCCGGCCTCCAGGACTACCCCGTGATCGCGGTCTACATTCCCCAGACCGGTTTGCCCCACGCGAACCCGGCCTTCGCCGGGTTCGTCGGCAGCATGGCAGGGATGAATGCCGCGGGCGTCGCGCTGACGGAGATCGGCGACACCCCCGGATCGGACTATCCCTTCAACCTCAACGGCATCCCGTTCTTCGTCATGTTCCGTGACATTCTCCAGGACTGCCATTCGCTCGATCAGGCGCTGGACCTCATCACCAATGCGGCGCGCATCAAGAAGTATCACTTCGTCTTCGGCGATGGCAGCCTGCTCGCCGCGGCGAAGATTCGGGCGCATGCGCCCAACCTCGACATTTGGACCGACAACGACCCGACCGACGAGCTCTATCCCAATGTCCGCCCGAATGTCGTCTACGAAACCATGGATAACTCCGCCGCGTGGAGTCACATCAACTCCAACTACGGCAGCTATGACCCGGACCGGATGATCGCGTTATCGCGGCTGGTTCGCTCCGCCGGCGGCAACCTCATGAACGTCGTCTACGACGCGACGTCGCTGGAGATGTGGGTCGCGTACGCCGAAGGAACCCAGGACGCGGCCGATCGGCCCTACGTTCACCTCAATCTGAACGACTACATCCCGGCGCAAACGGTCGGGGGCTACGGGTTCTACGAGGTCATCGGCAGCGGCGACGACCAGATCACGGTGCTCTACACCGGGGGCACCCACTATCAAATGGGCTACTGGCACGGGCGGCTGCTGCGCGACCAGGTGCGCGCGAACTCGGCGGCGGGCATCGCCGCGGCGGAGTCGTGGGGCGTGACCGAGGAAGTCTGGCAGCTCGCGATCAGCTCGATGTGGCCGTACGTGTCGCAGGAGTATCTCGACGAGATGCAGGGGCTGGCCGACGGCTCCGGGCTGCCGCTCGAGACGGTCTGGAAGATGCACGCGATCCCCGATCTCTCCGAGTACCACTGCAGCGCGTTTGCGGCAATGCGCGCGGCCACCGTCGACGGCCACTGCATCCAATTGCGCAACCTCGACTACGGGTTGGAGCTCGGCATCCAGAATCATCCATTGCTCGAGGTCGCCGAGCCGACCGGCCGCAACCGCTACGTCAACGTGACCTTCGCGGGCATGACCGGCTCCATCGCGGGCATGAGCTATGAGCACCTCCCGGTGAGCGAGATGGGCGACTCGTTCGACTATGACAACGAGACGCTCAACGGCGAGCCGATGCCCTTCCTGCTCAAGGACGTGCTCGAGCTCGCCCACAGCTACACCGAGGCCGAGAACCTGGTCGGCAACGCCTCGCGCACCAGCTCCCTGTGGTACACGGTGTCCGACCCCGAGGAGGGGCAGGCGGGGCTGATGATGACCTCGCCGACCATCTTCAACGTCTATCATCTCGGCGATGCGCCGGGCGGGGTCCTTCCCGCGCTGCCCGACGTCATCTACGGCGGCCACTACAACGACCGCCTCTACAGCGACCTCAGCACGAACTGGGGCAAGATCGATCCCGCGACCACGATCGCGATCTCCATCAATAACGCGATGAACTCCAACCTCATGAACGCGGTCTACGACGCGACGACGCTCGAGATGTGGGTCGCGTACGCGGAGGGACAGGATCGCGCCGCGAACCGCCCGTACATCTACTTCAACATGAACTACGGCACCCAGCCCGTGGCGCGGCTGGAGGCCTCGAACCTGCTCCCCTACCTCAACGAGCCGGTGAACTTCAGCGCCGCGAGATCCTCCCACCCGAATCCGAACCACTCCATCGTGAAGTACGAATGGGACTGGGAGAGTGATGGGGTCTACGATGCCACCGGAGTCACGGTGAGCCACGCCTACCCCGCGGAGGGAACCTATACCGTCACCCTGCGCGTCACCGACGACTTCATCCCCGGCAACACCGCCACCGCGGCGGTGGTGGTGGAGGTGTCACAGCATCCGGTCATCAGCAGCTTCCGGATCAACGGCGGCGCGGCGGTCACGACTTCGCTGGCGGCGACGCTCTCGATCGCGTGCGACCGCGCCGCGCAGATGCGCTTGCGCAACGGCGGCACGACGTGGGGTGACTGGATGCCGTACGCGACCACCAAGCCTTGGCAGCTCGCCGCGGGCCCAGAGGGGTGGCGGTGCGTAGATGTTCAAGCCCTCTCCAGCGCCGGTGTCGCGTCCTTCCGCGCGAGCGACCTCATCTTCTACGACACGGCCGCGACGTCACCGACAGGCAAGGTCGTCATCAACAACGGCGATGCCTGCACCACCAGCCTCGGTGTCACCCTCACCCTCTACGCCAAGGGCGCCACCCAATTCCGGCTCAAGAATGACTACGCGGACGCGTGGGGTCCTTGGCAGCCGTACGAGATGCTCTCGGCCGAGCCGTATTGCCAGACCAGGGCCTGGACCCTCGCCGCGGGCGCTGAAGGGCAGCGGGCAGTATATGTGCAGTACCGCGACAGCTTCGGCAGCCTGTCGGCGCCGCGCGTGGACACCATCTGCTATGACACCGGCAATCCGCCCACCGGCCGCATCCTCATCAACGGCGGCGCTGAGCTGTGTGACAGCCGGTCGGTGACCCTGAACCTGCGCGCGACCGCGGCCGCCGAGGCGCGCTTCCGCAACAGCGATGCCGATCCGTGGAGTGACTGGCGCCCCTACGCCGCGACCACAGCGTGGAATCTCGCCGCGGGCGGCAACGGGCCGCGCACCGTGTCCGGTCAGTTTAAGGACTTCCTGGGCAACGTCTCCGACATCGTGTCGGACTCGATCTGGATCGACACCGCGGCGCCCCCGGTGGGGCGGATCCAGATCAGCAACGGCGATGAGTTCACGCTGACCCTCGACGTCACCCTCACCATCAACGCCGTGGGGGCCTCGCGGATGCGGTTCAAGCACCGCTACGCCGACGACTTCGGCGCCTGGATGCCGTACCGGACGACGCTGGGATGGAGGCTGCTCGCCGGCGCGGACGGCCCGCGCGAGGTCTACGCGCAGTTCCAGGACCGGCTGGGGAACCTGTCGACCGTGGTCTGCGACACCATCTTCTACGATACCTTCACGGCGCCGAACCTGGTCTATTTCCGCATCAACAATAACGCGGCCACGACTGCGACCACTGCGGTGACACTCAACATCGCCGCCTTTGGCGCGGCGCAGATGCGCTTCCGCAACGGCGAGTACGGCTCCTGGAGCGAATGGCAGGCATACGCCCCCACCGCACCGTGGACGCTGTTCGGCGGCGCCAATGGCACGCGTACCGTGTACGCCCAGTGTCGCGACTACTACGGCAACCTGTCGCAGGTTCAGGCCGACGCGATCACGTTAGAGCAGTAGAACGCACCTCAAGGCGCGGAGCGCACGAGAGCCCTGACCGCTTCTCGGGCTTTCGGTCATACGCGAACCCGATTACCTTTGGTCGGTTGACGGTCCATTGCCGGTGACGCCGTCGGCTCGGGCCATATCATTGCGGGCCGAGCGCCAAGCGGGGCGCGATGCCGAGGTCCGACGGCCGAAGTCCGGATTATTCATGGTGATCTCAGATCCTCTGCGCTATGCATGACCGCTACCATGAATAATCCGCGACTGATGATGCGGCGCGGGTGCTACATCCTCCCGCCGACGCGCTTGGCAGTATGAAGAACCCAGGGTAGGACGATCGCGTCGTGTTGCGGCGCCAACGACCCGAGCGTTCGCGCGTGCGGCGCCGCCGTCGATATCGCCGCGGCGGTGCGACTGGATCAGCGGCTATGCCCGATTCCCCTGAGGTCGTCGTCAGGTACGAGAACGGAACGCGCTTTACCGCCACCTGTGACGGCTACACCGTCGCTACCGGCAAAGGCGATGACGGTGACACCCGCCGCGACGGCATGGCCCCGTCGGACTTGTTCATCGCCTCGCTGGGAACGTGCATCGGCCTCTACGTCGCCAGCTATTGCAGGCACCACGACATCCCCTGCCAGGGCATGACCGTCGAGCTCAGCCACGAAACCGAGCGCGCCCCATCGCGCACCACCAAGGTCATCGCCACCATCAACCTCGGCGCCGCCGTCTCCCCCAAAGACGCCGAAGCCATTCTCCACGTCGCGCGGCATTGCCACGTCCACGAGAGCATCGAGCAGGGGATGGAAGTGGCGATCGCGCTTGCGAGCAGCGACCTGGGGTGACTCGGGGGGCAAGGAGTGTAGTCCCGCAGGCGGGGACCCTCGAAGCCGGAGGTGCCGCACGAGGTGTCGATGGGCGCGACGCGCCGTGGAAGCGGACTCTACCTGCGCCCCGGTCCGGTGCTCCAGAAGCGGAACCAGCCGTGCTCGCCGATCATGACGTTGCCGACCTGCGCCTGGCAGGTGCGCACCATATCCACGCGCCACCGGCCTTGCTCCCGCACCATGTACATCGCGGCGCGCTGCTGGCTCGGGGCCACCCCGTCGCCCCCCTCGACCGTTACGTCGAGCGTGATCCTGGCCCCGCCATTCTGAGGTTCGACATCGCGCACGACGTAGATCGGCGATGAGTCTGCTCGCGGCGCCTGCTTCGCCATGTCCTCGGGCTTGATCATCTCGCGGCTGCGCATGGACAACAGGCGGTAGGCGGTCTTGACGTCACCCACTTGCTCGGCGCGCAGGTAGGCCATCAGGGTGGTGGTGGGCGAGGATCGGACGTGCCAGAAGTACCCCCCCAGAACGAGGACGACGGCAATCGCGACGATGGTTGAAGTCGGCAGCCGACGGCGGCGCCTGCGCTGAACCGGCTCGGGCTTCGGGCGAGGAGGCGGCGGCAGCGAGCGATAGCAGTGCCAGCACAGCCGGTCGGTGCTGGCCACCACCGTGCCGCAGTTGGGACACTCCCTCGGCTTTTCCGGCGTACGCGAACGCATGGTGCGTCACATCGTCTCGAGCGCTATCGCCGCGAGCCCCTGCCTGGCGGCACCCCTCGCATCCCGGCACGCCGGGACCCGGCAGGTTGCGCCGGTTATACTCTACTTGGTTCCTTCCATACCCGGCCGCTCGGAAACCATGGCGCGCGCTCGGAAGCCCGCCAAGCGCTTAGTTTCCACGCCGGCAGATGCAGCACCTTCTGGCGACCCAAAAACCGGCAGGTGGGCGGTCTGCCCCGCGCCCCATGCCCTGCCCGCTCCCGCCCTAATCCTCGCTCAGGGTCAGCCCTTCCCGCGCGATGCGGTAGTCGAGGTTCCTCGCCCCGCCCGCCGCCAGGGCCGCAATGACCGCGTCGCGCTTCTCCTGCGGCGCGACCGTGATCATGCACCCGCCGCCGCCCGCGCCGCAGATCTTGCTCGACCGCGCCCCCGCGCCCGCCGCCGCCGCCATCAGGGCGTCAATCCCTGGCGTCGTGACCCCCGCGGCAAGCTGCTTGCGGTTCTGCCACTCTTCGTCCACGAGCTCGGCGAAGCGGTCGAGATCCTTGGCGGCCAGCGCCTCCTGCATCGCGAGCGCGGTGCGCTTGATGGCGTGCATACAGGCGCGGTTGTTGCCCGAGTTCTCGATGTACGCTTTGAGCATGTTCCAGTTGCTGGTGCCCGAGAACCGGCTCTCGCCGGTGAAGCTCAGGATGACGCTGGTCTCCAGCAGGCGCAGGAAGTTCTCGTCGGTCACGACCGGCTGGCGCTCGTTGCCGTCCACGCGAAACCAGATCGCGCTCACTCCGCCGTACAGCGCCCCGAAGTAGTCTTGCTTGCCGGTGGGGATGCCGATGCACTGCGCCTCGATGTTGGCGCCCCAATCAATGTACCGGTCGGGGGTGAGGCAGCTCCCGTTGAGGCGATCGAGCGCGCCCGTGATGGCGATGAGCAGTGACGACGACGCGCCCAATCCCGAGCCGTGGGGCACCGTGTTGCGCGTGGTCAGATTGACGCCCGTCTTCGGCGCGTAGAACCGCACCAACCGCGCGACCAGGTCAAGCTCCTCGCCCACCGGCAGCGAGGCGACGTCGGGCGCGACGAGGCTCGCGCCGGTGTCCTCGGATTGGAGATGGATCTCGGCGTCCTGGCGCGCCTCAACCTTGACGTGGCTGAGCAGGCTGATGCCCATGTTGACCGTGAACCCGCCATCGAGGAACAGGCACAGTGGATGGATGTCGAGCGTGCCGCCGGCGAGATCGATGCGGGTTGGGGCGGTTGCGTGAATCGCCATGACAGGCCTCCCGAGAGGAATCCGTGCTTCCGACGTGCGGATAGCTTCCATGCCGCCGCATCGCAATCCTTGTGCCGGTGTAGGGCGGGCATACCCATGCCCGCCTCTGAAGGGGCTGGGATGACGCGCCCCGCGACCCGCATGCGCCGCGCTGTTGGCAGGGGAACCCGCTGCCGCATGGAACCATAACCCCAACCCGCAGAGCCTCTTGTGGGCCGGGCCTCTCTGTGCCCTCAGTGTGCCCTGGCCTACGTAGCCTTGCCTGCCCCGTTTACCCTGAGCGACGCTACGGCGAAGTCGAAGGGAGCAGAGTCGAGGGGGCGAAGTAGGCTCTGTGGTTAGACAATCGTCCCAGGAGGTTATGATGCGCATCGGATTCGTGACCCGCTATTCGCCGGAGCGAGCGGAGTTCGCCGGCAAGGCCGGTTTCGACGGCCTCGAGATTACCATGGGGGGCGGTCTGCCGTCGAAGCCTGACCTACGCCAGATCAAGGACACCATGGCCGCCAACGGCCTTGCCACCCTCACCGTCTTCCACGGCGAGAACTACGCCGCCCCCGACGCCGCCGCCGCGCGCAAGGCACGCTCGAACTTCGGCAAGGTGTGCGACATCGCTCGCGAACTCGGCACCAATGTCGTCACTCTCAATGCCTCGGTGCCGCGCGAGGTCTCGCTGGAGGACAAGTTCGCGCACTACAAGCGCACCTTCGGCGACCTCGCCAAGGTGGCGCGCGATAAGGGCTGCCTCATCGCCATCGAGAACTACCCGGCTGGGTTCGGCAACATCGCCTGGAGCCCGGCCAACTGGGAGCGCATGTTCAACGATCTGCCGACCGAGACCATCGGCCTCGAGTTCGATCCCTCCCACCTGGTGTGGCAGGGCATCGACTATATTGCCGCGCTGCGCCGTTTCGGCACTCGCGTCTATGCCTTCCACGCCAAGGACACCGAAATCATGGCCGAGACCCTGGGCTACGCGGGCATCTACGGTTCGGGGTGGTGGCGCTTTCGCATCCCCGGCCACGGCGATATCAACTGGAAGCGCGTGTTCACCGTCCTCGACGATCTCGGCTACAAGGGCGACATCATCATCGAGCACGAGGACCCGATCTTCTCCGGGGAGCGACGCGACGAGGGGCTGCGTAAGGGCCTCAAGTTCCTGCGGCAGTTCGGGGGGTGACGGTATCCGCAGATTTCACAGATTGGCGCAGATTCAAGCAGATCTGGCCCTTTCCCAAAATCCGCGTAACCTGCGGAATCTGTGGATAAGATTGGTTCCTCACGCCCACGGCCGGATGGCGTAATACGCCAGCGCGCCCAAGACCGCCGACACCGGCGGCGTCACCACCCACGCGAAGATGATGTTGCCCGCCACGCCCCACCTCACCGCGGACAGCCGTTTCGACGCGCCCACCCCCATGATCGCCGAGGAGATGACGTGGGTGGTGCTGACGGGCAGGCCGAAGTGGCTCGCGGTCTGGATCACGAGGGCGGAGGAGGTCTCGGCGGCGAAGCCGTGAATGGGCTGCAGGCGGATGATGCGCATGCCCATGGTGTGGATGATCTTCCACCCTCCGAAGGCGGTTCCGAGCCCCATCGCGACCGCGCATGCGAGCTTGACCCACCACGGCACGTCGAAGCTGCCGAGGTAGCCCCCGGTGACCAGCGCCATAGTGATGATGCCCATCGACTTCTGGGCGTCATTGGTGCCGTGGCTGAAGGCCATGAATGCGGCGGATAACAGCTGCAGCCGGCGGAAATGGCCGTTGAGCCGGGCGGGCACCGCCGAGCGGAATGTCCAGTACAGCGCGACCATCAGCGTCAACCCGAAGACGAACCCGATCACCGGCGATATCAGCAGCGAGCTGAAGATGTAGACGAGGCCCGAGACGTTCAGAATGTCAAACCCGCCGTGATACGCGACTGCGGCCCCGATGAGCCCGCCCACCAGAGCGTGCGATGAGCTCGACGGGATCCCTCGATACCAGGTGATGAGGTTCCACGCGATCGCGCCGAACAGCGCCGCCAGGATGACCGTCTGCGTCACTGCGCCGGGTGCGACAATGCCCTCGCCGACCGTCTTCGCCACTTTGGTCGAGATCAGCGCGCCGACGAAGTTGAGCACCGCCGCCATCACTACCGCGCGCATCGGGGTCAGCACGCGGGTCGACACCGAGGTGGCGATGGCGTTGGCGGTGTCGTGAAAGCCGTTGATGAAATCGAAGATCACTGCGGCGACGACGACAGCGATGGTGTGGAGTCTAAGCATGGGTTTGGGTCGGGTGTACCTTGCACTGTTCGGCGATGGATCGGTCTCGCTCCCCGCGCCTGCGGAGGCTGTCGCACAACTCGTTCCTGGAGGTGCTGGCGTCTTCGAGTCTGTCATTCAGAGCGAAGCGCGAAGCGTGAAGCGTGGACCTGTCCCGCCTGTCCCGAGCAACGTGGAGGGGAGCGGAGTCGAGGGAATCTCGGTCTCGTTTACCTTGAGCCCTGTCGAAAGGTGGAGGCACCGGTGCTGAATTAGCACCAGTTGTGCAACAGCCCCTGGGTTCCCCCACCGCCACCCCCGCGGCCGCGGCGTCCCGCCATGCCGGCGCGCTACGCATACTTCACGACCACGCTCTCGATGATGTTGGCGATGTCCTCGCATTTGTCGATCGCCATCTCGACGTGCTCGTAGATCTCCTTCCACTTGATGGCGTCCATCGGGGTCGCGGTCCTGAACAGCTCGGCCAGGGCGCGCCGCGACACGCGGTCGCCGTCATTCTCCAGGCGGTTGATCTCGATGCAGTGGTCGAGCAGGCGCCGCGGCCGCTTGAGGTCGTGCAGGCCGCCGACGACCTTGACGATCTCACTCGCGGCAAGCTCGAGGATACGCACCATGTCCGCCATGTAGCTCGCCGGCTTGCCCACGTCGTACAGAATCATGCGGTCCGCCGTCGCCTCGATGTAGTCGAGGACGTCGTCGAGCGTCTTGGCGAGGTCGCGAATGTCCTCGGCGTCGATCGGCGTCACGAAGGTCACATTGAGGCGCTCCATGATCTCGTGCGTCGTGATGTCGCCCTCGTGCTCGGTCTCCTCGATCAGCTTGTGCAGCTCCTCGGCGCGGTCGAAGTTCTCGACCATCTCGTGCAGGTAACGCGCCCCCTGCACGACGTTGGTCGCCGCCGCGTCGAAGAGATCGAAAAACTGCTCGTTGCGGGGAAGAATGCGCAGCCGCATCGATCCGTCTCCTTTTGCGCGCTCTCGCGCGCCCGCGCTGCCGACGATTGCGGCGCCCGCCGCGACGCGTGCGCCATTCGCTCGAACCCGCGCTACCCCATCGGGCCGACGATTTTCTCCAGCCGCTCGAGGTCCTCGATCGCGGCCTTGGCGGCTTTCTGCTCCGCTTCTTTCTTGCTCTTGCCTGCGCCCTCGCCCAGCAGGCGTTTGCCGAAGCGGACCTCGACCGCGAAGGTCTTGTCGTGGTCCGGCCCCTCCTCGGCGATGACGCGATAGACCGGGGGCTGCTTGTGGCGGCCCTGGGTCAGCTCCTGCAGCAGGGTCTTATAGTCCCGCCGCTGCTCATCCTGCTCCAGGACCCGCATTGGCTCGCTCAGCAACCGCAGCACCAACTCCCGCGCCGCCCGCAGCCCGCGATCGAGATAGGCGGCCCCGATGATCGCCTCCAGCGCGTCGGACAGCAGCGAGGGCCGATCGCGTCCGCCGCTCTGCTCCTCTCCCCGCGCCATCACCAGGAACTCGCCGAGTCCCAGACGCTGCGCCGCCTCGCTCAGCGTGACCTCGCTCACCACCGCGGCCTTGAGCTTGGTCAGCTCGCCTTCGGCCCAATCGGGGAAGGTATGATAGAGATGCTCCGCGACGACCTCCCCCAGCACCGCGTCGCCCAGGAATTCCAGGCGCTCGTTGCTCGGGCTCTGCTCGCGTTCGGGCCGGTACGAGCGGTGGACGAGGGCGGCCGCGAGCAGGCGCGGCCGGCGGAAGGTGAGACCCAGCCGCTGCTCCAACTCGCGGCGCCGTTCAGGTGTGAGATTGCGTAAGGTCATACTGTCCGCTTAGCCCGGATTATTCATACTACGCTTGAAGAGCGTGCATCCTACGTGCGATGCGTGCGCGCATGAATAATGCGCGTTAGCAGGCCTGGGATAAACTCCGATGCTCCAGGCGACAGGCGGTTCCCATCTGTAGGGCGGGCGTTCCCACGCCCGCCCCAAGGCGGCGGGGATAGAGCCTGCCCTGAGCGCAGCGAAGGGAATCCCCGCCCTACAAAGCCCGGACTTGCGGTCCTGAGGCGCGAGAGCCACTTTATCACACGCCGGTTGGATAGTCTCAGTGCCTTCGTGTCTTTGTGGTTACACGTCCTCCACCCAAGTCGTCAGCTGTCGCTAGTGCCAGTTCCGCAGATCCTGCTTCAGTATCTTGCCCGTCGCCGTCTTCGGCAACTGGTCGCGGAATTCGATCTTGCGCGGTACCTTGAACCGCGCCAACCGCTCGCGGCAGAAGGTGATGAGTTCCCTCTCGGTCACCGTCTTCCCCTCCGCCAGCGCCACAAATGCCACCGGCACCTCCCCCCGCAGCTCATCGGGCATGCCCACCACGGCCGCCTCCGCCACCGCAGGATGCTGGTAGAGCGCCTCCTCGACCTCGCGCGGATAGACGTTCATACCGCTGCAGATGAGCATGTCCTTCTTGCGGTCGACGATGAAGACGTACCCGTCCTCGTCCACGCGCCCCATGTCGCCGGTGTGCATCCACCCGCCGCGCAGCGCCTCGCGCGTCGCCTCCGGCTGGTTGTGGTAGCCCACCATCACGCTCGGCGCCTTGACCACGATCTCGCCGATCTCGTTCGTCCGCACCTCGCGATCGTGCTCGTCGAAGATCTTGACCTGGATTCCGGGCAGGGGCGGCCCGACGCTGCCGACCTTCTGCGGTTCCGGCCACGGGTTGACCGAGACCACCGGCGAGCACTCGGTGGGCCCGTCGCCCTCGAGGATGGGCACGCCGAACTCTTCCTTGAAGGCATGATAGATCTTCTGCGGCAGCGCGGCGCCGCCCGCCACGCAGTACTTGAGGTGCGTGATCGGCGGTCGCTGGTCGCGGGGGACTTGCAGCAGCATGGCGAACATGCTCGGTACCGCGCAGAACATGGTCACCTTATACTCGTACATCGCCTGCAGCACGGTGCCGGGCACGAAGCGATCGAGAATCACCACCGACGGCCCGTACCTGATCGGCAGCACCAGGAACACCTGCTCCGCGAAGCTGTGGAACATCGGCAGCACGCACAGGCACACGTCATCCGGCCCCAGCCCGATCACCCGATGGCAGGCCTCGGTGTCCCAGATCAGGTTGCGGTGGCTCAGCATCGCGCCCTTCGGGTGCCCGGTGGTGCCCGAGGTATAGAGGTACATCGCGACATCGCGCGTCAGCGGCTGGCTCTTGAAGTCGAGCGCGGTCTCGGGCGCCTGGGCGAGCGCGTCCGCGCCGGCCTTCATCATCTCGTCCCAGCGCTGGAATTTGGTCTCCGACTCGTCCATCGGCAGTATGATGCCGTGCTTCAGCTCGGGCAGGCGCTGCCAGATCTGGTGCAGGCCGGGCTCATAGCATGAGTGCGCCACGATCGCCTTGGCTTCGGCATCCGCGAGGATGTAGTGCGCCTCCTCGGGGGTGAACATGGTGTTGATGGGCACCGTGATCGCGCCCAGCTTCGCGTTGCCGTAGTAAGCGATGACGAATTCGGGGCAATTGAGCGCCCAGACCGCGACGCGATCGCCGCGCTCGATCCCCAGCTCGTGCATGGCATAGGCATAGCGATCGGTGAGATCCGCGAGCTCGCCGTACGTGATGCGATTCCCGCGGAAGAAGAGGCACGCGCGATGCCGGAAGCGGCGCGCGCTCTCGTCGAGCATGCGTCCCAGCGTCATGGTCACACCTCCTTGCGATTGTCGTCGGCCGCGTTCTTCTCTTTCGTCACCAGCCGCAGGCCGAGCTCGGCAAGCTGCCCCGCCTCGACCTCCGTCGGCGCGCCGGTCAGTGGGTCGGTGCCCGCGGCCGTCTTTGGGAAAGCGATCACCTCGCGGATGCTTTCCTCACCTGCGGCGACCGCCACCAACCGGTCGAAGCCAAAGGCGATGCCGCCGTGCGGCGGCGCGCCGTACTCGAACGCCTCCAGCAGGAACCCGAACCGCCGCTGCGCCTCCTGCGGCGGCATGTTGATCAGCCGCAGCACCTGCTCCTGCAGTTCCCGCCGGTGGATACGGATGCTCCCGCTCGCGATCTCGCTGCCGTCGAGCACCAGATCGTACAGCCGCCCCCTCACCGCTAACGGATCCGTATCCAGCAGCGGCAGGTCATCCTCCTTCGGGCTCGAGAACGGGTGATGCATCGGCTGCACCGCCCCGCCCTCCCCCAACGCGAACAGCGGGAAATCGGTCACCCACAGCAGCTTGAACGCATGCGCGCCGGCCAGCCCCGACTCCTGCGCGAGCTTGAGGCGCAGCGCCCCGAGGATCGCGCACGCCCGGTCGCGCTCATCGGCCGCAATCAGAAGCACGTCGCCCGGCTCCGCGCCCAGCGCCGCGATCAACGCGCTTTGCTCCTCCGCGGAAAGATACTTCGTTATCGGCGAGCGCAGCGCCCCCTCTTCGACAACCATCCAGATGAGCCCGGCCGCGCCGAGCTTGGTCGCCGCCTCGACCAGCCCGTCGAGCCGGGCGCGCGAGAACTCACCGCACCCCGTCGCCGCGAAGCCCTTGATAACCCGGCCCTGATCCAGCGCCTGGCGGAATACGCGGAACTGCGTCGCGCGGAAGCAGTCCGAGAGATCCTTCAGCTCCATGCCGAACCGCAGGTCGGGCTTGTCGGTGCCGAAGCGATCCATCGCCTCGCGGTACGTCAGCCGGGGGAATGGCGGCGTCACCTCGACCCCCGCCGCCCCCAGCGCGGCAACGGTGATGCCCTCGCTGACCGCAATCACATCCTCCTCCCCCACGAAGGACATCTCGAGGTCAATCTGCGTGAACTCGGGCTGGCGGTCGGCGCGCAAATCCTCGTCGCGCAGGCAGCGCGCGATCTGGTAGTAGCGCTCGACGCCGCTCGCCATGAGCAACTGCTTGAGGAGCTGCGGCGATTGCGGCAGCGCGTAGAACTTGCCCGGCTGCACGCGGCAGGGAACCAGATAGTCACGCGCCCCCTCCGGCGTGCTGCGGATGAGAAGCGGCGTCTCGATCTCCCAGAATCCCTGCGAATTCAAGTACCCGCGCACCGCCTGCGCCATCTCGTGACGCAGCAGCAGGTTGCGCTGCATCCGCCGCGTCCGCAGATCGAGCTGGCGGTAGCGCAGGCGCACCATCTCGTCCACCGGTTTGTCGCCGGCGATCTCGAAGGGCGGCGTGCGCGACACGTTCAGTATCTCCACCGCGTCCGCTCGCACCTCGACCTGCCCCGTCGGCATCTCGGGGTTGTCGGTGCCCTCGGGCCGGCGCATCACCTCGCCCTGCACCGCGATCACATATTCCGAGCGGATGCGCTTCGCCGCCTCGTGCGCCTCCGGCGCCCGCGCCGGATCGAACACCACCTGCACGATCCCCGAACGGTCGCGCAGATCAATGAACATCAGCCCGCCGTGGTCGCGCGTCGTCTGCGCCCATCCGGCCAGAGCCACGCGCTGCCCGATGTGCTCCGGGCGCATCTCGCCGCAGTGATGCGTGCGCGTCATCCGCCCGCCCCCGCCAGCGTCCTCGCCAGGTCCCCGAGCCCGACCTGCCTCTGCTCGCCGGTTGCCATGTCGCGCACCGTAGCCATGCCCGCCGCAAGCTCCTGCTCGCCCAGGATCACGACCTGGCGGCAGCCGAGCCGGTCCGCCTCCTTCATCTGCGTCTTCAGGCTTCGTGCCGTGTAATCCATATCCGCCGCAATCCCCGCACCGCGCAACTCGCGCAGCGCCCGCAGCGCCGCCTTGCGCGACCCCTCGTCGGCCGCCGCGATATACACCATGTCGCACGCCGCCGGCGGCGGCGCTCCTTGCGCCTCCATGATCAGAAGCATGCGCTCGATCCCGGCGCCGAAACCCATGCCCGGGGTCGGCGGCCCGCCCAGTTGCTCCACCAATCCGTCGTAGCGCCCGCCGCCGATGACGGTATCTTTCGCCGCGAGCGCGTCGTGGATGATCTCGAACGCGGTGCGCGTGTAGTAGTCGAGGCCGCGCACGATCCGCGGGTTGACCTGATAATCCAGCCCGAGATCCTTGAGGTGCGCCTGCAGGCCGTCGAAGTGCGCGCGGCATGCCTCGCACAGGTGATCCAGAATGCTCGGCGCGTCTCGCGTCAACTCGCGGCAGCGCTCGTTCTTGTCATCCAGGATGCGCATCGGATTGCGGTCGAACCGAACCTGGCACACTTCGCACAGCTCGGCCAATATCGGTCGCAGCGCATCTTGCAGCGCCCGGCGGTACACGGGCCGGCACTCCGGGCAGCCGACGCTGTTGATCTCGAGGCGGCCCCCGGCGATGCCCAACGCGTCGAGCAGGTGACGGCCAAGCGCGATCACCTCGGCGTCAACATCCGGCCCGGGCGCGCCGATGGCCTCGACCCCGACCTGGTGATGCTGGCGGTATCGGCCCGCCTGCGGGCGCTCGTAGCGGAATATCGGCGCGATGTAGTACAGCTTCTGCGCGCCGGGACGCCCATGCAGCTTGTGCTGAACGTACGCGCGCACCACCGGCGCCGTGCCCTCGGGCCGCAGCGCCATCGCCCGCCCGCCGCGGTCCTCGAAGACGTACATCTCCTTGGCGACGATGTCGGTCTCCTCGCCCACCGCGCGCGCGAACAGCGCCATTTCCTCGAACACCGGCGTGCGGATCTCGCGATACCCATAGAGCGCGCAGAGGTCGCGAAAGCAGCCCTCCAGTCGCTGCCAGCGAGGAGCATCTTCCGGAAGTATATCCTGGGTCCCGCGAGGGGCGGCGTAGCGCATAGTTGGGGAAACTCCCCCGGCAGCCATTTCTTCGTCGGGTTTGGCGAGCAATCCTTCACAGCCGTGCCGGACCCAATGTAGGGGCGACCTTTATGGTCGCCCACGCCTGTCCCCATTTCCCTTTGGTAGGGGCGGCCCTTGTGGCCGCCCTCCCTCCTTGGTCGAACGGTCGAACGGGTGGCCGCCTGCGAATCGTAGGGGCGCATCGGGATGCGCCCTCTTGTTGTAGGGCGGGGCTGCCCAGCCCCGCCTACCCGCACGGTGGGGCAGGTTTTCAACCTGCCAACCATACGCCTGCGTCCCCCTCCAGCCTGCTCGGCTAGACTCTGTGTGCTCCGTGGTCTCTGTGGTGAAACAGCTTTGTCTTCCCCCTCCCCCCCGAAAAGGAGTACAATTGCCCCACAGGGGCGCGCGCGCGGCCCGGCTGTGCACTCCCCCGGGGGCCGGTGATGTCACCCGTCACACTGCCGTATTCGCCGCCTCCGACCGCGGGCAAGCGCGGCCGCAACCGCAACCCGCCCCCAGAACGCACATGAATAACCGGTCCCCAAAATGAGTGGATTCTCTCGTGCCCGGCCCCGCCAGAACTGTCACCCTGAGCGGAGCGACGGCGCAGCCGGAGCGCAGTCGAACGGGTCTCGTCTCGCCGTGCTGGCGGAGCCCCGTCGTAAAATGAATGGAGACTGTCCCCATTAGCCCGCACAGGTTATTCATCTCGCTTGACACCCATCCGCGGAGCGCCTATTCTGTGATCAATGACCTGAACCGCCGCCATTCATCGCGCTTTTCGAGGCGCTGCTGGGTCAGGCCCTGACCGCGGGCAACCGCGGCCGCAACCGCAACCCGCCCGAAGACGGGAAATAATGACCTGTCCCCGATTTCTGCCCGTCATATAGTCGGATGGGGCCCCCGCGATCCAGAAGTGGGGCCTGACTGACATCAGCTTATCTGTTGGCTGGGTTTTATCTGTAGGCGAGAGGATTAGCGATGATCACGATGTTAAGAACTCACCCGATACCCCTGCTTGTGGCTAGCGTGAATTATGCCGCTGCTGCGATCTTGTTGGGCATTTGCATAATATCGTATTCAAGGACCAAGTCTCGAGTATACCTGGATTTCCTTTCTGTGGTATGTCTCTTCTTGGCTTATCTGATTGTGCTAGCTGTCACGAACGCGATTCACACAAGTAGGTTGATTGCACAGGAGGGCGTCAACGCCATAGATCATTTGCATCTACACACTTACGCAGGTTTCTCCCTCAGCATTCTATTGCTAGGTTCTGCTTGGTCGCTTTGGCGTAACTTCAGGCGCGAGCGCCATTGACCTTAGTCGGAGCGCTCGCGCATCCTTGGAACAGGATGTGCTTGTCAAATGGAGGGATTCCGGGGACACACGACTTGATTATTGACTGGCCCGGCCTGACAAACGAAGAACAGGGACAGCCTATCTGTCTCGGTTGACAGCCATTCGAGGAGCGCCTATGCTGTGATCAATGACTTATCGAGGTTCGTGCATTACCGGAAGGTCACGCAGGCTTTGCTGCGTGCCCGAGCGAACCTGGTGACGCTCCGGCGTCGCTCCGGAGTTGCGCTTCGCGCAACCAACGTCCGGAGAGTGTTTGGCCAAACACTCCATGATCCGTCGCCATTCATCGCGCATTTCGAGGCGCTGCTGGGCCGGCCGCTGACCGCGCGGAAGCGCGGGCGGCATGAAACAGGGGCAAGCTGGGATTACAGACATGACGCCACTGAAATGGCCTGACTCCTTCGTGCCACCGCCGCGAGAACCACCACCACCAGAGAAGCGGTCCTGGCTTCAGAGGTTATACGAGTTTCTGGTGCCAACCGAGGCACCCTGTCCCGGTCGTCGTACTGTGGTTGATTTCATCGAGGAGCAGCTTCTGGCGCGAGGACCGTCGGACCCAAGCCGCTGGGGAGATGACCCCCTGCGCGTCAGGATCGGGCAACTCGCATGCAAACTGATACGAGAGGAGTACGATTGGCCTAGTGATCACTTCCTGCCCGATGACCCCTTGGATGTGGTGTTCCTCGTCCCGTGGGAGGACATGCAATGGGTCGAGATGGCCATGGGCCTGACTATTGACTTGAACATAGACGCAGATGATGCGATAAGGATAGCCAGAGAGGCGACAACACTAGGCGACATGGTTGATACGATGATTGCACATCATCAACGACAATCGGGCAAACGCTGAGTTGCGTTCTTGGGGGGTGATTGGGGGGAAATGGGGACAGTATTCATTTCGATTGACGGAGTGGGCTGAGGCAGTGCGCATCGGGCATGCGACCAGCGAGCGAGGAAACGGGGACAGACACATTCATCCCCAAACCTGGGCCAAAGGGGCCGCGGAGAACGCTTGAACCGGGGAATTGAAGTGCGTGTCCCCGGGATTGCCCCGACGCGAACAGCAGATTCTTCGCCCCGTGTGCGGCGGTGTCCGCCGCTCCGGAGACGCGGCTGTGGCGCGATAGGATCGCGCCTCCGGAAGTGCGGCGAAGCTGCACTGATGCCGCGTCGCAAGTCGGGGGTCTGAATGACAAGGCGGCAGGCCTGGCGCGACCACCCGATCTCACCGCCCGGCCCTCCGTGTGTCACTCAGAGCGCAGCGAAGAGTCTGCTTGCAGCGAAAACAGGGACAGGCCATTTGTCTCGATTGACAGCCATTCGCGGAGCGCCTATGCTGTGATCAGGGACATGACCCGCCGCCATTCACGGCGCATTTCGCGGCGCTGCTGGGCCGGGGCCCTGACCGCGGGCAAACGCGGCCGCAACCGCAACCCGCCCGAGATGGGAGATAAGCAACCTGCGGCCAAATCCCCCGACTTATGCGAGCGCGGCTGGTAGAGTCCGCGGGGCGCACGTGGTATAATCACCCCCGATGGCAGACGCAACGACCGAGGCTACTTTATCCGCGCTGGAGGCCCTGGTCCAACGAATCGTGGAGGCCGTCCACCCGTTGCGCATCGTCGTGTTCGGTTCTGCGGCGCGCGGCGAGTTCGGCCCCGACAGCGATATGGACCTGCTGGTCGTGATGCCGGAAGGCACGCATCGCCTCGAAACCATGCAGTTCCTCCACACCCGCCTGTTTGGCATCCCCCTCGCGGTTGACATTCTGGTCGCCACGCCGCAGGATCTCGCTCGCCACGCAAACAGCCCCGGGCTCATTTACCGCACAATTCTTGAGGAAGGAAAAGAGCTGTATGTCGCTTGACGCCGGCTCGCCCGAGGCCTGGCTGCGATACGCGCGCAGCGACCTGGCGCTGGCGCGTCAGCCCGCATCGGCCGACGTGCTGCGGGAAGCGCTGGCCTTCCACGCCCAGCAAGCCGCGGAGAGGAGCATCAAGGCGGTTCTCGTGCGCTTCGCCGTTCCGTTCCCCAAGACGCACAGCATTGAGCGCCTGGTTGATCTGCTGCCGGCGGACGTTCCTCGCCCACCGGACTTATTGGCGGCGGCTCGATTGACGGCGTATGCCACGGTCTATCGCTATCCCGGCCAGGAAGAACCCGTGTCACCGGATCAGCTCGACGAGGCCCTGCGCCTGGCGGAGGCCGTGTACGCCTGGGCCCAGGGGCTGGTTTCAGGTGACGCGGCGGCAGCGTGATGGCCGCGGTGCACGCCGCGCCGAACCCCGCCCGAAGATGGGAAATGAATAACTTGTCCGCAATCTCCCCTGTGCCAGGCTGCGCTCGCCTCGTGCTTGGCCACATGGTGCTGCAATGAAATCATGTCCTCCGTTGTCTGCGTCACGTCTCGATTGGCGGCTTACCTGGAAACGTTGGCTCACGTGGCGGCGGGTCCTGGCCGCTGGGGTGCTGGTTGCGGCGGCAACCGCTGGATGTCATCACGACCGGGTAGCTCGCACCGATATGTGGGCCACCGGCGCACGGCAGGCCGTAGAGGCGGCCGTTAAGGAAGCCCAGTCATCGAAGGACGGCTACTGGGCCGTTCTCCAACTCAGTGATGCCGCCCAGGTCATGGCTAGGATAGACAAGAGCGCGGCATCGCGGCTCATCGCCGAGGCCGTTCGCCGCGCGGACTCCATCCCCGACCTGACTCGAGTGTTAACAGGCGCACGGACGATGGAAGGGGGGCTGGTGAGAGGTCAAGGGCGCATAGACGCCTTCGAGGTAGTCGGCAGAAATGCCGCGCGAATTGACCGCGAGCGCGGAGTCGAGTTGCTCGAAAGAGCGATAGACTTAGCACAGAATGCTCCGCCGGTTGAGGGCTTCGATCGTTCCGCCGTTATGGCGACGGCGGCCTCCGACATCGCCGACATAGAGCCTCAGGCGGCACTTCGGCAGGTACATCGGATACGTGACGCCTCTAGCCAGGCGCGGGTGCTGGTGGCGGCCGCGAACGCGTTCGCGAGAGCCGATCCCCATCTGGCTCAGAACACACTCGAGCGAGCGACTCGTCTCCTCGCAGATGCGGGCAAGTCCGCTGAAGCCGATGCAGCGCGCGCACAGATTACTGCGGCGCTGGCGCGCCGCTTCCCAAAGGCGGCGGTCGCCCTGCTGCAAACAGTCAAACGTCGCGACAACCGTGACTGGGTGTTGCTCCAGCTCGTCGAGGCGAGCGCGGAGCGTCATCCTAAGCAGGCAATGGACTACGCACGGATGATCCAGAATCCTAGAGCCGCGGCAGCAGCCTTCACAGAGTTGGCATCGGCCCACCCGCGCGATGCCGGGGGCTATCTTGGGCTGGCGGTGGCGAGCGTCAGGCAGGGGTTGGCCCAGGGACATTGGAGGGCGCCGATGTTGACGATTGACGACGTCAGCGCGGTTGCACTCACCCTTGCCGCGACCTCGCGGAAGAGTGAAGCGCTTTCATTGGTTCTCCTGGCGGCCCGAGAGACGCGTGCAAAGTGCCCAGCTGGGCTCGTGCGCGCGAGAGCACTGGTTCTTCTGAGTGGGGCGGCGTCGCAGGCGAACCCGGCCGTAGCCAGAGATCTGCTCGAAGAAGCACTCAAGGGCGTCAACCCTGATACGATTGGGGTTGATCTCCGCCTTGACCTTGCCGCGGGTCCTCTAGCCATCCTTGACCCCGGCTTGGCCGAGATCTGCGTACGCCGTGTCCCGCGTGAATCCAAGGCGGTGACGCTCTTTGAGATGGCGAAGTACGCTGCCGGAACTCGCCCTGCGCTGGCGCGGAAGTGGCTGGCGCAGGGCGAACGCCTGGACAAGTCGAGGCCTTCGCGCGATGATGGGGCGCTGTCGTCGCGGGCGATCGCCGAAGCAAGGCTGATGGCACACCCGCGCTACGCGCTGCAGACCGCGGCCTCCCTGCGGGATGGGCAGATTCGGACTATGGTCTACCTCGATACGGCACGGGCTTTTGTCGATCGCCCGCCGCGTAAGGTAGGCCCCGAGGATGCCCTTGGCATTTTGGCCGTGGTGGTCGGCGCTATGCCTGAGCCGACAACGGCGAGAGCAGGATAGCCAGGCCCAGGAGACCGCGGAGGTCACGGCGCTGGTCGGCCGGATTCTCACCGCAGGCAAGCGCTGGCGCAACCGTAACCCGCCCGAAGATGGGAAATGAATAACCTGTCCCCGATCTCGCGGAGAATGCTTGAACCGCCGAGCGCGCTGAAGACGCTGAAAGGCGCGCCGGCGCCGAAACGAGGGGAGATGGATAGGGCATAACAGGCGTCCGTCATGGGAGGGGAAGTGACTACTGGTCAGTCTTCAAGCAGCGGTAGGCGCTCAAGGACGAAGCGAATAGCCTTCTTTGCCTTTCTGATCCTCGTGATCTGCGGCGTGCCCATGATGATGATCGCTGGCTACTCTCCCTTGGCACTTCTGAAGGCAGGGATGCAGGCTACAGCGGACGAGATATACGTCCGGCTGACACGGATCGGTGTGAGCCTCGCCGACCTGGAGAGATGCACAAGGGTGAAATTTCCGAAGGGAACGAGGCTCCGTCATGCCGTGGTCTTTCGCTGGCTTGACTCAGATCTCTTCGCCCGGCTAGAGATGGACGACGCTGCATGCCAGCGGTTCATGGCTTCGCCACGATTCGCAGGCAAGTTCTCGTCCACTGATAGGCATGACATGACCGATGACCTCATGCGCCCACACGTCAGACTGTGGTGGTGGCGACCCGATGACATCCAGAAGTTCCGTGCCGCGGAGGACACGATCTGGCCGGATGGTGGGTACTACTATGAGAGGATCGAGGTCATCATCGGTTTCGATCAATCGAACACCCATGAGATATACCTGCGTTGGGTGAGCTCGAAATGACGTGGGGCGCTCAATGGCAGGGTGGATGGACCCGACAAGTGAGGGAATTCTGGGGACACGCGACTTAGTTATTGACGAGTCAGCGTGAATCGAACAATTGACAAGTTCAGCCCGGTCACTTCGGGGCTTCCGCCCACCTTACCGCGCCTGATCCCCCGGCGTGCCCCCGCCCAGGGGGCGGTCTGCCCCCACTGTACCCCCGCCGAGAGGCCCGATAGCTCGCGTGGGTGTGTTCGTCTTTGGTGGGGATCGTTGCGCATCCCCGGCGTAGGGGTCGGTCTCCTGACCGACCCGGAAACCCCGGAATGCGGGCCGGGGCGGAGCCCGGCCCCTACGTCACACGCGCATCCCAACTCTCCGTGAACACACCCATAGCGTCAACGGAACCTGCGGATTGCCCCGCCGCCCCACTGTCAGCCCCTCGCGCCGCGGACCAGAAATGTTTCACGTGAAACATTTGTTCCGCAGCGCCGATCTGGCAACCGCCGACGGACGCAGATGAACGCCGACGAGGGAAAAGGCATGGCTGGAGCGCCGCGCGGAGCCTATCCTCCATGTCGGGATCAATCGGCGTGTATCGGCGGCTTCGTAGTATTCAACAGGTCAAGTTTGACAGAGCGCTAGGCCGCCTGCCGGCCGCGGCGGTGCGCCCAGTGGAGGCCCGCGACGCCGATGATGTAGATCACCATCGCGCACGCGCGGACCATGCTCCCGCGTGGGCACGACACAACAGTGAG
>Ga0315282_10002410_pt1 | contig 34533 bp, 38 predicted proteins | sample YL17G07_20_MG_FD_203693 | JGI IMG/M metagenome (GOLD analysis project Ga0315282, IMG submission 203693) | Sediment microbial communities from Yellowstone Lake, YNP, Wyoming, USA - YL17G07_20 | ecosystem: Environmental > Aquatic > Freshwater > Lake > Sediment | place: USA: Wyoming | collected...
ATTTTGATAACTACTGAGTATTTATTTATTGTCCCGGTCCAATTATTTTGAAATGTCACTTTTTTAAATAGGAAAAGGTTGGGAAAATAATAATCATGAGAAATCGTTATTATGGAAAAAAATCGAACACATTGAGATGAATATTCGGGATGGAGAATGAATCCTCTAACGCTGGTCTTAATTGATCTTGGAAAAGACCAGGCAACATTTCCCGCATAATCATAGGATAAAGCATAAGCATCCTGTTTTCCGTTTCCAGTGGAGGTCCATTCATAAGGACTTCCATTTCTATCAGTATACATTAATTGACCATCGAGATAGAATTCAACTCGATTCATTCCACTCGTCCGATCATCAGCAACGACCCGATATACGATTTTCATATCTACAACGAATCGTTGTAGCATCGAACTTGTTGGAGACGTTCTGTCAATCAAAAGTCCGCATTCTTTTTTTTCTTCAATATTTCCAGCATTATCAATTGAATAATAATCAAGTGTTTCGTAGGTATCTTTCTTAATAATGAAGGGGCCTTCATATTTATTCCATTCATTCTCTGTGGCTAATTTATAATATGTAGCATTTATGCCTGACATATCATCAGTGGCATTCAATGTTATTGTTACATCGCTTATGTACCATCCGTTCATCCCCATGGTTCCATTTAATGTGATGATTGTGACGGGAGGTTGAGTGTCATTCCCTTCCCGATTTTCTAAGATTCCCGGTCGAAAAGACGACCACTTTTCAGCATTCATATTAAATCCAAAAGGACCTATGCTACTGATGAAAAAAAGGAAACAAATTGCACAAAAAAAAATCTTGGCAATTCCTTTCATTCTAATCTCAATATTAACATAATACTATTAATATTAATAATTTTCTCCTATTTTAATATTTTATAGATACTTTGTAATCAGTCCTTTGAGACAATTTAAGTTACAAAGCTTCAGTTTTATATAATTGACTAATCAGCTTTTGGCTAACGAGTCAGACCTTTGTAAAAGAACGGTAGGCCAGAGTTAAGTTTATAAACGCGAGCGGCTCAAGGGTCCCTGTGTGTCTCGCAATCCCTGGCAAAATCGTGTCCCTTGATGCAACAAAACAGTTCGCGACCGTTGATTACGGGGGCGGGACCCACCGTCAGGCCAACGTCACGCTTGTCGAGGTGCGGCTCGGTGATTACGTGCTCGTTCATGCCGGGTTCGCGATCCAGGTCATCGAGGAAAACGAGGCGAAAGAGACACTGAAATTGTTTCGACAGATGCTTGCGTTTCAGGGGGAGGGATAGTGTTTTCTCTGCAGGACAAACATCTTGCCGAGGAGATTGTGTCCCGGATACAAAAAGAAGATGTGCGCCTTCGGTTCATGCATGTCTGCGGCACCCATCAGGACACGCTCATGAAGAGCGGATTGGACTCGGTGCTTCAGTCCTGTGGAGTGACGATTGGGCAGGGGCCTGGTTGCCCGGTGTGTGTCACGACCCCCCGGGAAATCGAAGAGATACTTGTGCTCGCGCGGAAAAGAAAAACCATTGCGACCTTTGGGGATATGATCCGTGTCCCGGGAGAGACCGCTTCGCTACAGCAGCTGAAAGCAGACGGTTGCGATGTGCGTACCGTGTATAGTATCGATGATGCGGTGCAGCTAGCTGAAAAGAATCCCACGAAAGAGGTCGTGTTCATGGCGGTAGGGTTCGAGACCACGGCTCCGACCACCGCGTCGGTGTTGCTTCGAGATCCTCCGTTGAATTTTTCTGTGCTGTCGTGTCACCGGGTGATTCCACCTGCGCTCCATGCGCTCCTTGAGATGGGGGAGATAAAGATCGACGGATTCATCGAGCCAGGACATGTGTCCACGATCATCGGTCTACAGCCCTACGAATCCTTGTCCAGCATCTATCACATTCCTCAGGTCGTCGCCGGGTTCGAACCACTGGATCTCTTAATGGCGGTCTGGATGCTTGTGCGACAGGTGAAGAAAGGGGACGCGACGGTCGAAAACGAATACACAAGAGCGGTGAAACCAGAGGGAAACATCAAGGCGCAGCAGGCCATGAACAAGGTCTTTACCCAGGCGGATGTGAAATGGCGTGGGTTCCCGGTGCTGCCGAAATCCGGTCTTCTTTTGAGAAAGAAATATGAGACATATGATGCCCGGAAGAAATATGAAGACGAACTGCGCGAGATCAAAGAAAAGGAGTTTCCCGACCCGGTGGGATGCCTCTGCGGTGAGGTCTTGCGTGGGTTGATCTCTTCAAGGGATTGCCCGTTGTTCGGTGGGCAGTGTACGCCTGATTCCCCGGTCGGTCCCTGCATGGTGAGCGTCGAGGGCAGCTGCACGATCGAATACCGTTACGCGAAGAAGAAATGATCATCGGGGTTTTTTACGCGAGCCGTTTACTGAAGGTGTATAGGATCATGGTGACGACGAAGGAAAGGAGAAACGCACTAATGGTCCCGATGGCGATTCCGTACGCCGGGTAGAAGAAAAAGATCGCGACCGTGTAGCACACGACGCTGGGGCTTCCGAAGATCATGGATTTCGCCATGGCTCCTGCGAAACCTGGCCCCTGCTCTCTCATGGCGATAATCATGGTTGAAAGGAAGATGACCGGGAACGCTGACAATATTCCGCTCAACACGGCCCCTATGTTTGAGAGCAGGACTGCGACTCCTATGACGATACCGGCAAACAACCCTCGGAGCAATATCCTCACAGGGGTATAACACGTGCGTACACGTCCTATCGACGGTGTTTTTTTCTTCCATTCAAGAACAAACATCGCGACGAGATACCCAACGATAAAGATGAGGAATGAGGCCAAGAGATTTTCCAAATTGCTAACCAGCAGCAACAGTGAACACATCGTCCAAACGGAAAGCGATACGGCAAACGCCAAGGCAATTGAGCGGTAGGCAAAAATGGCAAACAGCAGCAGAAAGATCACGTTGATACCCATCTCTGCGGGAACAACTGCGACTGATTGGGTAGCGACGGTTATTCCCTCATTGTATGCAATGAACAGATAGGCGATCATGATCGTCGACGGTAGCGTCCCGAGGATTCCGCCTTTCTTTGTCCCATATCGTTCCGCGATGACCGTAATGATGATGACCGCGACGGCGGCGGAAACGAACGGGATTAGGAATTCAGTGGACAGTGAGATCATGAGTATCGGTGATAGAGGAGTCTGATTAAAAGATTTCTTCGCAATTACCTGCAGATCCTTTTCCGATGAAAGCGAAAAAGCTATATAATAATTTCATATTACAAGCCTAAATTGTAATGATTACAAAATAGGAATTATTACAAATATTGGGTGGCTATGAACACGGATTACGTAAAACTCCTAAAGAACCATGCGATAAAAGTGACCCCACAACGCCTCGAGGTCCTCAGATACCTCGACCAGCATCGGACGCACCCGACCGTCGAACGCATCTACGCAGCCCTCAAAACAAAACATCCGTCCCTCTCAAAAACAACCGTATATAACACATTAGAAACACTCAAAAAGAATCACCTCGTTACGGTACTTTCCATCTCGGGCTCGGAATCACGCTATGACCTCTCCAAGGACCTGCACCATCACTTCCTGTGCACGCGCTGCGGTCGCATCATCGACATCGACATGACCTGTCCGAACATGGACAAGATCATTTCGGGAGGACACCACATTGATGAGGTACACGGCTACTTCAAAGGCATCTGCAGCACATGTCTTAGAAAAAGGGGGACCGTCATTGGATAAGTCAGCACTTCACAAACTCTCCTACGGCGTCTATATCGTCTGCTCAAAGAACGCAGAAAAACTCAACGGCCAGATAGCAAACAGCCTCTTCCAGGTCACCGCAGAGCCACCCACCATCGCGGTCAGCATCAACAAACAAAACTACACCCATCAGTGCATTAATACCTGTAAAGCCTTCACCGTGTCCATCCTGAATAAGAACACGCCCTTCTCCTTCATCGGCACCTTCGGATTCAAATCAGGGAGGGACACTGATAAATTCAAAAACATAGCCTATCACATGAGTAAAAACAACACTCCCGTCATCACCGAACACGCGGTCGGCTACCTCGAAGCAGTAGTCTGTGACAAACTCGATGTCGGCACCCACACCATCTTCGTTGGAACCGTCACCGATGCACAAAAACTCACCGAAGGCGTTCCGATGACATACGAATATTACCACACGGTGAAAGGAGGATACTCACCGAAGAACGCGCCAACATACGAAAACGAAAGCGATCAAAGAAGAAAGAAACCAACGGAGGAGAAAAAAATGGACAGCTATGTCTGTACAACCTGCGGGTATATCTACGACCCGGAACAAGGCGACCCTGACAGCGGAATCGCGCCTGGGACCGCCTTCGAAGACCTCCCGGCCGACTGGGTCTGCCCGGTCTGCGGGGCGGGAAAAGACGTCTTTGAAAAACAATAAGAACAAAAGAAAAACCATTAAAAAAATGAAGAAAAGGAAATGATAAGATAAATTTGAGGTAAGAAGAATGTTAAAACAAAAACTTGAGAAAGCAATCAACAAGCAGATCAACGCTGAACTCTGGTCAGCGTACCTTTATCTTTCGATGTCCGCGTACTTTGAATCCATGAACCTATGCGGGTTTGCGAACTGGATGCGAGTGCAAGCACAAGAAGAAGTCGGTCACGCGATGCGGTTTTACAACCACGTAGTAGAGCGCAGAGGGCGGGTCACAGTCAGTGCGATTTCCGCGCCACCCACCACATGGAAATCACCCATACACGCCTTTGATGAGGCATTCAAACATGAACAGAAAGTAACCGGGATGATCGATGAGCTTGCCACCATGGCGGCAGCAGAGAAAGACCATGCGACCGCAAGCATGCTGAAATGGTTCATCGACGAACAAGTCGAAGAAGAGCTCTCCACTGATACCATCGTCCAAAAATTAAAAATGATTGGGACGAACACCGGTGGCCTATACATGCTCGATCACGAGCTTGGAGAGCGCAAGGCGAAATAATATCATTTCATGAGTCGTGAGAGAATGGATCTTAAGAAATATACCCTCGAGGAATTGCTCCTTGCTGCCATGAAAAGCGAGGTTGAAAGCAACGCGGTGTACGCAAAAATAGCACGCAATATAAAGAACGGGCTTCTCAAGGACAAACTGGAGTTCCTCGCAAAAGAGGAAGAAAAACACCGTGCCTTCATCGAACATGTATACAAGAAGAAATTTCCGAAAAAACTCATCGTACTTCCCAGCAAAACATCGGTCCCCCTCCCAGAGCTTCGCATACCTGACGAGGACGCCCCACTCGGTTCCGTTCTCTTAAGCGCGATGAATGCGGAACAAGCTACCTACGAGTTCTACAAGGAGCTCTCAAAACAGTTCACCGATGACAAAATAATCAGAAACACCCTTACGTACTTCGCAGACATGGAACTACAGCACTATAAAATCCTTGAGATTGAAAAACAAAGCATGGACCGGTTCGAAGAGGCTGACGTGTATTGGCCCATGGTTCATGCAGGACCATAATACCTATGAAGCAATGAGAGAGGAAAGAAAAGGAGTTGAAAACCATGAAAAGTCTAAAAGGAACACACACTGAGAAAAATCTCCTCGCAGCGTTCGCGGGGGAATCACAGGCGAGAAACCGGTACACCTATTTCGCGTCAGAGGCAAGGAAAGCAGGGTACGAGCAAATCGCAGCAATCTTCCTTGAGACTGCCGAGAACGAGAAGGAGCATGCGAAGATCTACTTCAAGCATCTCCAGGGTGGTATGGTGGAGATCACCGCGATGTACCCCGCAGGAGTCATCGGCACAACAGAGGAAAACCTCAAGGAGGCGGCCGATGGAGAAAAATTAGAATGGGGGACGCTGTACCCTGAGTTTGGCAACGTCGCAGAAAAAGAAGGATTCCCTGAGGTTGCGCTCAGTTTCCGCAACATCGCAAAGGTGGAAGCGTATCATGAGCGCCGCTATCGGAAACTGCTTGAAAATCTCAACAAAAAACAGGTGTTCAAACGGGACAAGCCCGTGAAATGGGTCTGCAGAAACTGTGGATACGTTCATGAGGGAAAAGAACCGCCCGTGAAATGTCCCGCGTGCCAGCATCCTCAAGCGTACTACGAACTCTGGGTCGAGAACTACTGAACATATCCGTGAAGACCTATGGAAAACGACACGGACATCAGGTATGACGCCGAACTCGACTGCATTGGGTTATACTGCCCCATGCCGATTGCGATGACCAAGGAAGAAATCGAAAAAATCGAAATCGGCCAGGTGCTGAAAGTGGAGGCTGATGATCCTGCAGCAGAGGAAGATATCAAACGATGGGCGAAACGAACAGGACATGAGATTATAAGTTTTAAAAAAGAGGGAACCTTGTTGACCTTCTATATTAAACGAACAAAATGAGGTGAATGAATGAAAGATGAAAATTCAATCCTATATGTGCAGACCACCGACCAACCGGAGAAACAATACTCTCCGCTTGTTCTGGCACAAACCGCTAAAATGATGGATATCACACCACGGGTTTATTATCTCGGCACTGGATTGAAAATTTTAATGCCTGGTGTTGCAGAAAACATCAAAATGGGAACGTTTCCCAGTGTCGCTGAGATGATTAAAAAAACCATGGATATGGGTATCGAAATATATGTGTGCGAAGCATCCAAGCAGATGCTCGGGTTGGAAAAAGTCAAGTTGATCCCAGGAGTAAAGATTGTTGGTGCAGGAACATTAAATGACCTTGTGCTTGATGCAGGGGCGACGATGTGGTTCTAACAGAGAGGGACCATGAAGAGAATTTATCTTGATCATGCATCATCGATGCCGGTCGACCCACGAGTCGTCGCCTTTGCAACACTCTATCTTGGGGAGAAGCAGGGGAACCCCTCGTCACTTCATTCGGTCGGACTGGAAGCAAAACAAGCAGTCGAGGATGCACGCGGCAAGGTTGCTGCCTTGATTCATGCGGAGAACGAAAGCACGATCATCTTTACCGGTGGCGCGACCGAGGCGAACAATCTTGCTGTCCGCGGAACCGCATTACGAAATGTGAATGCAGGCAAAGCGGTGGTTGCCTCCGCTATTGAGCATATGTCGGTCCTCAACCCGATGAAGGACCTGCAGAAGAATGGGTTCACCTTCACCATGATTCCTGTTGATACGAGCGGTATCATTGATCTGAAAAAACTGGAAAGCACCCTGAATAAAAACACGACAGTCACCTCGGTGATGTATGCGAACAATGAGATTGGGACTATTGAGCCGATCCGTGAGATCAGCCGCATCGTACACGACAAAGGCTTGTATCTGCATGTCGATGCGACCGCTGCTGCTGGCCGTATCCCCCTCGATGTACAAAAGGACGGCATCGACCTGCTCACCTTGTCTTCCAATGACCTCTACGGTCCTCAGGGAGCAGGGGCTCTCTATGTCAAACCAGGAGTCAAAATACAAGCGGTGTTGTTCGGCGGCGGACAGGAACGAGGGTTCCGTTCCGGGACAGAGAATGTGTTTGCGATCGCAGGCATGGGCGAGGCAGCACAGATCGCCAAAGCAGAAATGCAACAGGAAAGCGAACGACTCATTCCGATACGAGACAGACTCATCTCCGAACTGCTGACGATCGAACAATCATATCTCACCGGTCATCCGACGAAACGGCTGCCACATCATGTGAGTGTGCGCTTCAGCCATATCGAGGGAGAAAGCATCCTGCTCAACATGGACATGTACAATATCCAGGTGTCCACCGGGTCCGCCTGTTCGTCAAAGACGCTGGAACCGTCCCATGTGCTGCTCGCCATAGGCTTGAAGCATGAGGAGGCGCATGGGTCCATGGTGTGTACCCTGGGGCGTTCGACGACCATGGAGGATGTCCCTGTGGTGCGGAAAGCGGCTGGTGATACCGTGGAGCGGTTGCGGAAACTCTCACCGTTATCCAATGAATGGAGAAAATAAGTATGGCGACGATAGGATATAGCAAGAAGGTCATGGAGCATTTTATGAACCCGCGCAACGTCGGGGTGATCGAAAACCCAGACGGGTACGGGAAGGTGGGAAACCCTGTGTGCGGTGACGTCATGGAGATCTTCATCTCTGTGAAAGAAGATATCATCACCGACATCAAGTTCCGGACGTTCGGGTGCGGCTCTGCGATTGCGACAAGCAGCATGGTGACGGAGCTAGCGAAAGGTAAACACGTGGATGAGGCGATGAAGATCACCCGTGGTGATGTCGCGACCGAGCTGGAAGGGCTCCCTGCGCAGAAGATGCATTGCTCGAATCTAGCGGCCGATGCACTGCATGAGGCAATTAAGGATTATCAAAATAAAAAACAAAAGAAATAGATAGGAGGGCATGAGGTATGGTGCAACTGAAGGAAATCTATAAGTGCAATGTCTGCGGTAACATTGTCGAAGTCGTTCACGCCAGTGACGGTCAACTCGTCTGTTGTGGACAACCCATGGAGCTCCTCACAGAAAAAGTACAGGATGCAGGAAACGAGAAACATGTCCCCGTGATCGAGAAGACAGCAGGCGGCATGAAAATAAAGGTCGGCTCAATCCCTCATCCCATGGAGGAGAAGCATTACATCGAATGGATTGAACTGCATGCTGACGGAGCCGTCTATCGGAAGTTCCTGCGACCTGGGGAGAAACCCGAGGCTGAGTTTTGCGTGACTGCGAAGGTGTTTGCGGCACGTGCCTATTGTAATGTCCACGGGTTGTGGCGGTCGAAATAAAAAACACGTAGGCCCCTCTTTTTTTTCTTTTCATTACTTCCAGTACATCCGAGTGCAAAAATCTACCAAGGAATCCTCATTTTCTCGGAGAGAATCAAATTTAGAACCTTGAATTTTCCGCTGATTCCTCAAACCATTTCTACCAATGAAGCTGTTTTTACCATTAAAATCGTCTAATCGTGCTTGGTTTTTCTTGAGGCTGAAGAGAAACCCGCCATTCTTCTTACGGATAATCGGCATTACAGGTCGTTGTGGTAATCTAACAGTTTTGCGTTTCTCATCACTGGATAGATTTACTCCAAACACCTTGGAAATGCTATTTAGCTCCCTATAGGTGATGATTCGGGATTTATTGACCGCAATCATTGCCTGAAGGGCAAACTTATTTTTATCGTTTAAATAGTAAATCGATTTACCATCAACTTGTGTGCGTAGAATCATAGGGAGATTTCTCCTCATTCTCCTTAAGATATTGTTAGTATCATTATTTGAGCGTACATAACCAAGGTCTAAAATTTGTTTCAACAAATCAAAAGATTTTCCTCTAATGCATGGCTCTCCAGGTTTAACTTCGGAGATGTCTCTGGTATGGTTATAAACGAGCATTTCGTTGAGGTCCATCTCCCTTGCGACACGATACTTGGATTTTCCTTTGAGAACCTCTTCATGCATCCTTTGAATGATTTCTTTAGATAATGGTTTTCCTGGTGGCATCATTAAAGAGTGTAAAAACTACTATAAAAAGATAATTGAAATCCAGCTCTGCACGTCAAATTAATTTTACACGTAAAATACTCAAAAATGACGAATTAACATGCAAAAACTGCATATGGGAAAAATATATAAAATGTATATGCATATCATTAGCACGCTAATCGATAGCACGTGATGATATAATGAAAAAAAGAAGAGTAAAAATACAAAAAGTAAACTTTGTAAGTGTATTTCTAATCTTCACATTAGTTTTGTATAGTTTACTTGTACCCTCAGTGACTAGCCAAGTATGTAGTCCGAGTTTGATACACAACCCATCTGCGATGTCTGAGAAAGACGCTCAGAATAGTAAACCTCTCTACGGATGTGGCGCCTTAATAGTTCATGTAAAAGAAATATTCGGTACAATTGACGATCCTCAGTTCAGACCGCTGGCAGATGTCTTAGTTAAAGTAAAGATGCAGCCGTTTGGATCGTTTTTCTTCCCATGGTGCGGAGGGATAACAGATTCTGATGGAGACTTCGTTATTGCTTGGCAGGGCTGGATGCCATTTCCCTTATGGATTGATCCTACATATACCATTGTATCGAAAGGAGGATATCACGCGTACGGTTCTAAGCCGTATAAAATTAATCCACAACTTGGCACTTGGTTTATCAATATAGACTTCATCATGGCTGCGAATGGCAGCCCATTCACAAAACAATGTTCCTAAATATCATCCATACCAAGGTGATTAAATGAAAAGAAAAACCAAAATCAATATGATAATAGCAGTTGGTTTACTGATTGTTTTTGTAACGACTTCGATGCCGGCTCTTGCTTCTCCAAGTTTAAATGCAACAAAAAATCAAGAAAACAACCTTAAAGAATCTCTAGGCAAACAAGCTACATCAACGCCTTTGAAAAAATCATTATGGGGTGTCTCAGATATACTTGTTACTGTGAAAGAGGTATTCGGGACTGTGGATAATCCGCAGTATAGAAACTTGCCAGGTGTAAAAGTTATAATACGAGCCAGTTTCTCTGGTATTTTTTATCTTTTTCCATTCAGTCGTGGCAGAACTGATGGATACGGAGAATATGGAGTCGGATGGAATAATGCATTGTTAAGAGCAGGTCTTTATGACAAAGTAATTATTTCTAAAATAGGGTACCATACTTACAAATGTAAATCCTATCAAACATTCACAACGCCAGGTGGGTATTGTCAATTTGTATACTTTACAATGGCAAAGAATGGCAGTCCTTTTACTTAACAAAATCCTATATCTTATTGCTGACGATTTTAAATATTTCTTCTAAATAACTAAGTGATAATTCGTCGACTGAACAATTTTTTTGCATAACATTTTAAATCAATATCAAATAGAAAATCTCTCAATAAAATCCTTCTGTCTAAGACGTCCACCAATTTTGTATACTTTCATTGATTTCTTTCTTAATTCGAGATTTTTTATTGATTTGTTAATATTAATTTTTTTCTTTGGTTTATCCCAGTAAGGGCTTTTACATTTAGGACAGACATTGGGATATTCATCTTTGTTTCTCGGCACCCATTGGTGTCCGCATCGTTCGCATTGATATCCCTGAAGCGTGATCTTCGCCATTATCTTTGCTATATTACTTCTAGTATATAACTATTGCTCAAAAGGTATATAAGGTATACTACTATTAGTATATTACTAATGGTAGATTGCCAAGGGTAAGCTACGAACCTCCCCTTGGCAGGAAATGCCGAATGCTAGTAAGCAAACGAAACATCTCCAACGAAACCATTGAACAGGAGATATATAACACATTCGCACAACTGAAACAAGAAAAAGAGATTACCATAGCATGCTACCTCAATCGACTGCATCTACCATGCTTTAACAGAAAATACCGCTCCGTTAAATTCCCGTATGAATCGTTATTCAAACTTCTCATTTTCCAAAAACTGAAGGGGATACGATTCCAATCACAACTAGAACGATACATGCGGATGCACAAACAGGAACTCCATAAACTCGATATGATATCTGTTCCGACTCAACAGATAATCAGCTATTTTATCAATAACATTCTCGATGAAGAAACCAGACAATTAATTGATTTCATCACCTCGAAGATTAATGAAATATCAAATAAGTTTGGAATACTGTTCGATACAAATATCCTGAGGCCAACACAACCAAAGGAACAAGCAAACCGAACAATCTACCATAACAAGAGCCTCAAAACCAAAGAAATCAGCATTCTATTCAAAAAGCGATTCTCCTCAGCCATTGACCTGAATATCCAGAAGAACTCCATCTACCATAAACACGACTTCATCGACCTCATGCTCCATATGTGCAACACCAATGACTTCGCGGAAAACGGGAGTAAAACATTCCAACTCCAACGAATGAAAATACCTAATGGAGATACGCTGCTTTATCATCTGAAGGACTACAATGATATTGAGCAAATCAAACGTATGTTCCTCTCCATTTTTGAGATGATTTGGGAGACCGCACGAAAAGCGAACCAATTCCAACGGATTGTCGATTGCTCAATCGATTACACCAGCTGGCATTTCTATGGAGATAAGAACGCCCCAATGGTCACAGAGATGAAACCAGATAGAGGAACAACACACTGCTATAAATTCGCCACAATAACCATATCGGAAAGTAACCAGCGGGTTCACGCTTCTTGCTATTCCTGTAGGGCCTTTCGACAACAAACAGGAGATATTACGGACACTCCTTGAATACGCATTGCAACGGGTAAAAATACGACGGTTGTACGTGGATCGTGGGTTCTTCGACTCTGACTCCATAGAATTCTTCAAGTATTACCGTCTCAAGTTCCTCATGCCATGCACTGCAAATGAACGTATCAAAAAGATACTTGAAGTCATGCCATCACCGACTGTAATCAAGGATTACGAGATGAAGAACGCAACATTCAACGTAATAATCGTTAATGACGAGTTTGGAGTGAAGAGGGCATTCGCGACCAATATAGACTTCAAGGAAAGCGATGTGGGCTTAGCGGAGCGTTTATTCTACCTGTACAGCAAACGATGGGGAATAGAGACAAGCTATAGAGTGAAGAAGCACTCATTCAGATCCAAGACCACATCAAAAAATTACTTCATCCGATTGTTCTACTTCATGTTCTCAGTAATGTTGTATAACCTGTGGCTGCTTGCAGATATTCTTGTTTGCCTAGCTGTTCTTGGAGTCTTCAATGGAGATCATATCATTACATCCAAATATTTCTGTAGCAACCTTGTATTAGTAGATCCTGGAGGTTGATTCAATGCCCTCCCTTCTTTTTGTTGTCAATACGATTCTTAGCGGATTCTAGATTTCTTTTCTCATTTTTCTTTGAAAATAACCATGTTTTTGTTTGGGTAGTCAAAAGATTATTCTTATAAGACAACTTTATCGTCATTGAGCAACTATCATTCTGGCGTTCTGCGGTTCCTTGGTAGGAACCTTCGGAACTACTGACTTCCTCGTAAAGGTTAAATAAGGGCAATGAATACCATATGTTAGCAATTAACCCGGGAGGAAATTGTTATGCAAGAGAAACATAAGGAAAGGACCGTCATCACTAGTGTCGCGGAAAAGGAAATCGATCTTCTCATCAGGCATATCGATGTACTGAAAACAGTGCGCGACCACGGCCCGATCGGCATCATTAGGCTATCGCAGGTGACAGGCCAACCACAGCACGTGATCCGTTACTCGTTGCGAACCCTCGAACATGACGGGGTCATCAGACCGTCATCTCAAGGGGCAGTGATCACCGACAAGGTCCATGAGACCCTGGGGACCCTTGAAACAACCCTTGACGGCATGATCAGCTCCATGACGGAACTGAAAAAGAAACTCAAATAAGGATAAAAACAGCGTTGATGCTGGGAGCAGAAGGTAAAAGAGCTCTCCAATATTTTTAAATAGGGCTATGAATTCATCATGTGAAACAAGTTAGGAGAACACCGCATGAAAAACAAGAACATACTTATCGCAGCGATGATAACAAGCAGTCTTTTACTCGCAGCCGCCATGCCCATTCAGGCTGCAGATGTCACACTTACAGACCCTTCGGGGGATGTCAGCCTGATCGATATCTATGGTGAACAATCTTCGTACGTCACATCTAGCCCTGATATCAACGTCGATAATATCGACCTTACCCGGCTCACCTACACCAAGACAAGTGACACGGTGACCGTGACCATGGAGGTCAAAGGAACGATCGAGGACCGGGGAAGTATCTCAGTTGCCAATGGAGATTATCCAGAGAACCTCACCGAAATAAACGACGTGGAGTATCAGTTGCTGCTCGAGACAGATCTCGTCGGGTCCTCAGCTGACTCATATTCGATTATCTACGTGAACAAGCACTGCCAGTATACGACCTTGAACAGCGAGACCCCGATCAACCTGACAAGTCCGAACGATTTTTCCGTCTCAGGCAATACGCTTACCGTGACTATTCCACTCACGAATCACGATGAGGTGTATGCTCGACTCAATGGCACAACCACTTTCATGAAGGTCAACATCACAGCTCTGAGCAATGCGACAGACCCTTCCGAATTCTCGAAATATTATACAATCCTTGAGGACGTCGCCCCAAACCCAGCCTTACAGGTGACCATCCTTTATGCGCCGAACGTCGGTTCGGTCGGTGAATCGCTTCAATTTAACAGCTCCGTGGTACCTTTAACAGGGCAACCCCCATTCAGCTATGAATGGAAGTTCGGCGATGCACAAACATCAACGCAACAAAACCCGACCCATACCTACGCCAAGGCGGGAACCTACACCTATAACCTGACGGTCACAGACCATTCAAACGCGAAGGCATATGAGACCGGTACGATCGAGATCACAACCGAAGGAGGAGGTAGTGGTACCGCATCGTCACCGCTCCTGCTCTTCCTTGCTGTCATCATCGTGATAGCAGCTATAGGCATCGTCGTCCTTGTCGTCATCATCCGTCGGCGGTAGCGCCGATCCCTCTTTTTTTTCTTCTTTTTCTGAGGAATCTTTTTAAGTGCAAGACCGATGACTTTCACCGGAAGGAAGAACCATGAAAAACGGTGAGAGCAAATATGCTTATAAAAAGAAAACAGCATGGGACCTGTTTTCAAAAGATACCATCGCTGATGTATTTCGCTTTGCTGAAGGATACAAAGCCTTTCTTGACAAGGCCAAAACGGAGCGGGAAGCGGTCCAGACCATAGAGAAAGAAGCAAAACAACATAAAAAAACCGTCGTGGTAAACCGGGGAAAATCCGCGGCGATTTTGATACCGGGGAAACACCCGGTACGTGATGGACTCCGCATCGTGATCGCTCATATCGACTCCCCACGGCTCGACCTGAAACAGATTCCGCTCTATCAGGATTCGGAAAGCAATCTTGCCTTGTTTGAAACCCATTACTATGGCGGTATTAAAAAATTCCAATGGGTCGTCATCCCGCTTGCGCTCCATGGCGTCATCGTGAAAAAAGACGGGACAAAGACGGTGTTTTCTCTTGGGGAGGATGACCATGATCCCGTGTTTTCCGTACCCGACCTGCTGCCGCATCTGTCGCATGAGGTGCAGGACACGAAAAAACTTGACGAAGCAATCAAAGGCGAGAGCCTGGATGTTGTGATCGGCAGTATCCCGATAAAAGGTGATTTCAAGGAGAAGATAAAGACCGCGATTCTCGAGAAGCTCCATAAGGATTATCAGATCGAGGAGGCGGATTTCATCTCCGCGGAACTTGAGGCAGTCCCGGCGTTCAAAGCACGAGATGTCGGCTTTGATCGTTCCCTCATCGGTGCGTACGGACAAGATGACCGTATTTGCGCGTATGCCGCGCTCCAGGCGGCCCTCACCGTAAAAAACACGACGCACACCACCTTCACCATCTTCGTCGATAAAGAAGAGATTGGAAGCGAGGGGAACGCCTCCGCGCAGACCACCACGGTTCTTCGATCCATGATCAAGGACCTCGACCCGAATGTTGACGTTGATAGCGTGCTGTTGAAGTCAAAGGTCCTCTCCGCTGATGTAAACGCCGCGGTCACCCCGAACTACATCGATGTATTTGAGCTGAAAAACGCAGCCTCGCTTGGCTGCGGTGTCGTCATGTCAAAGTTCACCGGGCATGGTGGAAAGTACTCGGCGAATGACGCGTCCGCGGAGTACGTCGCAGAGATACGGGCGTTGCTTGATAAGGAAAAAATCCCCTGGCAGACCGGGGAGCTTGGAAAGGTGGATAAAGGCGGTGGAGGGACCGTCGCAAAGTACTTCTCCAGACTTGGCATGGAGGTCATCGACCTTGGCGCTCCGGTGCTTTCCATGCATTCACCGTACGAAATCACCAGCAAAGCCGATCTCTATTCCTCGTATCTAGCGTACCTTGCGTTCTTGAAAAACTAAGGCTACCTCGCGTACCTAGGAAAAGGAGTTCAACGGAAATCCTCGACTACTTGCGTGGGAAACCCGTCCTGGCAATAGTCAATCGTGCATGGGCGGTCTGTTTTCTGGGCGATCGGGAACCCCGACAGATGCATCATCGGCACCGTTGCTTTCTTACCATGCTTCCATCGGGCATACAGCCAATGGCTGAAGAAGAACATCGGGTTATAGAGCCATCGCATGTCCGGTGCCCAGAAGTCGATGTTGTTCTTCCAGCATCGCGCGATGACCTCCCATTGAAGCTCTGATAGGTTTTTCAGGTTGGTCCGCCGGAAGTTCCCGAGGACTGCATCCTTCAGGGGGATGAAGAGTACGGGCGTGTAGAACATCTTGGCCTGATGAGCCCGCAGGTCGTCGATCAGATCGAGGGTCGCACGGACGTCATCCTCTGTCTCGTCAGGCTGTCCGGTCATGATCGTGCACAGCGGCCACCAATCATGATCATTCATGATGCCGACTCCTTGTACCACAAGCTCCGGCCATTGGTCAACGCTGTACGGAAGTGCCTTGCCTTTCATGTACTTCTTCATGAGCCGGACGCTGCCGGTTTCAATACCGACCTCAACCGACACGAATCGTTTCGGGTAGGATTTATTATGCTCAGGGGTCCACCGTGTTTTTTCCAACAGGATTGGTGAGAGCTCCTCGAGGAGCTTGCGGTCGTAGATGACTGGGGCAAGCGACGCATGGGAAAGCAGGATGTGATCAACACCGGGGTACGAAGCGATCGTCTTGTACAGATTCACGATTTCTTTTCTGTTCGGGAGGAACCCTGGTTTTGACTTATACAAGAAGATGTCCTCTGTCACAGTAAAAATGGAGGAAACCCCTCCCTTGATATTGACCTCAACCTCCTTCATGATATGATCGAGAGGGACTGAATATTTCGTACGGTTCGTCGGACTACAGAATTGGCACCCTCGACCACATCCGCGGGTGATCTCGACCATCCCGTAGCTTGCGGCATGTTTGATCAGGGGGATAGTCTTTCTGTTTGGTTTCTTGGCGATGAAATAGGGTGGGACTGGTTCGTTGTTCATCATTCTCTGGATGACGTTCACCAAATCCGCTTCTCCTTCCCCTTGGAAGAGGACGTCGATGTCGAATTCCTTTTGCATGCCAACCTCGCTGATTTGCCAGGAGCCAGCGCCGCCAACAATGATTTTTGGTTTATACTGCATGATGGCCGGGTGGGTGATGAGCTTTTTGAATTCAGAGGAGTTCAGCGCCTCGCCGCCGAAACCGATCAGGGAATTATAGGTGGTTGAGACGTACGCCAGTCCCATGGGGTCCATGGAGGAGATGGCGACAATCTTGGTGTCCTTCCCGATGAATTTATCCAATTGGTCGTAATGGGCGACGACCACGGCGTCCTCGCCGAATGCGTCGATGAGCATAGCCTCTACTTTTCGAAGGCCATAAATCGTGCGTTGCGCGGAACCGTCCAGGTTGGTGGTCAGGTGCTCGAGATGCGCCCGGAGTGCAAGCCCTGAGAGTTTGTACGGGAACGTGCAGAGGAACGCGGCAAATGGGTTGTTGTCGAATTCATTCGCCTCAGCGCGGGATGCGGTCAGGACGATGGGGTACCCTGAGGAATGCTTAGCCATCGACCGTCGCCCCTTTGATGTCTTTTTGGAGAAGGAGTGCCTTCAAAACTGGGTTTGTAATCGTATCCTGTAGCTTCTGCAGGAAGTCTTTCCAGGTGATGGCATCGTGCGACCAGCAGATGATGTCCTTCTTATGCAGGGATAGGATTTTTAGGAAGCTTTGCCAGTTGTATCCCTCGTCCTTGAGGGGTTTGGACCAGCCTGCGTCGTTCCAGAGGTAGGTGGGAAGCCTGTTGCCGAACCACATCACCAGGGAGTCGATGTCCCACTCTCGGGTGTTTTTTTGTTGCTTTGATTGCCTCTTCAACATGGTCGGCTCAGGCGGTATCGTTAAATCCATAAAGGAACCCCCATATACATGGTAGATAAGGGATGGTATGGACTCCTTCTATTTATACGTTTATAAAAAATACAACACACCTTTTTTTCTCCAGATTTGGGAAGAAAGTATATATACACGGGCGCTGTATGCAGAAACAAAGACATATTGCACGATTAAAAATAATGGGGGATATAAGAACTATGAAGAATTCTATCAAAATGATGTGTACGCTAGTCATCGTAGCTGTTATGGTCATCCCGGTCTCAGTACTGGCGAAGCATCCGCAACCTGTCTCGATAGTGAAGCAATCCACAGAAACCTATGATCCAGAGATAAAACACATGATTTATGCGCCGTTGGCAAGCGCTGATTTCGATCCTTTGGACAGCACTATTAATGTGACGGTGTCGATCAATGAGATCCGGGCGCTCAAGACCATTGACCTCTTCTCTGACCCTGATTTCTATGTGAAGGTGACGATTAATAATAACACCTTCGTAAGCCCGGTGTGGGACAACACGAAGTACGTCGAAAACCCGAACTGGTCAGCCACCACGGAAGTACCAAAGGACGAGGAATTCGTCAACGTCTCCATAGAACTCTGGGACAAGAACAGCGGCAAGGATCTTCTCTGCGACATCAGCTCGGATGACGGCACCTACAAGCAATGTCGCACCGTGGAGATGACGTACAGCATCGCCACCGGCATCTGGATCGGTTGGGATGATTACCTTGGGGATCTCAGCGGCTACGGTCGGCTGAGCGGCATTGATGACAACAGCATTGATCAACAGGACCGGGACTGCGAGCTTTGGTTCAACATCACGCAGACCGATTACGACCACGACGGACTTCCGTACTGGGTTGAAGTCAACATGTACAATACCAGTCCCCTCGTGAACAACCTTGGGGAAGACCTCGATCATGACGGTATCCCTATCGAATGGGAGCATTACTTCGGGTTGTATTACATTGAATGGGGCCACGAGCAGGGGTATTACATGGAATACGATCCGAATTTCTGGGAAAACCAAACCGCCCTTGACCAAGACAACGACGGACTCAACAACATCGAGGAGTATAAAACCTGGCAGTGGGGATCGGACCCCTTCAGACAGGATATCTTCATCGAGATTGATCAGATGGCAGCGGGACCGAAAGGTGAAACAGGCTTTGCCCCTACTGCAGCCTTTGACCTGCTGCGGGATGCATACGCGAAGCACAGCATCGTCTGGCACATCGACGACGGGTGTCTTGGGGGTGGCGAACAGGTCCCCTTTGACGACAACATGAGTCAGAACGACCTTGCGAACTATTACTGGCTCTACTTCATGCACAGGGACGCACAGAACTGGAGGCGTGGCATCTTCCGCTGGTGCATCGTCGGCTATAATGGTGCGTATGCCTGGCACGGTACACTCGTGAATGGCTTTACGTTTTCCTCAGATATCAATCATTCATCTGCCCTGGACTGCTTTTTCGTTTCATCAAAGAACCTTAACAACAAAACGAAGGAATTTCCTCTCATAGGTATGCTGACACGAGGAACCCTGAATCGCGATACAAATCTGGCAATTGTTTGGGCTGGCGCGATCATGCACGAGACCGGGCACACCCTTGCGTGTTCAGCACCCGGCTGCGATTGTAACGGAGTGATGCCCTGGCAGATCAACTTCTGGCGTTACTCGAACTACAAAAGCGTCATGAACTACCGGTATATCTATACGAATCTCCTGGACTATTCGGACGGCTCCCACGGGAAAAACGATTATGACGACTGGAATTCGATGGATCTCACCTATTTCAACCCGAGAAGCCATTTTCAACCGTGATTGCGAACAAACCAGCGAGTGCCTCCCTTCTTTCTTTTTTTTTCAAAGATCTTGAGCGTGGGGTCTAGATAGCAGCTTGTTGGCGACTTCCAGCATATCCTGCATCTCCCGTAGGAAATCTTATATAAACAGAGAATTATTATACATACGAAAATATAATAAAAACTAAGGTATTTATAGACCAGGTACCTATTGTGCAACACGAAAGCAATAATCGAGGGAGAGCATGAAGAAAATCATCACCATTCTCATTGGAGCAATTATCGTCCTTGGGGGACTTGGGGCAGCAGCCGTTTCCACGGAAAGCACTATAAAACGAATGTCGACGACACACAGTGTTTCGACATCGGTTTTCTTCCCGTCACCTCCTTCTCTTTCAGAGAAACAAGGGTTTCTTGAGGTTGGGTTTGACGGTGCTACCACTAGGTTAGCAGAACCAGAACGACCTGTACTGCCGATCTACGTCCATACCTACGAAATACCCTTCGGGTCCAAGGACATCCAGGTCGTCTGCACACCAAGGGACACCAGCACCATGCCTCTTTCAAAGGAAGTGATTCCGACACGCGTCTCACCACTCTCAACAATGAAGGAGAGGACAGCATTTGTGAAGGATGCCACGGTCTACGGCAGTGCAGCAATGTACCCAAGCAGCTGGTATACTACCGAGCTTGGTGCAGGACGCAACACCCTTGGCCAGGGGGTCGTATTCGTCAAGGTCATCTGTTATCCGGTCCGTTACTCACCCGTGGAGAGTCAATTGACCTTCACGAGCGGTTTTGACGTCACCTTGTCATATGACGCCACTGCAGCCACGCCACACACGGCTGCGACCTCAGACCTCGTCGTCATCGCCCCAAAGGCATTCCAGACGACGCTTCAGCCGCTCATCGACTTCAAAAACAGCAAGGGACTCAGGACGACGTTCATGAGCATCGAGGATATCTTCATTGGTTCCCATGGAGCCGACCCGCCTGAAACAATAAAATTGTTCATTAAACAAGCGTACGACAACACGGGCATCACCTACGTCCTCCTCGTGGGGGGGCTGAAATCCCATCTGTTTGCGAAGGATAAGGAGAACCCATCGTACGGCAGTAAAGCCTGGTGGGTGCCTGCCCGGTACGTCAACATCCCACAGGAAGACGACGAGGCGTGCCTGTGCGATTTATACTACGGATGCTTGTACAACGCCACCGGAGGGTTCGACAGCTGGGACTCCAACGGCGACGGCATCTACGCAGCCTGGGACGCTGGCCACGGTATCCCCAACGACCAGTTCGACATGAACCCCGAGGTGTACGTCAGCAGGCTCCCGGTCGCAAACAAACGAGAACTCAAAGAAATCGTAAGCAAAATCATCACCTACGAAAGCACGGGTCCCACCGCGAAATCCTGGTACAGCACCATGGTCGCCGCCGGCGGTCTGACCTTTGAGAATTACTCCGGGCAACCTGACGGTGAGTACCTTTGCGATCTCGCGTTACAGAACATGAGCTCCATCATCACCAACCCGATACGGGTCTATGCAAGTAATAGACTGAATGGTGGGCTCGTCCCGATCCCGGAGGACATCATCACCGCGGTCAGCTTCGGTGCAGGGTTTGTGGACTTCGAAGGGCACGGCAGCCCGATGATCTGGGACACCATCTGGGACAACGGCACCTACCCCTATGACTGGTGCGGAGGTCTCAATGTTTTCCAGATCAAGAAACTCACGAACAGTAATAGGCTTCCTGTGGTCATTGTTGGGGGGTGTCACAACGGGATGTATAATATCAGCATGATCCCATCCTTGTTAGACACGAACGGGAGCGAGTACTTCACGTACGGATATCCGTCCCCTGTCTGCTTCAGCTGGGAGCTTGTTCTGAAGCACCCTGGTGGTGCGATCGCCTCCACGGGTTGTAGTGGGTATGGGATGAGCAACGATGACACCCCGGTAAGCCTCAGTGGTGAACTTGAAAATAACTTCTTCTATGAAATCGGCCAGAACGGCTCAACCAACCTCGGCAAGGCGCATGGCCAGGCGATACATAAATTCCTCGCCGATGAACCGATAGGAGCCGTCGAGGCCTTTTGCATCACCGATTGGGCGCTCTTCGGCGACCCCAGCCTGAGATTGGGTGGCTATCCCTAGCTGAGTCATCCTCTTTTCTTTCTTTTTTTAAGAATAAATTTTCATTGAGAAGGACACAGAGCATCCTCTCAGATCGCATCTGGTTCTACTGCAAGGCATCGACCCATTCGTAATGAGTCGATAGATACTTCGTCTTTTCCTTCTGAATTTCCGTTACATTCGTTGCATTAAATTCTTGTAAAAACATTTATATGAATTGGCAGTATAACAACTCTCGTAAGGGGAGTGAAAGTTTATGCAAACGAGTTGAGGATTGGTAATTTTTCAATGATAACGATAGTGTGAGGGGAAAAAAATGGAATATAAAGGGGAGGAATTTGTAACACAGATTTTTAACAATCTCTGTAAAGAAACGCGTAAGATAAACCCCGATGGCGGCAATCTCTTCCTTGGTTGGCATTTTGGATATTACGATCAGGATGTCCATACCTTCAGGAAATCATTACATCAGATGAATAAATACGTTGAAGATTTGTTAGCATTGGATGATACATCAAGGATAGTCCTTGATGCAGGATGCGGTCTGGGAGGCATGGTTACCCACCTTGCGAAAACTCACCCAGAATCTCAGTTCTACGGCATAGCGCTTGGATCAGAGGAGGTTGCACGTGCTCAATCTGTTCAATCTTACTTCAATTTAAAAAATGCCGCTTTCTCTCAGCAATCATATCTCAAAACAAACTTTCCTGACGAATTTTTTGATGTTATCTATGCTTTGGAATCGGTCTCTTGTGGGATTAACGATGCCGCCTTCTGTGCCCATATGAAAAAAATCCTCAAACCAAATGGTAGGCTCATCATCCTAGATTTGTTTCCCCGCATTACTCGTACCTCTTTCGTAGATATTGTTAGGGAACACATTTTACATGTAAATCTTCAAGATCACCCTCAACGAACAATCCATTCATTCCGTGCTTGTCTCGCCGAAGCAGGTTTCACATTACTTTCTGAAACAGATCTAAAAAAACAGCGTCACGTCAGAAACATATTGGCAACATCCCTTGTTCTTCTCTGCATCGAACTTTCCACTGAAATAAAAGGAAGAAAGAAGAAGGTTATGTCTCTTCCATTCCTGGTAGTTCGTTTCGCATTCCAGTTCTTTGTCAATACGTTACTACTTATCGCCCTTGACTTTGGATACTTCTCCTTAACAACTGTGAAGAACCCGAATATTGAATAACATTACCTCTATTACCACCTTTGTCTTCGATTCAAGATGATAAAAATTTCAAGCGGCTACAACCCTTTTTAACCAATGCTGTAATGATAAAATCTTTTCTTTCCCGTTTTTCTTTCAAATAATACATCAAAATGCTTAAGATCCTTTTGCATCTTTTCCTCCTGTTGGAGTCTCGTTCCTTCTCATATTTTTACCTTAGCAACTACTGTTTGCACCTATATTCAATGGTCTGCACCCAAATTCGATTAAAACAGGCAATATGGGTGCAAAGCCTTTCTGACCTATCTTTTTATATAACTTGCCAACGCTTTTTTTATAAAAGGGTTATTCCTTTCACCCCTAAAGATTATTCTGAAACTATCGTTCTAATCGCTCGAGAACCGAGAGAGAAAACTATATATATAACCTATTTTATTGGACATAAAAGCATATCGCAAATTATAAAGCATACCCGGGAGGCAACGGTTCTATGGTTCAAATGCAATCAAAAAAGAAAAAAGAAAAGAGGCAGAGCATTGAAGAGATCATTCAATGCCCTGAATGCGGTAGTACTCATCTCAGTAAAGATTACGCGCGCGCCGAGCTCGTCTGCGAAGACTGCGGCCTTGTCATTGATCAAGACTTCATCGATCACGGTCCTGAATGGAGGGCGTTCGACAGCGACCAGCGGGAAAAACGGGCGCGTGTCGGTGCACCGATGACCTACACGATCCACGACAAGGGTCTTTCCACCATGATCGGCTGGAAGAACCGAGACTCTTACGGGAAATCCATTCCCACTAGGAACCGGGCCCAGCTCTACAGGCTACGAAAATGGCAACGGCGCATCAGGATCAGCGATGCGACCGAACGCAACCTCGCGTTCGCACTCTCAGAACTTGACCGCATGGCGTCAGGCATGGGGCTTCCCAGGACCGTCCGGGAGACCGCGGCCATGGTCTACCGAAAAGCGGTCCTGAAAAACCTGATCCGTGGTCGCAGCATCGAAGGCGTCTCAGCCTCAGCGCTGTACGCAGCCTGTCGGCAATGTAACGTGCCACGAACCCTTGACGAAATCGCAGCATCCTCCCGCGTCAGCCGAAAGGAGATAGGGAGAACCTACCGGTTCATCGCACGGGAGCTCGGCCTCAAACTCATGCCGACCTCACCTCAGGATTACATCTCTCGGTTCTGCAGCGAACTGAAACTCAGCGGCGACGTGCAAGCAAAAGCGATCGAAATCCTCAAGGACGCTGCCGACAAGGAGCTTACGAGCGGGAGAGGACCGACCGGTGTCGCAGCCGCATCCATCTACATCGCCTCGATTTTATGTGGTGAACGCCGGACCCAACGCGAAGTCGCAGACGTCGCAGGCGTCACAGAAGTCACGATCCGAAACCGCTACAAGGAGCTTGCGGAACGACTCGACATCGACATCATCCTGTAACCCTGCCATGACACGATGGTACCGAGAGAAGAAACGAGAGCATTTTTACAAAGAAGCCAAGAGAGTCGGGTATCGCGCCCGCTCCGCCTTCAAACTACAGCAGATACAGCAGCGCTTTCAGATCATCCCTAAAAGCGCGGTCGTCGTCGACCTGGGCGCAGCCCCTGGAGGATGGAGCCAAATTGCCTCAGATCTTGTCGGAGAAGAAGGCACGGTCATCGCAGCAGACCTCTCCCCGATCAAACCATTGAACAACGTCCACTGCATCCAAGGGGATGTCACCCAACCCGAGACCATCACACGCCTCAAACAACTCATGGATACTAAGAAAGCGGACGTGGTGCTCTCCGATATGTCCCCTGACATCTCAGGAAACTATAGCGTCGACCAAGCACGAAGCGCGTACCTCTGCGAATGCGCGCTTAGCGTCGCCACACAGCTCCTTGAGCCCGGAGGGAATTTCGTCTGTAAGATCTTCGAGGGGGAAGACACCAAAGGGTTCCTTGAGAAGGTCAAGCGACACTTCACCAGTGTGAGAACATTTGCTCCTGAAGCGACGAGAAAGAGTAGCTCCGAGGTCTATATCATCGCAAAAAGATACAAAAACGCATCGTAATCGACGATGATATTTTCCGTTCCCCTCAGATAGAAGAGTATATTATATAGAAATGGATATCAAGTCAAATCCACCTGCGGTAGAAATGATGGCTGAGCAACCACTTTCCCTCGAAGTATTTCTCAAACATTCCTTTGAGGACATTGAACAGAAAATACAAGAAATCATCACCGATCAGAATATCTTGTCTATCTTACACGGCGGCAAAAGGCTCCGGCCGCTGCTTTCCTCGATTTGTTTTAAGACCTGCACGGAGGGTAAGGAAGAACCACGCTTGTATCAACGGTTTCTGGAAGGCACGGTCGCTATCGAACTTGCCCACGGTGCCTCCCTTATCCATGATGACATCATCGACGGGGATGTGACACGACGTGGAGAGCCAGCGTTCTACATCAAAACCGGTATCGACAACGCGATTCTCACTGGCCATAAGATGCTGGTGATCGGGTTTAATATCGCGCTTTCCCATGGCGAGAAAATCGCGAAGCTGTACATGGATGCATGGAATGGGACATTGGACGGACAGCTCGATGAGATCAACTTCAACAGTAAGGACCTCCAGGACGTCAACATCACAGCGGACTCAAAATTCTTCCAGGTGTACAGCAGAATCATCGACCTGAAAACCGCGACACTGTTCTCTGCGGCGTGCAAGGCAGCCGCGTACTGGGCGAACGCGTCAGACGAGCTTGCAGACCTGCTTGGTAACTATGGTAGGGAGGTTGGGTTTGCGTACCAGCTTGCTGACGACCTCGTGGACCTTGAGAAAGGCGAGATGATCGATAGTGTCGTGATCCCACTACTGACCCGTCTGGAGAAGAAATCCTCGAAGAATGGGACGCTGAAGACCAAGGCGATACGTAAGAAGATCGAGAAGAATTCCACGGAAATAAAGAAAGTATACTTAGAGGAGATCTCCAAGCATGTGTCCAAAGCCCAGGCGACGAGCCAGTCGCCCCGCATCCCGGACACCACGTTTAAGAAATTCCTCTTCGACGCACCTATCTACAGTATCAATAAGATGCTCGAAGAAATCTTCGTCACGATTTAACGGAATTTTTTTTTAGTGTGTGATAAGAATCGCGGCATGGTCTTTTTCGTACGGTGCCAGATCCACTATTTTTTTGACGACAAAGCGTTGCTGTTTAAGCACGGTCGTCACAAGCTCATAGGCTTGCTTTGGCTTCAAGGCGACATCGATGCTGCGCGCCTTGACCATGATGAGCGCGGTTCCCTCAGGTTTGAGAAACACGCGGATGTTCCGTGAAAGGATGTCAGCCTGGTTGCGCTGGGAGATGTCCTGGTAGATGAGGTCGACGGGTGGGACGAGCTGTTGGTATCGCTCAGGGTGGTTCGCATCCGCAAGGATAGGGATGATGTTGAGACGCTGCTTGCTTACTTTGAGGAGACCCGTGAGTGCGATGGGTGATGTTTCCACCGCGTACACGATCCCGTCCGTAAGGATATCTGAAAGATGACTTACAGTAGTCCCTGTCGCTGCACCAAGGTAGAGGACCTTGGAGTCGTTGTGGATGGGGACCGAGAGCCCTTTGAGGAACGCAGCCGCGAGTTTACTCCGGAAGGGGTTCCAGGAGCGGTACTCATGGTTATCCTCGGTGACGAGCTGTTCGTTGTAGACCCTCATGCCTTTGCAGGTTTCCAGGTTCTGGGTGAAGAGTCTTTCGTTCTTTGTGTACACACCCGGATGTTCTGTGGGTTGCATGATCCTCCGTTATGAGGTGTGGTTGATAAATAGTTTTGTCGAAATCTTTAAACTATGTCAATATAGGATATTTCATCGCATCAGGTTTATTTGTAGCTCTTCTAATCATACAATAAAATTTTTTTACTGACTGAAAAAAATCTAATCTCCCCCTGTTTTAAGGATATGTTTTTAAAGGGGAACAGTGTTATAAAATTGTATTGCGGGGGAAAGATATGAACAAATACCCTCTGATTGGAGGAAGTATCCTAGCTGTGATTCTTCTTATTCTGGGTTCTTTGAATAATGTGGTTGGATACCAAACGGTTCAATCATCAAACCAGAAAATGATGAACAGTGAGATTGATCAGAAAGAGCTGTTGTTTCAAACCATCGTTGATCTAGTGAACAATAAGGAGATTCAGAAGGTTATTCTCGGTTCTGAGATAACAGGAAAAAGGTTCTTAGACCCTGGAATGAGATTCTCAGTTTTCACTCCTCCAGTTTTAACGGAGAAGTTTCTCAAACGAATATATACAATAGGTGTGATACTCTCGAAAACCATCAGTAAATCAAAGATGCAATTAGTGATTAAACAGTATCAAATGAGTAATCAAGGGGTGCAAAAGGAAATATCTGTTATTATAGAAAAGGATACAAAACTCAAAGGGGAGGTAACGCAGTTGTCGGGTCTGTCGTGTAATTGTGGTAACTCCAATTTTACTTGGAGGTTCCCATTTTTGTGTTACCTCGTTCTCCTTCCGCTATTCATATTCTTTTTTTATATTATGACTATTCCTGTGATGATTGCATTTCAAATTGCTCTTCATTTAGGGTTTCCTTGGGCACTTACTTTAGTGGAAATTTGGTTAATTCTAGTCATCGGAACTTGGTATGTATCAGCTGAAGTGCTCGGTTGCACATGGTGGAATTTTATCCCATTATAACCAAGTTACATTAGGAGTTCAATGAAAAGGAAATGTTTGGCGGTTGGAATCATCCTTTTGCTCGTTGAAATGGCGTATGCACCGTTTATAAGAGGATGTGATGATACAGGCGCTGCTCTCTCTGTGATCGAGACGGAACATAACAAGAAAATCACATCGTACGAACCAACCTTGTTTGACTGGGGCGTCGATCAAGAAAATACTCAAAACTCTGGACTGGGGATAACACTGCACCCGCCTGAGAAGCATGCCCAAAGTTTTACACCAACAAAAGATAAACTGACTGCTGTTTCTTTGTATCTTTTTCAAGGAATCACTCCTCCAGAACCTGTGCACATAACAGTTTCCATCAGAGACAATTTAACTGGTTCGGATCTTGTCACAAAAACAATAAACACGAGCGAGGTTGATATTACAAAGTCAGGACAATGGGTACTTTTCGATTTTGAAGATATCTCAATCACTCCTGAGAACACGTATTACATTGTCTGTTCAGTCAATGCCGGGAGTCCTTCCCACGCTTACTGCTGGCTGTTCGCGAATAACGATACTTATCCTGGAGGAAGGGCATGGTTCCAAGACAGTGCAACTGCTCCATGGACCTGGTGGCCGAGTGGTTCGATGTATCCAGTAGATTTCTGTTTCAAAACCTATTTCCGTAAACCATTGGATAGTTCAGCGCTGAAAGACAATGAACATCTTCTCACCCCTTGGTTAAGTTCGATCTTCGAGCGGTTCCCTCATGCGTTTCCGATTCTACGACAACTCTTCGTCACAGACTAAGGAGGAAAACAAATGGAAAAAAGAAACGCTCTTCTCAAAGGAGCTGGTGTGTTGCTTCTTACAGCGGTGTTACTACTCTCAGCGACACCTGTAACTGCAAATATAAACAACATAACCGTTAAGCAAACTGCAACAAAAGCCGACCATGCCGCGTCCTTAAAAAGTCTTATCTGGGACAATGATCTAACCTACGAGATTCTCCTCGCCTGCCAGAATGATCCCACCTATGGGGAACTCGGTACAGATGCGGATGACTTTGTTTTATCCTCAATAACGTTTATTTCTTTTGTCTACTGGATTGGTGGGTATTGGAATGGAGACCCTGGAAACTTCGACTGGCAAATCACGTTCTATGCCGATGACGGCTCAGGGACCAGACCCGGAGCCATCATTTGGGGGCCTGTCATCTTTCCCGCCTCCGCATGTGATCAACAGTTCATAGAGCAGCAAGGCGCAACGTATTTCTTCAGTTATGACGCCGTCATTGACCCACCGGTCCTCTGTTATGCTGACGTGAAATACTGGATTTCCTGGCAAGCGCAGGGAGCATATCCACCTCAATCTGGGATTGCGGGACACTCCCTCGTCACATTGCACGAGGAGAAATTCAAGTCCACGTATTTCGGATATCCAGACTGGGCTGATGCCTCCACTGTCTTTGGCGCACCCTATGACCTCGCATATCAATTATTGCCCTACGATCTTCCGGTCCACTGCGACGCTGGCGGGCCATACACAGGTACACTCATTGCACCCGTGCAATTCAACGGGTCCGCATACGGTGGACGAGAACCGTACTCCTGGGCATGGGACTTCGGCGATGGCGGAACCGCAACAGGCCAGTATCCGACACACTCCTACGTGGCGCCTGGAGTATACACCGTCACCCTCACCGTCACCGACGCAATAGCAAACACTTCGACCGATACCGCTGTGGCGACGATCACCGGTCCAAAAATTGACATCGGAGCCATGACAGGGGGCTTTGGAGTCACCGCGGTCATCACGAACAATGGCACCGTCAATGCGACCGATCTCCGATGGAAATTCACCTTGACCGGTAGCCTGATTCTGCTCGGGAAAACCAAGAGTGGGACTCTCACGTCCCTTGCAGTCGGAGATCAAGCAACCATTCAGGACTCACTGATCATAGGATTTGGTAAAACCTTCATAAAAGTGGAAGTCACCTGCGCTGAGGGGGCTTCCGCGATACAAACGAAAACTGGGATAGTTATTCTGTTCTACCTCATAGGAATATAATAATTTCCTTCTTCGTCTTTTTCCTTTTTTCATCATTGTTTTCGCACAACCATTGAGTCTTATGACTGTGTTATGCTTTCAGACTGAAAATGGTCTAATCTCTCATGCAATAAAGATATGTTTTATACGCAGAGAGATACTAATTTCGAGTTTAACTCTCATTTCTAATATAAGATGATATGCCACAATAAAGCGATTCGATTCTATACTCCTGGATAACATTTTTATAATACATTAGCATTCAAATCACAAATATGGAGTTGTGGTTTATATGAAAAAATATCTGGGTATGGCCATTGCACTTGTAGCAATCCTTACAATGGGAAGTGCGTCAGCAATTGTATTTCAAACTAGCATGCTCAATGCAGAAAAAAGTCAATCGTTGATAGGGACTCTCGATGGCGGTTGTGGCGGACACGGATGCCATAACAATTCCACTATGATAGAGATAACCGGGATTCTCGAATACAATGATACGATTTTCACGATTGATACAACCATCTTAAACTTTGGATGCTACAACTATCTTAACACCACAATTTCACCATATGATTTTGATGGTGATGGAACTCTCGAAACCATTCTGAATGAACTTTTCGGTCTTGTCGGAACCAGCATTACCGTACAAGGATATCTCTGCTGCCATCATTCACGGCTCATGGTTATTTACATCAACGGGATTTTATACCGAGAAGGCTGCGGTCGCATCACGCTCTCTAGCATATAATACCATTTTTTTTCTTTTTTTCTTTTGATTCGCACAAAAACATCCGTTTCTGAGGATTTGTTTTTAGGGGAGGAAACCTAAACAAACAAATGATTATTTACTATTACTTTTACATCAGAATCTTTCAATTTCATCTGATTTACAAAAGGGACAACTATATATGTTTATAAGAGTCCCGGGTTTCACTGTTGGTCGTGATAGTGCCTTATCAAAATTTTTGCCACATTTTTTACAGTGCCAACCCATATTCAAACCTTCTTTCCTGATTGTGTTCGTAATTATCTCTTCTTATAATAATTTATCCTTTAATGGAGGTCATTTGTAATTAAAAAATAAAAAAATCAAGTGATTATTTACTGTATTCGGATATTATTCTTTCTTTTTCAAAAATGTTCTCCAAGTCCAAATTAGCATTAAAATACTGGCAAAAATTGTTATTCCTATCATTAGAGGATAACCTATTTCTGGGCGTATCCATCCAAAGCCAAGTCGAGAAGGTAATACAGTTAAAATTACTGCCCCGATTAGGATTATTAAGAAACCTGCCCATAATATCTCAGCGTATCTCATACGGTTTATTCCAATTCAAGTATTTTTTTGACCATATTAACTTTTTGGAGGTTATAAGTAATTGAAACCTGCTTTAAGGATATGTTTTTAAAGAAACAAATTCAGTGTTATAGTAATGCTGAAATAAAATCAGTCCCTTGATCTTTTATTTCATTTGTTTCAGATATTTTGGTTCAAAACATTTATATTATCCACCATATTATAAATATTATAATCTGTTGATATTCAGGGGGGACTGAACATATGAAAAACGGATTAGTTTATGGAAGCTTGGTTTTTAGAGCAAGACTATCGTTTCTCAATTTCATTAAATTATAACAATCCAAAAAAATACTAATGGATAAGTTATCATGATAGACATAACGAAGAGAGGTTACCTAAGATACTTTGTATTTGGTAGTCTTTACTTCACGTATGGTATAAATAGCGTTTTTCTTGGCTTAATTTTGCCTCTTTATTTCTTGGAGCAGGGAATGTCCCCTGCATTGATTACTGTATTGATTAGCATTATGTGGATACCATTATTTATCAAATTTGTATGGGGCGGGATCGTTGACTATTTCATTCGATTTGGAAGAAAACCATTTATTATTTCTGGGGGGTTATTAACTGTTTTTTGTCTCTTTATTCTTTCCTTTTTTAACCCAGGTAATTCTTTGGTACTATTTGCTATTATTGACTTAATGAGCTGGGTTGGAGTCGGATTTCTCACCATTTCATTAGATGCTTTGGTTATCAGTACTACAGCTGAAACGGAACGAGGAAAAATCAATGGTACTATGTTCGCTGCACAGAATGTGGGACTGGCAGGTGGTGACCTATTATTTCCATTTATCGCAAAAACTCTTGGCTATAATATGGTATTCTTAACAGCAGGATTTATTATCTTACCAATTGTCCTTTTTCCACTTATAATTAAAGAAAAAAAATTCGTGAAAAAACCACAAAAAGTAGGGACGCTTCTCATTCAAGAGTTTAAGAAAAGGACAACATTAGTAATAGCGATTTTTGCAGTTTTGGTAACGATGAGCAGTGGAATGATCCTTCTCATCGCTCCGATATGGATGAATACAGGTTTAAAATTAGATATTACCCAAGTCGGACTTGTCACAATGCTCTTTACCATCGCAATCGCAATAGGTTCAATTATCGGGGGGATACTCGCAGATAAATTGGGGAGAAAAATCACGTTATATATCCTTATTTTCAGTAGTGTTTTCTTTACGGTATTGCTTATATTTACCAATTCGTGGGAATATTTCACACTAATTTATTGTATCATTGGATTTCTTCAGGGTGGCTATAGTTCCGCAGTTGTTGCGATATTCTACGACGTAACAAATCCACGTATTGGTGCAACACAATATGCAATTTTCACTAGTCTGTTTAACTTCGGCATTATGATTGCACAGACCATGAGTGGGCCTTTGTACGTCATGCTTGGTGTCTCTCGGGTATTCCTTTATTCTGCGTGGATTTTTGGTCCTGCATTATTAATTTTGTATTTTATTAGGCTTAAAAAGAATGATATACATCCATAACTTTACAATTTTTTATCTTAGTAAATCATATCGGAGCCCACTTTCTATCTCTTTTTTTCATTGATTCGCACGAAAAACCATTGAGTCTTAAAACCGTGTCAATGCTTCTGATTTCTAAGGATATGTTTTTAAAGAAAGAAAAGTTACACGGCGGGGGGCGATACTTCCTATGGCGATACGATCTCCATTGTATCCAGTGCAGGTGAAGCTTGGCGCTCGGTTCACCGAGTTCGCCGGGTTTGAGATGCCGATTCAATATAGTTCAATTCTTGAAGAACACATGACGGTCCGTAAAGCGGTCGGGTTGTTCGACGTGTCCCACATGAGCAACGTGTGGATCACCGGACCAGACGCGGAAAAACTGATCACCCTCACCACCGTCGAGGACGCATCACGGATCCCTGACGGGAAAAGCCAGTACACCGTGATACTGCGAGAGGACGGCACCATCATCGATGACACGATCTTCATGCATCTCGGGAACCAGTACATGATGATCCCCAACGCCGGGATGAACGAGATCGTGACCTGCTGGCTGAACGACCAGGCGAAGAAGCATCATTTGAAGGTGAAGGCCGAGGATGTTTCCCGTGAGTACGTGATCCTTGCGGTACAGGGGCCAAAATCGCGGGAGACCTTGCAGAAGCTCACGGACACCGATCTGTCCACCGTCCAGTTCTTCGGATGCTTATTCACGAAGGTCGCAGGGGTTGAATGCATCCTGTCCCACACCGGATACACCGGGGAGCTCGGCTTCGAGCTTCAGATCACGCCTATCGCGCGTGCGGAAAAAGTGTTCAGCGCGATCCTTGAGGCTGGCAAAGAGTTCGGGATTCGACCGATAGGGCTTGGTGCGCGCGATACGCTGCGTCTCGAGAAATGCTTCATGCTCGCGGGCAACGAGTTCGAAGGAGGGCACACCCCATTGGAGGCGACGCTCGGGTGGACGATCTTCTGGGAGCACAACTTCATCGGCAAGGAGACCCTGCTGAAACAGAAGGCACAGGGGACGTTCCCGAAGATGACCTGCCTGCAATGTACAGAGAAAGGCATCCCCCGGCAGCACTGCGAGATCCACAAGGATGGCAAGCCGGTCGGGATGGTCACGAGCGGGACATTGTCACCATGCCTTGGAATCGGCATCGCCATGGGGTATGTACAGCACGACAAGCGAGAACCCGGTAGTATCCTTGATATCATCGTCCGCGACAAACCTGTGAAGGCAAAAGTAGTGAAACCACCGTTCGTACCCAAAGACTGGGCGCAGAAACCGGAAGCGGTCGTGACCTAATACCATGGGTTCACCCACGTGGTTCCTTCTGATATTTATCCTTGTTGTCGAAAAGATTTAAAACAATCAGGAATTACCAGTCTTCGATTAGTATGGCGAACGAAGTGCGTGAAGGACTCAGGTACACCAAGACCCACGAGTGGGTGAAGCTTGCTGGAAGCAAAGCGAAGATCGGGATCACCGATCACGCGCAAGAGGAGCTCACCGACATCGTGTTCGTGGAACTACCCGCGGTCGGCAAGGAAGTCAAGAAAGGGGAGGAGCTCTGCGTCGTTGAATCAGTCAAATCAGTCTCCGAGGTGTACGCACCAGTGAGCGGCAAGGTTGTCGCGGTGAACACGAAGCTTGACGACTCGCCAGAAATCATCAATGAAAAACCGTATGATGACGGCTGGCTCGTGGAACTTGAGGTCAAGGATAAAAAAGAACTTGACATGCTCTTGGACGCCGCATCGTACAAAAAGATGTGAAGCTCGACTTTTCCGTTCTAAACCGCTTTTGGTTGTAAAACATTTAATACAATTACCTGAAGGCACCCTCCCACGAGAAAAACTTTTATACAGTCACACCATAAAGAATCCATTGAAGACGTGGTGATGGGATGAAGGATGACCCGATTGCAGAGGTACTTGACGATTTAATGAGACTTGACGATATCTTG
>Ga0315282_10002412_pt1 | contig 34520 bp, 22 predicted proteins | sample YL17G07_20_MG_FD_203693 | JGI IMG/M metagenome (GOLD analysis project Ga0315282, IMG submission 203693) | Sediment microbial communities from Yellowstone Lake, YNP, Wyoming, USA - YL17G07_20 | ecosystem: Environmental > Aquatic > Freshwater > Lake > Sediment | place: USA: Wyoming | collected...
GTGAAATCTGGAGAATGGCGCCTATCCCTCATTTCCACGGGGCCATGATGGTACGCTACTCTTTTCACGTAGGGCTCTCTCATCCCCTACCCGACGCCGGTCTTCCCGGCGCTTTCTGCCTGTCCCTGAGTTTCTCGGCAATCATTTGATTTGGCGCCGTGGGGGAAATGGCGCCCACTGAGGCAACATCTGGTCAATCGTGGTTTTCACACGTTTTTGAACTTCGGCGTTTCCCTTGTACTTCTCCCCAATGACCACGAGTTCTTTTAGGGCTTGTGGTCCCGGAAGCCAGCGGGCGGCGTCAATCATTGAATTCGGCAGTATCCTCTTGGACTCTTCCATGTCGTCTCTGTTGCGCTGCAAGTGCTCGGCGGCGGTGATAACCCGTTTCATTCCGGTATGAACCCGATCGGCGGAAAACACCTCATCCAACGGGATGGCCTCCCAGCGCTTCCAATTCTCCAAAGACTTTGACCACTTCCCCTGCTGCGATTGAATAAAAGCCAGGTTTCTCAACGCGTACACGGTCGCCTCATATTTCGGGTCAAAATGGTCCACGACGTATTGAAGGATTCTTTCGCCCTCGGTAAGATCGCGATAATGCTCCATCCAGTAGGCCATATCTGGAGGGAGAGTCCTCAGAAGATCTGTTTCTAGAACAAGGACCGGCCCACTTACAGTCGTCGTACGATTTGCTCCTGGAAGAAGGAATACTCCTGGAGCAGGCAATACTTTAGCCATAGTCGTCGCACGATCTGTTTCTGGAGGAAGGAATATTTTATGTGTAAAATACGTGGCGATTTCGCAAAGAAGGTCGGCGTCAAGAAGCGAACGCGTCGTGCCGGCATCGGGTTCTTTCATTAAACTGTCGCGAACCGCCAACATATCGTTCCATCGGCCGCGCACCTGGAACCACCACAGACGCTTGTCGAGGAAAGCATACCGCCATTCTTGCGGCATCGCGGCAACATTCTCAGCGAGAAACTCCTGTTCGACGCGGCTCGCCTCCTCTTTCGTGCCATTGATCAGCGGGAAGACATTGATGAGACCTTGCCACCGCTCGATCTGCGCCGCGGTTGGAGCGGTGGAACTTCGCACTTCCTGCCCAAGCGCTTCCCACTGCATAGCAAGAACGAGAAGTGAGAGGGCCGGGCGTGCGGCAACGGCCAGAAGAATCACGCCAAGAATTGGGAATGTTCTTTCAGAAGTTGGTCTCATGGGCGTGCCTCCCAGTCAAACAGAAAACGGGAGCGGTCAACGCGGCGTTGGCGGGCGAAGTCGGCAAAGATGCGGGCCATCTCGCGGGTTCCCTGCGCGCTCACGGGGCACGCGGCCAGCACCTCCTCGCACGTCACGCGCGCCCCATCCCAATCGCCCTTGCGGGTTTGCGCGTAAGCCTTGATCAGGAGAAAGTCGGCCAGCCCAGTGGCCATCGGCTTCTCTGCCGCCGGGCGAAGCATCGGCAGCGCAACGTCCACCGTGTGGATCACCTCGTCATACTTTCGCTCCCACAACTGCGTCAGAGTATGGTTGCTCAGAATATCAACGTATTCGGGACAACCGGGTGACAGAAACGTCATTGCCCGTTCGCAAAGCGCCCGCGTCTTTCCATAGTTGCGTTCGATAAACAAGTAGTATGACGACAGCTCCTTCCCGGCCTCGCGCGTGGCCGCGCAGTCGCGGTCCAATTGCATGATCGCCTCCCAGCACCGGACGGCCTCGGGGAATTTCGCCCACCGTTTATGGGCGCGCGCCTCGGCCGCCAACGCCTCGATGGCCAGCGGCGAGGATGTGCCGGTGGCCGCCGCGTTGACCTCGCGCACCTTCCCCGCCAGCGCCACCGCCCGGCCATAGTCCGCCGACAGCGCATGCGACGTCACCTCGTTGAGAACCGACGGGTCGCCCGCGGCAAAGTCGCTTCGCACCGGCGCGAGAGCGGGCGACGTCGGATTGACCTGCGTGCGGTACGAAAAACTCTTCCCCTTGCCGTCGGGCACGCGGCTGCCCATCGGCACCGGAGCCCGACCGCGCATTTGCGGCGGCGCGTTCCTCCGAAACAGCGTCTCCTCCCAATCGTTGCCGATATCTCCGTGCGGTTTATCGTCCACGTAAATCATATAGGAGAACGGACGGCGCAACGGCACATGCGCGCGCCAGGTGCCGTCGGGACAGAGCGCCAGCGTGAAGCGCGAAAAAATCGTCTCGCCAAAGTCGCCTTTCACGAACACCGCGCCCGGTATCGGCTTGACCGGCATCGTCCACGTCATGCTTGCGAACTGAGGAAGTATCGTCTCAGTTCGAATGGTTGTGCCGTTGTCAAGATGGTAAGTGGGGGGCAACCCCGGCGGCCAGCGAAACGTCTCCAGGCCGTCAAGCACTTCGACGCGCCGCCCGCCGGCCACGTCCACAAAACTGCACCAGTCGCGATTGGCGCGAAGCGCCTTGAACGGATTGGCCGGGTCGCTCATCGGATGCCACTCGCCCGCCGAGTCGCGCAACTTAAACTTGTAGTAGTGCCGGCCGTCCGGTAAGTTCACAACCGCCCGCCACACGCCGCCCTGCAACGTCATGGGATTGTCGGTGGTGCTCCACTTGTTGAACGGCCCCGTCACGCACACCGCCACCGGCGGCGTGATGATGTTGTCCGAGGCGAGTTCAAATACGATCTGCGCCTGCGCCGACACCGCGCACAGCAATACGGCCACAACCGCCGCGACACGCCGAGTACCTGCCATCGCACACCTCCCGCCCGATTGGCCGCGCAATCATCCGGGGATTCACACTTTTTCCGATTTCACGCAACTTTCTGCCTAAGCTGGGGGCGCGGCAAGACTTTTTTTGGAAAAGGAGGCCAACGCAACCGGGGATGTTGTCAGGCGGGTGCATCACCTGAAAGCGCGAGAAGCACCCAAAACCGCACTCCGCCGACATCCCGATTGACACCCGGCATCCCGGTCGCCACGTTCAGGTGAGGCAACACCAGTTCGCGCCCACGGCGGCGGACTCTGTCTCTTGTCTTTGATCGTTCTCATGACCCACAAGATGGACGTGCCTGTTTCGCCTTCGCCGGAGGATCGCGCCCGGATTGGCGAGGTGCTGCGGTCGCGCTTTGGGATGGAGCGATTCCGGCCCGGGCAGGAAGAGATCATCCAGCAGCTTTTGGCGGGGCGGAACGTGCTGGCCATCTATCCGGCGGGCTACGGCAAATCGCTCCTTTATCAGCTACCCGCGACGCTCCTGCCCGGGACAACGCTGGTCTTCTCGCCGCTGGTGGCGCTGATGCACGATCAGCAGGCGATTCTCAGTGAGCGCTATGGGATTCCCAGTGTCTGTCTTACACATGTGCTCTGGGAGAGGAACCCACCTGGACTCTACAGCCGTCTTGGCGAGATCCGACAGGGCCACTACAAAGTCGTTTTCATCGCGCCCGAGAAACTCGACAACGAGCGCGTGATGGACGCGATCCGCTCGCAGCCGATCTCGCTGGTGGCGCTCGACGAAGCCCATTGCATTTCGCTCTGGGGCCACGATTTTCGTCCCCACTATCGCCGAATTCTAAGGTTCGTGGCCGAGGTCAAGCCGTCCGCCGTGCTGGCGCTCACGGCGACCGCTCCGCCTCCCGTCGAAGCCGACATTCTCCGCCAGATCGCCGGACCGACCGAAGTGTTCCGCGTCTCGCCCTACGTTCCCAGTCTTCGTCTCCACGTCATCGAGGTGGCCGGTGAGTGCGAGAAACTGAGTTGCCTCGCGCGGATCATCCCGCGGCTCAAAGGCAGCGGCGTGGTCTATTGCGGGACCCACGAAGAGTGCGAGAACGTGGCGGAGTTTCTCAATTTCTGCGGCATTGAGTCGGCCTTCTATCACGCCGGCCTGGGCCAGCGCCGCCACGAGCTCGAGCGCGGCTTTCTGGCCAATCGCTGGAAGGTCGTCGTCGCCACGTGCGCGCTGGGCATGGGCATTGACAAGCGCGATCTCCGCTTCGTCATCCACTATCGCCTACCCGGCTCGCCCGAGCTCTACTACCAGGAGATCGGACGCGCCGGTCGCGACGGCGAGCGCGCCGAGTGCATCCTGCTCTTCGATCCCGAGGATCGCTCGCTCCTGGAGTTTTTTCTTCGCAAGAGTCACCCCGAGCCCGACGACTATGGAGCGGTTTACGGGATTCTGCACGAGGCCGAACCGAAAACGGCCGACGGGATCGCCAGCGCGACGGGCCTCTCGCGCGCCTGCATCGAGGTGGTGCTCGATAACCTGGTGGATGCGGGCTTGGCCCGGCGCGAGAAGCCGACGAGAAAAGGTGCGCCGGTCGCGGGCTTTTGTCGCACCAAGGGAACTCCCTCTCACCAGGCGATCGAACCGTTTCTCACGGCGCGGCGCAGCCGGATCGAAGCGCTCAACGCCATGGTCGCCTATGGCCAGACGACCTCGTGCCTGATGAAGTATCTGTGCACCTACCTGGGAACGCCCGAGACGCCGCCCTGCCGCCTGTGCACTCACTGTCGCGGCTACGGCGAGCGATATGAAAAGTATCGCGAGCCGATGCCCGAGGCCGACGCCTTTCTGGCCTCGCGCTTGCCGCGGATCGGGGCCTGTTCCGAGCACGAGGGCGGCTATGCGCTCGACTATCACAGCGGAACCGACGTGGGCGAAACTCTCAGCCGCGTCAAGTATGGCGGCCGGGGCGACCGGCTGCCCGAACGGATCGTCACACGGGCGGCCGACTGCATCCGGGAGAAATTCATGACGCCGGGAGCGCCGCCGCTCGAAACCGTGACGTTCATCCCGCCGAGCGCCGGTTGCTCTCTGGTCGAGGACTTTGCCAACCGTCTGGCCGCGCGACTGAAGATCCCCTGCGCGGCTTTGCTCTCGCGGGCGCGGCCGACCGATCGGCAAAAGGACATGAAGACGCGCGCGGAAAAGCGCGGCAATATCGCCGGCGCGTTCGCCCTTGTGGCGGGATCGAAACTGGCCGGCCGCTCGATTCTGCTCGTAGACGACATCTACGATTCCGGCTGGACGTTTCGCGAGGCCGCGCGCGTCCTCCGGGCTGCGTTCCCCGACTGCCGCATCCGGGTTTTCGCCCTCACGCGAACACATCACTCCGATGATTATTGAGAAACGATCCGGAATTCATCCCGCTCGCCCGGACGGAAGGTCAAAACAGTTCGCCCTGGCCGGGGCTTTCGGCAAGAGGCCAGGTGGGCGGCGCCGGGCGGTGGTCGAGGAAGTCGCGCAGGCGCTCGATGATGCGCGCGACGCACTGCTCAGCGCCCGACTGGCCGGGTTCGAGCCGCTGCGCGCCCGCGAACAGCAGGCTGTGGTTCCCCGACGCCGAAGGAGGAATGGGCGGCGGATAAATGACCGCCCAGAGCGGCTTTCGCAAGCGCCGCGCCTGGCGAAACGCATGGGCGGTCCCCCCCAGCAAGCCGCTCTCGACAACGACCAACCCTTCGCCCAACGCGGCGATCGTCGAATTCCGCAGAATCGGCAGGTCGGGGCCGGTGTGGGCTTCGGGCGCGAACTGCGAGAGAATCAGCGCCTGGTCGTGCGCGACCGCGGCTTCCAATGGCGGGGCGACCTGGCGGGCGAAGATTCCGCAGGGCAGAACGAGCGTGGTCGAACCGCCGCCGGCCAGCGCCCCCTCGTGGGCCGCCGTGTCTATCCCCCGCGCATTGCCGCTGACGACGTGAACGCCCTCGCGAGCCAGAACGGAGGCATAGGCACGCGCGCTTTCCTGTCCCAGCGCCGAAGGGTTGCGCGTGCCCACCAGCGCAATCGTGGGGCCGCGCAGGAGGCTCAGGTTTCCCGCGACGTAAAGAAACGTCGGAGCGTCCAGCCCCAGATCGCTCAGCAAGCGCGCCGGATAATGGGGGTCGCTGATGGGAAGCAGTCGGATCTTCTCGCGCTCCAGCTGTTTGACGAGCTGATCGAGCTGACCCGACGTCGGCGCTTCCTGCCGGAGAGCGTGGGCGATGGTCGTCCACTGGTTGAGCAACGGACGCGCCTCGTGCTCGGGCAGCTCGAGGAACTTCTCGAGCGACAGGCCGGCCGCCGCGAGCCCGGTCAGCCAATGGTTCCACGTCCGCGCCCCAACCGAGCGGCAAAGCGACAGGCGAATCCAGGCGTGTAGTTGACGACTCGTCATCGGGGACTTTCCTCCTGCTTCAACCGGACTTTGTAAATCAGGAAATGCGCCTCGGATGCAAGAAAATCCGTGCGGTCCAACAACACGCTGCCGTCCGCTTGCGTCAGACGCGGTGGTTGGATGCGGTCGCAAAGGGCGTAACGAACGCCGTAAGTCATCGGCAGAGCGGGCGAAACCACCAACCAGTCGAGTGAGCGCCGGAACGACATTCGCCCGCTGGCCGCCCAGCGCCGGTAATCGCGCAGATAGTCCACGAGCGCCGTGCTGCCCCGCTCCTGCGCCTGCTGCGCTTTGTCGCCGCCCGGCCAGCCATGCGTCTGGACGTACCTCTCGAACCATTCAAACCGCCGGCTGGGATCCTGCGGGATTTCCTCGTGATTGACCAGCACGGCCCGGCCGGTCCAACGCCGGAACTGACGCGGTCTCCAGGCCACCGACCAAACGGAATCGTCCGGCAGGGTTTTGGCGATCCAGCGGCACGCCGCGGCCCAGTCGGCGTCTCGGCTGAGCACGCCACGGGTTTCCGAAAAGGCGCGGGTCGCCGCCGCCCCGTCGAGGACGAGGAACAAGGCGACGAAAACCGCCAGAGCGCCGGCCATCGCGCGCGCAAGGTTTGCCGCCTCGCGCGTCTGTCGCGCCAAAGCCGTGAGCGCTGCGACAATAAGAACGGCCGCCGCAATCGCCAGCGCATGGATTTGTCCGGCGACGGGGCGGTCGCCGCCCGGCAACACGAAAGCCGTCAGCACCAGCAACAGCAACGCCAGGACCACCACCACCCGGCTCCAACGCGGCGGCCGGCGCCAGCGATCCAGCAAGGTCGCCGCCGTCCAAACCACCGGCATGCTGAAGGCCAGCGCGTAGAACACCGGTCGCCAGGCCGTTCCTTTTTGCCACGACCTTCGAATCTCGTCGGCCACCTCGGGTGCATAGAACACCGCGATCCAGAGAAACCAGAACGCCAGCATGGTGTGCAACTCGAAGCGGGCGGCGCGTTCGACCGGAATCAGCCCCACGAACAGAACCTGGAGCATCAGCCCCGCCGTTCCGATCAGGAAGAAAATGCTCAGCACGGGGATAGTCTGTCGGCTGTAGTGACGCTTCAACCACACGAACGACATGGCCAGATAGACGACCAGGCAAAGGTAGCTCCACAGGGGAACCGAAAACGGCGACAGCGTCGGCTCGGCGAGGAAGTGCAGCCCCATCATCGCGTCGCCGGGAATCGGAGCGTCGGGTACGATGACCTCGACCAGAAATCGCACCATGGGGCCGGCCGCAATGACCAGAAACGCCCCGACGCCGATCATGGACTTCCGCCAGCCCCATTCGTAGTTGAGGCAGAACAACGCCACGAAAATGAATTGGGCAAACCAGCAGGCGACGGTCGGCGAAAAATGGGCTTCCAACGCGGCCGCGCAACAAGCCGCCACCCACCGGCGCCGGATGAGAAACCCGCTACTCCAGAAGGCCAGCCCCACGGCGATCAGGCGCGACGGTTCGCGCCCACTGAGCAGATGGACGTGGAACAGATCGGGCGCGACCCGCACCAGGGCCACTCCGAGCAGCGCCACCCACGGCGAACCCTGCCACACCGCGCGCCCGAAAAAATAGATGCCGCTCCACAACAGCCCGTGGGCGAACAGAACCACCGCGACGATCATCACGGCGTCGGGCAGGTAGCGGCCCGCCCACGCCAACAGCGCGGTTCTCCAATTCGCCTCATAACACTGGGCGGCCGACCAATCGCGGAGCTCGCTCCAGTCGCGCCCGCCCGGGGGCAAAGGGGTGAGAAACGTGTCGCCGAGACGGAAGACCTCGACACCATCGCACAAGGCCATCAGGAGAGCGAACACCACAAGAACGCCCAGAACACGCCGCGAGCCGGTTTGGGCTGTCGGTTGATCTTCCATAGGCAAGCAACAGCACAGCGACTTCTCTGACGATGCGATGCAACCAGTAACTGACTGGTGTTTGAGAAGGAAAGCGCCGCCTTGTCAAGTTGCAAAGCGGGGAGCGTGCCGTATCCTCAATTCTCGCGTTTCATTTTTGCCGTCGAGAACGGGATCACGAGGCCAGGGCTTGGCCGTCGGGGCCGGCAGGAACGCCCAAAAGTCGCATCGCAAGCCGAACCAGACGCCTGATTCAGGGAAGGGCTTAGTCTGGGCCCGTGCTCGTTTGTCGGGGAAATATGACGTTAAAAAAGCTGAGTGTCCCGAATGGCACTAACTTAAGCCGTCATCAATTCGGATCGAACACCGTTGGTTTTTCGCCGGCGCAGGGCCGGCGGCGGCGAAAAACCCCGCTCCTTGGGGACAGAGACCTTAAGTTAGTGCCATTCGGGACAGGCACCTCATTTCGGCGGGTGTCGCCCGGCCCGTCGTCAGATTATACCCGCTCGCGTTGTCCAGGCCGTCGTCCAGGGGCCGCCTCAGATCTTAAGTACGAGATACGCGCCTCTTCGACATCCATGGTATCAACAGCGTGGGCCATCCTTTGCTTCTCGTGGATTTCACAGGAAGGCTGGGCTAAAAGCCACGCTCGTGTCAATGATGATTTCGTGGCCTTCGGAACGATGGGTGCTTCGCACGAAGACGGGAGATGGTTCTTCCCCGCTTTTATCCCCCCGTCCATGGGGGGAAATGAATTTGGAGTGCGGTGGCCCTCCGCCGCTTTGCTTCATCCCCCCGTCCACGGGGGAAATGAAAAGGGAGAACTCCTCCTATTTTCCCCCGTGGACGGGCGAAATGAATTACGTGTCCCCTCATTTTCTTGGTCCGCCGCCCCGCCGCCGTCCCCCGCCGGTCGCGCTACCGCCAGGCCATAGTACGCTTCGACACAATAGGGGGATCAAAATCGAATCAGGACGCTGGAGGGTGTCCTTTCACCGTCATTGCGAGGAGCGGCTTCGTCGCTGCGAAGCCGCTCCTCGCAATGACGAGACGGCGCTCGTGATTTTGGCCTCTCATTTGCGTTTGGCTGTACTCAGGCGGCAATTGTCCCGTGCGGACCGTTTCCGGGAGTTTTGCTTGACACCCTCCGGGGCATCTGGCCAATTCTTGCCAAAACACGGCGATTCCCATTCAGGAGGAGGAGAGAGACTCATGGCCAAGGCATACAAACCGACAAAGGCCGACAAATTCGCGTTCGGCTTGTGGACGGTGATGAACCGCGGGGCCGACCCGTTCGGCGGTCCGACCCGCAAACCGCTTTCGCCCTTCGATGCGATCCGCCGATTGGGCGAAATGGGCGCGTATGGTTTCGAGTTCCACGACAACGACATCGTGCCGTTTGGCAGTTCGGCCGCCGAGCGCGACAAGCTCGTCAAGAAGGCCCGGCAGGTCGCCGACAGCGTGGGAATCCGCGCCACCATGGCCACCTGCAACATGTTCTCGCATTCGGTGTTCAAAGACGGCGCGTTCACGTCGAACGACGCACGGGTGCGGGCCTTTGCCGTTCAGAAGGCCATGGGCGCGATTGATATGGGCGCGGAACTCGGCGCCAAGGTGTTCGTTTTCTGGGGCGGTCGCGAAGGGGCCGAAGTGGACGCCTCGAAAGATCCCGCGCTCGCACTCAAGCGTTATCGCGAGGCCGTCAATTTCCTTTGCGAATACGTTCTCGACAACGGCTATGACATGAGGTTCGCGGTCGAGCCGAAACCCAACGAACCGCGCGGCGACATCTATCTGGCCACCGCCGGCTCGGCGCTCGCTTTCGCGTACACCTGCGCCCATCCCGAGATGATCGGCGTCAATCCCGAGCTCGAACACATCCGGATGTCGGGCCTCAACTCCTACCACGAGGTCTGCCAGCTGCTCGAAGCGGGCAAGCTGTTCGACATCCACCTCGGCGCGCAAAAACCCCTTCGCTACGACCAGGACATTCGCTTCGGCGCCGAAGACCTCAAGGAGTCGTTCTTTGTCGTCAAGGCGCTCGAAGACTACCAGTGGAAAGGGACGCGCGCCTTCGACTGCCATCCTTATCGCACCGAAAGCGAAGAGGGCGTGTGGGACTTCGTCGCGGGCTGCATGAGGTCCTATCTCATCCTCAAGGAAAAGGTCGCGGCCTTCAACGGCGACAAAGAGATTCAGGGCCTGCTGGCCGAGATCGGCGAAGGCCATCGTGCGCTCGAGAAACTGATGCGCTCCTATTCGTGCGAAGCCGTGGCCGCGCTCAAGGAACGCTCCTTCAATCCCGACGCGCTGGCCCGAAAGAAACTGCCCTACGAGAAGCTCGACCAGCTCACCCAGGAACTCCTCCTGGGGGTAAGGTAAAGGGATCTCGGCCCTCGCCGGCTTTGGCCGACCGTCCTCACGCTCAAGGAGGTGGTCGTTCATGGTGACTCGGGCACTGCGAGCTCGGGTAATCCATCCCGACGCCACGCTGCTGGCGGCCCTGAAGCGCACCCACCGGGTCTATAACGTCTTGCTGCGGCAAATGGTCGAACTGTACCTGCGCATGCGAAAAGGCAAGCACCGCGAGACCGCGCGGAAGATCGCCGAGATCATCCTCAAGAGCCCGAAGAACACCGCCGCGGCTATCATGGAGGGACTGACCGCGAAAGAATGGACATCAACGAGAACCACCGAGTGGGCCAATCTGGTTCGCGAAAGGCGCAACGCAGAAGGCCTCCTCTTCGACCGCCACGAATCGGTTGGATCGGCTGATGGCCGGAATGTCTGTTGCCAGCGCCAGCAGGGTCCGAGAAAGAAGCCCACCGATCCGTCGCGACTCCCGGTTTCGTCCAAGTTCTGGCGCTGGCTGTGCGACGACGCCTGCGAGGTCCTGAAGAGCAATCGAGGCCAGATGGACGACTGGCGAAGGGATTACAAGGAATGGAGGAACGAGAAGGCCCGGTGGGAAAAGGATCACCCCGAATTCATGGCCTTCTGGAACGGCCTCTATCAGCAATTCCGGCAAGACTGCGAGCGAGCGCAAATCGAGGCGCAGCAAGCCAAAGGACAGAAGCCGACCTTCAGGAAGCGCGGAGGCCGCCAGTGGGGCAAGCGCTTCGAGCGCTGGCATCTCTGGCCGGAGTGGATCGAACAGCATCCCGAGATCCTCGCGTGGCGCGGCCAAGCGGCAGCCGCGGATTTCAAGCCGGTCCCCCAGCAGGAGAAGGATGCTCTGCGCAAGAGATTCAAGCGACAGGACAAGTACATCGGGGCGCTTTTGGATAAACTCCGCGAATCCAACTCCGAACTGGCCGAGCTCGACAGACTCCGCCGGGCCTATGAGCGGCAGTACGTTCGCTTCAGGCGCTTCCCGACCCTCACGCTTCCCGACCCCGACAAGCACCCGCGCTGGATGTCTCTCGAGCGGGACTGCCTCTACAAGGATTTCGATCCTGAGAAGGGAACCATCAAGCTGTCGCTTGTGGGCGAGAACGCCGACGGTGTCTGGTACATGGATTGGTTTGACGTGCAAGTGCAGGTGGACCGCCGTTTGAAGCCTTCGTTCCGCCGCGAGGTCTTCGGGCGCGAAGGCCGGCTGCCGCCGTTTATCGAGGGCCGCGTGGGCCGCAAGCTCTCGCAGCCTGCGCCGTCGCCCGCGGAGAGGCAATCCGGCGTCGCCGGCGCTAAGCTGATCTTCAAGCAGGGCGCTGCCCATCTCACCTTCACCATCATTGATCAGGACCGTGCCCCGCGGGTCAAACCCCGCAAGGTGGCCGACCGTCGTTGCCCGGCTGACAACATATTCGATCCCCAGGGCGACCGAATCCCGCTTCGCGTCGTGGCCGTGGATTTGGGCGTCCGCCACGTCGGCGGCTATGCCGTCGCCGAAGGCCGTTTCGAAAACGGCGCTTGGTCGGTCGGGTATATCACCAAAGGCATTGTGAGCGGCCCGCAGGTGCCGGAGCGATTCAGTATTGACGCCCACCACCGGCAACTCAAATGGGCGCGCCGCCTCCGGGGCAAGCCGGTTTTCGACGAGGAAAGCTGCGCCGAATTGCAGGACCACGTCACCCACATGGGCGAGGACCGCTTCAAGAAGGCCGCCCACGCGATCGTCGAACTGGCCCGCCGGCACGACGTCCACGTCATCCTGTTCGAGAACCTCAAGGGTTTCGTTCCGTCGGCGCGCGACGAGCGCTGGGCAAACCGCACGCGCACCAAAATGCTTCGCCGGAAAACCGTCGAGATGGTCAAAGCGCAGGCCGGTGAGTTCGGCTTTCTCTGCAATGAGAAGATCTCGCCAAAACTGACCAGCCACATCTGCTCGAAGTGTTTCCGGCCCGGCTGGCGCTTTTCGATGAAGGCCAAGCAACCCTGGTCCGAAAAGCAGCCGCGCAGCAAGTGCCGCGATTTCGGCTATCCCGCCTGGGACGCCGGAGGCCACCTGTTCCGCTGCCCGCATTGCGGCTACCGGGTCAACGCCGACATCAACGCCGCCGGCAACCTCGTGGCCAAGTTCTTCGGCCTGTGGCCCGACGAAAAGCTGGAGCGAAAAGACTGGGTTTATCGCTGGAGGGAAAATGGGGAGTCGCGACAGTTTGACGCCAAGGCCGAGTTCGAAAAGTGGAGTAACGACGTTCGCTCGCGCAAAGCAGCAAAATCGTTTCCCTACTGAGGCCCCTTTTCGGTGTTGACATCGAACGGCTCAATCGCAATATATCGAACTGCTCACTGCCGAGTGTGACCGTCTCATTGCAGGCAGGCGAGTCGGGCATCTTCCGGCAATGCCGGTGTCCGAAAGTTCCTGGAAGAGAGTGTTGAAGCCCGCTGACGCGCCGTTCCGCATCCCTCAGAGGTCGGGACGGCCGACACCGGAGGTCACCCGGGCGGTAAATCACGACAGGGCTACGCCGGGAACATCACCGCAAAAACAGAGAGGCGCGCGGAAACGAGACGAAACGCGCGAAAAAAGCGGTCGGGAGTGGTGTGTTTTGCCGCTGGAAAGCGCGGTTTTTCCGAGCCGAAGGCGCCGCAAAAGTCTCCAAAGTTTGGGCTTGTAGCAGGCGACCTGTATCCGCGCGCGCGTTTGCGGCTGATGAACACGCGATGGCGATTCGGTTTCTGTGTGATCTGCCTGTATCCGCGCGCGCGTTTGCGGCTGATGAACACTGGGAGTGCGTTCGACGCGCCTATAACGACCTGTATCCGCGCGCGCGTTTGCGGCTGATGAACACAGCTGATGAGAGACATACCGAGCGGTGTCGCCTGTATCCGCGCGCGCGTTTGCGGCTGATGAACACGCGCGAAACATCGGCAAAACCCAATCGCTTCCTGTATCCGCGCGCGCGTTTGCGGCTGATGAACACGTTGAGCCACTTCGCTGCATTTACGGTCTTCCTGTATCCGCGCGCGCGTTTGCGGCTGATGAACACGAACTGAATGGTTGAACGGTTGCAGTCGTCCTGTATCCGCGCGCGCGTTTGCGGCTCGTGACCAAGCGCAAGCAGCTCAATGAACGGACCCACCAAGCGGCCAAGACTGCGCCGGCGACGGACATCGTGGTCGCACCTTTCGGCGCTCACGCGCCTGGTGAAACTCCCCAAGCGGCACATGTGGCTGGATTATGACGCCCAGCCGGACGTTCTTTATCTCCATTTCGAGGAGAAACCCTGCTCGACGCACAGCGAGATGCGCGATGACGGGATCATCCTCGACCATCGCGACAACCGCCCTGGTGGGCTTGATCGTGCTCGAGGCATCGCATCGCTGAGAGAAAGCGCGCGGGACGGTCTTGCCGCAGCCTACTTCGCCACTACGCGGACGGTCGTGATTTTCCAGCCGTCCGTGGCGTTATTGAGGGAGCACTGTTCGCGGCGGCAGGGGAAAAGAAAAACCGGCCGGGGAACCGGCCGGGTGGAAATTCGTTGGCGGGGAGAGGCGCCGGGCCCGTCCGCCCCCTTTCTCTCTCACTCACATGTTCTGTTTGGCCAGATCAATGAGCTTGGGCGGGACCTTGCGGGGGGTGACCTTCAGGCGATTGGTGGCGATCTCCTCTTTGGCTACGTCACCGGCATCGTCGGCGTTGGCAATTTTGACCAACGGTTTGGCCCCACTGTAGAGGGCGCGGCTCCGCCGCATTATCACGTTGACGAGCAGGTAGCGGCCTTTGCGTTTCTTTGCCATGTTGGCCAAATCTGCGTTGTGATAATTGGCGGGATTAATCTTTTTTTTCCTCCACTTCGTACTCGGCGTCCACGACCTCGCCCTCGGGTTGGCCGGACGGAGCGGCTTCTTTTTTCTCGTCCGACGACGAAGCGGCGTCTGCCGTCGTTTGCTGGTAGAGGGATGTTGATAGACGGTGTTGCGCCTTTGTCAAGCGCTCAATTCCGCGTTTCATCTCGTCCGTCGGGCCCTGGCCCATGGCCTTGCGCAGTTCGCTGATTTCCTTTTGGATCGTGTCATGGTCGCTGGGGGTGGCTTTGTCGCCCAGGTCGCGGAGTGTCCGCTCGACCGAGTAGATCAGAGCATCGGCTTCGTTGCGGGTTTGGGCCAATTCGCGCTTTCGACGGTCCTCCTCGGAGTGGGCGTGGGCGTCGCGGACCATGCCCTGAATCTCGTCCTCGCGCAGGCCGCTGGACGACTCGATCCGGATGCTCTGTTCCTTGCCCGTGCCCAGGTCGCGCGCCGAGACGTGAACGATGCCGTTGGCGTCAATGTCCAACGTGACCTCGATCTGGGGAACGCCGCGCGGGGCCGGGGGGATGCCGATCAGGTCGAAGCGGCCCAGGGTGCGGTTGTCGGCGGCCATTTCGCGTTCGCCCTGGAGGACGTGGATGCTCACGGCCGCCTGGTTGTCCGAAGCGGTCGAGAAGATTTCGCTCTTCTTGGTGGGGATCGTGGTGTTCCGCTCGATCAGGCGGGTGAACACGCCCCCGAGCGTTTCGATCCCCAACGACAGCGGTGTGACGTCGAGGAGCAGCACATCGGTGACGTCGCCCCCCAGCACGCCGCCCTGGATCGCCGCTCCTACCGCGACCACCTCGTCGGGGTTGACGCTGTGGTTGGGTTCTTTGTGAAACTGGCGGCGAACGGTGTCCTGAACCAGCGGAATGCGGGTGGAGCCGCCGACCAGGATGACCTCGTCAATCTCTTCGGGCTTCAGTGCCGCGTCGGCCATCGCGTTTTTGCAGGGCTCGACCGTCCGCTCGACCAGCGGCTGGATCATCTGCTCGAGCTTGGCGCGCGTGAGGGTGTAGTTGAGATGCTTCGGCCCGGCCTGATCGGCGGTGATGAAGGGGAGATTGATCGTGGTCTCCAGCGTGGTCGAAAGCTCGCACTTGGCCTTTTCGGCGGCCTCCTTGAGGCGCTGCAACGCCATCCGGTCCTTGCGCAGGTCAATCCCATAGTCGCGCAGGAACTCTTCGGCCAGCCAGTCAATGACCAGCTGATCGAAGTCGTCGCCTCCGAGATGGGTGTCGCCGTTGGTGCTTTTGACCTCGAAGACGCCTTCACCCAGTTCGAGGATGGAAATATCGAACGTCCCGCCGCCGAGATCGTACACGGCGATGATCTCGTCTTTTTTGCGATCGAGGCCGTAGGCCAACGCGGCCGCGGTGGGCTCGTTGATGATGCGCTTGACCTCCAGACCGGCGATGCGGCCGGCGTCCTTGGTGGCTTGACGCTGGGCGTCGTTGAAATAGGCCGGGACCGTGATGACGGCGTCGGTGACCTTTTCGCCCAGGTACTCTTCGGCGGTCTGGCGCATTTTCTGAAGGATGCGCGCCGAAATCTCCGGCGGCGTGTAATGCTTGTCGCGGATCTGGACCACCGCGTTGCCGGTGCCGTTGCGGACCACCTTGTAGGGAACCTTCTTGATCTCCTCGGTCACCTCGTCCAGCTTCCGGCCCATGAACCGCTTGATGGAATACACGGTGTTTTCGGGGTTGGTGATCGCCTGGCGTTTGGCCACCATCCCGACCAGTCGTTCGCTCTTATCCGTAAACGCGACGACCGAGGGGGTCGTTCGCGAACCTTCGGCATTGGTGAGAACCTTGGGATCGCCCCCTTCCATGATGGCCACACAGGAGTTGGTGGTCCCCAAGTCTATTCCGATGACTCGTCCCATGGCTAACCTCTCTCGCTCCTGGAGGATTCCTACCGAGCTGAGGATTCAATACCGCGACTTTCGATGTTGTCAAAGGGAAACATGAGCAAGGGGCCGGGGTAGCGGAACATCGCTCCCCCGGCCCTTTGCCGTTATCCACACGCCGCTCCGCCCGGCCGGTCTGACCGGCAAACGGGGTGACGGATTGCCTGTCTCGCGGAGACTCAGTACTCCGGAGGCATATGGCCGCCGGGACCGCCCCTGGGTTCCTTCTCTTTGATTTCGGTCACCAGGCACTCGGTCGTGATGAGCAACCCCGCCACGCTGGCCGCGTTTTGCAGCGCGGTGCGCGCCACTTTGGTCGGGTCAATGATGCCGGCCTCGATGAGATCCTCGAACTGTCCGGTTTCGGCGTTGAACCCGATCGTGGGCTTCTTCTGCTCCTTGATCTTCTCGACGATGATCGTGCCCTCGGCGCCGGCGTTCGTGGCAATCCAACGAGCCGGGGCCTCGAGCGCGCGCCGGATGATTTCGACGCCAATGGCCTCATCGCCTTCGAGCTTCAGATCCGTCAGCGCCTTGGTGGCGCGAATCAGAGCCACTCCACCGCCGGCGACGATCCCTTCCTCGACCGCCGCGCGCGTGGCGTGCAGCGCGTCCTCGACGCGCGCCTTGCGCTCTTTCATCTCGGTCTCGGTGGCCGCTCCGACCTTGATCACCGCAACGCCGCCCGACAGCTTGGCCAGGCGCTCCTGCAGTTTTTCCCGGTCGTAGTCCGACGTGGTCTCTTCGATTTGCAGACGCAACTGGTCGCAACGGCCCTTGATGGCGTTCTTGGAGCCGGCGCCTTCGATGATTACGGTGTCTTCCTTCTCGACGCGCACGGTCTTGGCGCGGCCGAAATCATCCAGCCGGGTGTTCTCCAGCTTGAACCCTGCCTCTTCGCTGATCACTTTGCCGCCGGTCAGGATCGCGATGTCTTCGAGCATGGCTTTGCGCCGATCGCCAAAGCCCGGGGCCTTGACGGCCACGGCCTGGAGCGTACCGCGCAGTTTGTTGACGACCATGGTCGCCAGCGCCTCGCCCTCGACTTCCTCGGAGATGATGACCAGCGACTTGCCGGCCTGGACCACGCGCTCGAGCACGGGCAGCAGGTCTTTCATCGCGGAGATCTTCTTATCGTGAATCAGGATGCAGGGGTTTTCCATCTCGCAGATCATTTTCTCGGGATCCGTTACGAAATAGGGGGAGAGATAGCCTTTGTCGAACTGCATACCTTCGACGACCTCGAGCGTGGTCTCGATGCTCTTGGCCTCTTCGACCGTGATCACGCCGTCCTTGCCCACTTTGTCCATGGCGTCGGCGATCAGTTCGCCGATGGTCGTATCATTGTTGGCCGAGATGGAAGCGACTTGGGCGACCTTCTTGTGGTCGCGCGTCTCCACGCTCTGCTTTTTGATCGCCGCGATCGCCGCCTCGACGGCCTTGTCAATGCCGCGCCGCAGCGCCATGGGATTGGCCCCCGCGGCCACGTTTCTGATCCCCTCGCGATAAATGCTCTGGGCCAGGACCGTCGCCGTGGTGGTTCCATCACCCGCCACGTCGCTGGTCTTGGCGGCCACTTCGCGCACCATCTGGGCGCCCATGTTCTCAAACGGATCCTCCAGCTCGATCTCCTTGGCAACGGTCACCCCGTCCTTGGTGATCGTCGGTGCGCCAAACTTCTTATCCAACACGACGTTGCGCCCCTTGGGGCCCAACGTCGTACGAACCGCTTCAGCGAGTTTGTCCACGCCGCGCAACACGGCCGCTCTCGCGTCTTCGCCGAACACCAATTGCTTGGCCATGACTGTTTCGAACCTCCTTCCGTAAAGTATCGTTTGCTGCTGCGAAACGATTTGGCGCCGCGCGGCCGGGACGGCCCCGCCCGCGACACCGCCTACCGGCCCAGCGTGCGGTTACTTCTTCTTCTTGCCGGGCTCGATGATTCCGTAAATCTCGTCCTCCTTGATGATCAAATACTCGACACCGTCAATGGACTTCGGGACGTCGCTTCCGGAGTACTTGCCGAACAGGACTTCATCGCCCACTTTGACATCCATGGGCAGACGCTTGCCCTCCTCGGTCAGGCGACCGGGACCGACGGCGATCACCTTGCCGCGCTGGGACTTCTCCTTTGCGGTGTCGGGAATGAAAATTCCACCGGGGGTTTTCTCCTCTTCCTCTACGATACGCTGGATGAGGACCCGATCACCGAGGGGTTTGACTGGCATACGACATCTCCCTCCTTTCAGGGGTATCTGATGATTTGTTAGCCTGCGCGAGACAGTGTCCCTGCCCCTCTCCCTGCAGACTCTTTTCTCTACACTTTAGGGGATAGAGAAGCAACTCTCAGGCCACCACACGACACTTTATTTAAGTTATTATTTTACAGCATTCTATGATCCGAGTCAGTGTGTTCTTCGACGACTTCATCGAAGGCAGTAGATAGACCTGTGTCATTACGACACGCGATGGCGAGCCACGAAAGGATTCTGTGTCATTCCTGCCGTACGAAGAAACATCGGCAACCTTGCCAGCGCCTTCGATTGGGACTATGGCAGTCCATCAGCAGTCCGTTCCGTCTCACGCATTGACGATAATGAGCAGGTAGCCCTTTTGGCAAATTGGGCTTCCGGCTGTTCCGGCTCGTTGAACAATCGGAACGAAGTTTTGCTAATCGCCCGAATGAGGGGTCGGACTTTCGGAGAAGGTATTCTGTAGGCCTGCGAACGGAGCTTGATTTCGAACCCCGCCGCCCTCAGTTGTGGCTTTACTCTTGATTTTCTGGCGCCGTAGGGTCGAAATTCGAGAGATGCAACGAAAGAAAAGTCGTTCGCCAGGGTGAGGATCAGCCGCGTGCCGGAAGCCGTCGAGAAGTCCAGGGAAGCCACCCGTCGGCCGGTGGTCTTGGATGCTCGGATGATTGGCCATTCGGGCATTGGCACCCACATCCGCGGGCTCCTGGAGGGATGGCGCGAGGTGGCGCCGGACTTTTGTCCCACGTTGCTGGGCGACCGGGCGGTGCTCGACCAGTGGCTGCCCGACGCGGCGCGCTTTCCCACGATCACGTTCCGCGTGCCCCCCTATGGCTGGCGCGAGCAGATCGGCTTCCCGGCGCGAGAGACGCGGGGCGCTCTTCTGCACTGCCCGCACTACAATATCGCGCTTCGCCACGGCGGTCCCCTGGTCGTTACCATCCATGATCTCATTCATCTCGACAAGCGTTGGGGCGTGCGGTCGAAGGTGGGGCAGTTCTATGCCCGGCTGATGTTGCTCCTGGCGGCGCGGCGTGCCCGCCATATCTTTGCGGTCTCGCAAGCGACCGCCGACGAGCTGGTGGCGCGCCTGACCATTCCCGCGGAGAAGATCACCGTCGTTCACAATGCGCCATCGAGCGTGTTCCTGAATTCCCACTTCCCGTCCGGGGCGATCGAACAATTCCGTCGCGAGACGGGATTGTCTGCCGACTATCTCTTGACCGTTGGCCTCTACAAGCCGCACAAGAATCTCGATCTGCTGTTCGAGGTATTCAAGTCACTGCGGGAAGAGGGAAAAACCGAGTTGGGTCTGGTGGTTGCCGGCACCCAGGAGAAAGAGCGCCCGGCTCTGGAACGCCGGCTGAGCGAGCTCGGCCTGGCTGACCAAGTCCGGGTTCTGGATCGGCTTCCGACCGACCGGATGGCGTTGCTCTATGGCGGGGCGACGGCGCTGGTTCACCCCGCGCGGCTCGAAGGATTCGGTCTGCCGATCGTCGAGGCACAGGCGGTGGGGACGCCGGTGGTCGCCTCGCGGGCTTCGACCGTGCCCGAGGTGGCCGGCGAGGGGGCGTTGTTCTTCGATCCACAGGATCGGTCCGAGCTGGGCCGTCAGATTCTGAGAGTCACCGAAGACCGGGAGCTGCGCGAACGGCTGGTGGCCGAGGGTCGCCGCAACGTCAAGCGATTCTCGTGGAGCGAAAGTGCCCGAAAGGTCCTGGCCGTGTACGAGCGCGTGGCACAGGCCGCTGGTCCGTGAATAGGGACTCGTGGGTTACGCAGCATGAAAGTGGCGCTGGTACATGATTGGCTCAACGGCATGCGAGGCGGCGAGAAGCTGCTCGAGGTGCTCTGCGACCTTTTTCCGGAGGCCGAGCTCTACACGCTGTTCTATGAACCCGACCGGGTCAGTGAAACCATTCGCCGGAGGAATCCCCGGGCATCGGTGCTCCAGCGGTTCCCCCTGGCGCGACGCTACTATCGCCTCTATCTGCCCCTCTATCCCTGGGCCATCGGCCGGCTGGATATGTCGCCCTACGACGCGGTCATCTCGTCGAGCCACTGTGCCGCAAAGGGGGTCCGGCTCAACGACCGGCAACTCCACATTTGCTATTGCCACGCGCCCATGCGATACATCTGGGAGCAATACGACGTCTACTTCGGGGGGCGCAACCGCTGGCGGCCGGTGTCGCTGGCCATGCGTCTGTGGCGCGACCGGTTGCGCCAGTGGGACGTGGCCACCGCCCAGCGCGTCAATCATTTCATCGCCAATTCGATGGCCGTGGCCCACCGCATTCGGCGCTATTATGGGCGCGAGGCAAGGGTCATCTATCCTCCCGTAGACACCGCGCGCTTCCACCCGGTCGGCGGCATCGAGGGCGACTATTTCCTGGTCGTGGCCGCGTTGGTTCCCTACAAGCGAATTGACCTGGCCGTCGAGGCCTGCACGCGGCTGGGCCAGACTCTCTGCATTGTGGGCGATGGACCCCAGCGTCGAGCGCTCGAGCGTCGCGCGGGACCGACGGTTCGCTTTTTTGGCTGGGTGCCCGATGACGAGCTGGTGAGACTGTACAATGGGAGCCAGGCGCTGCTCTACCCCGGCGAGGAAGATTTCGGGATCACGGCCGTCGAAGCGCAGGCCTGCGGGCGTCCGGTGATCGCGCTGCGCAAGGGCGGCGTGGTCGAAACCGTGCGGGAACACCGGACCGGCTTGTTCTTCCGGGAACCGACGGTGGAGGCGTTGTGCGAAGTGCTCGAGCAGTTCAACCGAGCGATGTTTGATCGGGGCGTCATTCGCGCCCACGCCGAGCAGTTCGGCGGCGATCGCTGCCGCACCGAGCTGGACTCGACGATTCGCGAGATGCTGGAAAGCCATGGAAGCTAAACGACGCCGGCGATTGCGATTCGAGGCGGCCACCGTGGCCACCGACCTGGTGGTGGTTGCGCTGGCCCTTCCCTGTTCCTATTTTGTGCGGTTCCATTCGTTCTTTCCCATCGCGCCGCGCGGGGAGTGGCAGGTCGCCGACTATTGGCGCATCTACCCGCTGGCCATCCTGGCGTGGCTGTTTTCGCTGGGGGCGGTGCATGCCTACCAACTGGGCCACGAGATCATGAGCATGCGGGTGTTGCAGCGGCTGGTCAAAGGGTCGCTACTGGCCGTGACGATCATCATTGCGATCAATTTCTTTGGCCGCATCGCTCCGGAGACGGCCTATGCGCGCATCCTGGCGCCGCTGACGTTTCTGGTCGCGGTGCTGTTTCTCGGCATCGGGCGATTGGCGCTGCGAAAAGTGGTTCGCCATCTTCAGGAAAAGGAAGGCATTGGGTCGAAGCGGCTGCTGGTGCTCGGGGCGAGCGATCTGGCGCGCAAGGTCGCCCGCCGAATCCGCGAGCAGGCGCACCCGACCTATTGTCTGGTGGGATTTCTCACGGCCGACCCTTCCCTGGTCGGGCAGGAACTCGATGAGGGCAAGGTGCTGGGCGAGAACGCGCAATTGCTCGAGCTGCTCATGCCGCATAAGATTGACGACGTCATCCTGGCCGAGCCGACCCTGCTGCCCGAAGACCTGCTGGGTCTGATGCTCGATTGCGAAAAGCAGATGGTCGGCTGCCGCACGGTGCCCAATCTCATCCAGACCAGCCTGACCGAAGTGCAATCGGAGCTGTTCGAAGGCGTCCCGCTCTACGGGCTGAAGGAAACGCCGTTGCAGGGTGTCAACGCCGTCCTCAAGCGCGTGTTCGATTTCGTGGTCGCGCTGGCGGGGCTGATCGTGACGATGATCTTCTATCCCGTGATCGCCCTGGCGATCAAAATTGATTCGCGGGGACCGGTTCTTTACAAACAGAAACGGACCGGCCTCGACGGCACGCGGTTCAATCTCTACAAGTTTCGTTCGATGATCCCCGGGGCCGAAGACCAAACCGGGCCGGTGTGGGCGACGGCGGACGATCCGCGACGGACGCGCGTGGGGCGGTTCCTGCGGCGATGGAATCTCGACGAACTGCCGCAGCTGATCAATGTGCTGCGCGGGGATATGAGCCTGGTCGGCCCGCGACCCGAACGGCCGTTTTTCGTCAAGCAATTCAAGGAGCAGCTGCCGCGCTATATGGCTCGCCACAAGGTCCGCTCGGGCCTGACGGGCTGGGCGCAGGTCCACGGCTTCCGCGGCCAGAGCTCGGTCGAGGATCGCTTGTCCTACGATTTGTATTACATCGAGAATTGGAGCTTCTGGCTGGACCTGAAAATCCTCGCCATGACCTTGCGCGCGTGGCGCAAAGGCGCACAGTGATTTTCCCTTTTGGATAGTGGATGGCCGCGCGGCGGCGGCTCACGGCCGGTCGGCCCAGGCGTGGTAGTCTATGTTGGGGAAGATGTTGTCGCGCCATTCGAGGTCGCCCAGGAATTTCTCGTCAATGTGGCTGTTCATCACCATATAGTAGAGATTGGCGAGATTGAGGAGGTGGTCGCGGGTGCGGCGCTTGGCATACTCAACCATGGTGTTGGTCTTCATGATGAAGGCCCAGTCGCTCGATTGGGCCAGGAGCAATTCGCGGGCGGCCTGCTTGAGCGCCCGCAGCAGCGCGCCGTCGGCCTTGGGGGAGCGGTTGGCCATCTCGATCATCCGCTCGGCGCCCTTGTGCAGGTGGCGATAGATCCAGTCGTTGTTGCCTTCGAGCCAGACCTCGCCATAGCCCTTGTAGCCCCAGGACGACATCGTGGGCGTGGCCACCTGGTTGGTCGGATGGCGCTGGAGATATTCGCTGGGCGTGATGCAGACGATGTCCTTCTGATCGTAGTGAATTTTGCGGAAAAGGTAGTTGATGAACTGCGGGCCTTCGAACCACCAGTGGCCGAACAGCTCGGCGTCATAGGGGCAGACAATGATGGGCGGGCGATCCATGAACTTGCGCAGCCACTCGCCCTGCTTCTGGCGGTTGAACATGAAATTCCCCGCGTGAGTGGCGGCCGCTTCCATGGCGTCGTCCTCGCTGTAGGGGGCCTTCTGTGAGAGGTCCACGTCGCCGGTGATCTTGTGATACTTGATGCCGGTGGCGATCCGCAGGCCGCTTTCGTGAATGTAGGGGCGGATGTATTCGAACTCCAGGTCATAGCCGATGTCGCGATAGAACTCGCGATAGCGATAGTCGCCGGGATAGCCTTCTTCGGCGCTCCAAACCGACTTGGACGACTCCAGATCGCGACCAAATGCGGCGACACCCGTGGGGCAGAAGAGCGGCGCATAGACGCCATAGCGGGGCCGTTTGTCGGCAAAAAGAATGCCGTGGGCGTCAACGAAAAAGAATCGAATGCCGGACTCCGCGAGAATGGCATCCAGTCCGGAATAGTAGCCGCATTCGCTGTTCCAGACGCCGTTGGTGGGCCGGCCGAACACTTCCTGGTGGAATCGCACAGCGGTGGCCACTTGCGCCCGCACGGCCTGGGGCTGGAGTTGAAGGAGCGGCAGAAAGCCGTGAGTCGCTCCGCAGGTGATGATCTCGAGTTTGCCGGCCTCCATCACCTGGCGAAAAGCCCCGACGATGTCCTGCCCGTGTTCCTCCACAAAGAGCCGGCGGCACCGCTCGAAGCGCCGAACGTACATCTTGGCCGTCTCATGGAACTCGGGCATCCACCGCGTACGTTCGATCTCTTTGTGGGCCAGCTCGATCAGCCCATTGAGGTGTCTCAGGTAGCGTTCCCTGAGGAGAGGGTCGTTCATCATGCTGACCAGCGGCGGGGTCATGGACAGGGTCACGCGGAAATCCACGCCGTCGCGCATCAGTCCTTTGAAAACGTCGAGCAACGGCAGATAGGTCTCCGTCATGCCCTCAAAGAACCAGTTCTCCTCCAGGCAGTCGTTGTATTCCGGATGGCGAACGTAGGGCAAATGAGCGTGGAGGACCAGGCACAGATAACCGTTCGGCTGATTTACCATGATCTACCTCTGCCGGCGGAATTCGGGAGTGAACCCGGAAGGATGAAGGATGAATAATTCAGCAAGAGCCACGGCGGGAGGTAACCAGAAATGGAAAGCCGCAAGCTGAGTTCATCATTCATCATTCATCATTGGTTTGCAGGGCGGGCAAACCCTCAGTCCCCCGACGGGATGCGTGTGGCACGACGGACGACCGGGATAATCTCATGGCTCATGGTTCCATCGCTGCTGACGGCGCGCACGGGAATGACCTGCTCGCCATCGGGCAGCTCAAAACGCATCGTGAAGCTGCCGTCGGGGCGAACCACCACGGGCTGTCCCTGGATGGTGACGCGGGCTTGGGGATCGGTGGTCCCGCTGACGATCAGCTCCGTGCGAACCGTCAGGGGGAAGGCCGCCACCGCGGCCACGGCACGTCTCAGCCGCGCCGCTCCCATCGAAGCCGCCGGGGCCGCGCTGGCGCCCACGCCTCGGGCCAGAGCCACCCGCAACCGGCGGGAGATCTGGCGAATCGCCGCTTCGGAACCGATGCGGCTGCTGATGGCAACATCGGCCGACCGCGCCAGAATTTCGCGCAGCTCATGGGCCACCGACATCCACTCGGGATCGTCTATCCCGGAAATGGCGTCGCGGGGGGTGCGCACGACGTTGGATCGGCAAATCTGGATAAACTCTCCCTGGGCGTTCAGAATGCCCATCTCGCCGATCCATTCTCGATCCACTTCGGGCAGGTGGACATACCAGCTGACCGCCTCTCCGGAGATGGGAATCTCATACCAACTGAGGGAATTCGTTCCGTTGAATTCCTCGACGCCGGTGATGTCGTGCAGCCGAACCACCAGCGAGTTCACAAACCCTTGAGGGGGCAGCCCCAGCATCTGGCGGGCGGCCTTTCCGATTTCCCAGTAGAAGAAAATCCATTCGGGATCGCGCGCCATCAGGACCAGGCGCGTGTCGCCATACTCGCCGGGCAGATCGGTCACCCGCTCCTGAGGATACACGGGCTCGATAATCCGGTCGGGCGGAGTGACTTCATACTTGGTGGCGGGAACCGCGATGAGGGGACTGGGGCCTGGCGCGGCGGCATGCGGTCGCGCCCCCTCGATGGTGCTGTGAGGCTGAACCACCAGAATTCTGCCCGCCGCTACTTCCGGGGGCATCGGGCGCTTGACCGCCTTGGTCCGCTTGCGTGCGGCCGGCTTGGTCACCGTTGCCCTTTTCTTTGGCGTTTCGGCGGAGGAGCGGGCTTTGACGCCTTTCTTCTCCGTGCGTGACACGGTTTTCTTGGTGGTAGTCCTTTTTTTCTCCGTCAGCACAGCCTTTTTTGCGGCCGCCGCCCTGACTTCTTTCTCCTCTGCTGCCACAGAGGAGAGGCGGCCCCTCTTTCGCGGCCTCAGCACCTTCCGTTTATCGCCTTGGGATACCATCTCCTCTCCTCCTACGCCCCTGCCGAAGCAATAAAAGATCAAGCGTTTCGGTTCTTCAACCCGCTACGATGGCGGAACGAATACCAATCACCCTCCCCATAGACAAGTGAAAAATGCTTGGAGCGAAGTTTAAGAGCGTGTCTTGAAACCACACCCTGTTACCCGTCATTGCGAGGAGCCCCTCCTCGCAATGACGGAAGGGAGGCGTACTTGTTTCCACCGGAATCCCGGAAGAACCTGGAGTTTTAAGACACGCTCTTCGAAGCGGCTCGGCATGGGACACATCTCCCCTCTCGTTTCGCCGTCAACGCAAAACCCGCGCCAGACTCGTCGGCTCGCTTCACTTTTTCGTCAACTCCTCTAAACGCAGATGTCCACCCCCAAAGAAGATGATTTGCGTGCGCATGCCAACTCTCGCTCGCCCGGCGCAAAAGCTACAATCAGTGATCCATTTTGATCGCTTTCGGGCAGCAAGATCACCGCAGCGGCGGTTTCCTGACAGTACGACTTCCCTATCATGCCATCGCCTTCCGGCTCCGTGCCTTCACGAGAAGCCTTTCCCTGGACCCTGTTGAAAGTCAGCGCTGGTTCGGATCGCTCTTTGGCGGAGTCAACCAGCAACGATGGGCGACGGGATGCCAGATGAAGATAGCACGGCCGAGGATCTCGCGGGGTGCGACCATGCATGCGCTACCCCAGTCGGCCGAGCCGCCTTCGCGTGGGGAGGGCGCCCGAAACGTTCCGCCCAAACCACCGAGGATTTTTTCTTCGGGTCCGTAGGAGATGAACACCAGGTAGTGGCCCGGTGGGACATCGAGTTGAAACCGGCCGGGCAAGTCTTTGGTGTTGAGCGGGAGGAACTGGGGAGGGACCGGCTGGCCGTTGCGATAGAACTTGTCGCCGTCGCGGACCAAGTGGTCGCCGGGCAGCGCCACGACCCGCTCCATGGCATGGGAGATGTGGACGATGTATTCGTCCAGCCCCGAAGAAATCTTGTAAGCACGGGGGTTGTAGTAGACCACTTCGCCCAGGCGCGGCTTGCGAAACCAATAGGTGAGGCAGTCCACATAGAGATAGTCACCTTTCTGGAGCGTCGGAGCCACCACGTTCTGGTCCCAAAACACCCACCGGTGGACGACAGGGTTGCCCGATCGCGCCAGAACGCACGCCAGGATCAGGATGCCGAAAGCCACAATGGCGGTGGTGAGGATTTTGGCCCGGTTGATCTCGCCCTCGGCCCAAAACACGCTGTAAAGGCAATAGAGCACCAACCCGGCGAACATGGCGACCAGGAAGAACTGGCTCAGCGACAGCAGGACGCCCAGGTAGAAAAAGAGCGCGCTGAAGGAAGCGAGGGTATAGCCATAGGTCCATTCCTGCCCGTCTATCCGCGTGGCCGTGACCATCGCGTCGTTGAACGAAAAGAGAAGCCATCCGATCAGCGCGCCGATGAAGACGTAGCTGAACGGGTTGAGAACCGTGATGACGGCGAGCCAGATCGCCGCGACGAAGACGAGGAAAAACCAGACGGCCTTGCGATATTGGCGGTTGTAGATTTGTCCCAGCCCCGGCAGCAGGGCCACGAAACCGGCCATCCAGGGGTGTCGGTAGGGGCATTCGGGGGGCAGCGGAAAGGTGAAATATCGCCGCACGGCGTGGTAGCGGTTGGCGACCGCCGACGAAAGGCGATGGAACGGGATGAGACGCAGTCGAACCCTTTTCTGCGCCACTCCCCAGTCGTGCTCGAGAAGCGCGCTGCACTTCAGGCAGCGAGCGCGTTCGTTGGTGTTGTGGAAGCCGCACGAGGGACAGGTTTTCATGGGCCAAGCAGTGGCATCAAGGAACAGAACTTTTTGACAGGATAACGGGATAGACGGGATTTCTTGAGGTCGTCCTCGATCCTGTTCACCCCCTTATCCTGTCAAAGGCTCTTGCTCTTGGCAAGTTCCAATCCGGCTACGGGTTTGTCAGCGCCCGGAGCATGACGTTCCTTCAAGAATTCTGCTTCTTCATATCGAGCTTCACCAGTATCCTTATAAACTGAAGCGCGAGCGTGTTTGGTGTCGGGGACCTTCAGTTTCATCCGCATCCTTTCAACATGGCGGTTGTTGTGGGGTTCCTGTGCCCGCTGAGGCGGATTCGTTACGATAGATTTTGCGTATTTCTTTAACGCGTTCTCCTTGTGTTCCGTCAATGGTACTGTGCGCTACGGCCGGGCGCGAAACCCGACCGTTCATTGCTTCAATCGCGGATCAATGGCGTCACGCAGGCCTTCGCCGAAGAGGTTCCAGGCCGTGACGGTCAGGAAGATCGCGATGCCGGGAAAGACCGTCAGCCACCAGGCCCCTTGAATATCGCTCCGGCCGTCGTTGAGGAGCGTTCCCCAACTGGCATAGGGCTGCGGCACCCCCATGCCCAGGAAGCTCAGAGCCGACTCGACCAGAATCGCCGACGCGATCCCGAACGACGCCACCACCAGAACCGGCCCGATCCCGTTGGGCAAGATGTGGCGAAAGATGATCCGCCAGTTGGAGCCGCCGAGCGCGCGAATGGCCGCGACGTAGTCGAGCGTGCCGATCCGGAAAAACTCGCCGCGGGTCAGGCGCGCAACGCCCGTCCAACTGGTCAGGCCGATCACCACCATGATATTGATGATGCTTGGCCGCAGATAGGCCAGCACGATCAGGATCAGGAACAGGATCGGGAAACAGATGACGATCTCGATGATGCGCGAAACGAACATATCCACCTTGCCGCGGAAAAAGCCCGCGCACGCCCCGACCAGAATGCCGATCGTGACATAGATGCTCACCGCGACAAAGCCGACCATCATCGCAACACGCGAGCCATAGATCATGCGGCTGAGAACGTCGCGGCCGATCAGGTCGGTGCCGAGATAGTGGGGATCGGGGCCGCGTTTTTTGGCCGGAATCAACCACGTGGGGGGTTGCTTCATGTCGGGGATGATGATTTCGGTTTCGCCATAGGGAATGGGTGGGAAAAGCGCGAGAGAAGCCTGCGGAACCAGTTCCTTGAAGTAGGCGACCGGAACGATCTTGCGCGGAAACGCATACGACCACGCGAGGGCGGCAACGGCGGCGAGAATGACGGCGTAACGGCCTCTTCGCCACGTTGGCGGCGAGCGGCGCCGGATGAGCCACTGGAGAACGGCGGCGAGGTAGAGAATAAGAAAGAAAATCTCGAACGGGCGAAGGGCGCGGAAAAGAGGAAAGTGGTAGTGAGGGACAAGGTGAACTCTGTCGGTATCCAATCCCGATGTGAGCTGCTGCCGGCACCGACTCCAAAGCTCCAATTTGTACCCGGCAGAAAACAAGCCTTGATAGGTTTTTCTGATCACCGCCAGCCGCGCTTGCTCTTCGGGACCCAGTTGCGACGCCATTCGCTTCAGGTTCGCAAAAACCACGTTGCCGCAATTCCCAAACGTGTCGTTGCCAAGCTGGCCGGCCTCTACCTGCTTAACAGCCCGATCGTGCGCATCGAGCACGCTGGCGTATGCCTCGTCGTAGTCATCGGGCATTGTGGAGTGAATGATATACGGTTTATCGTTGGCGAGGAATGGCACGAGGACGGCAATCGTCGCCACGAGTACCACCAGTCCGAAACCGGTCATGGCCAGCCTGTTGCGCACCAGCTGGCGATAGGCGATGCGCGAGAAACTCAAGCCTTGCTCTCGTCCGGCAGTGGTGTCCGAGGGACCCGGATTCTTGACGGTGTTCTTTTGGCCCACAGAGTTCATAAGAAGTTCTTATCCACAGATTTCGCAGATGCCGCAGATTCGGTTCCTTTGTTGCTTGGTCAGACTCGCCAGGCGTCTTTCAACTGTTGCCCGCCCCAGACCTCTCTTGGGTGAGGACATGGCGTTTGTATTCAAGCGATGGGGCGCCAAAGTTCAGCAGAAGTCCCACCTCGATTCGCGTGGCTTTCAGATAATTGATGATCTGCGATTCTTCGGTTCCCGATAGCCTGGACAGGGCCTTCATCTCCACAATCACCGCCCGGTCATGGCAGATAAAGTCGGCGCGATATCTGGCGCGGAGCTGGCGTGCTTTATAAAAAACCGGCAGATCAACTTCCCGCTGGAATGGAATATCCCGCAATTCAAATTCGATGGCCAGCGCGTCCAGATAAACCGGCTCCAGAAAGCCAGGGCCGAGCTCGCGATGCACTTCCATTGCCGCGCCGATGATCGCATAAGTTTTCGGGTCCCGAATTCTGTCCTGCGGCTCCATTTCACCTCTCTCCTCGTTTCGATTGGCAATTCAATCTGCGGAATCTGCGGAATCTGCGGACGGTCGTTCGTCTTTTCTCTCACCCATATCTCACTCATAGCGAATCCTCGGATCCACCAACGCATAGCTCAAGTCGGACAGCAGAATGCCCAGCAGCGTCAGCAGCGCCGAAAAGAAAGCCACCGCGTTGATCACCGCGTAGTCGCGCGTCATGATCGAATCAATGGTCAGCTTGCCCATGCCCTCGATGCTGAAAATGGTCTCGATAATCAGGCTCCCGCCGAGCAGTTCGGGCAGCAGCGAGGCCATCAGCGTGAGAATCGGGATCATCGAGTTGCGCAAGGCGTGCTTGAAGATCACCGCGCGCCGACTGAGGCCTTTGGCCTGCGCGGTGCGAATGAAATCCTGGCGGACGGTTTCGAGCATGGCCGCACGCATCTGGCGCGAGAGAAACGCAAAGTCGGCGTAGGTCAGACAGGCAATCGGGAGAACGAGATGCCAGACCCAGTCCTTCAGGCGCGCCCAGTTCCAAAACGACAGATTCGCCAGCTCGGGCGAGTGGAGGTATTGCGCGGGGAAGAGATGGAGAAAATTGCCGCCCGTCAGGAACAGGATCAGCATGTCGGCGACCCAGAAACTGGGCAGCGAATAAAGCACAAAGAGGGAGGTGGTCACCGCCTTGTCAGACAGCTTGAACTGATGGGTGGCCGAGAATATCCCCAGCGGGATCGAGATAACATAGGCCAGGAAAATGGAGATCAGACTGAGCTGGAGCGAGACGGGGAGGCGTTGGAGAATGACCTGCAGAACGGGCTGGTGATGGGTGTAAGATTCGTCAAAATCCAGCGTGAGGACTTTGCGGAACCAGACGCCGTATTGCGTATCCGTAAAGATGCGGACGAAGCGCGGGAGGCCGGCAAACTCGGCATACTCGGCCTCGGAATAACGCCACCACCGGCGCCAGCGATAGAGGTTGTTCTTGCGCGTTTCGGGGTTGGGCTCGCCGGCGTTGTTCCAGGGGCGGCCGACGATTTCGGTGAGAAGTGCCGTGGCCGTGGTGGCGGTGGCGCGGCTGCCGAGTCGGGCGATGAGGAAGGGGACGGTGCACCCGCCGACCGCCGCAACGCGTTCATAGGTGGGGGTGGTGGGGTCGTCGAAATAAGCCTGGACGACCTTGGCGGCATTCGCGGCCGTGAAGGTGGTTTCGTTGTCCTTCCCCCAGCGCTTCCACCATTCGATCTGCTGCGCCTCGGAAAGAGAGGCCAGGTTTTTGGGCGGCGTCGGGCGGCCAAGAGCCGGGAGGAGCTTCAGCATCTCGTCGCGGACCGAGGCGGTGGTGACGGTGTCGAACGACGTGATGACGGTATCGAGCGCGGCCGAGCGAAGGGCTTTGAGATTCTTTTCGGCTTGCTCACGGATGTAGGGTTCGCGCGAGCCGAGGTCGGCGATCATGCGCCGGACGTTGGCGGTGCGACCGTGCGGCGACCAGTTGAAAAGGATCGGTTTGTCGAGACCGAGGATGCGGCGGTTCTCTTCGATGATGGCCTGCGAAAGTTGCTGGCCGCGTCCGGTGCCCCCGCCCATCGCGCCCTGCATTTTGAGCGCGGCCGGATCGCCGGGCGCGAGCCGCGTAACCAGAAAGGTGATGATCGTGATCCCGAAGAGCGTGACGACCATCAGACCGAGGCGTTTGAGGACGTATCGAAACATTTTGGATTTACGATTTTGGATTTACGATTTTCGATCTATAAGGCATAATTCAGAATTCTCGCCTTACGGTTTGCGATTCGTCAGCCACAGTCTATAATCTTCGATTCATGAGCCATGATTTACGACTTCCGATTTGCGATCACCGCTCACTTCTGTCCGCCCACGTACCATTCGGTGTAATCGTAGCCGGGAAACGGCTTGTAGAATTTCACGCCGCGGTAGCGTTTGTGGTAAAAGGTCAAGTTGTCGAACGTGAACAGGAACGTCATCGGCTGGTCGTCGCAGAGGATATCATAAACTTCGCGGAACATGGCCCAGCGCTTGAGGGGATCAAATTCCTCGCGCCCCTTTTCGATCAGTTCGTCCACGCGGGGGTTGGCATAGCTGATGAAATTGGAGCCGCGGTCCTTGCTCTGAGAGGAGTGCCAGATCTGATAGGGATCGCCGTCGAGAACGTCGGTCCAGGCATACCGCACGGCATCGAAATTGTGATCGGTGACGGTTTGGTTGAAAACGGTCGGATCAATCTTGCGGATATTGACCTGGATGCCCGCCCGGCTCCAATACTGCTTCACGATGTCGGCGATCAGGGCGTGATAGGCGCGGGCGGTGTGAATGAGGTACTCGAATTCAAACTTCTGGCCGTCCTTGTCCAGGATGCCGTCGCCGTCGCGATCAATCCAGCCGGCCCGGCGAAGGATGCGGCGCGCTTCGGCCGGATCGTAGGGAAGCGGCTTCACGGAGCGATCGGCGCAGGGGCCGTAGTAGAAAAACGGCCCGATGTCTATGAAGCCCAGGCCGTAGTGGATCGTCGTGAGGATTTCATCGCGCGGGGTGAGCATGCCCAGCGCGCGCCGCACCATTTTGTCTTTGAACAGGTCGCGTTCTTCGTTATAGCCCATGAAAGTATAGCCGGGGCTGATGAACTTGGCGCGGACGTAGCGCGAAGTGAAGGAGGGCTCATGGGTGGAGGGCAACACCCAGGTGTCGGGCTCGATGTCGAAGTCGGCGTCCACGTTGCCGTTTTCAAGTTCGCGCAGGGCGGGCGTCTTTTCGTGAATGATCCGCCACGTGAGCTTGTCAAGATAGGGCCGTTGCGGGTCCCACCAGGGGAGGTTGGCTTTGCAGGCCCAGTAGTCCTCACTGCGGACGAGAGCAATCTCCTGTCCGGCAGTCCAGTGATCGAGCTTGTAGGGGCCGAGTCCGACGAACTGGTTGGTGCCGGGCTGACCCATGGGGTGCTTGTTGAAGAATTCGGCATAGCCTTCGGGGTCGTCGCGGAACCGCTCGGGCTGGAGAATGTGTTTCGGCAGAAAGATGATGCTCCCGATGAAGTCCTGCGAGGCAAAGTAGGGTTTGCGATAGCTGAACTTGGCGGTCATCGGGTCAGGGACTTCCATTTGTTCGATGTCAAGGTAGTACGGCCGAAGCGCGGCGCAGTCCACCTTGGGGTTCATGATCGTGTCATAGCCACACTGGGCATCTTCCATGGTGACGGGATGGCCGTCGTGCCAGCGAATGCCCGGGCGCAAGCGGAATTCATAGATGCAGTGGGGCTTGATGGAGGCGCGGACCCTGGGCTTGACACCGGTGGTATCGGTCCAGGTGCTGAGTTGGTCCATGGCGAGCGTGAGGGGCGGAGCGTTGGGCTTTTCGGTGACGATGATGGTATAGGTGAAGGTTTGGAATTCGCCGCGCAACTTGTGGCCAAAACGAGTCGTGATCTCGCCGGTCTTGGTGTCGCTCGAAACAAGATCCTTGAGAAAGAAGGTCCAGATGCTCGCGCCGGGTGCGATGACGACCTGCTGCGAGGTTTGCGTGGTAATGAGACCTTCGACACGCGTGCCGTCGCGCTGTTCGATGTAATCGCGGGCGGCCCAGTACTCAGCCATCCGGGGCATGTATTCAAGAGTCTCGGAGTCGCGGTGGATCAGAGATTCGGGATATTCGGTGATGTAGGAAATGACCGTCATTTCTTCCAGTGTTGTCTGGAGGAGAGGGTTGACCGTTCGAAGGTCGCTGGGCATCCGAACGATCAGCGAGCCGCCACGACGCGGCTGGGGGTGGCGACGCTCGGCATCGGTGACGTCGGGATTGAATTCGTCAGCGACCGACGGGGGGACATAGGCGGCGAGGGGATTGTTGGGATTGACGACGGGCGGTGGGGCCGACGGGTAGATTCTCGCGGTTTCCGAGGTCGCTCTCTCCGACCATTCGCCGCGCTGGGCGGGCAAGCGACACGCGGCGGCGACTCCGGCCAGCGCCACAACAAGAAGGACCTGGTTACGATGAAGCATTGCTTGTCCTGGTTGCGTTATTCCGTTTTTTTTGCGCCTGAACGGCCGCTCCTCCAACTGTAGTTTCTTCTCTAAGTCGGATTGCCGGCTGCTTTCAAATAGAATCGCAAGAAACAGTGGCGCAGGCTGTTAGCCTGCGAGAATCGGCGCACTGGACAGTCCACCCCACTGTTCTCGCCGACATTCAACGTCGAACCCTATCCGGCATCATCCATCCCCCACCTGGAGGAATTCGTCATGGCCGACGAGCAATGGTCTGCCACAAGAGTACACCTCAACACAATAGAGGGGTGAAATTAGGGTACGCGCTGGCATGCGCGATTTTCAGCGGCCCCAAAGGGGCCGCGAGAATCACGACCCACTTCTGAAAGGAAGGAATTTGATCCCTCTATTGCGTTGGGCTGTAATGAGTGATGACAGGTTCGGAGTCCAGACCTTCAGTCTGACTCTTTCTTTGCTTTTCTA